>Ga0129327_10000882_pt1 | contig 17915 bp, 27 predicted proteins | sample CPBDNA_6_FD_111799 | JGI IMG/M metagenome (GOLD analysis project Ga0129327, IMG submission 111799) | Freshwater to marine salinity gradient microbial communities from Chesapeake Bay, USA - CPBay_Spr_31_0.8_DNA | ecosystem: Environmental > Aquatic > Marine > Coastal | place: USA: Chesapeake Bay... | reverse complement strand
CAGCCTAACTCAAGATCCGATGAAATAGCTAAAGCTTTTAATGAGTTTGAGAGAGCGGAACACAATGAAATAGCGTCAGAGGTTACAAAACTTCGTCGTTTTAACGTATCGGTTTGTCTCGATCGTTTTGTCGATGTTGTAGCTGACAGTGAGGAAGAAGCCAAGAGGATTGCCCAAGCGAAGATTGATGAGCTTGTTGAAGACCTGTTGGTCACAAAAGTAAGCGCTTGGGATATGGCAGTTGGAGACATGTTTTACGAACCCCTAGCCTCAGTCGAAGAAACTGAAACCGACGACGTAGAGGAAGCGTGGAATTGGGCTTTGCGGTCTGAAGATTATCCATAGGAAAATGATGAAGGAGGTTTAAAATGAAGATAGATATAAACGGGAAAGAAGCAACGATTACGGACGTTATCGAGGGTATGCGAGCAAGGAATTGTCAAATATCGCCCAATTTCGTCCAGATCAATATTAACAATGAAACAGCCATACAACTGTCGGAGAGCGCTTGGAATTACTTAAAGGCGGGTAAAGGAATACGAATGTCAGGCAGGAACGAGAACGAAGAGTACAGCATGGTTTTATATAACAATCTTAGGGAGGTTTAAAATAATGTCACTTGAAAAACTACTGGCAATAACATTACCGGCGCTACTGATAGCGCTATCGGGTTTACTAAATAATCATTTCCACTTGACAAGCGCGACGCAATTTGTTTTATTGTTCGCTATTAGTGCGTCAAGTGTATACATGATGTATATCGCAATTACTAACGACAATGAGGAGCTGTAAGATGGAAAACAAGATAGCAATAATCGAAGAGCGTTCAGTGTACGGACAAACTCGTTTGTATCCTATGAACGAAACAGCTTTGTTAATCGCAAAGCTCGCAGGTAGTACAACCATAACGCACGACATTATCAGACACGCTAAAGCTCTAGGCTATAGTTTTAAAACTGAAGCTGTTGTCAAGGAGTTTTAAGATGTATGATGTAGCGAAGTCACGACGCCTTGCGCGTCTGTTAAGAATCAGACAACCTAACCGCGTCGATGAGTATGAAATATCACAGCTAGTACGTCAGTTAGGCGTGTACGGCGAACAATTACAGAAACTAAAAAAAGCGGAGGACGCTAGGAATGGTAACTTTTCACTTAAAAAATAATCTGCATTTATTGCAGGAAAATTTACAGGACATGAAAGACTACAACTCTTGCGGTAGTGACGATTTTCATCACGTTACTATTGCTTTAATCCAACAGGAAATTAACAGGCTTAGTGAAGCTGTGGAGGTGCTTAATAATGGATTATAACATTCTAAAATGGCTCGAAGAGCCACACGTAGCGATGGACTATTACGATGAAGACTCTGGTATACATTGGGAGAAAGTGCCAGAGTCTGAAATAGACGATCTCATAGAAGCTAACTTTACCAAAGGCGCGATAGATCAAGCAGACTCGCTGAATAGTGCGCTGTTTGATATGTACGACGGCGAAGAAAGCGCTGACGTTCTTATGCAGTTTGCTATTAGTGGCAACCTGTCGGACGCTACAGCTGTCCGTAAGCATCTTAGACGCGGAGCTGTGGACTATCTAGCTCACATTGCAGATATTCATATTGACCTTACCCACCAGACTTATCAAGAAGTCTTAGAAGATTTTCATTATGGTATGCAATAAGTGCGAGACGTTAAAAGATGATAACAACGCCTGTGTGTGTCGCGTAGTTTATGACTTAAACCATCCACCACAGGCATTAACGTCTTTAATGCTTGAAGATAATAAAGTTAAGGATCTGGTCGAACGGACGCGGAAGGTAGTGTCTCAGTTGGGGCTATACCGGCGGGGGTGACATCAGTAGATTAACATGAATTTTAAAAACTGTAAAGGAGTAAATCATGGTTAGTTGGCACTTGATGTTTAAATTCAATCATGGGTTTGGCGTATATCTTGGCACACTACCAGAAAGGGACGATATAGGCTATGATTCTTTTGGCTATGAGAAGCCAATCGTTATTGGTGGTTTTGAGCTAATGCTGCCTTTTTTATGTATACAACTTTTGGAGGTAAAATACACAGATGAGTAATTACCAGAACACACACCAACCATGCAATGACTGTGGGAGTAGTGACGCACTTGCAATTAACCAAGATGGATCGACAAAGTGCCACAGTTGCGGAGTATATAAAAGACCGTCAGAAGTGGCTGTTAGGCTTCCAGAGAAGCCACTGACAGGACGAGACGGTTTTGACGCTGTCCTACCCTTACTAGCCACAGAGAGCTTCGTAGGAGTTCCTGAGAGAGGTCTGAGTGCTACTACACTGAAGGCATACGGCGTTGTGGTCAAGTCTAATCAGGTGCTTTATCCTTATTTTGATGTTGAGGAGCCTGTAACCCCTGTGGCGGTCAAAATACGACACCCCGATAAGCGTTTCCAGACTAGCGGAGACTGGGCTAAAGGTGGTCTTTTTGGTCAGCAGTTATTCTCTAAAGGCGGTAAGTACGTCACCGTCTGTGAGGGCGAGTATGACGCTTTAGCGGCTTACCAGATGCAAGGCAGTAAATACCCTGTCGTCAGCATCCGCAACGGTGCAGGAAGTGCGCTCAAGGACTGTAAAGCGTCTTACGAATGGTTAGACAGCTTTGAGACTATTGTTGTTTGCTTTGACGCAGACGAGCAAGGCATTATAGCGTCTGATGAAGTGGGGCAATTGTTTGGAGGCAAGGCTAAGATCGTCAAGCATAAGAAGGATTACAAAGACGCTTGCGACTACCTCATCAATGACGATAAGGAACTTTTTACTCAAGCATTTTGGCAAGCTGAACGCTACGTACCTGACGGCATCGTTAGAGCTTCTACCCTGTGGGATGAGGTCAACACGCCAATGCAGAAGGCTGAAGTGGTTTATCCTTTTAACGGCGTTAATGAGTTGACTTATGGCATCCGTACCGCAGAGCTTGTGACTGTAACCGCAGGAAGTGGACTAGGTAAATCTCAGTTTATGAAGGAGATTATTTACTCAGCTTTACAGCAGAGTGAGCATAATATTGGTCTGTTGTTCTTGGAGGAAAGCACGAGGAAGACAGCACTATCAATTATGTCTCTATCTGCAAACAAACAGTTACACCTACCGACCACGGTTAGCACTGAGGAAGAGCGCAGGAAAGCATTTGACGAGACGCTTGGTAATGACCGCCTGTACTTGTTAGATCACTTCGGATCAACTGATGTGGACAACATCGTAGGGCGTGTGCGCTACATGGCTAAAGCGTTGGACTGTCGGTATATATTCTTAGATCATGTCTCTATCGTTGTGTCAGCTCAGTCTAACCTAGACGAGCGTAAAGCATTAGACGAGATAATGACTAAGTTACGGATGCTTGTACAGGAGACAGAAATATCTCTGTTTGTTGTTAGTCATTTGAGAAGACCTGACAGCAAGGGACATGAGGAAGGCGCTGCTACGTCCTTGTCACAACTCAGAGGCTCTGCTTCTATCGCTCAACTGAGCGACATAGTGCTAGGGCTTGAGCGTGACGGACAGGCTGATGACATTAACGTCAGAAACACGACTAAGGTTAGAGTGCTAAAGAATCGCTTTAGCGGTGAGACTGGACGCTGTTCTGATTTGTTCTTTGACAGCCAGACTGGAAGGATGACTGAAATAAACTTAGGAGATGAGTTATGAGATGTTTAGCCTGTAATGCTGTTCTGACTGACTACGAAGCAACTCTGAAAGATGCAAGCACTGGTGACTATCTGAATGAGTGCAGTGATTGTGTCAGAGGCTCTACTGCTAACTATGCTTTAGAGGAACGCATAGACTTAAAGACTGCTCAAGACATTGGACTGGGCGTTGCAGATTATGAAGTGGAGTAGCGATGTTAACTATTGATATTGAGACAGACACTAAGCACTCAACTATCTGGTGCGCGTGTACTGAAGACATAGAGACTGGACAGACGGAGTGTCATACTGAGCCTAGCACGTTACAGGCTTTGATAGATGAGCATGACGGCATTGTCACATACAACGGCATAGGCTTTGATATACCTGTATTGAAGCGTGTTTGGAATATAACGGTGGACGGTAAGAAGCACGTTGACGCTATGCTGTTGTCAAGGTTGTATAATCCATCTGTACAGGGAGGTCACAGTTTGCGTAGTTGGGGTCAGCGTCTATCGTACCCTAAAGATGACTTCACGGACTATGACGGAGGCTTGTGTGAGGAGATGATTACCTACTGCAAGCGTGACGTTAACCTGACTACTAAAGTCTATAAGAAGCTACTAGCAGACCTGAAGAATGATAAGTTTTCTAATGACTGCATAGAGCTAGAGCATCGCGTTACAGAAGAGCTAGAGATACAGACAGAGAACGGCTTTAAGATTGATTTGAATAAGGCTAATGATTTGTACAGTTCTCTAAACTTCCGTATGCGCGAGATTGAGGCACAGCTACAGACTGAGTTTAAACCCATCGTTACAAAGCGCTACTCTGATAAAACAGGTAAGCGTTTGAAGGATAACGTCGAGGAGTTTAACGTAGGCAGTAGGCAACAGATAGCAAAGCGTTTGCGGAGTGTTGGTATACGCTTTACTGAGAAGACGGAAGGCGGTAGCTACAGGATTGACGAGGACGTACTAGAAGCTATTGACCACCCACTAGCGCAATTAGTGGCTGAGTATTTATTAGTCCAGAAAAGAGCTAGTCAGGTAGGTTCATGGCTAGAGTCTGTTGGAGATGACGGTAGGGTACACGGTAGAGTGTTTAGCAGCGGAGCAGCTACAGGTAGGATGACGCACATATCACCTAACATGGCTCAAGTCCCTGCAACGCGCAAAGTCCATGACGGCTTAACACCAGTACAGAAGTTGAAGGCTGAACTAGGCGGTCAGTGTCGTTCATGTTGGATAGTGGAGGAAGGCAACAAGCTAGTTGGTATAGATGCTTCTGGTCTTGAGTTGCGTATGCTTGCACACTATATGAAAGACGAGAACTACGTCAGAACTATACTGGAAGGTGACATACACAGCGCTAACCAACAAGCAGCAGGGCTACAAACCAGAGACGAGGCTAAGACTTTCATCTATGCTTTCCTGTACGGTGCAGGTGACAGCAAGATAGGCAGTATTGCAGGTGGAGGCTCTGTTCTTGGTAAGAAGTTAAAGACTAACTTTTTAGATAACATACCGTCACTCAAGAAGTTAAAGCTAACGGTGGAGGCTATAGTTACTAAAAACAATAGCGTCCCTAGCTTAGACGGTAGAAGGATTCGTATTAGGAAAGCGTATAGCTCTTTAAACTTCCTGTTACAAGGGAGTGGGGCTTCTCTGATGAAGCAAGCATTACTGAATGGCGTTGATAGTCTTAGGGCGGTAGGTATACCATTCAAGATTGTCGCTAACGTCCATGATGAGCTTCAGGTAGAGACTCCAGAGGCTTTTGCTAAAGCCGTTGGTATACACTTCCGTAATGCGATACGTAAGGCAGGTGAGGACTTTGACCTCCGTTGCCCTATGGACGGTGAGTATAAGATTGGAAATAACTGGTCTGAAACTCATTGATATTCGTTAGCCTGTATGATAGACTGTATAGGCTTTAAACAGCTAGTTAGACACTAGCATATACACCTCTATATTTTAACTTAAAAGGAATACAATTATGGAAGCATATAAACCTGTAACATTAAACACTACTCTCTACTGGGCTAATTTACAGAACAAAAATGATATGTCTGGTAAGTATCAAGTAGATATGTCTTTACTCTCTGATGCTGCTATTCAGGCTTTAGAAGAGCGTGGATTGTCTGTAAAAACTAAGGACGATGATAGGGGTAACTTTATTACAGTAAAGTCTAGTAACCCTATACGTGCTTATAACACTCATGGTGATGAGATTAGCTGTCTTGTCGGTAACGGCTCTAAAGCTAAAGCTGTGTTGGGTCACTATGACTGGCAGTTTCAAGGCAAGCAAGGACGATCTGCTAGTTGCCTCAAGCTAGTTATTACAGACCTCAACGAGTATTCACCTGACGGTGGAGAGATAGATGTAGCGTTGGAAGACGCTCTATAATGTTGTTGATAGATGGCGATATATATTGCTATCGAGTAGCCTGTGCGTGCGAGTCTGACGCGCAGGTTTCTTTTAATGACGGCTTTAGACACGCTAAGAGAGCTTTTGACTCTCTGCTCTCTGATACTTTACTTGCCTATCCAGACCATGAGTATATAGTTTATATCACTGGTGGTAATAACTTTAGGCATGACATCGCTGTGACAGCGCCTTATAAAGGTAACAGGAAGGGAGAGAAGCCGTTATTGCTTCAGCAAGTACGCGACCATGCTGTAGGTTATTGGGACGCTGTTGTGGTGGAAGGTGAGGAAGCTGATGATGCTATTGCTATAGCTGCTTCTACTGCCTACCTAAACGACTGTCCTGTGATAGTCAGTATTGATAAAGACTTTGACCAGATTGCAGGGTTACATTTTAACTTTGTTAAAGGTGAAGAGTATTTCGTTACTTCAGAGTTTGGATTAAAGCATTTTTATAAGCAGATTCTTGTTGGCGATTCTATTGACAATATCATAGGAGTTGATGGTATTGGAATGGGAGGTGCTCAAGACCTCATAGGAGGCTGTAAAAAAGAAACCGATATGTGGGACATCTGCGAAGACCAGTTAGGCTATGACAGAGCGCTTGAGAACGCTAGGTTGCTTTGGCTTAGACGAGTAGCGGGTCAGCTATGGATGCCTCCACGAGAAAGACCTGAAGGGGTACGATTCTATGGCGAACCAACGAGTAGAACGCACTAGAGCAGGAAAGCAATGGACAGAGGCTAGATATTGGCAGTTCATACGGTCAGCGCTAAGACAGGCTTACAGTCGCTACCCTGTTAAATTCCAAGTAAAGAAAGAAGCAGAACGTACAGTAAAAGGTAAGAGACATAAGTACGAGTATCAATGTGCTGAGTGTAACAAGTGGCACACTAATAAAGAAATTCAAGTTGACCATATAGTCCCTGCAGGGTCTTTAAGCAGTTATGAAGACATTGCAGGATTCTCAGAGCGCCTGTTCTGTGAGTCAGACGGTATGCAAGTTTTATGTTTAGAATGTCATCAAGCTAAGACTAACTCAGAACGTGAAGCGAGGAAGAAACTATGAGACACTTTATTATTCCAGATACTCAAGTCAAACCAGACTCTAACACAGACCATTTAGCGTGGGCGGGACAGTACGCTGTAGCTATGAAGCCAGAAGTCATAGTTCATTTAGGCGATCACTGGGACTTCCCTAGCTTATCTAGCTACGATAAAGGCACTAAGTCTTTTGAAGGCAGACGCTACCAAGCTGATGTTGAGGCAGGTAAGAAAGCTATGGAGGTTTTCTTAAAGCCTATTAGAGATGAGCAGAAGCGACAGAGGACTAACAAGCATAAGGTGTGGAAACCAAAGCTAGTATTCTTGTTAGGCAACCACGAGAACAGGATTACTAGAGCAGTAGAAGGTAGTCCAGAGCTTGAGGGTTTAATGTCTTTTGCTGATCTTGGTTTAGAGAAGATGGGATGGGAAGTTGTACCGTTTTTAGAAGTTAAGATGATTAACGGTATAGCTTACTCTCACTACTTTACTTCCGGTGTTATGGGCAGACCTGTTAGTTCAGCTAAACTGATGCTTACTAAGAAGATGGTTAGCTGTGTTATGGGTCACGTACAGGACAGAGACATTGCTTACGCACGTAGAGCCGACGGTGTTTCTGTTACTGGTTTATTTGCAGGTATCTTTTATCAAGAAGACCAGAGCTATCTATCACCACAGACTAACCAGTCTTGGCGTGGTATATGGGTCTTTAACGAAGTCAATAACGGTAGCTTTGACGAGTTGCCTATAAGTATGTCTTACTTGAGAAAGAAGTATGGAGAGCCTGTAAAATGAGTTATACTTTTACTGAAATAAAAGAGCAGTTGTCCTTGTTAGATGAGATTCTTGTTTTAGAGGTGTTAGAGATTAACTCTACTGAGCTAGTAGAACGCTTTGAAGACAAGATTGAAGATAAACTAGATAAGATAATTGAAGACTTAGGAGGTGAGACTGATGAGCTATCTTGACAAAAGTACCCCAGAAGACTGGGATAGAGTAGCTAGGCAGATAAAAGAAAGACAGATAGAAGCTGTAAAGGCTAGGAGAGAGTTAGAAGAAGAGTCATCAGATATTAAAGACCCTATCAACCCAAGCCACTACAAGGGCGAAGGTATAGAGTGTATTGACTACATTAAAGAACGTTCTAGTAAAGAAGAGTTTTTAGGCTACTTAAACGGTAATTTAATAAAGTATGTGCATCGTTGGAAGAATAAGAATGGTATAGAGGATTTAAGGAAAGCACGTTGGTATATTGAACGTTTAATCAAGGAGGTATGTTTATAATGAGTGAGTTTAGGAACAGTTTTGGTGAGTCAATCTTCCGCAACAAGTACGCTCTTAACGAGACACAAACGTGGTCGGAGAAGGTTAAAGATATTGTCACTGACGTTTGTACTGGCATCCTTGAGAAGGATGACATGGACGTATTAGAGAAAGCCATGAAAGAGTTTAAGTTCATGGCAGGAGGTCGTTATATTTACTACGCAGGACGACAGGCTAGTTTTTATAACAACTGCTACTTGCTTAAAGGTGAGGAAGATACTAGAGAAGAGTGGGGTAAGCTAGTACAGAGAGCTAGTGACTGCTTAATGAGCGGAGGCGGTATAGGCATAGACTATAGCGTGTTCCGTCCTAGTGGCTCACCGTTAGGTCGTACTGGTGGTGAAGCGTCAGGACCATTACCGTTAATGAACAGTATTAACGAGATAGGCAGGAACGTGATGCAGGGCGGTAGTAGACGATCAGCTATCTACGCATCGCTTAACTGGCAACACGGCGATGCACACCAGTTTTTAACAGCTAAAGACTGGCACTCACTACCCATCGCTGACGGTGTTACAGTGTTTGATGCTAAACAAAACAACTTTAACTTCCCTGCACCCCTAGACATGACTAACATCAGTTTAAACTATGATGATAAGTTCTTGGATGCAGTGAATAATGGCTTCTTGCCTGATACGTTTGTACAGAACTGTAGACAGGCTTTGATGACTGGGGAGCCGGGGTTTTCCTTCAATTTCGGAGATAAAGAAAATGAAACTCTCAGAAACGCGTGTACAGAAGTTACTAGCGAAGATGACTCAGATGTTTGTAATCTTGGCAGCATTAATATTGGTGCGATTGACGATATTGAAGAATTCAGAACAATTGTTAGAGTTGCCTCCATGTTCCTTGTATCAGGAACGCTTACAGCAGACCTACCCACAAAAAAGGTGTATGCTGTACGGAACAAAAACAGGAGACTTGGCTTGGGCTTGATGGGTATGCACGAGTTCTTGTTAAAGCGTGGCAGTGACTACGAAGTGACTGAAGAGTTGCATAGGTGGTTAGAGGTTTACCGTGAAGAGTCTGAGAAAGCAGCTAACGCCTTGTGTGACGCTAGAGGTATATCAAGACCTGTAGCGTACAGAGCAGTAGCTCCTACAGGTACAATAGGCATACTAGCAGGTACGACCACTGGTATTGAACCTTTATACGCTGTAGCCTACAAGAGACGTTACTTGGTAGGTGGTGACAAGTGGAAGTATGAGTATGTTGTAGACGCTACAGCAGAAGACTTAATCACTTCTCACGGCTTAGACCCTGATAAGATACAGACCTCCTCGTCTATGGTTAATGACTTTGAGCGTAGACTGAAGTTCCAAGCTGACGTTCAAGACTATGTTGATATGTCTATATCTTCTACTATCAACCTGCCTTCATGGGGCAGTGAGGGTAACAACGAGGACAGAGTTATGGAGTTTGCTAAGATACTAGCTAAGTATGCTCCTAGACTTAGAGGCTTTACTTGTTACCCTGACGGTGCTAGAGGTGGACAGCCTTTAACGATGTGTAGCTATAAAGAAGCTACTAAGCATAAAGGTGTAGTGTTTGAAGAAAACTCAGAAAGTGTTTGCGCTTCTGGTGTTTGTGGTGTATAGTTAAGTCTATATAGTGTGTTGTGTGTAGTGCCTGAAGCCTGTATAGTCTCTGCCTCCGTAGACTATGCAGGCTTTTTTTTATCTCTTTTTTGCTGTTTTCTTGGCTTGTTTAAAGGCTTTGTTTGTAGGAGCGCCTTTACTACCTGCCTTACGCATAGTCTCACCGCTACCTGCCTTTATCCTGCGTCTTTTGTTTTGGATGTTTTTATAAAGACCGTTAGCCATTCTATCGCTTCCTCATCTTCTTCATTGGTTTCTTCTTAGCTGTAGTCATTGCTTTTTTCTTAGGTGGTCTACCGACCTTACTACCGTATGTTCCTTTACCGTATGGCATAGTCTTTCTCCTTAGTTATTGATTAGGAAGTTGTGCTTGTTCTTCTTTATATTTACCTCTTTGTATAGAAGCAGCTACAGTAGGCGATGTTTTACCTAAGTATTCGTAAAATAATTTAAGAATAGCTCTATTTTTAGCAGCAGGTGTAGCGTTTTTTGTTGTACTTTTAAACTTATTAATCCAAGAAGGGCTTGTTATAAACTGAGCAACTTTATTGTCTAATAACCCATCCGTTATGTTTGTTGTTAAATTAAGAAGTATCCCTCTAGGACCGCCTACACCTGCTGCTCTTGCTTCTAGCTCTCTTGTAGTTAATCCTAGTGCTTTGTCTAAAGGGCTGTTATGTACGGCTTTAAGCAAAGGTTCTATAGCTTTTATATTTTCTAATACATTTGCACGAACAGACTCATCTGTAATGTTATTTATTTTTTTCATAAAATCTTTTGATTTTGAAGCACTTTCTAAATATGTTTTGTAAAAAGTTGAAGTAACTCCTCTAGGGTCGTTCTTTTTTGCAGTCTCTAACGCTCCTATTATTTCGTCTTGTAAAATCAAACGTTGGTTTAAATTCCTAGACAAAGCGTATTCTGGAGCAAAAGTGTCAGCAAGCGCTAACAAGTCTCTTCTGACAGCAGATGTTTCAGCTATACTTGAACCCGCTCTTTTAGATTCTTTTATTAAATCATCTAAATAAAGACGCATAAGGTGCATTTCTCCTACAGTATCGGAAGCTATTTGCATCCTACCGCCAGAACGTCTTATTAGTTCTTTTCTTGCTTTTCCTGTAATTGATTTATAAGCTGCTTCTAATAAAGGACTTTCAGCGACTAATTCAGACATTAAAGGAAAAGGTTTTGCATAAGCAGTTTCAGCTAAATTTCCTGCTGTAGTCCGAGCAGCGTCAGAACCTTCAGGAGTAAGTCCTTTTACAATAGTATTTATTTCACGTTGTAACGCTTCTTCCCTCTTTTGTACTTTTTCAAATAGTTTATTTTTAGACTTTCCGAATAGTTTTAGTCCTGATTCGACCTGTAACTGTAAAGCATTTCGAGAGGCTTCAGCAGGAGTTACAAAAGTATTAAATCTTTTAGCAGCGTCACTAGCTTCTTTTACAGCTTCTTTTTGTAAGTTTCCTACGCTTTTATTCTTAACAAAAGAAAAAGGAGCTTTTGCCATTTTTTGCTGTATAGATGCAGCAGCAGAGGGAAGCAAAGTAGTAGTTAAATAACTACCTCCCGCTCCTGCTAAACTTGTAAAAGCAACGTTAGTTAATCTTTCTGGGTTTAGCAGATTAGCGTCTTCTTGACTATAAGCAGGTCTAGTAAGTCCTTCAAAAGCTCCTATAGCAGCTCCTCCTCTAACAGTCAAAGCAGCAGGACCGCTAAAAACAATAAGAGGAACAGCCATAGCAACATCAGCCATTATAGCTCCTAAACCTCCTTCATTAGCGTAAGGAGTTCTAGCATACGCAGCAGCTTCTTTAACAATTTGATCGGTATAGTCTGCTGTAGAGCCTTCAGGTATAGCGCCTACAGCTTCAAAACCCATTGTTAAAAGTTGTTTTCCTGCTTGTCCTGCCTCTGTAAAGCGTCTTTTAGCTCCTATTATATTAGATTCTAAAGTTCCTTTTCTTAATCCTTCGTATTCAGCAGCTCCAGTGACCTCTTTTAAAGAAGTAAGTACGTTCTCTTCTGTATCAACAGAAAAGTTTTTAATAGCTTCAACTGTTTTATCTACGCTCATTTTTCAGCCTTTTTTTCTATTAACTCCAAACCAAGAATTTGTGTTATTTCTTCAGGGCTGTAATCTTTAGCATTTTGTATAGCCTGTACTGTATTTTTGTCATAAACCCTTCCTGACTTGTCTTTAAATAGTTTAGTTCCTTGTGGGTACTCATCTAAATTTATATTTTCAATTCTAGGAAGCATTGCATAAGCAGCTTCAATACCTTCTTCTAAGTCATAATCTTTAAACACTGTAGGATCAGAAGCTATTTGATTAAACACTTCAGCAGCACTAGCCATTCCAAATTGCTGCGCTGCTGCTAAACTCATTCCTTCCTTACCGAGGTTAACATACATAATGTTTAAAGCCTGTGGTATCACTTCTTCTAAAGTACGTTTAATCCATACTGCTTGTGTATCTTGGGTGTTTGGTTGTATACCTAATAACAACTCTCTGTCTTGATCTGTAACAGGAGCTAACAAACGAATAATAGGTAAAATGCCTTGAATTTTTGTTACATCAATATCTCTTCTTAACGCTTTTTCTTCTGCGTTTAAACTAATAAACGGAACGAACGACGGAATAGCTGAAGGAATTAATCTAGCAGTCTCACTAGGACCAACAATGTCGTCTAAGTAAGGACTAAAAGCAATAGAAAGCATTTTAGAGGCTTGAGCCTTATAATTAAAAGCATCAGGAGGTATTGCTACGCCTGACCTAGCCTGTACATTACCAAAAGCCTTACCTTTATTGCCTTGTAAAAGGCTGTCGTCTATTCCAAGCACTCTTTTATATGTTTCATCGTTTTTATCAAACACAATACGTTGAGGTATTCCTTTATCATCTACAATAGTCTCAATAATAAAATCTCTTGTTGGTGCTTTTATCGACTCTAGCGCAAAGTCCCTTGCTTGTTTTGCTCCTTCTGCAGTAGTAGGAAACAAAGAACCATAATTTTCTGCTAATTCTGGACTAACTCTATTAATTATTTTCCTAGAAGCCTCTATACTAAGCAGTGCTTCAGTTTGTTCTTTTGTTTGTTGGGCAGTTTCGTTTACTCTTCCAGATAAACTAGCTTCTATTTGTTCTCTTCTATAATCAATTAAAGACGGACTTTCTGCTGTTAATCTATCTTCTCCTCTTTTTCCTGTTAAAGAACGTAAAGTATCAGCCTCACTAGCTTCTTCTCTGCGTTTTTCCGCAGCAATACCCATCATATACTGAACACCACTACCTGCCTGTATTTTATCAAGCAAGTCAGCATAGGCTTTATGTTCTTCATCAGTCTGTGGTGTTCCTAAAGACTGTAATTGTTCTTTTAGTTTCTCAGATTCTGTACGAGTATCAACACCAAGTAACCCACCTACTGAACTAGAAAGATCAGCACTACGTTGTGGTGCTAAGTAAGCAGCCATTCCTCCTAGAGTACCTACTAGACTAGCTTGATTAAACGCCTCATCTCGTTTGGCTTTGTCTTGCTTTTCAGCGTCTCCAAGAACGTCTGAAAATAATGTATTAATGTTTATCTCAGCCATTATATATAACCCTCTAGTCTCTTTCTTTCTTGTTCTTCTAGTCTTTTTCTTTCTAGTTCTTTAATGTAATCAGAAAAATCTGTGCCAGTTATAGTATTAGCACTTGACGTTGCTGTAGGAGTGCGGAAGCTATCAAGTATACCTTCTAATAAACCTGTACTACCTGTTGCTCCTGTTACTGTGTTAGCTTGTGTACCTCCTAGTAGGTTAGTAATAGCTTGTATTTGTTGTTGTCGTAAGTTACTCGCAGCAACTTCAGCACCTAACTTAGACGTTAAACCTGCCTCAAGCAATGACGTACCTAACTGAGCGCCCTGACGCTGACCTGCTCCTGCTATATCTGCTGCTTGTAGTGAAGGCTGAAGCGTTGCTAATAGACCTTCTAAAGGACTATATGACGCAGCTAAAGACTCTAAACCAAACTGTCCTGCTAGTCCTAACCTAGCTCTAGTTTCTTCTAGTCCTGCTAGTGTTTGAGCTGACTGTAGCCTCTGCTCTTCTCTAGCCTGTTCCATAGCACTAACGCCTAGTCCTGCTTGTTGCTCTGCTATAGCTTTCTCTAATGCTAATTGCTCTGGAGTACCTCCAAACATAGAAGTTCTTACACCAAGCCTACCTTGATTAGCTAGTCTCTGTTCTAAACCAAGCCTAGCGCGCTCCTGTTCAGGAGACACAGTAGCCTGTAGCCTCTGCATTATCTCCTGCTCTCTCTGTTGTGGGCTTTGACCGCCTAACAACATATTAATAACGTTAGTCTGCTCACGTTCTCTTTCTTCAGGGCTTGCTAATACCCCTATAGATTGAGCGCTAACGTCCTGTAGCTGTTTCTGTATTGCTTGTTGTTCAGGTGATAGCGTAAGACCTAAACCACCTGTAGGAGTTGTAGTAGCTCCTCCTATACTAGAAGTTACAGTAAAAGGCTTAAATTGAGTTTGTTGACCAACTTTAGCTGCTTCAGTAGCAGCTCGTTCAAGCGCACTTGTTCCTACATCTTGTACGTCAGTTATGCCTTTATTGAAGCCATAAATAGCCCCTAAACCTGACGCAGCGTCGCTAACTAAAGATGGGTTTAACTTTGACAACGCATTTGTTAGAAGACCCATTATGCACCTCTTCTGTTATTGTTCATGTTTAATTTACCTCTAAAAAGCCTGTCTATATACTCTGGTTTTAAATAATCATAACCAAATTCTGTTTCAAATAAGTTATTAGCTATAGGGCTTGCTAACATAGACATCATAAGACCATCTTTACCGTCTTTACCGTCTTTACCTGCTAATCCGTCTAATCCGTCTAATCCGTCTAATCCGTCTGTACCGTCTATACCGTCTGTAACTACTGTTTGTGTACCTGCGTCAGCACCATCGCCGTTAACAGCGCCGTCACCGTTACCATCATTGTTATCATCACCGTTGCCATTACCATTGCCATTAGGAGCTGCTCCTTTACCGTTGCTAGCACCGTCACCGTCACCGTTAGAGTCTGTACCGTCACCATTACCGTTAGTAGGAGGAGCAACTGGTGGAGAAACAGGTTCTTGAGGTATTACAGTCGCTAACTCAGCGTTAGGGTCAAAACCCTGTATTGTTAACATTTCTATAAGATTACCAAACAAGTCATTATCGTCTTCAGTTGTTTCTATTTCTTCATCAACAACAGGTAGGTCAGATACAGGCACTCCCATACCAACTAACTTGTCAGTCAAACCCTTAATAGTTACGTCATAAGCAGCATCAGACTCTTCTGGAGTCATTTCTACAACACCTTGCTCTGTACCTTTAGTCTTTATAACTCCTGCTTCTTTGTCAGCTATTGCTTGGTTTAACATATCTAGTGTAGCGTTACCGCTGCTAAATTGACCTTCTTGCTCCATAGAGTCTAAAGCATCTGCAACAAGCGCGTCCTGATACGTTTCATCAAACATCTCTTGGGAAGTCTGTATACCAGAACTGTCGTTATTTCTTCGTGTAGGGTACTTTTCAACCATGTTAGCAAAGCCGTTATCGGCATTGTATAAAAACCCATCAGAAGCCTGAACAGGACGGTTAAATACATTCCTATCTAAAAAGACATCATCAAGCAAACCTTGTACTGGTGATTCAGCAGCTTCACCAACAGGCACAAACCTGTTAGTAGCGCTGTCCCACACCATTGACGTTGGTCTTGGAGTTACTAAAGTTCCCATTTACTTCTCTCTACTGACGCTTTTAACTTTCTCTACGGTACGCATACCGCCTAGACCAAGCATACCTAGCAATACAGGCATCATCTCAGACATCTGTAATAAAGGTATAGTTATGTCACTTTCGGCTACAGCTAAACCAAAGTTACCCATAGGTATTAATATGTAGTTACTTGCCATACCTACGACAGTGACCCACCCTACGGCAGGTCGCCATCCTGCAACAAACATATTACGATGCGCTGCTTCAGCCTTGTTAACTTCTAGCTGTGCCATAACCTGTTGCTGCGTGTGCTTTTCAGCCATCGTCGCAATGTCATGTGACAGTTTTTCTTTTAAGTCTTTATCCTGAATAAACTTGTCAAGAATGTTACTTACAGGGTCTATTAAAGAAGCAACCATACCAAGCATTATGTAGCACCTAAGATAATCATAAGGACTATAACGCAGATAGTACCTACACCTGCTTGCTTCTCACTAAGGTCTTGCATCTTAGTTCTTACAAACTTACCTAGTTTCTTTACAATCATATAAATCTCCTTAGTACACTTTTGGTGCTGTTGTCAAGTAAATTATTAAAGTATAACATCTTCTGCACTATTTTCCAATCTATGTCAAGCATTTTTTTCCTTGTTTATATCAATTACTGATAGTTTAGGTTGTTCTTCTAAGTCTGGTTCAAGTATAAAGTAGTAAAGTTCCATGATTTCATCTACTTCATACTTGCCTCTGGTGGCTCTAGCTAACTCTAATATAAGAGCTTGACGAGCCTCCTTAGTGTCCACTAATAAGTACCACCATCTATAGTTGATAAAGTAACCGTACCAGTAGCTGTTAAGTTAGCTACCGTTACAGTACCAGTAAAAGTAGGTGATGCGCTGTTAGATTTGCTGTTTACTGCTACAGCAATAGCATCGTAGTCTGCTCCAATTTCTACGCCTTTAATCACCTTGGCAGGATTACCGCTGACCATAGCGTCTTTAGCAGCGTAATTCGTCAATTTAGTGTAATTCGACATCTTATACTATCCTTCCCATAAGGGCTTGAATGTTAATTTCTTGTATTGCAATAGCTTTACCATCAATAGTAGTCTCTACACCTATAGCCACTACCGTACCTTGCCCACTGGTGTTAATCTTTTGTCTGTTAATTAACGAGATTGACGATGAGTATTCTGCTGTAGTGTTATACTCTGAGATGTTATATTGACCTACGTTTGACTGTGGTAATGTGTACGCTTGTTTCTTGTATGCACCAGAATAGTCATATGCCCAGTTTAAAACCACAGTAGACTCAGCACCGTTAAAGGTAGTTAGGTTTATCTTCTTTAGAAACTTTAAGTTAGATGTATTGCCAAAACTTAACGGATGACTAAAGTAACTTAACTGGTAACTTGCTGCGTTGTCTCTATATGTCTTGTACTCACCTATACCGTCTTTAATGCCTAAATACATCTTATCTGATGATGTGTTAGTAAAAGCCAGTGGGTTAATAGATGACCATGTAGTCGCTCTATAGCTGCCGTCTTGTAACGGAAACCTTGTATCAAACGCGTACACTACACCAAGATTCTGAAAGTTTAATAACACAAACGCATCTTGTGGTGAGTAGTGTAAAGATATATTGCCTGTTTCAGCAGCAAACAAAGACTTAACATCATTGTTTACGTTCTTAGAAACATCACCAATAGGTGCTGACTTTTCTTGTATCGTTCTAGCTAGGCTTCGTACACCAGAGTCATCTAAGAATATTAAGTCTCTACCCGTAGAAACTACGGCATCTCTGTTAACACACCCTATATTAGATATAGTGTCACTTAGCGTCATTGTTGCGGGATCATCAGCACCAGAGTAAATAACAATAGAGTTACGTCCAAATATCACTAGGAAGCCATTGTGGGCTGCTAGAGCAACGATAGTGTCATACCCTGTAGGCCATACCTTAGTGATGTCTATCGAGCCTGTAGAGCCTCCTGTCCAGTGTGTGCCGTCTAATAGGTCAGACCAATAAATTGTAGACTTGTCTGCTGTAAAGTCTGCTACCCATAGACGACCAAACGCTGCTAACACTTCATGTCCT
>Ga0129327_10000881_pt1 | contig 17934 bp, 11 predicted proteins | sample CPBDNA_6_FD_111799 | JGI IMG/M metagenome (GOLD analysis project Ga0129327, IMG submission 111799) | Freshwater to marine salinity gradient microbial communities from Chesapeake Bay, USA - CPBay_Spr_31_0.8_DNA | ecosystem: Environmental > Aquatic > Marine > Coastal | place: USA: Chesapeake Bay... | reverse complement strand
TGGCCGCACAAAAAAGTGATCGCGCCCAGAGGCACGACGCGTCTGGACACAGTGTTTCCCACCTATGCAAAAGTCTTGCGCGATCATGGCTATCTAACTGCGCATTATGGTAAGTGGCATCTGGGGGATGAGCCATATTCGCCCTTGGAGCATGGCTTCGATGTCGATGTGCCGCATACCAAGTCGCATGGCCCTAAAGGCACTTACTTCGGCCCTAAAAAGTATAGTGACACTTTTACCTTGAAGGCGGGCGAGCATCTAGAAGACCGCATGGCAGACGAAGCGGTGAAGTTTATTCACGCCAACAAAGATCGTCCATTTCTTCTCAACTACTGGGCCTTCTCGGTGCATTCGCCTTATTTCGCAAAAGAGGAGCTGCTGGAAAAGTATCGCGCCAAGGCAAAAGGCTTCCCTGCCGATGCAGCGCAGCGTAATCCGATCTATGCCGGTATGGTCGAAACCTTTGATAGCAATGTAGGTCGCTTACTCGATGCGTTGGAGGAGGCGGGCATCGCCGACAATACCATCGTGGTGCTCACCAGTGACAATGGCGGCACAGTGCGCTCCGGTTATAAGGAAGATGCGTATTGGGGCAACGGCACCAAGGAAGAAATTCTAGATACGCCGATCACTAGCAATGCGCCGCTAAAGGGATCGAAAGGCACGATTTATGACGGCGGCACTGCGTGTCCTTTCTTCGTTGTTTGGCCAGGGACTGTTGAGCCTGGCAGTCGTAGCACGGGTTATTTTTCTGGAGCCGACATCTTTCCGACCTTCGTTGAGATGGCAGGTATCGAAATGCCGGATACGATTGAACTCGACGGTGTTTCACAAGTGGATCTGTTGAAGGGCGGCGAAAATGCGCGTGACACACTCTATGGTTATTGGCCGAATTACATCGAAAAGAATGGATCGATCCCCGCCGCGTGGATTCGCCGGGGGGACTATAAGCTCACACGGTTCTTCTGCGATGGCCCGAATGGTGAGCACCGCTACACCTTGCACAATTTGGCCAATGATATTGGCGAGGCCAACGATCTGGCTGCGCGTTACCCCGAAAAGGTGCAGGCAATGGCGCAGCTCATGGAGCAGCATTTTGATTCCGTCGGAGCAGTGACTCCGGTCATTAACCCGAGTTACGACCCTGTGGCAGTTGCGCCAGTGAAATAGTGTAAAATTTAAATGTAATAGAACTATGAAAGCAAGATTAGTTAAATTGATTGCGGGCTGTGCCCTCGCGTTGCTTGCGACACTTGCCTGTGAGGCGAATGAAACACGTCCGAATATTATTTTTATGATGGCGGATGATCTGGGCTATGGCGACTTGAGCTGCTACAATCCGACGGCTGATGGAACCGCTCCGAACAACACGCCGATCGATACGCCGCGTATTAACAGCCTGGCCACCGCCGGTGTGCGCTTGACCGATTTTTATTCCGCCGCGACGCTCTGCTCGCCTTCGCGCCGCGCGCTGCTGACCGCCCGCTATCCCAACCGCCTCGGCGAATGGGCGGAAGCTTATGCCACTGCGCCGTTCGGGGTGGAAGCGTCCAAAGAACCGACCATCGGTATGTGGTTGAAAGCGGCCGGCTATGCGACGGCGGTCTACGGCAAATGGAACATTGGCGAAACCAAGGACATCTCTTGGCCGACAGTGCATGGCTTCGACGACTGGCTTATCATCGACCACAACACCGGCTACTTCCAGCACCAGAACGACAACGCCAACTGCCACGGCCAGGAAATGTTGTTTAGAACCGGAGGTGTGCGTGAAACCTCGCTGCGTGGACAATACCTGACCGATATTTTTACAGACAAAGCTCTAGAGTTTATCGAAGAAAAACAGGATGAGCCGTTCTTCCTCTATTTGCCGTGGTCCGTGCCCCATACCCCTTTGCAGTCGCCGAGCGGCGATCCGTCCATGGCATACGATGCCGGTCCGTCCACCACTACCGCGGAAGGCCGCGCGGTGTATGTCGAAATGGTTGAGTATCTCGATTCGCGGATTGGGAAAATTCTGGATAAGTTGGATGCACTCGAGTTGACCAGCAATACGTTGATTGTGTTTGTCAGTGACAACGGCGGCCAGACCGCCGCCAATAACTGGCCCTTAAAGAAGTCCAAGCAGTGGCTCGAAGAAGGGGGCGTGCGGGTGCCGATGATTCTGCAGTGGCCCGGAAGCATTCCTGCTGATTCCGTCAGCGACCAGCCTGCTATCATGATGGATGCCGCAGTCACCGTTCTTTCGGTCGCGGATGCACTGCAATACGTCCCAACCAACCGTGTGCTGGACGGGGTGGATCTGATGCCTGTGCTGAAGGAGGGGGGCAGCCCGCTCGCAAGCCGCACCTTCGGCTGGCGTCGACGCGACTGGAGCAAAACCTCCAATTATCTGCGCCAGGAGTCCTTGCGTAAAGGCGATTGGAAGTTCCTGCGCAGCTACGACTATTTGGGGAGCAAGCAATGGGCGGAAACATATACCGACGAGTTGTTCCACCTGACTTCGGATGTCGGTGAAACCACCAACCTCGCCGTTACGGAAACCGTAAAATTGGAAGAGTTGCGGTCGGAATTTTCCGATTGGAAAACGGACACGGTTGATCTGGATGCTGAGTTTTTAGTGTGGTCAGCTGATCAGACTGGCTCGCCAGATCAGGCGCGGCTGGACGCCTACCTGCCGACCGCCCTCAATGTTTCCGGATCGAGTTATCTCCCAAATCCATCGCCCCTGGTGACCGGTTTCGACCTGTATGATTTTACCTGGGATGGTGACATGCAGGGCAAAGTGTTGGATCGGGACAACGAAACGCGGGTCTCGGAGCCCGTGGTTTCGAACGGAGTCCTGTTGGTGGAGATTCAGCCCGGGTGTGTGTATCCGTATCCCATGCTTTACCGTATCGGATATATCGATACGTCCCGCTTTCAGATTCTCAAAGTCCGGATGCGCATCACTGGCGCTGCCGAGGATGCGCTGGCTGCGAAGGCATTACTGCGATACGATGGATGGACTGCGGGGAGTGGCGACATTCCTTTCACTGCGGTCTCCGACGGAGAGTGGCATCAATACGCCATCGATGTTACCCTTTCTCCCGCATGGGATCAGTGGTTGAGCACTGGTAGGATCGGACTGCTGCTTCCATATCAGGCCAGTGAGACGATTACCGTGGAGGTGGATCATCTTCGCCTGGAGTCCCGAGACGGATTTTTACAACTGTCTTTATCGCCGGCGGGGGGCAGCGGATTCGATATTTCGTCTCCCTCACTGGTTGGCAGATCCTATTCGCTTTACCATCGGGAGAGCCTTTCGGCAGGAGATTGGAGCCCGGTTTTCAGCGGCACTGCCGGTAGTGGCGAAGAAACTGTGCATTTACACACAGACGCAACCGCAAAGAGCGGATTTTATAAACTGGTCGAGGAGTAATTATGAAGCGAACAACAGCTATTATTGTAATATTATTTGCCACGCTGGCCACGTTGGCCGCGCAACAGCCTAACATCATTTTTATGGTGGCCGATGACCTTGGCTATGGTGATTTGAGCAGCTATAATCCGAATGCGGAAGGCGCGGCTCCGAACAACACGCCCATCCGCACGCCGCATCTGGATCAGATGGCGGAGCGGGGCGCGCGGTTTACCGATGTGCATTCCGCCGCACCGATTTGTTCGCCCTCGCGTAGGGCGATTTTGACGGCGCGTTACCCGAGCCGTCTGGGGGAGTGGGCGGAAGCCTATCGTAGCAAGCCGGAGGGCCTCGTCGCTGCGGAAGATCCGACCATCGGCATGTGGCTCAAACAGGCGGGCTACGCGACTGCGGCCTATGGCAAATGGAATGTCGGCGAAACAGCAGGTGTCTCCTGGCCGACGGCTCATGGCTTTGACGATTGGTTGATCATCGACCACAACACGGGTTACTTTCAGCACAAGAATGCCAATGCGGAGTGTCAGGGGCGTCCCATGCTGTTCGAAACCGGTGGCGAGCGTGTGACGAATCTGGAGGGGCAGTATTTGACCAATATTTGGACGGATAAAGCCTTGGATTTTATCGATGCGAATGAGGACCAGCCGTTCTTCTTGTATCTACCATGGTCGATTCCACACACGCCGCTGCAAGACCCCGATGGTGATCCATCGATGGCCTTCGATGCACAGCCAAGTCGAACCACAGCAGAGGGGCGCGCGGTGTATGTGAAAATGGTCGAGCATTTGGATACACAAATCGGGCGTATTTTTACTGCACTGGAAGCGCGTGGACTGACTGAGAACACGCTCATCATCTTTACCAGTGACAATGGTGGCATGCAGACCGCGAATTGCTGGCCCTTGAAAAAAAGCAAGCAGTGGCTGGAGGAGGGCGGCATTCGGGTGCCGTTTATTATGCAATGGCCGAGGTATGTGCACGCTGGCCATGTCAATGATCGACCTGCGATACTGATGGATGCATCGGTCAGTATCTTGGCCGCGGGGCAAGCCTTGCAGTATGTGCCTGCGGGCCGCCAGCTCGATGGGGTGAATTTCTTTGATGGCAGTGAGCCGGACGGCTCGCGCGAGTTTGGCTGGCGACGCCGCGATTGGGATGAGCGTGCGCGTAATGCTGCCAATTTCCTTCGCCAGGAGGCCTATCGTGCGGGTGACTGGAAGCTGCTGCGCACCTATCAATATATGGGCAATAAGGCATGGTCGGCTGAGTATAAGGACGAACTTTATAATCTCAGCGATGACATCGGTGAGACCACGAATTTGATCAAGGCCATGCCGGAGAAGTATGCGGCGATGAAGGCTGCCTTTGGTCAGTGGAAGGCGGAAGTCGTTGAGCAAAATCCGAACTATGTCATCCCGGTGCGTGACCAGTTGGGCTCACCTGCGAATTTACCAGAAGCGCCAAGTGGCGCGGATGCAATTGCCTTGAATTTTGATGGCAAGCGATTTGAGGGACGCGTGCATCGGGCCGAGACGAAGCATTTGGTCTCTAAACCTGTGCAAGAGGGCGGCGTGTTTAAAATTACGGTGCAAGCGGGTGCGACGCCGCCACTGGTTTATGTCGATGGAGCTGTGGATACGGCGAAGTATTCGCGTATCCGCTATGAAATGAAGCTCACGACCGATTCGACGATTGGTCGGGCACGTGCCGTGCTGCGCCAGGCTGCGTGGAAGGGCGACGATCTCCTGTTTACGCCGGTCGCCGACGGGCAATGGCATGAATATGTGGTGGATTGCACGCAGTCCAGCGCATGGTCGCAATGGACCCCAGAAGGCCGCATCGGTATTGCGCTGCCCGTTCCCGCGAACGGAGCACTGGAGGTGGAACTAAAGACGATCCGTCTGTTGAAATAGAGCGCGTTGTTATCATTTAAGACGAATCAGAGTGTTTGATTTTTTTATTTATTTTATGCTTGATTAGATTCAATGATTTATGCATGGTAATATTCCTTTCAGATTAAGACAGCTTCGTTTAGTTGTGAAATCCCATTCAACCCCTCAAATCATTATGAATACTCAAAGTATGAAGAAACTCTCTTGCCTCTCATTATTGGCTCTGACTGCCGGCGTGTGCGCCCATGCGGCAACGCTGACGAACCGCTACGATTTTAATGGCGATGCGGCCGATTCGGTGGGCACTTTGAATGGCAATTTGTCTGCGGCCGGTACAAATCTTGAAGCCCCCCTGTTTCAGTCTGACATCCCAGATGATGCGGATGACAGCTTCGCGAGCAACTCGATCGAGTTCGGGATGAATGTTGCCACGGCGTCCTTTGTTAATTTTGGCAGTGGTGTTCAGACGGATATCTACGACGGAAAAGCCGGGTCGGTTGCGTATTGGTTTAAGGCGGATACGTTGTCCGGAGATATGTTTTCGAATGTAGGCCCCCATCGTACAATACTGAAAAGCAATGGCGATATTCGTTTGGGTGGTGGGACTGTGGATGAGAATTTTTCGTTTACTGGCGATGTAACGGCTGGCACATGGCATCATTTTTCCCTGACCTGGAATGATGTCGCAGGGGCGGGCACAATCGCTCTCGATGGCGATATACAGACATACTCGTTTACTCCTGGTGCCTTGACAGACCCGTCGCGCTTGATGGTTGGCAATTTCTCCAATAACGCCAGCAACGTCGCTACCCAGTTCGACGGGCATATCTACGATTTGCAGATTTATGATGGTGTGCTGACCAATGGAGAAATCAGCACACTCGCGGGAAATGCCGGCACGGCGATTCCAGAGCCGGGCACTTATGCTTTGCTCGGTGGCATTTTTGCACTGACTTCTGTGATGGTCCGCCGTCGCAGATCCTGAGCTTGCGAGTGGTGAGCTTGTCGAACCGTTGAATTTCATATATAGGGTTATATAATTAGGGTGAAGGGCGCAGCTGAGGGGCTGCGCCCTTTTTGTGTGCCGTAGCGTGCAGCTTCAGCAAACGTTCAGTGCCATAGCACAGAGCCTCAGCTCGGAGTCGTGGTTGTCGTCAGCGCGATGAACGTTTGCTAAAGCTGCACGCTACGCCAGGACGATGGACGTTTGCTAAAGCTGCACGCTACGCCAGCTATTACAATTCAGCTTGGTTACTGATGCGCCAGCGGTAGTCCTTCCACTCGCTCACCAGCTTCGCCTTGACTGGGTTGTTGCGGATGTAGTCGATCGTTTTGGTGAGTTCGCCCTCGTGGCGCATCCAACGATCAAACCAATCTTCCTGCCAAAAGCGTCCCGAGCGGCCAAGTGCTTGATTGATCCAACGTGCCGAGCGCCCCTTGAAGCGCTCTAAGATTTCCTTTAGTGAAAAGTCCGAGTTTTGCCGAAGGATGAGCAGGTGAATATGATTCGGCATCACTGTCGCTTCGCCGACCAGCCAGCCTTCGCCTTCTATTGCAATCACCGCATCCAGGCACAGTTCGCATGGGCGGGCTTTTGCAAATGGAGCAAAGCCGCTTCCCGCATCCAGATACTTTTCGGTGGTCAGGAAGTAGCGGCGTTGGAGTTGTTGGAATGCCTCGGACTGCGGATCAATTTCAGCTAGTGATGTGTGAATCTCGCGCAGCTTCAGTTTCGCGACAGCTGGCAAGCTGCCGTGGCAGCGGATCGTCACAAAGTGCCAGTGTCCCTCAACTTCCCAGTGGGGTAACCGCGAGCGCCACCGCTCCCGAGTAGGTATCATACTCATGCTAGGAATCAAAGCGTAGCGTGCAGCTTTAGCAAACGTTCAGTGCGTAGCGTGCAGCTTTAGCAAACGTTCAGTGCCGTAGCTCGGAGCTTCAGCTCAGAGTGTTACAGCCAGCACGACGAACGTTTGCTAAAGCTGCACGCCACCGCCAGCACGATGAACGTTTGTTGTGATTTGTGTATTTAGATTTATTGATTCATTGACTTTTAATGTTTTTCGGACTGAATGGGGCACAGTTACCACTGATCGCGGTCGTATTTGTATTAGCCCTCCAAATTATGGAAAATCCTCAATTCGTAAAATCACGTTCCTTAGGCAGTCTTTTGAGTGCTGTTCTCAAGCCAAGTCTTGTTCTATTCGCTGTGCTGTTCTCTGCGGCCTCAGTTGCTAATGCTAGTGCTGAGGAGGCGGTCGCTCGCAAGCCCAACGTAATTGTGATCTTAGCGGATGATATGGGCTACGGTGATCTGGGGTGCCAAGGAACAGTCGAGGATGTGCGCACACCGCATATAGATACTTTGGCTGAGCATGGGGTGCGCTTCACGCAGGCATATGTGACTGCGCCGCAGTGTGGTCCCTCGCGTGCGGCGCTATTGAGTGGGCGCTACCAGAATCGTTTCGGTTTTGAGTCGAATGAATGGGCCTACAATCCGGGGATGCCGCGTTCAGTGTCACTGATCTCGGAGCGCCTCAAGGAGCAGGGTGACTACGCCACGGGCTATATCGGCAAATGGGGGATCACCAGCAAGCGTCACTCATATCCGCCCAAGCGTGGCTTTGACGAATCCTACTGGGTGCAGGACGGTAACATCTATTTTCCGGATACCCCTTCGAAGTATAATACGCAGATGCACCGCGGTATGGAGCCGATTGAGCTTGATACCTATTCTACCGATGCCTTCGGTCGCGAAGCGATCGACTTCATTGAGCGTCATGAGGACGAGCCGTTCTTCCTGCTCATTTCTTACATTACTCCCCACGAACCGATGGAGGCCAAGGAGTCCGACTTGGAGCGCTTTGCGCATATCGAAGATCCCTTGCGCCGCACGACGCTGGCGATGATTGCCTGTATGGATGACAATGTGGGCAACATGCTGGAGCTTCTGAAGGAAAAAGGGCTCGAAGAAGATACGCTGATTTTTTTCCTCAGCGACAATGGCGGCTATCCTGGGAATGGGTCCTTGAATACGCCGTATCGCGGAACCAAGTCGCAGATGCTCGAAGGTGGCATTCACGTGCCGTTTCTGATGCAGTGGAAGGGGCAGTTGCCAGAGGGAAAAGTCTATGAGGAGGTCGTGAGCAGTCTCGATATCGTGCCCACGACTTTGGCGGTCGCTGGTGTGGAAGCTCAGCCTGAATGGCAACTCGACGGCGTGAACTTGTTGCCCTACATCGTGGGGCGCGCCGACGGTGTGCCACATGAGACGCTCTTCTGGCGCTACAAGGCATGGTCGAAGAAACCGGAGCAAGATGGCTGGGCGATTCGTAAGGGCGAGTGGATGCTGGTGCGCAATGGTTGGGCCAAGGCCGCGCCAGCACTGTATCACCTAGCGGACGATCCCGAACAACGTGAGGATCTGTCGCGCACGCAGCCGGAGCGCTACGATGACATGCTCAAGCTGTGGTCGCGTTGGGATCAGGGAAATGCCGTGCCTGGGAGCATCACTAAATAGCGGGCATGCCGCTGTGCGCATCGGGTAAGGCGATTCGATAATTCTATTATGATTAAAAAACTATTGCTATTGATGCTTGCCTTGGTCGCGTATGACGCGACTGCCAAGCGCCCGAATATCGTGTTTATCCTAACCGATGATCAGCGTTTTGATGCGATGGGCTTCATGGATCGCTATCCCTTTTTGGAAACTCCGAATTTGGATCGCATTCGCGACGAGGGAGTGCATCTGAAAAACAGTTTTGTGACGCTTTCGATGTGTGCGCCGGCACGTGCTGGTTTCCTCACTGGCACCTATCCACATGTGAATGGAGTCAATACCAATGTCGAAGGGCGGGAATTTAATCCAGATAAGACGCCGTCCTTCCCGCAGGTGTTGCAAGCGAACGGTTATAAAACCGCGTTCATGGGCAAGTGGCATATGGATCACAGTAATGAGCCACGCCGAGGCTTTGATCACTGGATATCGTTTTCAGGGCAGGGGCATTATAACGGCAATGAATTGAACATTGATGGCGTGACCGTGAAGAATTCTGGTTATATCACTGACGAGCTGACGCAGTATGCGGTGGACTTTATCGATGCAAATGCCGATCAGCCATTTTGTTTATATCTTTCGCATAAGGCCGTGCACCAGCCGTTCACACCCGCGACGCGTGATAAGGATTTGTATACGGGAGCCGTGGTGCCGAAACGTGACAATTTTTTTGATAATCTCGAAGATAAGCCAGAGTGGCAGCGCGTCAGTCGCGGTAGAGATGAGCTGTATCGACTGAGATATAACGACCACTATACCGCACCTAGTAAACGAGCTCCTCGTCCGTATACTCCCGAAAACGGCGCGCATCCGAGCACTAAAGACTACCTGAGAACCATCGCTGCGGTGGACGATGGAATTGGTAAGCTCTACGAGGTGCTGGAGCAGCGGGGGATCCTAGACAACACCGCGATCATCTTTGCTGGTGATAATGGGTATATGCTTGGAGAGCATGGCCGTGGCGATAAGCGGGTGCATTATAACGAGTCGATGCGCATTCCACTGATTATGCGCCTGCCGGGTAGTATCCCGGCTCAATCCACCTTGGAGCAAATGGTGTTGAACATCGATGTCGCGCCGACGATTTTGGACATGGCTGAGGTTGAGGCGCCTGCGATTATGCAGGGTCAATCAATCTTGCCGTTGTTTGATCAAGCCGTGCAGACGCCATGGCGCGATTCGTATCTGTTCACGTATTGGCGGGATTTGATTCCGACTTTGCCGCGGATTTTATCGGCTCGCACTGAGCGCTACGTCTATTCCACCTATCCAGATATTGACGACATCGATGAGCTCTATGATTTGGAAAAAGATCCGTATGAGATGACCAATTTGATCCATTCCCCAGAGCATGCGCCTTTGCTACAAGAGATGCAGGAGCGATTGGAGCAATTAAAACAAGAGACCGGTTATAAGAAGACGGTTCCGCGTCCACGGCCTGAGCCGGAGTGGGGCGTGAAGGACGGGTTGCTGTGTGATGTGGATTTCAGTGTGCGCACACTGTCTGCGATTCAGGACGCGTCGTCCATTGGGAATCATCCCACAGTCACAGGCGGCAGTATTGGCGAAGGGCTTGGCGGTTCCGCGCTGTCCTTTGACGGCGCGACCACGGTTTCGTTTCCGTGGAAGAAGCAGGTGACTCCAGAGAAGGGGAGTTACGTGATCGAGGCATTGGTGCGACCGACTGCCGATGGTGTGGTGCTTGCTCAAGGTAGTGCGTATCGAGGCTTCATGTTGTATTTTGATGACGGTTGTCCAGGGTTTGTAACCAAGGAGAATGCGCATCGATTGCAGTTTCTTGATAGTCAGAAGTCCTTTACGGGGCAATGGGTGCATCTGGTCGCGCAGATCAAGAATTATCACAACACCATGTCGCTGTGGGTCAACGGAACCTTGGTCGCCGAGGAGTCAATCATGTGGCCGATGCATGTCATGCATCCGGGGATCGGTGGATTGACACTTGGTGCGGATCCAACTGGCGAGATTGATCCGCTGGAGATTTCTCCACTGAAATTTGAAGGCGACATGCAGTATTTGAAAATTTATCGGCAGGCGGATGTAGGGAATATCGTGAATCACGCGGCCGCGCTTGGCCTGTCGTTTGAGTCGGGGAAGCCTCGCGGTTGAGGCAGGCACAACCCTTTAAAATAATAACATGAATCGTATCAAAAATATCTTATTATCATTGGCTTTATTGAGCGCGGCGCAGTGTCTTGCAGCGCAGGCACACCCGAACTTTGTGTTCATCTTAGCAGATGATATGGGCTATGGTGACGTGGCTTGCTACGGGCATCCGTATGCGAAAACGCCCGCGATTGATCGGCTGGCTTCCGAAGGTGTGCGCTTTACGCAGGCCTATGCGGCCGGTCAGACTTGCAATCCCAGTCGCACGGGTCTCATGACGGGGCGCAGTCCTGCACGGTTCGAGAAACGCACCGACGATTTTGACTTTGGCGACCGTGTGACTGTGACGGAACTGCTCAATAAGAGTGGCTATGCGACGGGTCACTTTGGTAAGTGGCACATCGGCATGGATCGCAGTAATGGGGTCTATGGGATTGATGAAAACGATTCTGGTGGCATTCCAGATCGCTTTTCACCTGAAGGTCGAGATACACCGATCTTTGCGGCTGCGATTGATTTCATTAAGCGCCACAAGGACGAGCCATTCTATGTGAACATTCATGGTTTTACCACTCACGCGCCCGTGGCCTCAGCGCCGAATTTTCTAGTCGAGTTTAGTGACCTGACCGTCGACCGCAGTGACTTCTCCGAATACATGCAACCGATCTTTGACGATAGTATTGAGCTTGGTGGGGATCTTGATTTGGCGATGCGGCACTATATGGGCAATGTGTATGCCTTTGATTTGAATGTGAAGGGTGTGCTCGATGTGCTCGACGAACTCGGCTTGAGTGAGAACACGATCGTGGTCTTTTCCAGTGATCAGGGGCCGCAGCGTCCTTATGGAATCGGCCTCCATGCTTGGGGGGACAAGGCGAAGAAGAAAGTTCAAAAGACACGAGACGGAGTCGTGAAGAAAAGGGATACGAACGCGCAGAATATGCTCGGCGATGCGGGTGTGTTTCGTGGTAACAAGGGCACCGTTTACGAAGGCGGCCTCCGTGTGCCGTTTATCGTGCGTTGGCCAGGGCACATTCAGGCCGGAGTGGTGGACTCTGGGAACGTCATCGGAGGGATCGATTGGTTGCCGACAATTTGCAGCCTCGCAGGCGTGAAAAATGTGCCAAACGATCTCGATGGGGAGGATGTGTCCGACGTCTGGCTGGGTGCGACACGCAGCCGCGAAAAGTCACTCCTGTGGAATAGTGGGGATAATCCCGGAGTCGCGATTCGTGATGGGAAGTGGAAATACTATTTGATCAGCAAGAAGGGCAAAGAGACTGGCAAGGAGGAGCTCTATGATATATTGAAGGATCCAGCAGAGTCGAAGAACTTGGCAAAACAATATCCCGAAGTGGCCTCTGAGTTGAAAACGAAAGTGCAGGTATGGAAAGCCGAGCTGCCGACTCAGATCATCAGGACTGGTAAGTATCGGCACCAATATTAGGCAGCAGCCATTAGGATGAAGCGTTTCAGCGCGATGGAGAATACCACTTCGTTCGATCTGATGCCTCCCCCTGCGGTTGATTGTTTTGCTGGTCTCGCCTAGTTTTTTTGCTAGTGCTCCTTGACTTAAGCTAGGCCATGGCGAGCGACTCTGTTTTGAGTGGCTTGACTTGCTTTTTGAGGTTGGGGCTTTTGGCTTTTGCGCGGCGTAGGTCGGCTCTGGTTTGGAGGCGTAGCCAGAAGCCTTCGCTTTGGCCAAAGTAGCGACCTAGTCGGAGATCGTGCTCGGGGGTGAAGCGGCGGGTGCCGCTTTTGAGGCCGCTAAGATGTGCGGTGGGGATGCCTGTTGCGACGGCGATTTCTTTTTGTGTGACTGTGAGTTCTTCGACGATCTCTTTGAGCGTCTCGGCGGCTGCGTTTACTGTGCGTGGTGTGTTCATATTTGCCTTATGTGTGGTGTTTTTTGTGTGATGTGGATGGTATCGGGCGGGTGCCCTGCCTTGTTAGTGGTAGTCGGTGACTTCGACTTGGTAGGCGTTGCCGTCTTGGAAGCGGAAGCAGACGCGCCACTGATTGTTGATGCGGATGCTGTGCTGACCTTTGCGGTCGCGGTGTAAGGATTCGAGGTGGTTGCTTGAGGGGAGTCTTAAATCATCGAGCGTGGCCGCGGTGTCGAGTTGATCGAGCTTGATCATTGCGCGGTCGATGATGTCTGCGGGAATGCCTTTTTTAAGTGTGCCCTCGAAAAGCTTTTCGGTCTTTTTATCTGCAAATTCCTGTATCACGTTTAGAAAGTTACTGAATTCAGTAACTGGGCGCAAGCGGAAAGTTACCCTTTTTAGTAACTTCTTTAAGGTAGTTGAACAGAAACTGAGCAGGGCTCATCTGCTTATAGATGTGGCGGACGCTTTGTTGCGAAAGGTGTTTTATTTTTAAAAAGTTGACAGGTAGGCATGTTGACTTATTGATTTATTGTATGGCTGCCGTTGCGAATTGGCGCTCGCTGAATTCTGATCGTCATAACTCTCCCCATGAATCACACTCTCTCCATGTCATATCTTTCTTGTCAGAGGCGGGGGTTCACGCTGATCGAGTTGCTCGTTGTCATTGCGATTATTGGGATTCTCGCGAGCATTCTGATACCCGCGGTCGCTAAAGTGCGAGTGTCCGCTTATAGGGCTGAGACTGTGAGCCAGCTCAAGCAGATACATGGCGCATTGGGTATGTATGCCACTGAGCATAAAAATACGTATCCAGGGCCGCAGGGGAACAAGCAAGATGATGATGACATGAACGATGTGATATGGGCGCAGCGAATTGCGATCCTCGGCGATTATCTAGGTCCACGAGAGAAGTGGATGCATCAGGTGCTGACTGCGCCTGTGCAGTATGAAAAGCCTGGAGGAGGCTATCACGAATATAAGAAAACCTATAACACCTATGCGGTGACAGGGGCTATGGCTAAGGTGAATGATGCGGGCTATTTGGATTCTTTCACAGGGCGCAAGTTGGTAAACATTGAAGATCCTGCGAATACGCCACTGGTTTTCCTCTGCCGCCAGCGCAGTGCTAAAGACGGTCATGGCGTGACTTTCGTTAAGGCTAGATCGAATGCAGCGTTGAAGTCTGATTTGTCGGCGAGTGGCCCTGGTGATACGAAGGTGTTTAATTTTGATTTAGGTGGTGTCGTGCCGATCGTGATGGCCGACGGGCATGTCGAGGTCGTGGAGTTTGACCGACTGAAAGCGTTTATCGAAAATAGCCAGTGGGAGGGTCGTCCGACTGATTATTGATTGCTGCCCGGCTTGCGCTGATCCTCTCATCATTATCCTATTTTAACTGCAAAGGCGCCTTTAAGCATGAGTAAACACGACATTAAGCGAATCAAAACTTCCACATGCGCGCAGTATGGAACAGCGGGTCTGGCGGATACTTTTTTAACCTTCGGTATCACCACTTTGGTCATGCCAATCTACAACATTGGTATGGGCATCGATGCGAAGCTGATCGGCTGGGCATTGGTGCTTCCCCGTATTCTGGATGCGCTGACCGATCCGTTGATGGGCAATATTTCGGACAACACCCGCAGTCGATTTGGTCGCCGCCGCCAATATGTGTTTTTGGGCGCGCTGCTCTGCGCGCTGCTCTTTCCGTTCGTATGGATGCCGCCCGCGGCCTCAGACAATGTGATCGTGGGCTACTTGATCGGTATCATGTGTCTGTTCTCGATTTCGTATACGATCTTTAATGTGCCCTATACCGCGCTCGGCTATGAGCTGACGTCGGACTACGATGAGCGAACGCGGTTGTTCGCCTGGCGCTTTTACTTTGCGACCGCGGCGGGGGTGACGATTCAATGGCTCTACAAGCTATGCTTGATGGCGGGCGAAACCGAAGTGGACGGCGTGCGCGTGGTCAGTTGGGTGATCGCTGCGATTGTACTGGTGTTTGGAATCATACCAGCACTCTTCACCCGCGAGCAAGCGGTGGTCGAAGCGCAGGAGAAGGTGAACTTGTTCAAATCGGTGAAGTGTGCGCTGCGCAACCGACCTTTCCTCATGCTGATCAGCAGCTATGTGATTCTGGTTACAGCGCTGTTCTCAACGGGGGCGCTCGGGCTTTACATCAACATCTTCTATATTTTTGACGGCGACAAAGATTCCGCAGCGACCGTGGCCGGTGTGGTGGGCACCATCCTCATTGCCTCGGCTTTCGTCGGTATGCTGGTGGTGAAAAAGATCTCCGAACTGACCGGCAAGAAGGCCGCCATCATCATTGCGATGAGTGCTGCGCTGTTTGCGGTGCTGCTCTCCTGGTTTACGCTCACGCCAAAGATGCCGTATTTACAAATTGTTCACTCCGTGATTATGGGGATGGGCGTTCAAGGCGGTTGGTTGCTCTTCAGTTCTCTGCTGGGCGATGTCTGTGACGAGGATGAACGTCAGACCGGTCTGCGCCAGGAGGGGATTTACAGTGCGGTGATGGGCTTTGCCAATAAGTGCGCAGGTGCGTTCGTTGGCGTGGGTGCCGCCTATATGCTGGAGTTCGCCGGCTATGTTGAAGGGATGGAGCCGAATGCCGAAATCGGCTACAAGATGAAGATTATCTTTGTTTCGATGCAAGCAGTCGGACTACTAGTCGCAATACTATTGATGGTGCTCTTCCCGATCGGTCGCAAACGCGCGGAAGAAACCCGCCGCATTTTGGATGAACGTAAACAAGTCGCCGCTGAGGCTGCCGGAAGCGCCGAATCATAGGATGAGACTCACGATGAAAAAGCTCGAAGAGAGGGTAACATGGTACCCGTTCTCCGTGAATCGATTCAATCAGGGGTAGGCCTGCCACCCTAGGCGTTAATTAGAAGTAGATAGCTCTAAATAATCGTCGATGGAACTTCGCATGTCGCCCCGTTTGTATATAAGCAATGATTGGTCCGCTAGCAGTTAGTGCGCTCGCTAATCTTAGTCGATAGTTTACAGGAATTACACTGATCGTATGCTGATGGGCTGCCCAACAAGCCACACTAATACAGGGAGTTGGCCACTTTTCCAAGGTGGATGTCGAGAGTTGGTCCGGTCCGCTTCGTGTTCGATCATGTCGGCGAATGTCGCCTCGGAAGACGGAGCACGCTTGCGTGCGGAGATGGCTCGACCTGTAGGCTGCGCAGCAGTGAGGCGCAGCCTCAGGCAATCTCTTCTCTCCCTCCATTTTTAAACCTTCGGTCCTAGCGACCGAAGGTTTTTTTATTGCAACAAAGTGAGTTGCTTTCGGGGGGTTATCGAGCCCGGTCGTCTTGATTAATGGGCTTTAGACAAATGGCATTATAGCTACGCAAGGCGCTTCGCTTCTAGTGTCGCCATGGACTGTTGGGTCTGGCGCGCTTTTGTTGTGGCAACAGTTGCTGACAAGTAGATGCTGAATCTTGACAACAATTTGAGAGTATATGTTGTTAAATACCTCATCACCTTGATTGATACTTACCCATCTATGAATAAATTATTAGCCGCCAATCGTAGCGAAATCGCTGTTAGAATCTTTCGAAGTGCAACTGAGATGGGTTGTCGGACAGTTGCCATATACGCGAAGGAAGATCGTTTGGGTGTGCATCGCTTTAAGGCTGATGAGTCGTATCTGGTGGGCACTGGCAAAGGCCCTGTCGCGGATTACCTCGATATTGATAGTATCATTGACTTGGCCAAGGATAAGGCAGTGGACCTGATTCACCCTGGCTACGGCTTCCTTTCAGAGAATGCAGCGTTTGCCAATGCATGTGAGGCAAATGGTATTACTTTTGTAGGACCTAGTTCTGACCTGCTTGCGCGTATGGGCGATAAAATTGAGGCGCGTAAAATTGCTGATCAAGCAGCAGTGCCGACGCTACCTGGCACGGAAGATCCTATTGCTGATCCAGCACTGGCTTTGAAGACCGCAAAGAAAGTTGGTTTTCCGCTGATTATCAAGGCGGCCTTTGGCGGGGGTGGGCGTGGCATGCGCGTGGTGAAAGACCCCAAAGACTTAAAAGCGTCGATCGAAGAAGCACAAGGCGAAGCGCAACGTGCGTTTGGTAATTCAGCAGTGTTCCTAGAGCGCTACATCGAACGTGCTAAGCATATTGAAGTGCAAATTCTGGGTGATAAACAGGGTAATGTGGTGCACTTACACGAGCGCGATTGTTCAGTTCAACGGCGCCATCAGAAGGTCGTTGAGATTGCGCCATCGATTGGGCTACCGGATACAGTGCGTAGTGAGTTGTGTGATGCTGCGGTTAAAATTGCCAAGTCGATCGGTTATTATAGTGCAGGTACAGTGGAGTTCTTATATGATTTGGATACGGACGAATGGTTCTTTATCGAGATGAATCCGCGTATTCAGGTGGAGCATACGGTGACTGAAGTCATTACTGGTATTGATATCGTGCGGAGCCAGATACTGATTGCTCAAGGGCATAGCCTGCATTCGAAAGAAGTTGGCATCCCTCAGCAAGCGGATGTGCCGCGCAATGGTGTTGCGATTCAGGCGCGGGTGACGACCGAAGATCCAGAAAAGAATTTTGCACCCGACTATGGTAAGATCGTCAATTATCGATCGGCTGCTGGTTTCGGTATACGTCTTGATGGCGCGATGGGCGATACTGGTGCGGTCATCACGCCGTTTTATGACTCCTTGCTGGTGAAGTTGACTGCCTCGGCGAGTACTTTTGAATTAGCCATTCAGCGCATGGAGCGCGCGTTGAGCGAAATGCGCATACGTGGCGTGAAAACCAACATCCCATTTATCGAAAATGTTGTAGCGCATGATATTTTTAAGACAGGCAAGGCGACAACGACTTTAATTGATACCTCCAAGGAATTGTTTAACTTTAAACGTCGCCGCGACCGTGCGACTAAACTGCTCAATTTATTGGGTGAGACAATCGTCAATGGTAATGATCAAGTAAAGGGCCGCCCTGTGCCTACGATGGATCTACCAGTCATCGTTCCCGAACACGATCATACGCA
>Ga0129327_10000875_pt1 | contig 17999 bp, 18 predicted proteins | sample CPBDNA_6_FD_111799 | JGI IMG/M metagenome (GOLD analysis project Ga0129327, IMG submission 111799) | Freshwater to marine salinity gradient microbial communities from Chesapeake Bay, USA - CPBay_Spr_31_0.8_DNA | ecosystem: Environmental > Aquatic > Marine > Coastal | place: USA: Chesapeake Bay... | reverse complement strand
TACACAAGACATAAAATTTCCTATGAATCCGGCGGCCTCACCATCACAGGAATCATGATCAAACCTCGGGGCAAAGGTCCATTCCCCGTGGTCGTTCTTGCTCATGGCTATATCGATCCAAAGAATTATTGGAGTGGTCAAGGATTCCGTCGCGAACAAGACTGGCTTGGCAATAATGATTATGTTGCCCTGCATGTTGATTACCGCAATCATGCCGGTTCTGACAAGGATCCCAACAGTGATGTGTCCATGCGTTTGGGCTATGCCGAGGATGTCATTGGCGCAGCACTCGCTGTGAAAGACTCACAGCTTTCTTATCTTGATAAGAACAAGGTCGCACTACTCGGCAGATCAATGGGTGGGGGTGTTGCTTTTCAAGCGTTGGTGCTTAAACCGGGAGTGTTTGACTCCGCCATTACCTATGCATCCACGAGTACTCGCGCAGCAGATAACTTCAACAAATGGCAGCGCAACGACTATCCAATTGGAAATCAAATACTGAAGGCCTATGGCACCCCCAAGGACAACCCATCCGTTTGGCGCGACATGTCCAGCCGCTATTTCTTTTCCCGAATCACAGAACCCGTCCTGATGATTCACGGCACCAAGGATGAAAGTTGTGACATTAATTGGGCACGGGCAACACATAAAGCCCTCCAACGCAATGGAAAAGATGCAACCCTTGTTGAGTATCCAGGCGCCAAGCACTACATGTATGGGGAATGGAACGACTCGATCAAGAAGGTCTCGCAGTTCCTAAAACGCACACTCACTTGAACAAGGGGTAAAAAGGCCATCAAAACATTGAGTGTTTCAATCCTTTGATGGCTGAAACAGTGAGCTGGCACGCTCGGGACCGATAGAGGTCGAAAGTTTGACATTTCGTGATGGAATTACCTTATTGAGCTGTTGAGCCGGAGTCTGTGGAAGGCTGTCGTCATGGATCGTGAGCCTGCCATGAGCGAGTTAAGCGTTATCGCCATTGTTCAAGCTCGCATGGGTTCAACTCGGATGCCCGGCAAGGTTATGCAGCCACTTGCTGGGGCACCAATGCTGCAGCGTCAACTTGAACGCGTGTTGCGGGCGCAGACCCTCACTCGCATCATTGTGGCGACAACAGATTTGTCGGGTGATGATCCGATTGTTGCGTTATGTGAATCTCTGGGTGTTGATGTTTATCGCGGTAGTGAGAGCGATGTCCTCGCCCGATTCGTTGGTGCGATCAATGTGACACAGGCTGATGTTGTCGTGCGCATCACGGCCGACTGTCCACTGATGTCACCCGAAGTTATCGACGCAGTCGTTAGTAGTTTTTTTGAATCTGATGTCGACTACATTTCCAACACACTGGTCCCCAGTTTTCCCGATGGTGTTGATGTTGAAGTTGTTCGTGCATCCGCGTTATTGGCCATTGATAAAAGTTCCACTGATCCTGCAGAACGCGAGCACGTGACACTGGGCGTTTATCGCCGACCTGATGAGTTCGACGTTAAGAATTTTTCTGGAAGCCCGGACTATTCGGACTTGCGCTGGACGGTGGACTCCCATGAGGATTTTGAATTTGTGGATTGGGTTTATTCGCAGTTATATGCAAACAGTCCTGGTTTTGATTTCCCGGAAATCATTGCACTTCTCGCCGAGCACCCCGATAAGTCTCGAACCAATGCGCACTCCAAGCGAAATGCTGCTCTCGATGGGCTCGACACCGGGGCAATGCAGCACAAAGATTGAGGTTGCTCGATCACTGGTTGAATGTTAAACTATTAATACTTTCAGCGAATGGAGACCACATGCCTGCCGTGACCGCCGACACGTTAACCCTTCCTCGATTCACCGTGCCTCTGGACGCACGCCCGCGCTCGGTCAAGCGGGTAACAACTGCACCCCAGGGACATGAGGGTGAAGGATTCCCCGTTCGCCGGGCATTTGCCATGATCGACCAAAATGACCTCGACCCATTCATCCACATGGATCAAATGGGTGAGGTGGAATATGCGCCGGGTGAACCCAAAGGAACTCCTTGGCACCCACACCGTGGCTTCGAAACTTTCACATATCTAATCGATGGCCAGTTCCTGCACCAAGACTCCAACGGCGGAGGCGGCGTGATCGACTCAGGTGGCACGCAGTACATGACCGCTGGTGATGGAATTCTGCACATTGAGACTCCGCCCGAGCACCTAGTTGTTTCTGGTGGCCTATTTCACGGCGTACAGCTGTGGATTAACCTGCCCAAAGACAAAAAACGCATTGCACCGCAGTATCAAGACTTGCAGGGCTTGGACTCCACCATGGTGTCCAGCACCGATGGTGGAGCACTCGTTCGAGTTCTAGCCGGAACAGTTGATTCATTTGCCGGACCCGGTATTTCCCACACGCCGCTTGCCATCACGCACGTCACCGTGGCACCTGGAGCCGAAGTTGAAATTCCGTGGCGTACTGATTTCAATGCGCTGGCATATGTCCTGTCGGGTTCGGGTTTCGTGGGAGGTGACCTGCGCCCCGTGTCCACCGGGCAAATGGCGGTACTGGTAGATGGTGACACCGTGAAGCTGCGCGCAGCAGACTCACAAGAGTCACGCTCCCCCAACTTCGATGTGTTCCTCATTGGTGGAGTCCCACTGCGCCAACCAGTGTTTCAATACGGACCGTTTGTCATGAGCACTAAAGCTGAAGTCATCGAGGCGATGGAAGACTTCCAAGCAGGCCGCTTTGGTCACATTCCTGCCGATGCTATTCAGCCGCATCGCATGAACTAGACCAATTTGTTATCGCGCCTGATTTGACTTTGGAGCAGTAAAGGAGAATCTTTATGCTCTTGGCCGGCGGCACTAGACCGGTCCCAGAAAAATGTAAAGTTGAGGAATCGTGTCAACGCTGTGGCGCACGCAGCATTTCAAGAAACTGATTGTTTCTCGCACCATTAGCAATATTGGCAACGGTATTGCACCGATTGCTTTGGCATTTGGCGTTTTGCACTTACCCGGCACCACACCGACATCTCTCAGTATTGTGTTGGCCGCACAAGCAGTACCACTTGTGATCATGCTTCCCATCGGTGGCGTACTGGCCGACAAATTGGGTCGAGCACGGGTTATTGGTATCGCCGACATGATCATGAGCATTTCTGTCATGACCATTGCAGTGTTATTTCTGACTGGGAATGCGACAGTGCCACTTTTGGCTCTCCTTGGTGTGGTCAATGGAACTCTTGCTGCTTTCTGGTACCCGGCAATGAGCGCATTGCCACCGGAAGTTGTTCCAGACGAACACTTGCAATCTGCCAACGGATACGTCGCTGTCGCTCAAAATGGTGGGCTCATTGGAGGCAGCGCTCTCGGCGGCATTCTGGTTGCCACCGTGGGTTCAGGCTGGGCCATTGCCGTTGACTCGCTCACTTTTCTTGTTGCCGGTTTCCTGGTTTTTAGTTTCAGAGAAGTGTCCAAACCATCAACATCAACGGATTCGATGCTGGAAGGCTTGGTCCACGGTTGGAAAGTTTTCACGAGCTACAAATGGATCGTGGTGATCGTGGCCGCGTTCTCCGTCATCGTGATGGTCTGGCGCGGCTCCGAAGAAGTCATGGGGCCCGTCCTTGCACTTGAGATATACGGCGGAGCATCCGGCTGGGCTGTCATTCTGTCCGCGCAATCAGTTGGTCTCCTTGTCGGCGCATATCTCGGTGGAAAAATTAATCCGCGCAGGCCCATGCTGTTCGGCATGTTGGTCACGCTGTCCATCCCCATGTTCATGTTTGTCCTTGCCGCCCAAGCGCCGCTACTCATTGCGGCTCTCGCCGCATTTGTTTTCGGTATCGGTTTGGACATTTTTTATGTTGTCTGGATTACCGCACTACAACGCAAGGTTCCGCGCGAATCCCTATCGCGCGTTACGTCATACGACGCTATGGGCTCACTCATGTTTGGTCCTATCGGCCTCGCACTCGCCGGACCACTCATCAGCGGAGCCGGCGCCGTAATCGCTTTTAGCATTGCCGGCTCACTGGGATTAGCGGCGGTCATCGGCGCATTGCTGTTCAAATGCGTTCGGGTGGTTACTAATGAGATTGAAGTGGAACCTGAATTGAGTTCCGCGGAGTAACCTCCGAAGACCTCAGCGTGAACTATGCTGGAGCGATGCCACTTTCGCCACAAGGAATCTACGTTCCCCTCGTCACACCATTTGACCCAACGGGCGCAGTTGACACCGAGACACTCCGCAAGGCTGTCCACGTCATGCTGGCATCTGGCGTCCATGGCTTGGTTGCGGCGGGAACCACCGGTGAGGGCTACGCCCTGAGCTTTGATGAGCGCCGCCATGTCATGCAGGTGATTGTCTCCGAAGTCGATGGCGCCGTCCCAGTCCTTGCCGGAGTCGGCGGGATGTCCACCCATGAGGCCATAGATCAAGCCGTGCTGGCTAAACGTGCGGGAGTTTCTGGTCTGATGTTGGCAGCACCCTCCTACTGCCTCCCCACTCCGAATGAGTTGGCATCACATGTCATGACGGTCGTGGGAGCAGTTGATCTCCCCACTGTTCTTTATGACTACCCAGCACGTACCGGTGTTTCATTCTCTCACGAGGTTCTTGAACAAGTGACTCCCCTTGACTTGGTGGTCGGCATCAAAGAAGCCTCAGGTGATCTTTCTCGCATTGGATGGCTCACCGCGGACTTTGGTTCGGCCTTGATAATCATTTGTGGTGCTGACGTTGACTCAATTTCTTTCCTAGAAAGTGGCGTCAATTGTTGGATTGGCGGAATTGCAAACCTGCTCCCTGCCGCTCACGTTGCAATGTTGGATGCAGATAAACGTTCCACCGTGTATTCACAGATTCTTCCCACTTTGAGGTTCATAGAGTCCGGCGATTACAACGCCAAGGTTAAAGCGGGAATGGCACTGCGAGGGCTCATTGTTGGCGCGCCCCGGTCACCACTTGCAGCCATCAATGCAGAAACCGCCGAACTCCTCTCAAACGCACTCGATCAGGCGGGCGAATGGGCCCCGACATTACAGTCCTAGTCGAGTTCATCTCCGTCGAGTCCATGTCTGAACATGTCTAATTTTGATGCCGATGTCATAGTCGTCGGTGGTGGAATCATCGGAGTTGCGGTAGCCGCAGCACTGCGAGGGCAGTCTGTACTTGTTGTGGATTCTGGGTCTCCCGAGTTTGGAACCTCCAGCGCAAACGCCGGTCACATTGTTGTTAGCCATGCGACTCCTTTCGCCGCACCCGGCATGGTCGGACAAGGAATCAGATCACTCCTTGCCCGAGACGGCGCTTTTGCACTGTCCCCACGGCTTCCACTCTCTGGTCTGACATGGCTCGCACGTTTTACTTCGCACTGCACATCGAGTAATGCCGAGACGTTAACCCCTGGAATGTTGTCCCTGCTGCGCAATTCCGCTTCCGGAGTGCGCTCCCTAGGAATTCCCACATCCTCGCACCCAATCTGGGAAGTTTTCACGGGTCATGGCTCCCAGGACCGGGCAACTCACGAAGCAGATCACATGCGCGACCTTGGAATTGACACAGCGCTCATTGATCCAGAGCTTGTGAGCGAGGCGGAACCACTTCTACTTCCACGCAATTTGTCTGTCGTGGAATTGCGGGAGGACTTTGGTGTTGATCCGCAACTACTCTGGGAAACACTCAAAGTTACAAATGATCAAGCCACATTCCTTACCAATCACACTGTTAGCGGAATTGACGCTTCACCAGACAGTGTTCGGGTGCACCTAGGCTCAACAACTTTGAGCGCACCCACAATTGTGATTGCCGCCGGTGCCTGGACCCCAAACCTCACCAGACTTCTCGGGGTGTCTCTGCCCATCATTGCCGCGAAGGGCTACTCAATCACGGTTCCAGATCTAGAGACAAATGTGCAGCACCCAATGATTTTCGCCGATGAAAAATTTGTGGTAAACCCATTGGGCAATTCGCTGCGTATTAGTTCCCGCTTTGAGTTGACGCGTGCCAATGACCGCAGCATTGATCCTCAACAGATCAGACACATGTATGCGCAAGCCAAGACCGTGGTTGATCTGCCTAATTTACCTCAATCTCTGGAGTCGCTGGCGCCCTGGACAGGAGTGCGCCCCGCTAGCGCTGACGGTGCGCCATTTATCGGTCCATTACGGGGAATGCCGCACGTTGTGGTGGCTTCAGGCCACGGAATGATCGGTACGTCGAGTGCAATGGGAACTGCCGATCTCGTTGCCCGATATATTCGCGGGGGTTCAATTACCACTGCAGAATTAGCGCTCACACCTAACCGCTAGGGGAACCGTGGAAACCAGCAGAGCTTGGCACTGCGTTGACTCGCACACCGAAGGCATGCCCACTCGCGTGGTTATTGGTGGCGTCGGAACATTGCCAGGTTCGACCATGGAGGAACGACGCCAGTATGTGATGAACGAGGCGGATCATTTGCGGCGATGGCTCATGTTGGAGCCCCATGGCCATGGAGCCATGAGCGGCGCGATCCTGCAACCACCAACGCGACCAGATTGTGACTGGGGTGTTGTTTATATTGAGGTTTCAGGGTGTTTGCCCATGTGCGGTCACGGAACAATTGGTACAGCAACAGTCATGGTGGAAACTGGAATGGTTCCTGTTGTCGAACCTGAGACAGTGATTCGCCTCGACACCCCCGCGGGCCTGGTCATCGCGCGAGTTGCTGTTGCCAATGGACGGGCAATGTCGGTGACCCTCGAGAACGTACCGTCGTTTGTGACTGAACTCGATGCAGTTGTTGAAGTCCCAGGTATTGGATCCGTGCGCTATGACATGGCCTACGGCGGCAACTTCTATGCAATCGTTGAGCTCGAGGAAATCGGTATTCCATTCGGTGTGGAACACAAGGACGAACTCCTCGCTGCTGGCCTTGCGATTATGAATGCCATCAATGAGTCGCAGCCACCGGTCCACCCTGAGAATCCTGCAATTGATCATGTTCACCATGTGCAACTTGTTGCACCGGGTAGCACTGCTGCACATTCGCGGCACGCCATGGCTATCTACCCTGGATGGTTTGATCGTTCACCGTGCGGCACCGGAACGAGCGCGCGAGTTGCCCAACTCACCGCACGAGGCATGCTTGCACCCGGTGCAACGCTCACCAACGAATCCATCATTGGCACTCACTTTCTCGGGCGAGTCAAAGACACCACAACCGTGGCCGGGATTGACGCGATAGTCCCAGAGATCACGGGTCGGGCCTGGATTACCGGGACATCCATTCACATGCTTGCACCAGATGATCCGTTCCCTGAAGGATTTGTTCTCTAATGCAGAACAGAAACACTCATGCATAAGGGTGACACCGAGTTGCGCGCGGAACCTCAGATCCCACGACCTGAAAGGCTCGACCCGAGGGACCCCAATTACTCAGCGATCATGGCAGCCCATGCTGCTGCGCAAACAACCCACAATGCTGGCTATTTGGATCCGTTTACCGGACTTTTTGTCATGACCGCGGACCATCACATGGAACGTGGTTGGTGTTGCGGTCGCGGCTGCCGACACTGCCCATTTGCCTAACGTGGACCTTGCGCTCGACCACCACAACCGTCCATGGCTTACGGTGTCAGGGTGAACCGACTTCCCCACCCTCGCACACTCGGGCCAGCTGCGCTCATAAGCGCTCTAGGTGTTCTTGCTTTGATTTTTGCGACGACTCCAGCGCAGGCCGCTCAAAACCCAGTTGCCGTGGGCAGCTGGTCCATGGTCCCCCAAAGCAAAGATGCCAATGGCGATGGGTTTATCGATGGCGATGGTGGCGTACCACAAACAGGGGCTTTGTCTTTGCAACCGAGCACTACCTTCAAAGGCGAAGGTAACTACATTGCTCAACCTAATGAGCGCCTGATCGGCGGAGCCCTCTCGTGGTATCTCAACCCGGAGGGATTTCCCGTTTCCCTCAATGCGTGCAAGTCCAAGGGCGATTCCTACACCTGGACCATTCAGCGTGGTGGGACAGTGGTGAAAACCACCCGCCCCATCAAATTGACCAAGAAGACCTGCCGCCAATCTGTCACCCTGCCCGAAGGTCTGCATAGTCTCAAACTCACGGTGCGCGGTGGACCAAAAATCAAGCGGGAGTCCATGGTGGCCAATGTGTCCAACACCCTCATGGTGGTCATGGGCGATTCCTATGCATCGGGTGAAGGAAATCCGCGCAATGTGGATGCCTGGCTCAATAATCGCAGCACCTATTTTTCTCCATATTGGGATAACGATCAATGTAATCGCAGCACACGTGGTGGTCCAGCCCAAGCTGCCTTACTACTTGAAAAAGCTTCTGCCAAGAACTCAGTCACACTGGTCAATGTTTCCTGCTCTGGAGCCACCGTGAATCGCGGGATCCTCGGATCCCAATACTCCGGACTTCCCTCGCAAGTTGAGCAGGTTGCAGCGATCATCGGTGATTCACTGATTGATGTCCTGTCACTCACCGTCGGTGGTAATGATGTTGGATTTGCTTCAGTTCTGACAACATGCGCGCTCAATGCGAATTGCCCACTCGCACGTGCCACGTCGGGACCACTCTCAAGTTATCCAACAATCCAAGATGGAATTCAGGCTCAAACAGCAAATCTAGCAACGGCCTATCAGTCGATCAATGAATGTTTCAACGGTGGCAATTGTCAAACACCGCAGGGAGCCAATATTGCGAGCCTGAGTTTGGCACCGCGCGGAAAAGTCTTTCTCAACTCCTATCCTGATCTGACGCGCAATGCCAATGGCTCGATCTGTAGTTATTTAACAATCACGGAGGCCGACTTCGATTGGGCGCGAAATACAATTCTTAACCCCTCGCCACCTAACCCATTCGCTTACACCACCACGCGCAACCAAGTAGTCGATTTGAGTGCGGCCTCAAGCTCACTTAATGGCCAAATAAATTCAACAATTAATCTCGGCTGGCAGCCTGTCATGGGGATCTGGGGCGCATCGGGAGACTCAACGGTTGGCCACGGTGTCTGTGCTGGATCCCAGGCGTGGGTATTCGGTCTCACCGGCTTTTCCGGCTTCACCAGCGGGTCATTCCATCCGAATCCGCAGGGTCAAATTGAGATTGGAAAGGGAATCAAGGCTCAGGTCAAAGCCTCTGGTTTCTAAACAAGGCCATACTGCTAATCTCTGGGATGTTCTTCTGCACGTCGCGCACCGCTAGCTCAATTGGCAGAGCAGCTGACTCTTAATCAGCGGGTTCACGGTTCAAGTCCGTGGCGGTGTACCACATTTCGCCATCACTTTTTGGTGGTCGGTCAATCACTTTGTCACATTCAAAATCGCCATCGCAGCATTGTGTCCTGGGATACCTGAGACGCCGCCTCCACGAGCTGCGCCACTACCGCACAGATAGATGTGAGGGTCCGCGGTCTCCACTCCCCAGGTGCCAATTTCTTTGTCGGTGTGTGCCCAAGGCCAATCCAATGGGGTGTGAAATATATTGCCGGTGGCAATCCCGAGATTATTTTCGATGTCAACCGTGGTGTTCACCTCAATACAGGGATTGCCTTCGGGGCCAATGTAGAGACACTCTTCAATTGGCTCGGCAAGCACCGAATTTAATGTGGCCATGACTGCAGCCTGGGCTTGTTCTTTAGTGATCGGTTGATCGGATCGAGCAAAGAGTTCATGCGGCGTGTGTAGAGCAAAGAGAGTTAATGTCTGAACACCTTCTGCTTGGAGTTCCTTGGACAGGATGCTTGGGTCCGTCAAACTATGACAATAAATTTCAGCGGGAAGTGGATCAGGCAGCTCGCCACCACTTGCTAGGTCGAAAGCTTGTGACAACTGGTCGTAGCCCTCATTGATGTGAAAGGTGCCGTTAAAAGCTTCAAGTGACTCCCCGCTTTGCAGTTTAGGCAAACGGCTTAGCAACATGTTCACTTTTATTTGTGCACCGCCCGAGGCCATGTCGATACGTTCGGGCTCCTGGCCCATCAATTGCGCCATCACACTTGGGGTTGCATTAACCAGAACATTGGTAGCCGTAAACGTTTGGTCCGATGAACAAACGGCGGCCCCTGAATCAGTTGGTGCTATTGATAAAACTTTTGTGCCTGTCTGAATACGGACACCCAAGCCGGTGGCAATCGCGGCAAGCTGGCCCGTAACCTGACCCATACCTCCAACGGGAACATCCCACGTTCCCATGCAATTGCCAATCACGTGATACAGAAAGCAAATGTTCTGTCGCAAGCTTTCTTCGTGTGAGTCTGCGAAGGTGCCGATTAATGCATCGGTGAGAATAACGCCGCGCAGAGTGTCATTAGAAATAGTGCGCTCGATGACCTCACCCAGTGGACGTATAAAGAAATCATTCCAGTCATCATCGTCGCCCACGATTTCGCGCAATTGCTCTCGGGAACGCAGGGGCTGGGTCAATGTGGGGAAAACTTTACGGGCAACACGTGCAGTGCGCTCATAAAAATCCACCCATCCTTGCGCATCAGCCTCACTTCCGGTGAACTCAATGATGCGTTTTCTCAACTCGTCTGGGTCATCCTGAGGAATGGCGATGGCGCGCTCCGGGTTTCGGGGATCGGGGGTGAAACTCGACACTGAACGCTTGACAGTCTCCAAAGTCATGCCCAGATCGGTTCGCACTTTCTCTGGCAACAGGGAAACGAGATAGGAATATTTGCTCAACCGTGCCGCAACTCCAGGAAACACGTCAGCAGAGATGGCGGCACCCCCAACATGATCAGATGCCTCAAGTACAAGCACAGAGCGCCCCGCTTGCGCGAGGTAGGAAGCCGCCACAAGACCGTTATGGCCGGCTCCAATCACAATATCGTCGAAATCAACCATCGCAATTACTCCCCTGATGCTGGGATTTCGATCCCTTGGGCCTTGAGTCGCTCGCATGCAGCGGCGTAGCACTCATCAATTGCCGCAGCAGTTCGATCATCAAAGTCTCGACGCCAGCGACCCGCATGTGAACCCTGAGTCGTCACCGTGGAGTTGAACCACTCAAGCATCTCGGACGATGGCTCAAGATCGAGGTGATCAAGAATTCGATTCACCGTCAGATCTCTATTGGCCTCAACCAGATCAAATAACTCAATGGTCAGTACGTGACCTGGGCTAGCTTTAAGAGCGGCATTATGGGACTTAATCATTCGACTTTCCCAGAGCTCTATGGCAGCGAAGACATCACTCGGACCAAAATTCTGGTGAACGAATGAGGCCGCAACATCGCGCCCGTCCCGAGTCACCACGATTACCCGCGAATGCGGATAGATCAATTCCAACTTATCGGCCTTGCGAGCATTGGCTGGCGTTGTATCCACCCACCGATGTGCCCCACACCCTTGTGCCACTTGTTCCATCAATGCGAACACTAAGGATTGAGTTGCCTGCTGTGGATGTGCGTGAAATTCTGCCAAATAAGCCGTCGCCGCATTCTCAACAAACTCGCGCGACATGGATGTGTGTAGCCCAACATTCTCTGCACGTTCAAACCAGCGATTGAGCAATCGATCGACAGCCAGTTCGGCCGCCTTCTTTGCTCGTTTGGAGTCCGCCTTGACAAGTGCATCGATAAATCCGTCGTTGCCTGTGATGAAGCGAACTTCCATCGGTCGAGTCAGCGTCACTCGCGGATGATGATCGAGCAAATGGCCCACAATGGTCGAACCACTGCGTCCCGTCCCACCAACAAAGATGGGAGACTGATTATTATCGACCACGGCGTCGGAGCAGTTTGATGGCGACAATGCCGACAACCACAGCTCCCGCGATGGCAACTCTCTCAGGGCGCACTCCACCAAACTCGTCAGTGAACCAGCCTCCGGCAGCGCGCAGTCCACGCTGGGCTAAGGCAGCGGGGGCGGTTTGTTCGCGCAATTCCGTTAGGGATGCGAGGAAGTCGGCGCGAGCGCTGGCAATATCAGCCTGCATGGCCGCAATACTGGTACCCGCGGGGGTCGTCTCTTTTTCACTCACGGGGCAACCTTACGCATATGGACTTCCTGAGCACTCACCCTCCACACATCAAGTGTGTCATCTCCCCTAGACTCGGGTCGCTCTCGCGGGAGTGATGGAATTGGCAGACATGCAGGTTTTAGGTACCTGTGTCTTCGGACGTGCGGGTTCAAGTCCCGCCTCCCGCACTTTTGTGTCCTCGAGGGATTTATTTACCGGCCACCAATTGGGCAACAAACTTCTTGAGCGCCTTGCCTCTGTGACTAATCGCGTCCTTGGCATCAGAATCCATTTCAGCGGATGTGATGGCGTGACCTGTTGGGACGAATATGGGATCATAGCCAAAACCATTTGTGCCACGAGGATGGTCAATCAATGTGCCACTCATGCTGCCTTCAACGATGAATTCATTGCCCTGCGGATCGGCGTAGGCCACAGCACACACGAAAGATGCACCGCGTCGAGTGTCCGGGACATGGCTGATCTGCGCCAGAACCAGATCAAGATTGGCCTGATCATTGCCATGGGTGCCAGCCCAACGAGCCGAGAGAATCCCCGGCATTCCATTGAGAGCATCAACACAGAGACCTGAGTCATCTCCCACTGCCGCAAACCCTGTCGCCTCACTGACAGCCCGAGCTTTCAACATGGCATTGTCAGCAAACGTTGCGCCCGTTTCTTCAACATCGGTCAATTCGGGGAACTGATCGGTTCCCACAATTTCAACTTCAAGATTCGCTTGCTCGAGAATGCGACGCATCTCGGTGATCTTCTTTGCATTGTGTGATGCGATCACGATTTTTTTCGGCAGCATTTTTATTGGGCGAGCGCTTGCTGCTGAAGGGCGGTGAGTTGAGCGCAGCCATTTGATGCAAGATCCAATAGCTGGTTGAGCAGATCCCGATCAAAGGCCTCTTGTTCAGCGGTGCCCTGCACTTCAATAAATTTGCCACTACCCGTCATCACAACATTCATGTCCGTGTCAGCGGAAACATCATCGTCATAATGCAAATCAAGCCGAGGTTCGCCGCTGACAATTCCAACACTAATCGCCGCAATTGAATCGATGAGGGGATCGCCCGCAACTAAACCTTGCTCTTTTGCCCAATTAATGGAATCAACAAGTGCGAGATAGGCACCGGTAATCGCGGCAGTGCGCGTACCACCATCGGCCTGCAAAACATCGCAGTCAATCAAGATTGAGTTCTCACCAAGTTTTTCCATGTCCACCGCAGCCCGCAAACTGCGACCGATTAGCCGACTGATCTCCTGGGTTCGACCCGACAGTTTCCCCTTGACCGATTCCCGTTGATTTCTGGTGTTGGTAGCGCGCGGCAGCATGCTGTATTCCGCGGTCACCCAACCTTTGCCTGAACCTGACAACCACCGTGGGACCCCCGCCGTAAAGGACGCAGTGCACAAAACCCTAGTGCGGCCAAAAGTCACAAGGGTTGAACCTTCAGCCTGTTCGAGCCAACCCCGCTGGAAGGTGACTTGTCTGAGTTGATCTGCTTGCCGTCCATCGCTACGTGTCATGCGGAGCAGGTTATCGGGCGTTGATTAATGCAGTGTCACGGTCTCCACGGAAACCAGTTCGGGTCCCAAAAATCGTTGACCGAATTCAGCAAAGTGCTCAGAGTTGCCGGTCACCATAAACTCGTAGATGGGGGGCGGTCCGTCCACGGGCGCGAGTGAATCTTTGGCCATTAGCACTCGATAGAGATCTTTTGCCGTTTCATCAGCACTGTTCACCAACGTGACGCCCTCACCCAGTACATAAGAAATGGGACCCATGAGTAACGGGTAATGCGTGCAGCCAAGAACAACAGTGTCAACATCGGAGTCACGAATTCCATCGAGATAACCGTGAGCCACTTCAAGGGCTTCAGCCCCCGTTGTAATTCCGCGTTCCACGAGCTCAACAAACAGAGGGCAGGCAACAGATGAGAGGGTGACACTGCTGGCACTAAATGCATCGTCATAGGCCTGAGAAGTAATGGTTGCTTCGGTGCCAATGACTGCGACATGCCCATTGCGACTCGCTGCAGCAGCCCGACGGGCAGCCGGATGAATAACTTCTACAACTGGCACCGAGTAGCGCTCCCTTGCATCGCGCAACGTTGCAGCACTTGCGGAATTACAAGCAATCACGAGAGCCTTCACGCCCGTGTCTACTAGGTGATCAAGAATCTCAAGGGAATATTCACGCACCTGCGCAAGTGGTCGCGGGCCATAAGGACCCCTTGCTGTATCGCCGATGTAGCGAATTGACTCGTGAGGCAACTGATCAATGATTGCTCGCGCGACGGTCAAACCGCCGAAACCGGAGTCAAAGACCCCTATGGGAGCAGAAAGATTCATGGTGTGCACAGTCTACTAGAGCAATATGCGCGGATTTATCCCTTAGCGGCGTTAGTGTGTGGCTTCACCAGATTGGTGCTCACATAATGAGGAGAAAAATGTCTAGCTCTGGCTCAATGCGCCGCCCTTTTGGCGTCACACTCGTAATGGTCGTCATCGGCGTGGCCGCAATTCTGAACATCGTCGTTGGAACCCTGCTGGTGTTCTCTATCTTTGGTGATAACCCCACGTTCACCGACCCATTTGGCACAACTCGTGAAGTGGGCGGCGGCTGGTTAATCTTCAACGGTCTTATTTCCATCGTGCTCGGCTTCATGTACTTCTGGCTGATCAAAATGACAGCGATTGGCTCAGCAACAGCACAATTCATCATCCAGATGCTTGCAGTGATCAACATCGTCTTTGCAATCTTCAACTTGCCTTACGGCTGGTACACGATGCTGCTGAGCGTGATAATCCTGCTGCTCGTCAGCGGGGCGAGCGCCACACAGTGGTTCCGTCAAACGAATTAGTTAGTAGTTTTCATTCATTAGTATTTAGCCTTTGAAGGGATCGGCGATCAAGACGGTGAGTTCTTCACCACTCTTGATCGCCGTTTCTAATCCTTGCTCTGTCTTGACATTGCGCACGCCTTGACCTGGAACACCGAGGTAGACACTGACAAACCGACGAACACCACTGGAGTCAAGGATCGCTTCCTGCACAGCGTGATCCAACCCAGCAAAGCAGTCTCCCACTACCTCGACGTTTCCGACATGAAATATTTGCGGGTCACCCGATTGTGGTGTGTAGAGATTAATCTTCATGGAAATATCCTTCGTTGATCAAGGTGTCCTGCATCCAGGTCAGCCAGCCATACAGGTCAAAGAGCGGCGCCCTTGGATCATCCTCAGCCATTTCTGACTCCTCAAGGGATTCAGAGATATCCAGCCGAGTGCCCAAGGCCAAACGTAAATCATTGACAAGTCCAACCCAATCGGCCCAACCTTCTTGGTCGAGGGATATATCTTGTTGGGGAACGAGACGGGCACGCACTCGCGCTGCTCGATCAATGCTCGCCGTGCGTAACGAACGCTCTGTGAACCTCCTGAACTCCAGAGAAGCTTCAGCGTCCTCTGGATAGGCATCTGGATACAGCCTGGTCAGGACAGGATCCGAAGGTTTACTCGCATCAGAATCGATCCCCACAAGAATGGCAAGTTCGTCTTCTTGCTTGTCAGAATCCACGTCCGGTGTGGCCAACGTGACCAGTTGATCGACCAAGTCACGCAGCAGGTGGAACTCAATTTCCTCTAAGGAGAGGACGACCCCTGGTCCTTCGCGCTCTATTTTCATGTGCTCAATCCTTGGCCAATGTTGCCCAGAGACCGTATCCGTGCAGCGCCGCAACATCACGCTCCATTTCCTCACGGGTCCCCGTGGAAACAACAGCACGACCCTCATTGTGAACAAGGAGCATGAGGTGATCGGCCCGCTCTTTGGGGTACTTGAAATACTCCATAAAAACATAGGTGACATAGGACATCAGGTTGATGGGGTCATCCCATACCGTCGTCGCCCACGGCTTATCCGTTTGCGTGTGGAGGTCCCATTCGACGTCAGGGAGCGCAGGGGCCGTTGTCACGACCTCATTGTGACATGCGCTGGCGGTGGTACCTAACCGCATAACGACCCAGATTTGTAATTTCCATGAACTAGTCTTATGGAGTGACCACGATCCCGCCCGCAGCTTCCGATCTTCCTGAGCCGGAGATCCTTGGGGCAATTCGTGAGAGCGTCATCGGTGACGATCAAATCATGTGGGGGCCATTTGGCCCTCGCCGTGTCACCTACGCTGACTACACGGCAAGTGGGCGCAGTGTCGGATTCATTGAAGACTTTATTCGACAGGAAGTTCTCCCCCGTTATGCCAATACCCACACTGAATCCAGTGGTACAGGACTACAAACAACTCGTTTGCGCGAAGATGCGCGCTCAATCATTAAAGAATCCGTCAACGGAGATGACACCACCCGAGTGATTTTCTGTGGCTCGGGTTCCACGGGGGCAATCAATAAACTGATCGGGATTCTTAACCTTCGGCTCCCCGCGGACCTGGACAAGAAATATGGCCTCCTCGAGCACATACCTACACATGAACGCCCCGTTGTGTTCATTGGACCCTTTGAGCACCACAGCAACGAATTGCCGTGGAGAGAGTCCATCGCGGACGTCGTCACGATCCGCGAGGACGCCAATGGCCTCATCGACGTTCAACAACTTGAAGCTGAACTAATCAAGTACCAAGATCGACCTCTACGCATTGCATCGTTCTCCGCCGCAAGTAATGTCACGGGAATCATCAGCGATACACATGCTGTTACCCAGTTGGTTCACAAATATGGCGCCTTGGCGTTTTGGGATTTTGCGGCCGCAGCACCCTATGTCGATATTGAGATGAACCCACGTTGCTCATCACACCCCAGCGCCTACAAGGACGCTGTCTTCATTTCACCGCACAAATTCATTGGAGGACCGGGCACACCGGGAGTCCTCATAGTGCGCAAAGATCTTCTCACCAACTCGGTGCCTGATGTTGTTGGCGGTGGCACAGTGGCATACGTCAATGCCGAAGAGCATCTGTACTTGCAAGATCTAGAACACCGTGAAGAAGGTGGTACGCCTGCGATCATCGAGGCAATTAGAGCGGGACTTGTATTCCAATTGAAAAATGCAGTTGGTGTTGAAACCATTAGGTCACATGAACACGACCTTGTGCAGCGAGCAATTGGCAGCTGGTCACAACACCCCAATATTCAGATCTTGGGAAATCTAGATGCGGAACGCTTAAGTATTGTTTCGTTTGTAATTAAGAAACCTGGTGGCATGTACCTGCACCACAATTTTGTCGTGGCAGTGCTCAATGATCTCTTTGGCATTCAATCGCGGGGTGGATGTTCATGTGCGGGTCCCTATGGACACCGACTATTGGGAATTGATCTTGATACATCACATGAATACGAACGGGAAATCTCTACCGGCTGTGAAGGAATCAAGCCAGGCTGGGTTCGGGTTAATTTCAATTACTTTATCTCTGAGGCTGTCTTTACCTACATTGTTCAAGCAGTTGAATTGATCGCTGACCATGGCTGGTCATTACTTCCTTCGTACCGTTTCGATGCTCAATCTGGTCGTTGGCATCACAAGGACGGTGCGGTGGAGCCTCCGTTGCGCTTGTCAATGCTTACCTACAACGAACATGGCCAACTCAATTATCCAGCTGCACATGATCAAGCTCCAGAGAGTGCCCTTGAGGAGTATCTGGATGCCGCGCGGGAACTTTTTGGTTCATTACCCGAACCCATACTTGTGGGTTCAGAAACGGGAGTGAGCGCTGACTTTGACTCGTTGCGGTGGTTTGATCTTTCGGTTACTACTTAATCTTGATTGTTATGGAGTTTGAGACTCCTGCGAGCACACCGTCGGTCTGGGCCGTGAGAACCCGATAAACATATTTACCCTTCTTTTTGGGCGCCTTGTCTTTGATCACTACTCTGCCATTGGCTTTAGTCTTCGCTATTGCAGCGTTCTTCCACTTGGCACCGCGCTGAACCTGCAAAGTCACCCTCTGCCCTTTAATCCCGGGCCGAGAAATCAACGAAACTTTCAGGATCTTGCCAGCTTTCACTTTCTTTGTTTTTGCTTTCGCCGTCACTGCT
>Ga0129327_10000874_pt1 | contig 18019 bp, 20 predicted proteins | sample CPBDNA_6_FD_111799 | JGI IMG/M metagenome (GOLD analysis project Ga0129327, IMG submission 111799) | Freshwater to marine salinity gradient microbial communities from Chesapeake Bay, USA - CPBay_Spr_31_0.8_DNA | ecosystem: Environmental > Aquatic > Marine > Coastal | place: USA: Chesapeake Bay... | reverse complement strand
TCATTGTTAGGCCTTTGTTAGATTTTAAAGTTATATTTGATAAGGCAAGTGAGTTAATTGCTCATAACCAAATCCAATATGACCTTGCTGTACTAAAGAAGCTAATGAACTGGACTCCGAAGCGGACTACAACTATTCGTGATACTATGCTTATGTCTCAAATACTAGACTACAACCGCTTTAATGGGAGGCATGGTCTAGCCTTGTGGGGTGAGTACTTAGGAGTTAAAAAGCCTGAGCATGAAGACTGGATGAACTTTTCAGAAGACATGGTTCACCGTTGTAGAGAAGACGTAAAGATTAACGAAAAGGTGTATCGTTTACTTGCTCGTCAACTTACTGAGTTTCTTAAGACAACTAAGAATCCGGAGTATATGAAAAAGAGCCTTCGAGTTGAACACCGCTTATCTGAGTTTCAATCTCTTTGTACTGAGAACGGTTGGAAGTTTGACATGAAAAAGGCCTTGCGTTTAGAAAAAGAAATGGAAGAGGAATTAGAAGCGATCCGTCAAAAGGTCGAACCTAAGATGAGCAAGCGTATTCATGTTATGGATAAAGAGCCTAAAGAACCTGAATATAGAAAAGACGGCGCGTATATGGCTCGCACTGTGTATCACTTCGATATAGACCAAGAGGTAGGTAAGACTGATAGACCCCTCGATGGCCCTTATCAGCGCATTAAAATTTTAGATCCTGATTTAGGTTCTATGGAATACGTTAAGGAATACTTGTATAGCATTGGCTGGGAGCCACTTGATTGGAACTGGGAAAAGAAGGGCAGAGAGTTTAAGAAGAAATCACCTAAGTTATGTGAAGAGTCACTAAAGGCTCTTGGTGAAGACGGTGAGCTGCTTAACCGTTTTTATACTACTCGTTCTCGATTAGGCATCATACAAGGCTGGATTTCTAACACGGATGAAGATGGGCATCTTCGTGGTGAAATGTTTACTATTTCTACCCCGACAGGTCGTGCTAGACACAAGATCGTTGTTAATGTGCCCTCGCCCAATGCGGCATGGGGTGCAGAAATGCGCTCTTTGTTTGGTTGTGAAAAAGGTTATAAAGTAATCGGCGCTGACAGTGCTGGTAACCAATTTAGGGCATTATGCCATTATATTAAGGACGAGGAGTTTACTAATGAAGTTATTAATGGAGATGTACATCAGAAAAATGCAGACATCTTGGGTTGCTCACGATCAACTGCTAAACCTTGGATTTATGCTTTTTTGTTTGGTGCAGGTCTTGAAAAGTTAGGTTTGATATTAACAGGTAAGCGTGATAGTAAAGCAGGTAAGGAGTCCCGTGCTAAATTTGCGGCGGCTATTCCCGGCTTTAAGCGTCTTACAGATAGACTAATGGAGATTGTTAAAATGTCTGAAGCAAGAGATCGTAGAGCGTCTATACCTGCCCTTGATGGTAGGCGCATTTATTTGGACTCTGGACATAAAGCGCTTAACTATTTACTACAATCTGCTGAAGGTATTACTTGTAAAGCAGCTGTTGCATACACTATGGATAAGTTTGAAGAGGAAGGCATTGATGCTAAACCTTTAATCTTTTACCATGATGAGATGCAGATAGCAGTACGGGAAGATCAAACAGCACGAGCCGCTGAGATTATGGCTGAGTCGTTTAGAGAAGCACCAAAGTGGTTCGGTGTTACTTGCATGGACGGTGAAGCAATGATCGGCGATAACTGGTATGATACTCACTAAGGTGCAATAAATGAATATACTGGAACATATAAAAGCGGCGCATGAAGCTATGCGTGAAGTTGATTGGCGTTTAGAAAATGCTAACATTTGCACAACTATAGTTGATTGGCGCTTAATAGATGATGTGTACCCGTTCTATTCTAAAATTGTTTTCGATTCTGATTTAGACTCATTTTGTACTGTGATAGGTACCTTGGACGACACTTACCATGTCCGAGATATCTTTCACGGTATAGAGTTCTTTCATCATTTCGATGACTTGCAGTTATATAAAGAAGACACTACTCTATTTGAGCGGTTTCTCAAGTCTATTTCTGCTGAAGATATGAACGAATTAATACATAACGAAATGGGAGTTTAATATGAATATTAAAACTTTAAAAGTCTTAGCTTATATTGGTGAATCAGAGGTAATTAGTTACTATGACACCGCTATAACTGAAGACAAATATGACATCTTAGATCTTCTAAGCTTTAAGTTAGACGAATCAGAGTATTTCACTAATTGGAAGATTTTCGATGGGGAAAAACAAGTAGCGGCTAAAGCTACAGTAGCCACAGAGGTCACAGACAAGGTCACTGAGCTACTTAAAGAAAGATGCAGGGAACTGTATGCACTACATGAGAACTATGCACAGGTTGCAAAGCTGGTAGGTAAGCACCCTACTACTGTACGCACTTGGATTAACTCATAAACGAATATAGGAGAATACTATGCCAAATTGGTGTGGAAACAAAATGATTATCGATGTTTCTGAGTGCGAAAAAGGAAACGAATTCGAAGAAAAATTAGTCTGGTTAAAGATCCAAACAGAACAGCCTGATGTAGGTTTGTTCGAGTATATGTGTCCAGCCTCTGACTACCCCGGAGAAGAAGATAGCTACGGGGGTTTGTATGGAACTAAGTGGGACACTGACATACCTGATGTATCAGACTTTGACGAGTATTCGATAGAAGGTTGCGGTGGTACTGAAATATTTAAGGACGATGATGGGCGCTATGTGTTGTTGTTTAAGACAGCATGGAGTCCTGCAACAGGTTTCTTTGATAAGCTTATGGGCCGTAACGAAGGCATGACAGGTATACTACTGTATTGTGAGCAGGGGCAAGACTTCTGTGGTGCTTACAACAGTGACATCGAGTACCACTATGATATGACCGAAATCTGTGAAGAGAACGGTATTAAACAAGAAGATGAAGAAGACCCTGATTTCTGGGGTGACGAATACATCGATGAAGTTTTAGAAGTAGTCGGTGATGAAGTCGGCGAATCATTTGCGTATATTGATTACGGCGGCTAAACTAAAATAAGGAAAATAATATGTCTGAAGATAGTAAGACGATACTAATAGTCGATGGCGACCCTCTAATGTTTAGAGCCGCTTATAATAAGAACTCAGCGGAAGAAGCATTTGAGGCTTATATGGAAAGGTTGGAAGACCTTAAACTCGATACCTTCTGTGATGACTTTATGGTTGCAGTGTACGGCGTAGATAACTTTCGTCATGACTTTTTTGCCGATTATAAAAACACCCCTAATCGTCATAAGTCAAAAGCTAACAACCCGTATTTCTTCGAGTTAAGAGCAATGATCGTCGAACAAGGTCTCGGTGTTCCTGCTGATGGTATGGAAGCAGATGATTTGGTACGTATATGGTCTGAAGAACAGAAAGCACTAGGTAACACTACTGTAATTGCTTCTGTTGATAAAGATCTACAATGCATACCCGGCGCTCACTTCTTGATTCACAGAGATACATTGATTCATGTAGATGAAGACACAGCAGATAATCACTACTGGACACAAATACTTACTGGTGACAGTGTTGATAACATCCGTGGCCTTAAAGGTATCGGCCCTAAGAAAGCTCAAGCAATCTTAAAAGGTGCCAAAACATCTGAAGAGCGTAAACAGAGAGTGATTGATAAGTATTATGAAGTATATGGTGGTAACTGGAAAACAGAGATTACCCATACAGGTACTTTGATTCACATTATGCGAACCCCAACTGACATGTTTAATGTCGGCGATGGTTTGCCAACTAACCTGAAGGAAGCCGTTGAAGTTTAACGGTTTCTCAAGGAGAAATATATGAGTAAGTTTGTAGCTAAGAAAGAATACATTAAGTCTGATTTAGGCCATTGGGAGTATACCGGGGTTAATGCCGATATGTCTAAGTGTTTCGGTTTTTGTTATCTTGTTATTAATAAAACCCGAAATAAGTTTTACATAGGCAAGAAGCAACTATGGACTTATAAGAAAAATACACATGTTAAGACCGGAAAGGCTCCTTGGCGAGTGTATGCTACATCTTCGTCCCATGTTAAAGCAGACGCTAAACTGGGAGATGAAATTGAATACCACATGTTGGGTGTGTTTAACACCCGTGCGTGGTGCAACTATACTGAGGCGTATTTACAAATGGCACTACAAGCCATTACTGATCGTGATGAAAAAGGCGAAAGACGTTGGTACAATAATCAAGTTGCCGCTGTTCGATTTATACCTAAAGAGGATAAAGAACAACACGAAGTAATGGAGAAGTGCTTATCGAAAGCGTCTCGATTAATTAAATCCGGGAGGAAATCAAATGTTAAAGCTAATGATGCGTAGTATTGCGGCTTTGATCATGGTCGGCTCTATGGTATACACACCTTTAATGATAGGCTATCTTAATATTCGAGGCGAAAGTCTGAGTGTTGTCGATGCGTTTATCGCTGGCATAGCGGTAATGTGCTATTTAGGTTTTATGTACCGAGGAAAGACTAATGAAAAAGAAGTTAGCAAAGGCTAAGTTCCTATACCACATGTCATGTATTAAGTGCGATAGCAGTGATGGCTATGGCGCTTATGATGATGGTTGGGGTAAATGCTTTTCTTGTGGTGAATCTTATAAATGGGATACTAAAGAGGAGAAGCCCGTGGAACAAACAATATTTAAGAAAGAAGTAATGTCAGGGCCGTCTCTTACTGTTGAAGAGATAGGTCAATATGCTACACGAGGTTTTCGTGAGCGAAATATTCCAAAACAAATCACTGAGTTTTTCGGTGTAAAAGCGGGGGTAGACATTAATGGCGACATTATTGAACACTACTATCCTTATGGAGTAGATCAGACTGTAGGCTACAAAATACGAAAGCTCCCTAAAGAGTTTCGATCTGTAGGTACGATAGAAGGTCTATTTGGTCAACAACAATTTAACGGTGGTAGGAGATTAGTTATAGTCGAGGGCGAAATAGACGCTATGTCTGTTGCTTACGCGTACCACCAACGCCACAAAGGGAAGATCTACCCTGTAGTATCTCTTCCAAGCGCAAGTGGCTTGAAACAATTATTATCACAACGTGACTGGGTTCGTAGATTCGATGAAGTTGTGTTGATGTTAGATAATGATGAAGCAGGCCAGAAGGCGCTTGCTGAAGCATGTAAGATTATCGGTGTTGATAAGGCTCGCATAGCTAAGCTGCGTTGTAAAGATGCTAATGAAGAGTTACTTACACACGGGCCTAATGGTATCTTAGAAGCCATTTGGGATGCTCAACCGTGGTCTCCAGCAGGTATTTTACAAGGTGATGAACTTTGGGAAAAACTAATGGAACGGCAGTCTACAGAATCTATCCCTTACCCTCCCTGCTTACAGGGCGTAAATGAAAAGACTAAAGGTATGAGATTCGGTGAAGTAGATTTGTTTACTTCGGGTACTGGTTCAGGTAAATCAACCGTTATTAAAGAAATTATATTGCACCTTAAAAATACAACTGAAGACGGCATCGGAATAATCTCCCTCGAAGAGTCTCCCGGTGATACTGTAGAGAAGTTTATTGGTATGCAATTAAATCAAAACTTAGCAGATGTTGAGATCTCAGAAGAGGAACAACGTAAGGCGTTTGAAGAAGTCTTTGGTGACAACCGCATTAAGCTGTTAGATCACCAAGGCTCTGTATCAGACGACTCCTTGATGGATAAGATTGAGACCCTTGCTCTAATGGGTTGTAAATATCTAATCCTTGATCACCTTACTATTGCTGTGTCAGAGGTAGAAGCTAACGATGCTAACCAAGCGGTTGACAAAGTTATGTCTGACCTACTAAAGACAGCTAAAAAGCATGATGTATGGTTAGGAGTTATCTCTCACCTGCGTAAAACAGGTATGGGTTCTAAATCATTTGAAGAAGGTAAAATGCCTTCTATGGATGATATCAAAGGCTCCGGTTCTGTTAAGCAAATTAGCTTTCAAATTATAGCATTTGCTCGTAACATGATTGCTTCAAGTGAGGCTGAACGTAACACAATTAAAATACGGGTTCTTAAATCAAGATTCACAGGTCGTACTGGTGATGCGGGTGGTGCATTCTATAATGCAGATACAGGCAGATTAGACTATGTAGACCACGAATTTAACGAAGAACCTGAACTGTAATATATAAGGATAAAAGTATGGAAGATAAAAAGGTAGTAGTAGATTTAAGCGCACTTTACATTGCTATGTGCTACGCGTACACTTGTTTAGACTTTGAAAAGAAGGTAGTTTTAAACGGGTACAAAACTTTATCAAGCCTTTACACTGAGGAAGCAGGAGAGCAATTCCCTGAAGAAATACTTGAGCCACTCCCTTTAGAAGATATCCACTCTGGCATCTACTTTAGCTTAGTTGATTGCATTGAAACCTCTTTTGACTTTAAAGAACTAATGCGAGTAGATAGAAAAGCTTATGGGTATGTTAAACGTTTAATCGATCACATTGAGAAACAAGGCAAAAAGCAGGAAAAAGCAGACAATGAAAAACTTCGTATAGAAGACGCTAAAACTTTGTCTCTTGCAGATGCTGCTAAACTTGTCCAAGACTTTATGAATGGTTCTTGGATTAAAACTTTAATTGTACAACGTGCAGGCATAGCAAGGAATTCGTCTAGCAGAGTGCCTGAAACTTTTGGCATTTATGATAAGGCTAAAAATACTTGCACTTGTGTACTTGATGATGACAAACCGTTTGCTTACATGAATCGAACTAATTCAATATCTCACTGGTTCGCATATGAGCTTGGTAACTATTCACAATACTTAAAAGGAAAAGCAGGAGGGCAAGATGAGGACGAAGAAGAAGTTTACTCTATGCTATCCTCTATCCTTGAGGGTGTAGTGAATACAGGTAGTAATGCTTCTGAAAGAGATTGGGCAGAAGGTAAGGTATGTGCTGTGACTCTAAAAGGTGTTAACCTGCCCGGTGTTGCATTGCGTGTTGACCCTTTGGCTTTCTCTCTTGCTGAACTACGTTACATGGCACAACAGATTCAAGCTCTAAATGAAATAGCAGAGAAAGCAGAAGGTATGTGTGTAACCCCTAACGAAATTTACTATGGTAAAAATGTTAGAGTTGATCTCACTGAGACACACGCCGCTTTTACTACTTCACAAAAGTTTGAACGTTATGATTTGTCATTAGTTAACATTGATAGACCAGCAGAAGCTTTAGTTGAGCAGATAAAAGGTATCCTAGCGAAACCTGAAGATGAGCGACCCGATCTTATTACTGGCCTGTTATACGGTGTTCCCGGTTCAGGTAAATCTATGTTGGCAAATTACTTAGGTCAACAACTAGGTGTTCCTGTACTTAAGAAAACTTATGCAGATCTTCAATCTATGTATGTAGGTGAAGGTGAAAAGAATCTGAAGGAAGCTTTCCAAGAAGCGGAGATCAAGCAGGCTATTTTGTTAATCGATGAAATTGATTCTATTGCTGGCAACCGTCAGAATGCAGACAAGAACTACCAGAAAACCTTTACTAATCAGCTACTTACTGAGCTTGATAACTTTAAAGGCATATTCTTAGCTACCTCTAACTTTATGGAGGGTCTTGATTCCGCTATCCTGAGACGTTTATTCTTGAAAATTAAATTTGATTTTCTCACAGAAGAACAACAGCAATCTGCGTTTGAGTTGTACTTCCCTAAGTTAAAGCGTAGCAAATTAGGTCAGATACCTTACTTGACCCCCGGTGACTTCCGTGCAGTACGTGAAGCGGCACAATTTGATGTTGAGAAACTTAATGTCAAACGTGTTCGTGAACTATTGCAAAAAGAAGTTGATTTAAAGAAATTAACTCTGCGAGAAGTACTTAAAGCAGAAAAGACTGTAGGATACCACTTATGAGTAAAATTATCGGCAAATTAAATCCGTTAAACCCCCGATTAAAAGAGCATACATTTATGATGGATATTGCTCAAAGAGTTGCCGATGAGAGTCACGATCCTAAAACAAAGGTAGGTGCTGTTATAGCTAAGGATAGGAATATACTTTCATATGGCTATAATGGCACAGTACAGGGATCTAGTAACGTCATGCGTTGTAGTGATAACAAGTGCTTAGATACTGTTATTCATGCAGAGATGAACGCTCTGGCGAAGCTCGCTATGTCTACACATTCCGGAAAGGGTTCAACACTATATTGCACTCTGTTCCCGTGTATGCCTTGTTCTCTTTCTCTTATTCAAGCGGGAATTGATACTGTAATATACAAAAACGACTATAAAGAAAATGAGGCTGAAGACTTACTTCGGTCAAGTAATGTTAAACTATTTAAATTATAAGAGGAACTATTGTGCTAGCAATTTATGGAATCAATATTGATTTGACAAGAGACAACCGTTTGTCAAGTCAGGCTCTTAAGCTACTAAAGGATTTTTACTTGGAAACAGGGGAGACAAGCCCCCAAGAAGCCTTTGCGAGAGCCGCTGTAGCATATTGTGATGGGGATTTAGAATTAGCCCAACGCATCTATGACTATGTATCTAAAGGTTGGTTTATGTATAGCAGTCCGGTTCTTTCTAATGCGCCTCTTCCCGGAGAGGCCTTTAGAGGGTTACCTATTAGCTGTTTTCTATCCTATGTACCTGACACTGTAGAAGGTTTAATTTCCCATCATGCAGAGACCGCTTGGTTATCTGTAAAAGGTGGTGGTGTTGGGGGTCATTGGTCCGATGTTCGTGGTATAACTGAGAAGTCTGCTGGTGTAATACCTATGATGAAAGTCTCTGATGCTCAGATGACCTCATACAAACAAGGTAAGACTCGCAAGGGTTCTTATGCCGCTTATCTCGATGTATCACACCCTGATATTGTTGAGTTTATTAACTTTAAAGTACCTACTGGTGGTGATGTTAATCGCAAGTGTTTTAACCTATTTAACGCTGTTAACCTCAGTGATGAGTTTATGGAAGCGGCTAAATCCGGACAAAACTGGGATTTGATTTGTCCAGATAAGAATGTTGTTATTGATACGGTTAAAGCAAGAGACCTTTGGGAACGCATACTTGATGCTCGTTTCCGTACTGGTTCACCGTACATGAACTTCATTGACACAGCTAACAGAGCGTTACCCGAATATCAGAAAGACTTAGGTCTGAAGATACACGGCTCTAACTTATGTAATGAGATACACCTTGCTACTGATGATGATCGTACTGCTGTTTGTTGTTTGTCTTCTGTTAACATTGAAGCTTATGATGACTGGAAGGGCACTACTATCATAGAAGACTTAGTGACTTTCTTAGATAACGTACTGGATGTATTTATTGCAAACGCACCAGACGATATGCAGAAAGCTAAGTACTCTGCTGAAAGAGAAAGATCTATCGGTATTGGCGCTATGGGTTTCCATGGTTACTTAATGAAAGAAAACGTTGCTTGGGAATCAGAAGCGGCCTCTGCTATTAACAGAAGTATATTTGGAGACATGAATGAAAAAGCAACTAAACAAACTAAGTTCCTTGGTCGTGTTAAGGGAGTCGCCCCGGATGCTAAAGGGTACGGTGTACGCAATGCTCACCTCTTTGCTATTGCTCCAAACGCCAATTCATCAATACTCTGTAATTGCACTGCCTCCATTGAGCCGCTTAAGGCAAACGTATATGTTCACAGAACACGAGCTGGAGCAGATGTAATTAAGAACCAGTATCTCGGACCTGTCTTGGATACGTATGACATGAATAATGAGGATGTTTGGTCATCTATTATGGATAATGATGGCTCTGTTCAACACCTTGAGTTCCTTTCTGATCACGATAAAGATGTGTTTAAAACCTCATTTGAATTAGATCAGATGTGGGTTGTAGAACACTCTGCTCAACGTCAAAAGTTTATCTGTCAAGGACAATCTGTAAACCTGTTCTTCCCTAGTGGAACCGAAAAGAGCTACGTTAATAAAGTACACCTTAAAGCATGGTCTGATGGCTTGAAAGGTTTGTATTACTTGCGTACTACTGCTGGTCGTACTGGTGATAAGGTAGGTCAAGCGGTAGAACGTGATGCTCTCGCTACTGACAAGAGCAACATTGTATACGGTAGACCTGATTGCCCTTATTGTGAACAAGCTAAAATGTTGTTAAAAATCAAGGGTGTAGAGTTTGAATACATTGACCTAGCAGAAATCGGTAAGACTGCGGCACAAGTTACTGGACGGAAAGACGTAAGGACTGTACCTCAGATCTATCTCGGTGGCGAGTACATCGGTGGATTCACTGAACTTCAGAAGTATTTTAATAAACCAATAACTAACGAAGACGATGATGATTGTCTCAATTGCCAAGGATAAACAAATGTCAGTAATAGAACCAAGCTTGGCTTACAAACCCTTTCATTACCCGTGGGCTGTGAACTACTCGATAGACCACGAGAAGATCCACTGGGGTGAGTGGGAAGCTAAGTTACAAGACGATGTAACACAATGGAAAACAAAGTTAACAGAAATAGAAATTAATCATATTACTCAAATACTTAGGTTGTTTACTCAATCGGATGTTGCTGTAGGTACTAACTACTTAGAGCATTACATTCCTAAGTTTAAGAATAATGAGATTAGATCGATGCTAACCTCTTTTGCTAACCGTGAGTTTACACACCAGAGATCTTACGCGTTACTAAATGACACTCTAGGATTGCCTGAAGATGACTTTACGGCTTTCTTAGAGTTTCAAGAGATGGCCGACAAAGTAGAGTTTATGACAGATATCAACGTTAGTTCACACGCTGGTCTGGCTCAGGCCGTAGCCCGTAGTGCTATTAATGAAGGTATGTCATTATTCTCTGCGTTTGTTATGTTGATCAACTATTCTCGTTTCGGTAAGATGCGGGGGATGTCAGAGATTGTTCAATGGTCTATTCGAGATGAATCTTTACACTGTGAAGGCATGACTCGTTTATTCCGGACGTTCTGTGCCGAACATCCTCGTATTGTAAACGATGAGTTTAAAGCGAACATATATGACATGGTTCGCCAAGCTGTCGAGCTTGAGGACAAGGTAATTGAACTCGCATACGAGATGGGGCCTATCGAAGGTCTCAGTAAAGAAGAGGTCAAGCTGTACATCCGTTACATTGCTGACCGCCGTCTAATCGAGTTAGGATTAAAAGGCAACTATGGCGTTAAGGAAAACCCTTTGCCTTGGTTAGAACCTCTAATCGCTACTACCTCACATGATAACTTCTTTGAAACAGTTGTCACCGAATACAACGCCGATGGAATGATTGGCGATTGGGGATGGGACAAGTAATAAAACGCTAGCCCTCGTTCTAGAGGGTTACACCTATACTAGGATACTTATATAATGAAAGCACTATTTAACAAATTCAAAACACATTCAACTAATGCAAAAGACTATGTAGAAGAGGGTCTTGCTACTGAAGAGGGTAAAGCCTTTAAGCAAAAGACTCTACAATTCATTGCCAGAGGTGTCCGGAACAAGCATGTAGCAAACACGCTTGGCGCTGGATTAGTTGGTGTTTTAATTAGCCTGATTACGTTCCTTCCCATGCAACTATGCTTTACATTAGGAGTAGTGCTGGGCGCGTACAAGTCGCTAACAAGTAACTAAGTAACATTATACCCCTTTGACTCTTTAGTCATTGGGGTTTTTTAAGCAGATCAGCGCAATGCTAGATGTTTAAATTTCATACTACTAAACTTAATAATACTTAATCCAAATAGGAAAAACCGATATGAAACTTTCACAAGCAAAAACAATCATCAAAGCAATGATCCAACACAACCTTAACCTGAAGCCCGGTGCCTCTAATGCAGAGTTCTTGATCCCTATGTTGTGGTCTCAGCCCGGCGAAGGTAAAACTACTATGGTTGAAGACCTTGCAAAAGAGCTTTCACTTGAAGTAGAAACAGTTATTGTAGCTCAGTTTGACTATGCTGAGTTAGGTGGCTTCCCTAAATTATCTGAAGACGGAGAAGAGTACAACCGTGCGCGTCCGTTCTTCTTACCACGAGAAGGCTGTGCAGACACTCTTGTATTCTTAGACGAACTACCTCAAGCAGTAACCGCTAACCAAAACGTTATGGCTCAGTTAGTTAACGAACGCCGTATTGGTGAGCACGTATTACCCTCTAACGTTACTTTAGTTGGTGCCGGTAACCCTATGACCTCACGAGCGGGTACCTCACAGATGCCTTCACACCTTAAAGACCGATTGACTCACTTGGATATCGAGACTGATCACGAAGGTTTCCGTACTTATGCCTTGTCTAAAGGTTTCCTCCCTGAAGTAACAGGCTTTATTAATGACCGCCCTGAGTGGTTGCAGAAGTTTGACCCTTCAGCTAATGCATCTCCTACTCCACGTTCGTGGGAAAGAGCTAACACAATTCTACGCCTTGGGCTAAATTCAAGCGAAGAACGTCATGCTCTTAAAGGTCAAATTGGTGAAGCCGCTTTGACTGACTTTGTTGGATACCTGCGTATCTGGCGTGATCTTCCTTCTGCTGAGTCTATCTTTGATATGCCTGAGACAGCTGAGATTCCCGGATCACCTGATATCCTGTATGCCCTATGCTCTAACTTGGCACACAAAGTAACTTCTGAAACTGCTGAAGCGCTAGTTACGTTTGTTAAGCGTTTCCCTTCTAAAGAGTTTGCCGCCTTCTGTATGCGCGATACTCTATCTCGTAACCCTTCTCTCAAGAAGGATAAGAATGTTGCTGGCTGGGTTGTAACTGAAGGTAGAGACTTGTTGCTATAAATAATAGGAGAAGTACAATGGAAGCACAATTAAAGATAAGCAGAGCGGTAACGAACCTTGCGTTCAATAACCCGTTCTTTGGCTCTTGCCTTATGCAATTAAAGCTTGAGGAAAGAGCAGATGTCCCTACTATGGCTACTAATGGTACTCATGTATACTGGGGGCGAGACTTTGTAGACAGCATCTCTGAAGAGGAGGTGCGGTTTGTATTGGCACACGAGGTAATGCACGTTATATTAAAGCATTGCCAAAAGTTCGAGGGTAAAGACCCTCAGTTATGTAATGTTGCTATGGACTATGTTATTAACCCCCAGCTACTTGATGCTGGATTTAGCATGGTAGAAGGTGCATTGTATGACAAGTCAGGTAAGTTTCACAATATGGCTTGGGAAGAAGTTTATCGTTGTTTAGATGACCTTAAGAATGACAGGGAACCCCCTGTTGATCTTTCCCTAGGGAATAAAAATGATATCAAAAATGATATTGCTAACTCTACTGACCACTTAGAGCAATCAGCAAGTGGTTCAGCTTCAGAGATAGCTGACGCGTCAGATAAGATCGACGATATGGTAATCCGTGCCGCTACTGCTCAAGAGATGAGCGGTAAGGGCGGGATGCCTCATGGAGTTCGAGAGCGTATTAAATCTATACGTGAACACCAAGTAAACTGGGCTGAAAAGTTAGAATTACTGGTAAAAGCTAAATACCCAGAAGATTTTACTTTTGCAAAACCTAACCGTAGGCACCTTGGTTCTGGCTTATACCTTCCTACTATGGATGGCCACAAGGCAGGCCCGATTGCTATTGCAGTGGACACGAGCGGTTCTGTTTCTACAGAAGAACTAACTTTATTTATTTCAGAAATTAATAATATAATCAATGACATACGACCAGAAAAGGTTTATCTCATGTCAGCAGATTGTCAAGTAGCCGATGTAGTTGAATACGATTCAGATCATTACTTCGAAGACTTTAATGCTGTTGGAGGAGGGGGTACTTCTTTTGTTCCTGTGTTTGATCATGTAGAAAAAGAGAACTTACAAATAGATCAGCTGATTTACTTCTCTGATATGTATGTATATGATTCTGATTTCCCTGAGAAACACCCTGATTATCCTGTTATATTCTGTAGTTCTCGTAACGAGCGTGAAGTACCGTTCGGCGACTTAATCAAAATAAAGGTATAAGATATGGAATTAGATATAGAAAAATTACATAACATTGAAAGCGCAGTAGCAACTTTGCGTGCAAATGGATTAGAAGAAATTACCACCGCTCCCCGTTATCACTCTTCGGGGTTCGGGGGTACTATTTACAAAAGAGAAGAAGGTCTTAACGTTGCTGACCCAAGGGTAATTCAGCTTATTAATAACAACATCGTTGTCTTAGATGCAGGGATTGACTACATCCTTAACCATGTAAGTGATGATACCAAGTATAGATCTGAAGCGGCTGAGTACTTTGAGCAGGTCTTTAAGAACTATAAACTCAAAAGTTTAAAGGGTAATCCTGTAGAATTAGGGCACAAGCAGTTTAGTAGTGCGCTTGGAGAAAGAGAATACGATGACGAGAGCCTTGTATTTGATGGAGGTATTGTTATATTTCAAGGACTTAGTAATATCCTACGAAATAATTTCCTTAAGGCGTTAAGAGACTTGACAGTTCGTAAGGCTTACAGCTTAGTATTTTTAGCTCACAGCCAAGTGGTTTCTGCTGTTGCTTTAGACTTTAATAACTACAAAGCGAAATTTAATATAGACCTTGAAAACCTATATGATCGCCACGGTTGGCGTACTGCTACTGATTTCACAATAGACGGAGTAGACAGTGATGAAACTATTTGTAAAATAAGTGACAGTGGATATATCCAAATAGATATTAATCGTACAGACATTGTAAATTTGTTTAATGCAAATATATTTTGTAGTCATCTCCGCTCTAACAATAAAAAAGTTTTAATAGCATCTATTGAATCTGTAAGTGACGAGGAGATAGCAGGTGCCGCTAAAAAAATTAAAACTGTAACCGACCTTAATGGTGTAAAAATGTATCGCATTAAGAAGGGTATGGTTATTAAGAACTCTCAAGAAGTAAATGATTATTGGGGTTGGAGGCGCAGAACTGTAGAAGAACAAAACAAGAGTGTTGGAAGTCTAGAAGGTCATTATATTGCTGTTATGGACACCCCCGAAAACTCTTTTAAAACAATAGGTACTACTCTGGGACGTACAATATCTAGTTGTAGTAAACAGTTAACTAACAAGGTTATGGAGTCGTTAGACCTCGACAACCTAATTTAATCACTTTTTTATCAGAATAAGTCTGGTTAAAGAAGAAAACATACTTAATTATAGGAATATACTATGAACAATCAACAAGAAAATATCATGTTAATCGCACACAAAGTAAGCACTAAGACCGACTATTTAGGTAACGGTTTGTACCTTACATCACCTTGGGTTATGTCCGAGCGTAGGATGCACGAGTACCACGACGGCATCATCTCTTTGCATAATACTAAAGCTGGCGATTCTTATATTGCTGGTCGTATTGTAAATGTTATTAACATTGGTCGCGTTGGCGGCAAAAACAGAGTTGCATTTGTATTTAAGCGTTTGAATAAGACTGTACGCCCTGAGAAGGTTCGTACTAAATATGAAGCTACTATTTCTGAAACTCGTGAACAGGTACGATACTAATATGAACGCTGATCTTAAAAGAACTAAATCAATTAAATTCATTGCTGGGTTTATTCGAGACATCTTATACAAAGAAGAAGGCCTTACTGAAGAGCAAGCAATGGAGAATGCTACAATCTATCACGATATGGTGGTAGGTTGTATTGCTGAAGTCGAAAGGGAAGAAGAAGCACGTTTTATGGCAGAAGTAGCTAGGGATAAAGCGGCGGATGAGTTAGCCTCCCAAGGCATTACCGATGCTTCTAATGCTACCGCCGTAGATCTGATGGGAGGCCCCGCTGCTATTGACAATAACACTATTTATAAAGGATAAGTACAATGAAAACAGAAGCTATTGTGTACGAACAACCCGGTAAGCTATTGACAGATAACGCTATTTTATTATTGACTCGTGGCTTTGATCAAGATCACATTATGCCTATTGTGGCACGTATTATGGAGTACAACCTGTTACCAAAGGAGTTACAGCCTGACTACATTACCTTGATTATTAACTCCCCCGGTGGCTCAGTACATAGTGCTTACCACCTTATTGATGTAATGAAATCTTCTAAAATCCCTGTTCACACTGTGGGCATGGGTCTTGTGGCATCATGCGGTGTACTTACTTTGATGGCTGGCGCTAAAGGCCACCGTAAAGTAACTCAAAATACTTCTACAATGTCTCACACTTATAGCTGGGGTTCCGGCGGTAAAGAGCATGAGCTGTACGCTATACAAAAAGAATTTGAGTTGTCAAGTGGTCGCATGTTAGACCACTATAAAAAATGTACTGGTAAGTCAGAAAAATATATTCGTAAGCATTTGCTAAGCCCTCAAGACGAATGGTTGACCCCAGAAGAAGTGATTAAGCACGGTATCGCTGATGTGATATCGGAAACGTATTAGATGGATACCTGCATCCCTCCTTGATGAGTTACCTTTAATTTACTACAAGGATTAGAATAATGGCAAAAGAAAGAGTGTATACTTCTCGACTAAGAAAAATACAACGGCGCAAGCTTGCGAAGGTTAATAAGACCTGTAAGACAGCGCAGAAAGAAGCAGCTTTAGCGAAGGCATTCCCTTCATTAAAGGTACCTCACGACAGCCAATCAAACCCGATGGCCGCCCTATCAACCCTCAAACTATGGTTTGAAGCGGGGTGCCCTCGATTAACCTAGGAACACATAATGTCAAAACAAGACCCCAACACAATAACGGAAGAAGTCGTTGCTGATCCAAATGCTACTGAGCCTGAGTCTCAAGTAGTTAAAGGTCAAAACGGTGGTAAGCGTCCCGGTGCTGGTCGCCCTAAAGGTTCTAAGAATCAATTCTCTAAGCACTCTGTTGATCGCTTAAAAGAACTAAACTTTGATCCGATGGAATCAATGGTAGACCTTTACTGGGAAACGTCTCAGATCATTGCAGAGATGGATGATCAGAATCACCCTCGACGATACTCAGCGCCAGCAATGGCATCACTATTAATTAATAAGCAGAAGATTGTTAACGATTTAATGCGTTACGGTTATCGATATGTACCAGAGAAGATTGAGCAAGAGGTTACTGAGAAGAAGCCTTTCCAAATCAGTCTTACTGGAGTACAAATTGAAGATGCTAAATATGTAGAAGTTAAAGAGGACAGCAATTCAGCTGACCCTGATACTAAACACTAAGGAGTTCACTATGGAACTTGCAATGATCTCATTAATCGGCTTAGTTTTAACTGTATGGATCACGCTAGAGAACCTGAAAGACGGTACTCAAGGTGATGATAAGTAATATAAAATGCCCCTCTGACAACTAAGTTATTGGGGCTTTTTAACGGAGAATATTATGCAATACGTAAATGATGTACACAATCGGCTATACAGAATTGAAGGTGATAGCGCAATAGAAGTTTTTAGCGGTGAAGCTATTAAGACAATTGACTTCTATGTTAAAGAAACAGAGAACCCCCAGCGTTATATTACTGATGCTATTATGATTTTTCTTTCTCGCAAACATGAGATTGAAAGTATGTTGTGGTCGGTATCTGGTGGTGCATACTACCAAGATTTGCAAAAGATTAAAAGGCTGTCAATGCAGATTGATAACGCCAATAAGGAGCTTAAACTATTATGAAAGATAATTTCGAACTATTCATAACGGAGGTATTATCCGTAGAAGGAGGGTATGTAAATGACCCGGATGATAATGGAGGTGCTACTAATAGAGGTATTACTCGTAGGGTTTATGATCAGTATTACTCTGAAGTGTATAGTATAACCTCTACCGATATGGGTCATGCTAACTTAACCCGTGTAGAGGCAGCTGATATTTATAAACACTATTATTGGGATGCAGTGAAGGCAGATAAATTGCCCTCCGGTGTAGATGTCCTTGTTGCAGACATGGCTGTTAATTCAGGAGTAAGTACAGCAGCTAAGATGTTGCAGAAGGTAGTTCACGCAGAACAGGATGGTTTTATCGGGCCTAAAACAATATCTAAGGTTAATGCAGTTGGTACTAACATATTGATTCATAAGATATTTTTAGCTCGTAGAGAGTCTTACTTTTATATAGCAGGTATACGCAATAACCAAAAGTTTTATAAAG
>Ga0129327_10000870_pt1 | contig 18052 bp, 14 predicted proteins | sample CPBDNA_6_FD_111799 | JGI IMG/M metagenome (GOLD analysis project Ga0129327, IMG submission 111799) | Freshwater to marine salinity gradient microbial communities from Chesapeake Bay, USA - CPBay_Spr_31_0.8_DNA | ecosystem: Environmental > Aquatic > Marine > Coastal | place: USA: Chesapeake Bay... | reverse complement strand
GGTTTCGCGGGACCTCGCACTTTTGCTAGCGTCAGCAATTATCCGAGCCAGGTTGACAAGAGGTATGCAAAGTGAGAAATATTCATATAATATGCGCTGATCATGACAAATAGTTATAAGGAGGCTATATGGCGAGCACGGGAGGTGTGCTGATAGGCAGCTCGTATGATGAGGCGCGCACTAGGAAGATCGCGGCAGAGGCTGAGATCGCAGAACTGGACCTGGCGAAGGTCAAAGGGCTGCTTGTGCTGGCAGATGACGTTGTTGATGCGTGGCAGGATGTTTTGAACGCCTTGCGAGGTAAGTTATTATCTCTGCCGACTAAAGCAGCACCATTGTTAGCGGTAGAAAGTGAGCCGCCAGCGTGTCAGGAGATATGTGAGCAACTTATCAACGAAGCCTTAGAAGAACTGAGTAACTATGATCCATTATTTGACCCCACAACAACGAAAAGAACTGACAACCCATCTGAGGAAGGCGATGACAAGCCTAAAGCCCCCGCCAAAAAGAAGTCTAAGCGAGTGGGCCGACCTAGAAAGGCGACTGGACTCGCAAACAAGTAGTCAGCCTGGTCGCTGGAAGTCGCAGTCATATCAAAAAGGCATCATGGATTCTTATAGCGATCCGCATGTCAAAGAGATTGTGGTCATGGCGGGAGCTCAGTTAGGTAAGAGTGAGATCCTGCTAAATATAATCGGCATGCATATGCACTTAGATCCATGTCCTGTACTGATGCTGCAACCCACTGTAGAGATGGCGCAGAGCTTTTCTAAGGATCGAATCGCCAATGGCTTGCTGAGATCGACACCGTGCTTGCAAGGCAAGTTTAAAGAGGCAAGAGCCAGGGACGCTAATAACACTACTATGCATAAAGTGTTTACTGGTGGGGGTTCGTTAAGCCTGACTGGTGCCAATTCTGCCGCAGGGCTCGCGTCGAGGCCGATAAGAGTGGTTCTCGCAGATGAGGTCGATAGAATGCCCACCTCTGCAGGGTCAGAAGGTAATCCTATTCAGCTAGCACGGAAGAGAACTGCAACATTCTTCAATCGCAAGATAGTCAGTGTATCTACTCCGACAAATAAGAATGCGTCTGCCATCGAGGACGCATACGATGCTAGTGATCAAAGACGCTTTTACGTACCGTGCAAACACTGCGACGAGATGCAGACCTTAAAGTGGTCGCATGTACGATGGTTCGATAATGATCCTATGACAGCTGCTTATTGTTGTGATAGTTGCGGTGCGATGTGGAACGATGGTGAGCGACGTTGGTCTATTGCTAAAGGTGAATGGAAAGCTAACGAAGAGTTTAAGGGTATTGCTGGGTTTCACATTAGCGGCTTGTATAGTCCTTGGGCTAGCTTGAGTGATATCGTTAAAGAGTTCCTGTCAGTTAAGAAGAACCCGGAACAGTTAAAGGTATTTGTAAATACGGTTCTAGCAGAAACCTATGAAGAGGAAGGTGAAAAGGTCGATGACCATGAGCTCGCAGAACGACGAGAGCCAATGCCTCTGGTGCCGGCGACCGCAGCGTTTGCTACATGCGGAGTCGATGTGCAAGATGACCGTGTAGAAGCTACGACTATATTCTGGACTAAGGATGACGAGTGCTTTGTGTACTCGCATGATGTAATCCAGGGTGATCCTAGTACGCCTCAATTATGGCGAGACTTAGAGATATTATTGTTTAGGACGTTTGAGACAGAAGATGGCCGAGAAGTATCTATACGTGCGACAGCAGTTGATAGCGGGGGTCACTTTACTAACACGGTCTATAAGTTCTGCAAGAAACACTATGGTAGAAGGGTATTTGCGATTAAAGGTCAAGGTGGCGAAGGTGTGCCCATCGCAGGCAGACCTTCTAAGAATAATACTGTTAAGTGCCCTCTGTTTAGGGTCGGTAGTGACGCTACAAAGGATTTACTATTCGCTCGCATGCGAGTTAAACAACCTGGAGCAGGGTACATACACTTCTCAGACGAGTTGCCCGACACTTATTTTCAGCAGCTTACTGCCGAGAAGGTCGTTACACGATTTGTAAGAGGCTATAAAAAACGCGTCTTTGTTAAGATAAGAAATCGCAACGAGGCTTTGGACTGTTTCTGCTACGGAATAGCTGCTCTATCAATTTTAAACACAGATGTAAATAGCATTGTTGATAGGTTAGAATACAGAGAAGATGGAACCGAGCAGGAGCCGCAGAAGAATACGCGAGCTCCGTTTATACCGCCTATGAAAAAAGGCTTCGTAAATAACTGGTGATGAACTATGGCTAATTTCTTCACTGAAATATCCGAAGGTGAACCCGCAGAGATTGTTGTCGGTGATTACCTTCAGTGGAAGCGCAGCGATTTAGTTAGCGACTATCCTACAGATCAATACACTCTCAACTACATCGGGCGCATTGCTCAAGGTGGGAATGAGATAAACATCACAGCGACTGGTCAGACTGATTACTATCTGATACAGGTCGCATCAACGGTTACTGCTAACTACACGCCTGGTGATTATCACTGGCAGGCTGAGATAGTAAGAAACTCTGACTCAGCGAGACACGTTATCTCTCGCGGTCATTCTATAGTCATACCTGACCTAGATGTTAACAATGCTGACCCAAGATCTCATGCAGAGGTCATGTTAAGCAAGATAGAGTCGCTTCTTAGTGGGAAAGCAGACTCTGATGTTAGCAATTACTCTATACAGGGTAGAAGTTTGACTAAAATGTCATTAGCGGAGCTTATGGAGGCGAGGGAAGCATACGATGGTCTTGTTAAGGCCGAGAAAGCCAAGTTAGACGCGAAATATCACCGTCAGACAGGCGCTACGATCATGGTGAGGTTCTAATATGGGTATATTGGACATTTTTAAGCCTAAAAAGCAGGATTTTGCGCCTAAAATCAAGAAAAGAGGCTATTACGGTGTCAATTCTGGCCGTTTATTCGCTGATTTCAACGCTTCTGAGGCTTCTCCTGACACTGAATTGCGCTCTGCGCTGGTAAAGTTGCGAGCCAGATCTCGGGACTTGTCGATAAATAATCACTACGCAAGACGGTATTTTGACCTGCTAAAGACTAACGTAGTGGGAGAAAAAGGCGTTAGTTTGCAAGCAAAAGCGGTCGATTCGGTTGGTAATCTGGATTTAAGTGGTAACCAGGCTGTCGAGACCGCGTTTAAGACTTGGGGTAGGTACGGAAACTGCACTGTTGACGGCAAAATGAGCTGGATTGACGTGCAGAAGCTAATTATCGAGCTAGTAGCCAAAGATGGCGAAGCTTTTGTGATTATGCATCGTAATATAGAGTTCACGGACTCATTCTCGTTGCAAATAATCGAAGCAGACATGGTCGATGAGCAGAAGAACGAAAGGTTAGACAACGGTAACGAAATACGGATGGGTGTAGAGCTCAATAAGTATAAAAGACCCGTTGCTTACCACATGCTGACGTATCATCCTGGCGATTGGGACTACACAACCCAGATTAAGTCGCCTAAGCACATCAGAGTTGAGGCTGACCGTGTTATTCACGTTTATAAAAAGCTAAGACCTGGTCAGAGCCGAGGTGAGCCATGGATGACACCGGCTATCTCTGCTATTAAGCAATTAGGTGCTTTTACAGAGGCTGCAATTGTAGCGGCTAGGGTGGGCGCTTCTAAGATGGGCTTCTTTACGTCGCCAGGCGGTGACGGATTCGTTGCGGATGATTACGACGGTAATGTTCCGATTATGTCGGCAGAACCTGGATCGTTTGCCTCTCTACCGCAGGGCGTTCAGCTTCAGAGCTTTGACCCGGCCTACCCAAACAATGAATTTGGCGGCTTTCACAAAGCGATTCTTCGCGGAGTTGCCAGTGCGTTAGGCGTTTCATATGCAGCACTTAGTAACGACCTGGAAGGCTCAAGTTATAGCAGTATTCGCCAGGGAGCGTTAGAAGAACGCGATCAGTACAAGAATATGACCGCATTCTTTATATCTAACTTCGTAGAGCCCGTATATAGAGCTTGGTTGGCTAGTGCAATGGAGATGGAGACATTTAACATACCTGTAAGACAGTATGACCGTTTCGCAGACACTGCCGACTTTAAAGGTCGAGGTTTTAGCTGGGTCGATCCGCTTAAAGAGATGAACGCAGCAATTGCCGGCGTACAGAACGGTGTTTTAAGCCTTTCTCACGTCGCAGCGCAGTACGGTATGGATACAGAAGAGCTCTTGGCGCAGATTGCCAGAGATAAGCAGCTTGCAGAGCAATTTGGCATTGATTACGCCTTAGAGCCTTATGGCGTTGCTAAGAAAGAGGCTGTAGAGGTTATAGACGACGATGAGTAGCTATAAGCCAACACAAGGCATGAAGACAGCCGCCAAGCGAGCTCTAGAATGGCGTAGAGAGTACAAGAGAGGCGGCACTGCCGTTGGTGTTGCTCGCGCCAGAGATATAATGAATGGCAAAGAGTTATCTGCATCGACAGTTAAGCGAATGTATTCGTTTTTCTCTCGTCACAGCAACAATAAAGCCAAGCATTATGCCGCTAAAGAATCTGACGGTGGTCCTACAGCATTTAGGATTGCCTGGGATTTGTGGGGAGGAAGCGGAGGTTTTACCTGGTCAAAGTCTATTGTCGCTCGCATGGAGAAGGATCGTAGCGAAAACATTGACTTGAATAATGTTGATTATGAATTAGAATCATACAAATCGGAAAACACCATAGAGGATACTCATATGGAACGCCATGTAGTGAGCGTAGAAGAGACAGAGGAAACTTACGTGGTCGAGTTCGCAAAGAATGAGCTTGAGCGTGAAATGGATCAGCCTGAAGAACAGGCTGAGTTGCGAGAAGCCGACGAAGAACAGGAGAGAAGTGATGCTTCTGAAGTTGTGCAGCGCAGTCACTCTTTGGACGCTAGAGCTATCGATGACGATAAAAGGACAGTAAAGATGTCCATCTCATCTGAGACTGCCGTAGAACGCAGTTTTGGCAATGAGGTATTAGAGCATAGCAAAGAAGCCATAGACTTGAGCTTCTTGGCTAGCGGAAGGGCTAACCTTTTGCTAGATCATGACCCTAAGCAAGTTGTTGGGGTCATAGAAGATGTATACCTTGATGAAGATACCCGGCGACTCCGGGCTAAAGTACGCTTTGGACGAGGCGAGCTTGCTTCATCGGTATATGAGGACGTGAAAGATGGTATTAGATCGAACATCTCGGTCGGGTATCAGATAGACCGTCTAGAACGCAAGGACGACAAGACTTATGTTGCTCGTAAATGGAAACCGTTGGAGGCTAGCATCGTTAGCATCCCGGCAGACATGAGTGAGATAGGAATTGGCAGATCTGCACAGGTTTCAACCGAGATTGCCGAAAGCGTGACAGTGGAAAGCAGCGAAGAAGAGACCGCAACAACTGAAACCCGACAAATAGAGGTAAAAACTATGGAAGACGTTAAAATTGACGTTGAAGCAGTTGCAGCGGAGGCCCGACAGGCCGCTCAGAAGAACGCTGCACAAATCGTTGAGCTCGGCGCTCGACACAACAAGGCTGATTTAGCTCGCGAAGCAATTGCTAACGGATCTTCAATCGAAGATTTCCGAGGCCAGCTTCTTGATCAAATCGGTTCAACACAAGCCCTTGAGTCTAACGACATTGGTTTGACCCAGAAGGAAGCTAAGCGATTCTCAATCATGCGAGCTGTCCGAGCCCTGGCCAACCCACATGATCGTCGGTCACAAGAAGAAGCTGCATTTGAGTTTGAGTGCTCTAGAGCCGCATCAGAGCAGTATGGCCGTGAAGCCGAAGGCATCATGTTACCTACTGACGTTCTGCGGAACTGGAAGCGTGACATGAACTCAGCTGATGACGCTGACTTGTTTGGTGAAGATTACCGTGGCGGTGACTTCATTGACGTACTCCGCAACGCTAGCTCAGTAATGAGTGCTGGTGCGCGAGTCCTCAATGGATTGTCAGGCGACGTTCGTATTCCCAAGAAGTTAACTTCGGCTGCTGCTGGCTGGATTGGGACTGAAGGCGCTGCTGCCGCTGAGTCAGAAATGACTGTTGGCAACATTGCTATGGTACCCCGCACTTTAGGTGCATTCACCGACGCAACTCGACAGCTTATGGTTCAGAGCTCAATGGACGTTGAGAACTTGATCCGTGACGACCTTGCACAAGCTATCGCTCTGGCGATTGACTTGTCTGCATTGGAAGGCTCTGGTTCATCAGGTCAGCCCACTGGTATCTTGAACACTACTGGCGTTAACCAAGTAACTAACTTCGCGGCTGCTAACCCCACGTTTGCTGAAGTTGTAACTCTGGAAACTGCTGTAGCAGAAGACAATGCACTCTCTGGTAACCTCGCTTACATCTTGCCTGCAAGCATGTACGGCGCGTTGAAGACCACTGAGAAAGCATCTGGCACTGCACAGTTTGTTGCTGAGCCTGGCGGCACGATCAACGGCTACCGTTCCATCGTATCTAACCAAGGCACTGCTGGTAACCTGTATTTTGGTAACTTCAGTGACTGCTTGGTTGGCTTCTTTGGTGGAGTCGATATCAAGGTCGATCCGTACAGCTTGTCAACTTCAGGCGGCGTAAGAATCGTAGCATTGGCAATGATGGATGTTGCAATCCGTCACGCTGTTAGCTTCGCATTCGGTAACGACGGCTAAGATGACGCTTAATACAAGCAAATGGAAAGGGGCCCAATCGGGCCCCAATCCTGTCGGAGGTAAGATGAAAAAGTACGAAGTAATTAAAGGTTGTGTGATTAAAGGCGAAGGTTACCAAGTTGGCGATATCGTTGAGCTCGAAGATTACGAGATCAATCAGTTGATAGGAATTGGGCGAATTGTAGAGTGCAAGCAAGAGCCTAAGAAAAAAGCAGATCGAAGCATTGGTTTGTCAGGTGACAAGCCGGCTAAAAGAAAGGCAAAGGAAGAAAAGCCTGTAGAACCCGTAGAACCCGTAGAGCCAGAAGAGCACAAAGAGGCTGAGTAATGGCTGTAGAGACAGATGTCGAACGAGCAATTATGCTCGCTGACTTTGGTGAGTCAGTAACATACACCCCGTCTGGTGGATCGGCATCTACTATTACTGGAATATTCGACAAAGAATACCAGGCAGTAGACACAGGCGGTGAGGTGGCGTTTGCAGTAGAGCAGCCTCGTCTGGCAGTAAAAACGTCAGACGTTGCTAGTGCTGCAGAGGGAGACTCTGTTGTTATTAGCGGAGTCAATTACATTGTAAGAGTCGTTATGAATGACGGCACTGGGCTAACAGACCTGGCCTTAGAGAAACAATAATGGCTCATGCAAGAAAGACGATAAGAGACAGGATAGTAACTGACCTGACGGGTTTAGCGACCACAGGATCTAGAGTTTACAGGTCAAGAGTTTATCCCCTGGCTGAAGGAAAGCTGCCAGGCTTATCGATTTATACTTTAAGCGAGCAGATCGATTATGCCACAATCGGTTCTAGCAGATTGCAGCAGAGGGTTTTGTCTGTTGCAGTAGAAATTTACGTGAAGGGCACGTCAAACTATGATGATGAGCTCGACCAGATTTCACTGGAGATAGAGGATGCGTTGTTCGCTGATCTAACTCTAAATGGTAATGCTAAAGACTTGCAGATAAGTAGGTTTGAAGCAGACTTTGCTGGAGAAGGCGATCAGCCGCTAGCGTTTGCTAGAATGGCTATAGATGTTATTTATCACACCAGTGAAAATGATCCAGAAACAACGGTATAAAACCGAGGTTTTTAGGGTAAAATGGTTTTTATTTTAGGAGCTTGAAATGGCTACACATGCTGGACATACAGGCAGTATAAAAGCTGTCACATCAACAGACGGAACAGGTAACCCCGCAGTTGTTGCTGAGGTAAAAGATTGGTCTTTGGAAACAACTGCTAACCTGGCAGATAACACCGTTTTAGGTGATGCATGGACTTCACAGAAGCTGACGACCAAAAGCTGGTCAACGACTTTGAATTGCATCTGGGATGACGAGGACGCAGCTCAAGACGATTTCGTCGAAGGCGGCACAGTTCAGGTTGAGCTATATCCTTACGGAGTTACAAGCGCAAGCGTTTACTGGAAAGGTTTGGCTATAGTCGCATCTGTGAGCAAGAGTGCTGCGGCTGACGGTTTAGTAGAAGCCAGCTTTAGCCTTACTGGTATTGGCGCGCTAACACCTGACACCGTAGACTAATGGGCTCCTTAATTGATGCGGCGGTTGCTCATTTTAGCAACCAGGAGGTGCGATCAATGGAGGTCCCACAATGGGGCGTCAAGATATTCGCTAAGAACTTGTCTTTGTCAGATAAAGCAAAATGGCTTGCCAGGTCAAAAGACGATACCACGGATTATATGGTTTACGCCGTAATCTATGGTGCTGTCGATGAGCAGGGCGAGCCGCTTTTCGATATTGGTGACAAGCCTAAATTGCGTAACAATGTTGATCCAGAGGTTCTATCTTCTGTCGCAAACTTTGTGCTAAAGCTAGCAGCGGATAGCGAAGAGGAACGCGAAAAAAACTCATAGACGGTCAAGGAGAGGTCACCGACCTGTACATGATGTACGAACTGGCTGACCACCTTGGCCAACCGTTAGACGTAGTATTACGAATGACGGTGTCAGAGTTTCAAACTTGGTTCACGTTCCTTAAACTGAAGGCTGATAAGTTAAAGGAAGCGACCAAAAATGGCAGGTAATGTAAACGTCTTTACAGCTACAGCGACGGACAATACGGGTCCAGCGTTTGCTAGTGTCCAAAATAACATCAAGAAAACTAAACGAGAGTCGGAGAAACTAAACGGCTCTCTGCGTATGATGCGCGGTGGCTTTGGTCAGCTTGGTCATCAGGTTCAGGACGTGGCAGTCCAGCTACAGATGGGCCAAAACCCGCTCATGGTCCTAACCCAGCAGGGATCCCAGGTAGCCTCTCTATTCGGTCCTACTGGTGCCGTTATCGGTGCGGTAGGTGCCGTTGCGGGTGCATTGGCTGGTGCGTTTATACCTCAGTTGATGGAAAGCAGCAAAAAAACAGACGATCTGCATGAGAAGGTCAAAAACCTATCATCATTGATGAAGAAGGATGCCAAAACTGGCGCTGTTCAGTATGCAGGAGCTCTAGCGCAAGTCGTTGCAGTGTCGGAAGAGGCTGCTGAAAATTTACGTCTTACAGCAATAGATCAAGCTAAGAATCGACTTACCGAGTTGGGAACGTCTTTAACTGCTACCACAGAAGATTTTTCTAAGGTTGCTATAGCGTCTGTTGGCGGCGTAAATACAATTGTTGGAGCTCATGAGCGACTCGGATTAACTAAAAAGCAATACGACGAGCTAGACCACAGCCTTAGATCCTTAGATATAAATAGCCATTCTAGCAGAGAAGGTGTTATGGGCCTTCTTAATGAGTTGCAACAATCGCAATCGGCTGTCGGACCTATAGACTCTGATTTTAAGGCGCTAATTGATTCCTTTGCCGAAGCTCATACAGAGATGAGCACTCTTTCTCAAGAGCTTTTAGATTTTAGTCAGGTAGGTAGTCCTCAAGCGGAAACTGCTGTAGATGATCTGACAAGTAAATTCGATAGTTTTGTAAACAGCTTGACAAGGTCGGTGCAAAAAGCAGAAGGGCTGACTCCCGCACAAATGCTTGGTATAGAGCTGCAGAATATGGAGGGTCTTACTCAGGCTCAAAAAGATTTAGCGACTGAGCTGATAATAAGATTGCGAAAACAAGAGAAAACAAAACAGGCTGCTAAAGATCAAGCTCAAGCCGATAAAGACGCGGCAAAAGCGGCTAGAGATTTAGCAAGGACGCAAAAACAATTTGCTGACGCAGATGTGGCAGCTCTAGGTGGTGGTTTTGGGCAAAGAGTTGCTGATGCAGCAACGCAAGCTAGAGCAAAGAATGAGAAGAAATTAGAACAAATGCGAATTGGCTTTATGTCAGAGCTTGAGCTCATAGGGCACCAAGAGCAGCAAAAGTTAGACTTTGTTAAAGGCTTAGATGAGACGTTCTTTAGTGCTACGTTTACTCGCCAGGATGCAATTACTAGCATTGAAAGAGACGCATCATTGCAAAGGGTAAAAATCAGCCAAGAAGAGCAAGAGAAAAAGCAGAAGATAGCAGAGGCTGGTCATGCAGTCATAATGAATGGATTGCAAATGATGGCTTCAGGCTTCGAAGAGGGAACTGCCATGCAGAAGGCTGCTTTCCTCGCATATAAAGCGTATGCAGCTAGCCAGGCAATTGTTTCCGCAGAAGTTGCTGCAGCTAACGCGTTAGCATATTTGCCGCCTCCTGGGAACGTAGGATTCTCTAAGTTCGTTAGGACTATGGGTTATACCAGTGCAGCTATGATCATGGCGCAAGCAGTCGCATCATTTGAAGGTGGTGGATTCACCGGGCGAGGAGCTCGATCTGGCGGCATGGATGGACGTGGTGGATTTTTAGCGATGCTGCATCCGAATGAAAAGGTCACTGATATGCATAACGGTGGCGGCTCTGGTGTTACTATAATAAACAACGTAGACGCTCGCGGCGCTGGCCCAGAAGTAGATCAGAAGATACGCGCAGCGATGCAAGAGACGGGCAGGAGAACTGTGCAGACAGTAAGAGACCTGGCTAGCAGAGGAAGATTGGTATGACCCAGTTTATATTTCCAGATATAAATCCTACATCTAGCACCTGGGAGCTAGTCACTAACACCAGAGTGTTTAGGTCGCCCCTGACCAACGCGATCCAGACGGCCTCTCGTAAAGGATCTTTGTGGAAGTGTACGATGCAGTATCAGAATGTATCAGGTGAGACTAGGGCTATTTTGCAGGCTTTCCTAAGCAGGCTCAACGGTCAAGAGCATAGGTTTCTATTGCAAGATTTTGCTTATACAAGGCGAGGTTCAGGAGCAGATAGCACTTTAGTTACAGCAGCGGATCAAACAGGAACTTCCGTTGATTTGACAGGAGCGCCAGCCAATCAGTCTAACTATATGCTAGTTGGGGATTATCTAAGAATAAATAATGAACTTCACATAGTTGTAGGTAGCTGGAATTCAAGTAATAACACCGATACATACGCATATGACACGGATTCTTCTGGTCATGTTACTGTAAATATTGCTCCACCGTTGCGTAATACTACATCTTTAAATGACCCTGCAGATGTTGTCGCACCTGTTTTTGGCGTTTTTATATTAGGCAACAATCCATCATGGAGTAACGAGGTGGGCGGGCTAAGCAGCATCACGATAGAAGCTATGGAGGATGTTTTAGCATGAGTAGAGGGTTCTCTCCAGCCGTAGCAACTGCGCTTGCGGCAGGGCATGTAAGATTGCTGTCGTTCGCTAAACTAGAGTTCTCTGGTCAGACCTTATACGTGCATAACGGCATAGGAGAATACAGTTTTGACGGACAGACGTGGCAAGGACTGGGTGATCTAGCAACCATATCTGCTGTAGAGGAGGGCACAGACGTTTCGCCTTATTCCATAACGCTAACTTTGTCTTTGCTTGATTCGACCTTGGCAGAGCAAGCACTTGAAGAAAACTATTACATGCGTCCGGTAACGATATACCTAGGTGTCTTGGATGAAGATGATCAATTTGTGCAAGAGACAAACCCGGTAAACACAAAAAATCCTGTTCAGTTGTGGTCAGGTCATATGGATCAAATGGCTGTAAATGTGGGTTCTGATCAAGGTGATGTCATAACAATGACTTGTGAATCTCAGCTGTCGCTTTTGCAAAGAAGTCGAAACCTAATGTTTACCAACACATGGCAACAGTCTCGCTACACTGGCGACAAGTTTTTCAACTTGTTAGCGTTTGTAGAGGGAGTGAAAATAACCTGGAAGGGTAAGGCAAGTGCTATTGCTCCCGGAGATATAGATTTAGCGCAACCTAAAGGCCCTGAAACCTATCGGCATTGATATGGCATCTAAGCTAGACGTACTAAAAGCTGCAAACAAGTGGGACAAAAGACGGTTTGATTACGGTGATGCTGACTGCTGTCAGTGGGCAGGGTTTATAGTAAAAGAGCTGACTGGCGTTGATTATTTAGAGTCTTTTAACTACCAAGACGAGACTTCAGCCTATAAAATAATTGAAGGCAATGGAAGCCTAAAACAAACGGTTTCAAGCGTTTTGGGCCCTCCGAGCAAAACATTAAGCGACGGGGATCCGTGCCTAGTAAGGATGTCCACTGGTGATTTGATGGGCATAAAGCTTGGCGACAAGATACTGTGTCTGTGTAAGAACGGTATTATTCAGATAGACCAAGAAAATCTAATATGCGGATGGAATAAATGCCACAAGCGATAGTATCAGCGATTATGTTCGTGGGCACTCTAGTGATGGAGGCCCTGCCAATTTTAGAGGTTGTTTTCGGCATAGGTGCCGGAACGACAGCTGTTGTAGGCGCTCTAGCTATTACTGCTGGTGTTGTCGGCATGTCAAAGCTTATGGAGATGAGCCTACCCAGGCCAGACTCTAACTACGCTCGGCAAAAGACTGTAAGAACAACGACGGCTCCGGTAAAACGAGTATACGGCGAGTCTTTGATATCTGGACCTGTCGCCTTCATGGGTGTTTCTGGTACAGGAAATCAAGACCTCTGGCATGTAATTGCTTTGACGGGTGATAAATCTGAAGCGATTACGGACATTTACTTAGACAATGTAATTATCCCCAACGCTGACATAAACAGCGGTAACGCTTTGGGCGGTATTGTCAACGGCACTACAACCATATTTAAGCCGATAGACTCAAATACCCTGGTTACTGTCTACAAGTATTTAGGAGGTCAGACTGCTGCTAGCGCGCCTGTAGATAACGAGTTCTTTAAATGGACTGACGATCACAAAGGTCAAGGTATTACCTACATAGCTACTAAGTTTTCGTTCCCTGACAACGAAAAGATCGCAGAGATCTGGAACAAGTATAATCCGCAGGACATCAAAGCCCTGGTAAAGGGCATGGCTGTTTACGATCCTCGCAAAGACAGCACCTCGGATGAATATGATTCTAGCTTAGGAGTTTCTACACAAAGGTTAGCAGACAGCACTACTTGGGAATGGTCCGACAACCCGGCATTATGCCTGGCTAATTACATTCTAGACGACGATTTCGGTATGGGTGTACCGTCGTCACTTATTGATTGGTCTGCTGTACATAGCGCAGCCGATTATGCTGATGCCTTAGTGTCGATCCCAGGCTCACAGACGCAGAAGAGATTTACGTGTAACGGTGTTCTCTACGGCACTGATAGTCACTCGCAGAACGTAAACAAAATACTTAGCTCGATGAATGGCTCGCTTGTGTATTCTAGCGGTAAGTATGTCATGCAGGCTGGCCAGTACGTTGCCCCTGAGTCAGATGCGGTCCTGACTGACGATGACCTAACCGGGCCTATTAATATTACTGTGGCTAACACTAGAGACTCTAGGTTCAACACCATAAAGGGTACTCACTTTAATCCAGCAGATCTGCACAAGAAGGTCGCATTCCCAGAAGTGCAGCTAACAGATATAGCGACCAGGGACGCAGGAGAGGTCCTCTATAAGGAAGTAGAGCTTCCTATGACCAATGACGTTTATATGTGTCAGCGGTTGACCTATCAAATGATTAACAGGTCTAACGACCAAATGCTAATCGAGTTCCCCTGCAATCTAAAAGCATTGCGATATACGGTTGGTGACCGAGTAAAAATTACGCTTAGCAAATTTGCCGGCTCAGATTCTGACCCTGTTAGTTTCAACGAAACACCTTTCGTTGTATTGGGGTTTAATTTCTCAGCAGAAGGTGCAGTAACTCTGACTCTGTTGAAAGACACCCAGGCGAATTACGCAGATATTCCAGTAGATAATTATTCAGTAATCACGTCGGACGGATCAATTACAGATGGTTTCTCAGGTGTTCCCGCGCCGACAAACTTGAGCTCAGTGGTCAACGGTCATGACGTAAGGTTGACCTGGGATAATCCGGTTCCCAGCAGCACCTTTAATGACATCATTGTTTACCAGAGTGCTACCAGCAATTTTAGTGATTCTTCTATATTTCTAAGGACAAAAAGCGATGCTGTAACCTTCGTTCTACCTAGCACAGCTTTGACCAGATACTATTGGGTCAGAGCGTCTCTGTATGACAACGAGGTTGCTGCCACAGATATCATTATCGGGCAAACCTACAGAATTAAGACTATTGGCAATACAACCTGGACATCGCTAGGTGCTTCATCTCCTGTTAACACTGGAGACACATTTGTTGCTACAGCGAGCGGAACATCATCGTCGGGCACAGGCGTTGCTACAGATGAGTCAGCAGTAAGTGCTGTAGTTGGACCTGAAGCCGTCACTACCACGGATCAGGTTGCTGACTCTGTTGAGTGGGTTGACGTTGATGACACTGCTGGATTGAGACCTGATAATAATGCAACGGTAGGTGCCACTCTATCTGTTAACTTCTTAGATGATGACGAATCGACGGTACTTACAGCTACAGATGTCAAAAACTCAGTATTGGCGCAAGAAATCCTACAAGTAGAAATTGAGACCGGCGATGTTCTTGACCTTGAGACTGGGGCTGAGGTTGATATACAGAATCTTGGCGATGTAGCGATCTACGTTAGTGATCAAGACGCTATACTGCAAGGAAACATTAATACAGTATCAACCGCACTTAGCAACCTAGAAGGAACCGTCGTTGATCTAACCTCTGGTGTCAGCGATATATTTATACAAACAACCGCTCCAGTGGCGGGTGTAGGTGGTATCCCTGATCCAATACCTGATTTTTCCAGATGGTACGACTCAGACGACTCCAACCACCCATATTATTGGAGTGGCTCTGCATGGGTTAGCTTGGAAGATCCAAGGATTGGCGCTAACGCTAACTCCATCACAAACCTTACGGCTAATTTATCAACTACAAATACCAATGTTGCGGCAAACACTACCTTAGCTCAGGGTAAGATTCAGAGTTATTTTCAAGATGCAGAGCCTAGTGGCGGGACATACGCCACGGGTGATTTGTGGTTTGACACGAACGATAAGAATAAAGCGTATCGTTGGAACGGAAGTGCCTGGCAATCTATTCGAGATACCGATATAGATGCAGCTGTTACCGCTGCTAATAATGCACAGTCTACTGCAGACGGGAAAATAGTTACCTTTTACCAGGATGATCAACCCGCGGCTGTATCTTCGTCTCTAGGTGATCTGTGGATAGATACTAACGACGACAATAAGCTTTACAGATACAACCAAACCGGAACGAGTCCAGATACTTTTGCTTGGCAAGAAACTAGAGACGCAGGAATATCGAGCGCAATTAGCGCCGCATCAACAGCACAAAGCACTGCTGACGGGAAGATTGTCACGTTTATCCAGAATGATGCTCCTGCTGATTCCGGCAGTTCTTCTGGAGATCTTTGGTTTGATACTAACGATAAAAACAAGCTCTATAGATATTCTGGTAGTGCTTGGGTAGAAGTTAGAGACACAGACATAGCTCAAGCAATCTCTGATGCTTCAGACGCGCAAGCTACAGCAGATGGCAAGGTTCAAACATTCATACAAAATGATGCGCCAACAGCTAGTGATTCCGGGCTAAATGCATTATTTGCTGGAGACTTGTGGATAGATTCAAACGACAGCAACAAGCTATACAGGTATACAGGAAGCGTTTGGGATGCAGTAAGGGATTCAGGGATACAAGCAAACGCAGACTCAATAAGTGTTTTAGACAGCACGGTTTCAGATATCGATGACACCGTAACAGCGTTAAGCACATCTAATACAAGCTTAGTTGCTACTATAGATTTTATAACCAAGGTTAGCGATGAATCCGGGAATGTATTAGAAGACGAGACTTCTACAACCCAAGACCCTGTAGAAATAGGAATGCAAGATCTTACAGATGTCGCTTCTGCTACTGGTGAAGCTGATAATACCCTTCAGACCAGGGTAACTCTTACAGAAGATACTGTGACTATTCAGTCAACAGAATTAACATTGCTGAATTCAATACTAACTGATGGGAGTGGAAATCTTACTGGTAGCGCAAATGCAGTATCTGCCCTACAAACAGATGTTACCCAAATCAATACGTTAGACGGGACATCAACATCAGCAAACGCAACAGCTTTGACCGCATTAAAAGCAACGGTAGAAGATCCTAGTACAGGTCTGAGCGCAGTTGGTGGGGTCGTAAGCTCACTAACAGCTAATGTCGGAGATGGCGCTACACTCGTTTCTGATGCTCAAACCTTGTACGCAATTACTGGCGCTCTAACCACTAATAACTGGTCGGCAACTCAAGCGTATGTTGCTGGCGATGGTGTTGTCAGCGGTGGTTTGCCTTATGTTTGTGTTTTGGCTAACACTGGAAATGTTCCCCCAAATTCTACTTATTGGGATCTTGTTGATACAACTGCCGCCTTAATCACTGATAACAACGTCGCTAGGATTGGTTATTGCGTCGATTCCAACGGTGATTTGACCGACCATAAGAATGCTACGTTATGTGTTGCCGCGGGCAATACCTGGAACGGCGATGCTGCAATAGCAGAGGCCGTTAAAGCATTGCGGATCGTTAAACCCGATGGCACATACGCGACCATTGAAGATGCAACTTCCGTTATCTCTGATGATGTCGGGGATGTAACGGCCCAGAAGTTTATTAAGATAGATAACAACGGAGCTATTTCTGGTTATGGTCTATATTCGACAACATCAGAAGGAACCCCAGATTCTGAGTTTGTAGTAATTGCAGACAAGTTTGTTGTGGTAGATCCAACTTCTACTTCTGACACACCAATTCAGCCATTCACTGTTACTTCAGAAAAGATTTTTCTGAGTACGGACGTGCAAGTCGATGGTGATTTATTGACAACAGGAACCACGATATCTGATGTATCTCTTATAGTGGGTTCTGGGACTTCATTCTTTAAAGCAAGCTCTGATGGTTTGCAATTAGGAAATGAAACATTTGCCGATGCGCCATTCAGAGTAACTCCAGCAGGGGCTTTGACAGCTACTAGCGCGACTATAAGTGGTGCTATAACCGCGACTAGTGGATCATTCGATGGCGCGGTTAGCGTTGGAACGGCTGGTAATTTCTACGGCGGCACAATGGACGAGTTTAATGATGGTTTAGGATTCTTCCTAGGCTATGACACCGACGCTTATAAGTTAAGCATAGGTGATTCGTCGACGGGTAAATCTTTGACATGGGATGGTGACAAGTTAAACGTAGCAGCAAATGCGGTCAGTTTTACTACCGGCGGCGAGCCGACTTACGACTCAAACTCTAGGGTTCCCGTTTCCGTCAGGAGTTCGGTTTTGGATCTGACGAGTAACACTGACTATGTTTTCTTTGCGAATGACTTTGATCAGAATCTTACGTTGTACGCTTCATTCTATGCTGGCCCTTTGACTTCGGGAACTATATCGGGCCAGACAAACGCACAGAACGCGATCATGTCGCAACTGTCGTTACAGATTCAATATGCGCCTAATAGTGGAGGCTCTCCAGGAACTTGGGTCAACTTTGGTTCAGCAGCTTTATCTAGCAAAAAATTCACTTCTAGCCAGTTGAATAGTAACTACTACGTCAAAGTCACTGACTTAGGAAGCGGTAACTATCGTGCAGATTTAGCGACAGCATCGCAAGCAGCAGCGGACTTCACTGGATTGGGTCATTCTGACTATGCCTATGGGATTACAGACGAAGACTACTACATGACTGAACAAGTCACTGTGTACGGATTCCCCAAGGGCGAGTATTTCATCAGGGTGGTTGTAGCAGTCACGGACGGGACGTATAGCCCTTATCCTGCAACGGGTAGCCCTGCGCTAACCAACCCTAGAAGGCTGTCTATTAATAATGCTTTGACGTATACCGATTCAGATCACGGTCTGTCAGCGGTTGCAAAAGGTAATCCGCGAACTTATTACACTGGATTGTTCAACAATACGCTGATTGATGGTGGAAGTCTGACGATAGCTGTCAACGAAGAAAACGCAACCAGCAACAGATACGGCGGTATATTTATAGCCGG
>Ga0129327_10000851_pt1 | contig 18221 bp, 13 predicted proteins | sample CPBDNA_6_FD_111799 | JGI IMG/M metagenome (GOLD analysis project Ga0129327, IMG submission 111799) | Freshwater to marine salinity gradient microbial communities from Chesapeake Bay, USA - CPBay_Spr_31_0.8_DNA | ecosystem: Environmental > Aquatic > Marine > Coastal | place: USA: Chesapeake Bay... | reverse complement strand
TACGAATAATCGCTATGTTTAATTGCTACGTTTAAATGCTACGTTTAATTCTTAATTTTAATAGGTACTGTTTTTTGTTCTATTCTTTGCGTGTTACTGCGCTGTCTTATTTAGGCTCGCTGCGATCTATAAAAGTGGCTATCGCATATGCGCCTATTATCGCTAGTCAACTCGGCATAGACAAGCGAACGATGCGTTTAGATGACATCTTGCGGGTCGATATCAACACTCCAGCGCAAGCCTGTCGGTTTTTTGCTTTGATCCAGCCAATGAATAAGCTGCTTTACTGCCCCATGCAGTGATTTACGCTGCTCCGATTTAATCATTAACTGGGCGCGATGACGACCTGCGCGCTTTTCCATAACAGCGGCTAAGGGGCCAATAAGCTGGCAACCACTCTGATTCACTGTATTGGCTTGCTGCATGGCGAGCGCATTCAAAAATTGCATGGCATGCTCAGGCTTGTGACTATCGGCACGTATCAATGCCATATGAGCATAGGGCGGTAACGAGCGAAGTGAGCGCTCATTTAGCAATGTTTCGACAATGCCTTGATAGCTTTCAGTTTGCCAGGTTTGTAGTAAAGGGTGCTCAGGTAAATGCGTTTGTATGAGTACTTTACCCGCATGACCGGTTCGGCCTGCGCGGCCAGCCACTTGTGTTAATAGCTGCACGGTTTTTTCTGGCCCACGAAAGTCCGGGTTATAAAGGCCTTGATCGATATCCAGCACAACCACTAAATTGAGCGCAGGAAAGTGATGGCCTTTAGCGAGCATTTGTGTGCCCACTAAGATGGCTGGCTCGCCGCGGTTAATAATATCCACTTGCTCGCCCATGGCCTGTTTGCCTTGGGTAGTATCTCTATCAATTCGAATAACTGGGAAGCGCGGAAATAGGGCGCTTAATGCATCGGCGCTTCGCTGTGTGCCTTGGCCAACATTCATTAATCGTGATGACTGGCAGCGCACGCAAGACGATGGCACTTGGGCACGATAGTCGCAGTGATGACAGCGGAGTTCACGTGGACGGTTATGCAGGGTTAATCGCGCATCGCAATGATCACACTGCGCATGCCAGCCGCAGTCATGACACATTAATAGTGGTGCGAAGCCTCGACGGTTGACGAATACCATGGCTTGTTGGCCGCCAGAGAGAGTGTCGCCGATAGCGGCAATAGCATCGTCGCTTAGTCCTTCATGCAATGCTTGGCAGCGAATATCCACTATTTCAATACTGGGTGGGCTGGCGCTGCCGGCGCGTTCTTTAAGTGTCGCATGCCGATATTTTTTTGTTTGGACGTTAAACAGCGTCTCTAATGAGGGAGTCGCAGAGCCAAGAACGACGGGGATACTTTTTGTGCGTGCTCGAATAATCGCGATATCACGTGCCGAGTAGCGAAGGCTATCCTGCTGTTTATAGGAGCCATCGTGTTCTTCATCAATAATAATTAAGCCAAGATTGGCCATGGGCGTAAATACAGCCGAGCGCGTGCCAATAATAATGCCCGCCACACCATCTTTGGCTGCCGTCCATGCGGCTAGGCGCTCTCGGTCGGTGAGTCCTGAATGAAAAATAGCGATAGGGACATCAAAGCGGTTGACGAAGCGGTTAATCGTTTGTGGTGTGAGGCCAATTTCAGGCACTAACACTAGTGCTTGCTGGTCATTAGCGAGGACTTTTTCAATGGCTCGCAAATAGACTTCGGTTTTGCCGCTACCAGTAATGCCTTCAAGTAATACGGTGTCAAAACTGCCGAGTCGTTCGGCGATTAAAGCACCGGCGATGACTTGCTCATCATTGAGGGTGGGCGGCTGGTCTTGGGCTTGGCCAAGTAATAGGCTTTGGCAGTCAGCGGGGTAGTAGGCCTGCTCGGATGCCGTCGCTAGCGCTTTTTTGGCAAGCTCTAAGGCGGATGCGCGGCTATGCCCAGCCTGTTTTAGCTCGATCTCGGTGGTCAGTGTGTCTGCTTTATCTCGTTCGGCGGCGCGAAGAAAATTCAGTAATGCCGCTTGTTTAGGTGCTCGGGATAGCGCATCGTCAGGTAACCCGAGGCCTTGGTGGCTAATTTTCCAGCAACATTGGGTGTAGGCATCAATACTGCCTCCTTTGCGAAGCTGATTAGGCAATAAGCTGAGCAAAGTGTCGCCAAAAGGGTGGTGGTAATAGCTGCTCATCCACTCGGCTAATGACAGTAAATCATCGTTGATGACGGCTGCAGTATCTAGTTGTTGGCGAATCGCCTTTAGCTTATTAACGGGAATCGATGAATCTTGGCAGTGGCCTATAACAATGCCGGTCATATTGCGGCGACCAAAAGGGACCTCTACGCGGGTGCCCACCTGATAATCTGAGGCGCTTTGGCCTTCGGCGGGTAAATAGTCAAAATGGTGCCTTACGGGCGAGGCAATAACCACTTGGACAAGTTTTGACGGGCCGGCACTCATTACAGCGTGTGAATCCTTAGTAGCTCTTAATAGCTCTTAGTAGCTAGGCGATTTTGGGCCGATAGTTTACCTTGTTGCCTCGCTCAGATCTCATCTAACTGACTCTTACTGTGTGTATTTAGCCTGGATTCCCAAAATGGGTAAAAGGTCTCTATACGGTTAAATCGACGGTTAAATCGCCATAGATCGCTTGATTGCGGTGACTTTTCTGTTAGAATCGCCGGCCTTGAGAGGATACCGTACTGGTTGCCCTCCGGAGATTGGCTCTGGATGATGGTGAATGAGATGGCGGCGTCCCGCGTTTGGAGTAAGAAAAAGACATGAAAGCCGAAATTCATCCAGCCTACGATACTGTTACAGCTACTTGCAGCTGCGGCGCAAAAGTAGAAACACGTTCAACACTATGCAAAGATTTTCTTATTGATGTTTGCTCACAGTGTCACCCTTTTTATACTGGCAAGCAGAAAGTACTTGATACTGGCGGCCGTGTAGATCGCTTTAACAAGCGCTTTGGCAATCGCGGTACCAAAAAGTAGATGTTTATTTAAGGCTTCTCAGTTTGAAGCCTTTAAGTCTACATTTTTAGTTACAGCCTTATAGATTTATCATTAAATCCAATTGAATATTAATATTCGATTGGATTTTTTGTGTCTGTTTGTTTTGTTTATAGCCGCTTTATTAAAAAGCTGGTTAGTCTAATACGGTAACAATAAAATAGAGCGCTTTGATGAGGCTTTATTTTAAGCTCGATAGAGTTCACTGGTCGTAAGCAAAAAAATTGCCACTCTCTTTGCTTTCCTTGTTCTACGGATATCATTAATCTGTTTGCATACTTATGGTTTAAAAGAAGCTTCTTTTTTGCATACGCTTCCTATTTTATAACCGCTTTATCTTCCTATTATTTATTCTGGTTAAGTTATGTCAACTCGATTTTCTAACGAAGCGCCCAAACAAGCAGCTCTTGATTACCATGCCAATCCTAAGCCCGGAAAAATTGGAATTGAGATAACGACATCGGCAGAAACGCAAGCTGACCTTGCTTTAGCTTATAGCCCTGGTGTGGCTGAACCGGTGCGAGCGATTGCAGAAAATCCTGAAGCAGCTTATGACTACACGATTAAGGGTAATCTTGTTGCCGTTATCAGTAATGGCACTGCCATATTGGGTTTAGGGAATTTAGGGGCTTTGGCCAGTAAGCCGGTGATGGAAGGCAAGGCATTATTATTTAAACGATTTGCCAATATCGATTCTATTGATATCGAAGTCGATAGCGAAGATCCAGATGTATTTGTTGAGACCGTAAAAAATATTGCGAAAACCTTTGGTGGTATTAATCTTGAAGATATTAAAGCGCCTGAATGTTTTGATATTGAATTACGTTTAAAAGCATTATGCGACATTCCCGTTTTTCATGATGATCAACACGGCACAGCGATTGTAACGGCGGCGGGCTTAATTAATGCCTTAGAGATTCAAGGTAAAACACTCGATATGGCCAATATCGTTTGTCTGGGTGCCGGTTCTGCGGCAATAGCGGGCATGCGATTATTGATTAGCTTAGGTGCTGATCGCAATAGAATTACCATGTTAGATCGCCAGGGTGTAATTTATCAGGGTCGAGATAATATTAATAAATATAAGGCAGAGTTTGCTAGAGAAACGACTAGGCGAACATTAGATGATGCCTGTGTTGATGCAGATGTATTTATTGGCTTGTCAGGTTCAAATTTATTAACAGCAGAAACCTTATTGAAAATGGCGCCTAAGCCAGTCATATTTGCTTGTTCCAATCCTGATCCTGAAATTGCTCCGGCGTTAGCGCATGCGACGCGTGATGATATTATTATTGCGACAGGCCGATCGGATTTGCCGAATCAGGTCAATAATGTTTTGGGTTTTCCTTATATTTTTCGTGGTGCGCTCGATGTGCGTTCAACAGCCATTAATGAAGCGATGAAAGTAGCGGCCGTGCATGCGTTAAAAGATTTGGCCAGAGAGCCTGTGCCAGCAGCGGTCGTTGCTGCTTGCGGTGTTGATAGCTTGGAATTTGGAAAGGAATATATTATTCCTAAGCCATTAGATCCGCGTTTGTTGATGGCGGTATCTTCAGCGGTGGCTAGGGCGGCGGTTGAAACCGGTGTTGCGCAACGGCCTTATCCAGAAAATTACCCTGCTTAAGTTTAGACTTAAGCAGGAGTGGCCGGTTAGAACAATTCCTCATCGAGTATGAGTTGATCGATACTGGAGTTATTGGTTGAGCGAGGGTTTTGCTCGGGCACATATTCTTCAAGAAAAGATTCAAACACATTTTGTGAATCATTAGCTGTAGACGGTAAACCGGTTAAGCGATTTATTTTTACTGACACCATGCCCGGTGGCTGAGTTCGAGTTGCGGTGGCTACGTCTTTTAAACTATCACGCATAAAGTCTATCCAAATTGGCAGTGCTGCCGATCCGCCGTATTCACGCTGACCTAATAATTGATTATCATCGAAGCCTAGCCAAGTGGTTGCAACTAATTCTGGATGGTATCCAGAAAACCATGCATCAGTAGGGCCGTTCGTTGTCCCCGTTTTACCCGCTAAATCCGATCGACCTAACACTTTCGCTCTTGTTGCTGTGCCTCGACGTATAGCATCTTGCAATATGCTATCAATAATATAAACGACGCGCGGGTCAACAATTTGTTCGGCGGCGGTTTCTATTATTGGTTGTTGTGTGGCGATAGCATCAATTAAATGGTTACTTGAATTTTCATTAATCGACCCATCGTTAAGTAAGTCTTCTTTAAGTAATTCACTTTCAAGCAAGGCGTCTTCAAGTGAAACGACCTTAAGTAAGTCATCTAATGATTCTGCGGCTTCTAGCTCTTCATTAATTTCGATGTTTGCGGCTATTTTTTCATTAACTTCGGCAGCTGCATTACACTCAAAACAAGCTATTTTTTTAGGGGTGGAAAATATAATTTTGCCTTTTCGGTTTTCAATGTCAGTCACTAAGTGAGGTGATACTTGATAACCGCCATTAGCTAAAACGGTATAAGCGGTGGCTACTTGCAGCGGTGTCATGGCATAGCTGCCTAACGATAAAGATAGATCTTTGGGTAAGGGCTTATCGCTAAACTCAAATCGATTTAAATAATCAATAGTATTGTTGATACCCAGTTCACGCAGTAATCTTACGGACACTAAATTCCTAGATAGGTATAGCGCACGTCTTAATGTTGTGGGTCCATAAAATTTTCCGCCAGAGTTTTCAGGCCGCCAATCACTTTCGAGTTTGTTGTCAGCGAAAACAATGGGCGCATCATTGATGACACTTGCTGCTGTAAAACCATTCTCTAAGGCTGCTGCATAAATAAAGGGTTTAAAATTAGAACCTGTTTGTCGGTAGGCTTGTGTGACCCGATTAAATTTACTGTATTGGAAGTCAAAGCCACCAACTAATGCGTTAATCGCGCCATCTGTTGGGTTTAATGCAACAAGCCCGGCGCTAGCCATAGGTATTTGGCTAATAATGGGGGCGCTATTTTCATTGTCGATACGCACGCGGATAACATCGCCGACACTGAGTAGTTCGCTAATGCTTTTTGGGTTTGCTTGGCGCTTGTTTTCATTTATAAAAAGTCGTAGAGGATTTTTTTTGCTATCCCAGATGAATTCGATGGTGTTGCCGTTGGCAAATAATATTTCTATACGGTCTTCTTCTGGCGGCAATGCCTCGGGAATGGTTTCTGCTATGTCCTCTTTATTAATCTCAAGATCGTTAGAAATTAAATCGCTGTTAATTAATTCTCTGTTAATCAATTCTCTGTTAATCAATTCAACAGCGGGAAATTCAATAATAGGTTTATTGATGGCTGTAACGACCACAGGAACTAGTTCTTGAATGGTTCGGATTTTTTTAAGCGCAGGTAACCAGATTTCTTTATTGGCGGTTTCATCTCCGCTAACTTCAAGTTGTTTTTCTGGGCCTCGGTACCCATGTCGAGCATCGTAGGCATTTAAACCTTTAATAACTGCACGTTGTGCGCTGCGTTGTTGTTCGGCGTTTATAGTTGTTCGAACAATATAGCCATCGGTATAGGCAGCGCGGCCTAACTTCTCTATTGCAATAGCTCTCGCCATTTCTGCTGCATAGCCTGCATCTAACGCAAGTTGTTGGCTGTGATATTCGGCGGTGACAGGTTGAGTAGTGGCGCCCAGCCAATCTTGTTGGTTAATGTAGCCTAGCTTTAGCATACGGCCCAATATCCAGTCGCGTCGAATTCTAGCGCGCGTAGGATTATTAATAGGATTGTTAGTGGACGGTCCTTTGGGTAGGCCGGCAATCATAGCGAGTTGAGAAAGGTTCAGTGTTTCAATGGGCTTGCCATAGTAAACGCTAGCGGCTGCTTGAATACCATAAGCGCGTTTACCAAAATACATTTTATTGACATAGAGCTCAAGAATGTCATTTTTGCTAAGTGTTCTTTCTATTTGTAGGGCTAGAAAAATTTCATTGAACTTGCGTAAAAAAGTTTGCTCACTACTAAGAAAGAAGTTACGTGCAACCTGCATGGTCAGTGTGCTGCCACCGCTTTGAATTCTGCCACTCGAAAATAGTTGAGAGGTAGCTCTTAATAGGCCGGCAAAGTCAACGCCATGGTGTTGTAAGAAACGATCATCTTCAGCTGATAGGAGAGCGTTAATGAAATGGGCCGGCACGGCCTCCATTTTTATTGGCGTTCTTAGCTTTTCTCCAAATTCGCCAATTAATTCACCATTTTGTGAATAGATTCTCAATGGGACTTGCAGTTTTGCCTCGCGGAGTACATCCACTGCGGGCAACTTTGGGCTAAGGTATAAAAAGGTTGCGCAAATGATGAGCACTGCAGCGAGTACGCCAAGTAAAAGCAATGTAAAAATTTTGGTAGCTAAAGAATGATGACGATGCATTTTTTTTTCAGTTTCTTGTGAGTATTTGGAATCTACTGCGCAAGCATAGCGAAAAAGCGTCAACGAAAGGTGGTAATTTTCTAATAAGCACAAAATTTAGACTACTCTTTGGCCAATACCGTACGAGAGTGTTTGTTGATTTTAATACGCTTTTTAACGGGTCTTGAGATTAGATTGTGACATTGTCGAAAAATTGCTGTCTATGTCCAGTTGAGAGTTCTAGATAATCAATACAAAAATTGTATCAATGAAATTAAATAAGCGTCGTTTAAGGCGGCGTTAAACAAAAAGTGTTAATTAGGAATGCTATGAGATGCTAGGGCTTGCTAAGAAGAAAAAACCCATCGTATTGGGATTGGATATCAGCTCATCGTCGGCTAAATTGCTTGAATTAAGTCACTCGGGAGGTCGCTTTTGTGTAGAGGCTTATGCGGTGGCGTCTTTGCCACCCAATGCCGTTATCGAGAAAAATGTCACTGACCCCGAAGGCGTTGCTGAAGCCTTACGTCAAGTTATTTATCAGTCGAAAACGAAACAAAAAAATGCTGCGGTTGCGGTTGCCGGTTCTGCCGTAATTACGAAGGTGATTACGATGGATGCAGATTTAAACGACGATGCGATGGAAGCGCAAATTATGGCGGAAGCCGATCAATATATTCCCTACCCATTAGATGAAGTAGCTATTGATTTCGAAGTTCAGGGAATCTCTGATACAGATCCTAGTGCTTGCAATGTGTTACTTGCCGCTTGCCGAAAAGAGAATGTGGATTTACGTGTTGATGCATTAGAGCTCGCAGATCTTGAGGCAAAAGTGGTCGATGTTGAAGCTTATGACATGGAGCGCGCCTTTGATCAAATAGCGGAGTCGATTGGCTGTGATCAAGGTGAGACCGTAGCGATTATTGATATTGGTGCAACGATGACAACCTTAAGTGTGCTGACCGATGGTCGAACCGTCTATACACGCGAGCAGTTATTCGGCGGCAAGCAGCTGACAGAAGAAATTCAACGTCGTTATGGAATGTCTGAAGAAGAAGCGGGCTTAGCTAAAAAAGAAGGCAACTTACCCGACGATTACGAACAAGAAGTCTTAGCACCATTTGAAGATGCCGTATTACAGCAGGTATCACGTTCATTACAGTTCTTCTTTTCTTCGAGTCAATTTGATGCAGTTGATCATATAGTCTTAGCCGGTGGTGTTGCGGCAATGCAAGGCTTGTCGGCTTTAGTAGAAGAAAAATTAGGTACGCCCGCTTCGGTCGCAAATCCCTTTATCGAGATGAGTATTTCATCCAAGGTTGATGCTGAGGCGCTGAGTAATGATGCACCATCATTAATGATTGCCTGCGGTTTGGCTATGAGGAGTTTTGATTAATGGCCAGAATTAATTTACTGCCATGGCGTGAAGCTAGAAGAGAGCAGCTGAAGCAAGAATTCTTAGGCAGCTTGGGTTCTGTTGTTATTGGTGCCGGTTTAATTATCGGTATTGCCTATTTCGTTATGAGTAGCGCAATAGAGAGTCAAAGTTCTCGCAATGCGTATATGCAAAAAAATATAGATTCATTAAATAAAGAAGTACAGGAAATTGATGCGCTCAAATCAAGGCGCGAACAATTGATTGATCGAATGAATATCATTCAAGGTCTGCAGGGTAACCGTCCCGTTATCGTTCGTATATTTGATCAATTTGTGCGAACGCTACCTGATGGTGTTTATTATCAACGTTTACTGCGAACAGATCAGGAGTTAACGATTGATGGTACTGCAGAGTCAAATAATCGAGTATCTAATTTAATGCGCCGGCTTGATGGCTCTGATTGGTTTTCCGAACCTAATTTAACGTCGGTAGTGGCTAATCCTGCGTTCGGCGAGCAAGCCAATAGTTTTAGTTTAGCCGTGACGCTGTCAACCGCAGCTACACCATCAATTGCTGACGCAGAGGAATAGCGGGCATGTCATTAACCAACGCAGTATCAGAAAAATTATCCTCATGGCGCGAAGCGGTATCTGAGGTTGAGATCGACCAGCTTGATTGGGAGAATCCAGGTTCGTGGCCGAGTGTGGTTAAGGTATTTATTCTTGTAGCCGTTTTTGCGATTTGTTTGGTATTGGGCTACAGCTTTTTTACCAAGGCACAAGTTGAACAGCTTAATGGTATTCAAGCAAAAGAAGAATCACTTAAAGTTGAGTTTAAGCAGAAGGCTTTTGAAGCCGCTAATCTTGATGCCTTACGTAAGCAAATGGAAGAGATGCAGAAAATATTTGGCGCCTTAGTGAGCCAGTTACCTTCGGATACAGAGGTACCTGGATTACTAGAAGATATTACCGCTACCGGTGTCGATAATGGTTTGGAATTTCAGAGCATTGAATTGCAGTCAGAGTTAGCGCAAGAGTTTTATATTGAACTGCCTATTGATATTGACGTGACCGGTTCGTATCACGACTTAGGCGCATTTGTGAGTGGTATTTCTGGGTTGCCTAGAATTGTTACCTTGCATGATTTTGAAATTTTACCAATAGCCGAGCGGCCAGGTGTGATGGCAATGAAAATTCTCGCAAAGACTTACCGATATAAAGATGAGGGTGAGCAATGATTATTAAATTACGTCAGTTGCAATGTTTAGCTATGGTGTTTTTATTGGCGAGTTGTTCTTCACCTGAGTATAGCGATCTTGATGGTTTTATGGCGCAGGTTAGAGCTGAGCCTCGAGGTGTTATTGCTCCTATTCCCATTTTTAAAACGTATCAAGCCTTCCGTTATAACGCAGCGTCGATGCGATCGCCTTTTGAGGTGCCAGTCAAAATTCGTGAAATCGCTAATTTATCGATGTCGAGTAATGTTAAGCCTAACGCAAAGCGTACCAAAGAATTGTTAGAAACGTTTAACATTGAAGCAATTTTAATGGTCGGAACCTTAGAGCGCGGCGGCACTGTCTGGGCGTTAGTCGATGACGGTACAGGCTCTATCCATCAAGTATTGGATGGTAATTTTTTAGGGAAAAATCATGGTCGCATAGTTGATATACGGCATGACTCGATGGCGTTAATAGAGATTATTGCTAATGGTCCCGACTCCTGGATAGAACGACCAAGAACATTGAAATTGAAGGAAGATAGCTAATGCTTTTCAAACATTTAATTATGAAGGCGAGTACGATGATAAACCATTCTGGATGGGACTCTATGCAAAGCGAAACATTTTCTTTAACAATGGTTAGCTTAGTGAAGCTGAGTAAATTGATGGCCACCAGTGCTATTGCTATGTTGTTTTCGGCATCCTTGTATGCGGCTCAGTTACAGGATATAAGTTTTAATTCTGTTCCTGGTGGAAAGTTTCAAATCAAGATGGAGTTTGATGAAACGCCACCAGAACCTACGGCCTATAATATTGAAAAGCCCGCGCGTATCGCGATTGATTTACCCGGGGTGCAGAGTGCTTTGGCGCAAAAAAAATATACCTTATCTTATGGCAACGCACAGAGTGTTGTGGTCTTGGAAACTCAGGATAGAACGCGTGTTGTTATTAACTTAGTTGAGCTATCGCCTTATATAACGACGATTGACGGAAATGCATTATTAATTGAAGTAGGTAATGCCGAAGTCTTAGACCCTTATAAAGATGCGGAGCCTGCTATTGGTCAGCAAGTACTCGAGAGAAATGATTACACCGTTGGTATCACGCATATTGATTTTCAGCGTGGAGAGTCTGGCGAAGGTAATGTTGTTATCGAACTGTCGGATGATCAAGTAGAAGTTGATGTGCGTCTTGAAGGGCAAAAGATTCGCATCGAATTATCCGATGCATCGGTGCCTAGTCAGTTGCAGCGTCATTATGATGTTACCGATTTCGCAACGCCTGTCAGTGCCTTTGACGTTGAGCAAGAAGGTTCGAATACTAGCATTATGATTGATCCCCAGGGTGAGTATGATTACCTGGCTTATCAAACGGATAATGTATATGTGTTAAGTGTTCGTCCGCTTACATTACAAGAAGTTGAAGAGCAAAAAAGAGCGTTCTCCTATGTTGGCGAAAAGTTATCACTGAACTTTCAAAATATTAAACTTCGCTCTGTATTACAGTTGATCGCCGATTTTACTGAATTAAATTTAGTCACTAGTGATTCGGTTGATGGCAGTATTACTTTACGCTTACAAGATGTCCCATGGGATCAGGCATTAGAGTTGATCTTAAAAACCAAAGGACTTGATAAGCGTCAAGTGGGCAATGTATTAATGGTTGCTCCTGCTGCAGAGATTGCTGAGCGCGAGCGTCAAGAAATTGAAACCATTAAACAATTACAAGAGTTAGCGCCATTACAAACAGAGTTTATTCGTATTCGCTATGCCAGCGCGCGTGAATTATTTAAGTTATTTGATAATAATGATGCAGAAGAAGGTGAAGACGGTGGTGCAGGTTCTACCGGAAGTATTTTATCTCCACGCGGCAGAGTTGTTGTTGATGAGCGAACGAATGCGCTACTCATTACAGATACAGCCGATAAAATTGAAGAGTTTCGACGTTTAATTGCGAACATTGATGTGCCGCTTCGTCAGGTTCTTGTAGAAGCTAGAATTGTGGTGGCTACAGATAACTTCGATCAACAGGTTGGCGTTCAGTGGGGTGGTGGTGCAGCCGAGCAAGGCGGCGGTGATCGATTTGGTGTTGCCGGCAGTCTCGATTCATTACTTAATGAAGTTGGCGCTGATGATGATGAGTTAACGAGCATCTTCGATTTTGTAAACGGTAACGGTTCGATTCAGTTTCCAGATGCTAACTTTGTCGACTTAGGTATAAGTGATTCGATTGGTCAGCCTCAGTCTATTGCTGTCGGTTTTCTCAGTGATAACTTTGCGTTGAATGCTGAGCTAAGTGCGATTGCAGCAGAGGGGCGTGGTGAGGTGGTTTCCCAGCCGCGTGTTATTACTGGCGACAAACAAGAAGCTGAGATCAAGACAGGTGAAGAAATTCCCTATGTTGAATCATCAGCAAGTGGTCGTTCAACGATTAAGTTTAGAGAAGCCGTATTAAGCTTAAAGGTGACGCCGAGCATTACACCAGATAACCGATTGATTCTTGATTTGGTGATTACGCAAGATTCGCGTAGTGAAGACTTTGTCTTTGGTGAAAATAATTCACAGGTGCCAATTATTCTCAAAAATGAAATTCGAACTCAGGCTTTAGTGGATAATGGCAAAACTATTGTGTTGGGTGGTGTGTTTCGAGAAAGTGAGTTGTATCAAGAGACCAAGGTGCCCTTATTAGGTGATTTGCCGGTGCTAGGTCATTTGTTCAAGCGCACAATAGTCGGCAATGAAAAAAATGAATTACTAATCTTTATTACGCCAAGAATATTAACGGATCGTGTGCTGGACTAATTACCTGTCATAGGTGGTATCTTTAGTACCGTTATATTCGTTGCTGTGATATAAATGGAAGAGATTAACCTCATCCACTTTTAATAATGAATTAGTATGAAATCGCTAAATAAAGTCTTTTTAATTGGCCCTATGGGGGCTGGAAAAACAACCATCGGTCGCCATTTGGCGACCGAGTTGTCTCTGCCTTTTATTGATACTGATCATGAAATTGAAGCGCGCTGCGGAGCCGATATTCCTTGGATATTTGATGTTGAAGGCGAAGAGGGTTTTCGTCTTAGAGAGCATAAAGTCCTGCATGATATTTGTGAGTCGGCGCCGGCAGTTATTGCGACGGGTGGCGGAATTATTATGCGCGGAGACAATCGCGCGCTCCTCAGAGAGCATGGTGTTGCCGTCTATTTACATGCAACCGTTAATCAACAGTTGAATCGCACTGGTAAAGATCGATCTCGCCCATTGCTCAATAAGGGCGACCCCAAGACCGTGCTAACCGATTTAATGACGACAAGAGACCCCTTGTACAGAGAGGCTGCTAAGGTCGTTTTTCCTACTGATAATAAAAACCCTCGTGCTACAGCAGTCGATATTGCTAAAGCGGTTATGAGCATTATTGAGGCAGATTAAGTCAAATCGTTAGTTTTAGTGCTAAAATTTTTATCCTCGCCTTTTCCCTGATTCACCTGTGTTGCGATCGCTAATTGGTTGATCTTTGAGCGCCTGCAGCCGTATTAATGCCTGCTTATCATGAATTGGACTGCGACTAATTTGTGCTAAAATTCTGCCAATATTTTTGACTCGCTACACGGCCAGAATCTAGCGCAAGTCTAGTAAGCTGGGGTGTTAGTAGGCTCGTATTAATGAGTTGCTTGTTATCGTGCGATATTTGAGCGACCAAGGGCAATTAACCCAGTGGTAAAGTCGACTTAACCGCTTTTAACGACAGAAACGCCATTTATGACATCAGATACTATTCATCTTACGGTTGATTTAGGGGAGCGAAGCTACCCCATTATTATAGGCTCAGGTCTTTTGTCTGATGCGGCTTTGCTGCAGCAGCATATTGGTGATGGCCAGGTACTTGTGGTTTCGAATGAAACCATTGCGCCGATTTATTTAGATGCCTTACTAAAAAATACTGGTGCGAAAGATACCATTATCTTGCCCGATGGCGAGCAATATAAGCAGATGGGTACTATTGAAACGATTTTTGATAGTTTGATGGAGAAGCGGCATAACCGCTCAACGACGCTGGTTGCTCTAGGTGGTGGCGTTGTTGGTGACATGACGGGTTTTGCGGCAGCAAGCTACCAGCGTGGTGTTAAGTTTGTTCAAATCCCTACTACATTGTTAGCTCAGGTAGATTCTTCGGTGGGTGGCAAGACAGGTATTAATCATCCGCGCGGCAAAAATATGATTGGTGCTTTTCATCAGCCGGTAGCCGTGATAATTGATACGCAAACCTTGTCAACCTTGCCGCCGCGTGAGTTTCAAGCGGGTTTGGCAGAAGTGATTAAATACGGATTAATTTGTGATGCTGATTTTTTCGTGTGGCTAGAAAACAATATTGAAAAATTAATGAATCGTGACGGTGAAGCGTTGCGATACGCGATTGCTCGCTCTTGTGAGAATAAGGCAAAAGTGGTTGCCGCCGATGAGCGAGAGGGCGGCATTCGCGCCATTCTTAATCTTGGTCATACCTTTGGTCATGCTATTGAGACGGCTACCCAGTATAAAGTTTGGCTGCATGGCGAAGCGGTAGGTTTTGGTATGTTAATGGCGCTCGACCTATCTTATCGTTTGGGGCTGCTGCCTATTACGGATGTGCAGCGCGGAGAAAAGCTGATTAAGGCGGCGGGCTTACCGATTACACCACCTGCGGGCTTGCCCGATGTAGACGGCATTATTGAATTGATGGGCATGGACAAAAAAGTTCTTAACGGACAATTGCGTTTAGTGCTAATGCGCGCCATAGGCGATGCGTTTATTGCCGATGATGTGGATATTAAAATACTTAAGCAAACGCTGACTGACTATTTAGGCCGTTCGTTAAACTCTGCATTAAACTCTGTATTAAGCCCTAGCGCGTAACCTTGACTATGCCTGACAACCCATCCAAGCAGTTTAATCATCGCGGTCATGCATTGCCTGGTAGCGGGGCTGTGGCGGCTACTTCTGGTCGTAGTATTAAAAGCCAAGAACAGTTTAAACAATATTTGAGTAACTACCGTTTTGAGCGTGACCCGTTTTCAGACACGGGCGCGAGCGGTTTGTTTTTTGCGGGCGGCGGTCGTAAAGAAGCGGTGGAATCACTGCTGCACTATTCGCGCTATGGAAGTACGCCGGTATTTTTAACCGGTCATATTGGCTGTGGTAAATCAACGACCTTAAAGGCGTTAATCAGTGAGTTAGAAAGCGATGTTGATGTCGCGGTAGTCCCTGCTTTATTAATGGTTACGCCGAGTCAGTTTTTTATCGCGATTGCTGGCGGCTTTGGTGCTGAGTCCATGATCGACAATGTCATGGATTTGGCGGGCATTACACAGCAATTGTTAGCGTTGTTTAAGGACAATGCAATTAGTGACAGACAGTCTTTTCTTTGCATCGATAATATTCAAGATTTACCCGCTGATGTTGTGCATGCCCTTTTTGAGTTGCTCGCACTTGCCGACGGCGATTTAGGTGTTTTGTTAGTGGGAGAGCAGACGGGGACAGCGATGTTAGAAGCGGCTGCTGAGCAGAGCGATCTTCTTTTGAATCGCATTGAGCTACCGACTTTTGACCAGCAAGATGTCAGTGCCTATGTTAAGTATCGACTGGATGCGGTTGGCTATGGTGGCGAGTTCCCATTAAGCGAAATGCAATTGCAAGCGCTTACTTATCGCAGTCAGGGCAGTCTTACGCAAATTCATTCTGTTGCGCGCAGTATGTTAATAGCGGGCATGGACAATGTTAAGGCTGAACGCTCGCCTTTTCCGGTCACGCACTTACTCGCATTGATCTTTTTGACGTTATTAATCGTAATAGGTTGGAGGCACGAAAAAAGTGCTGAGGTGATTGTCGAGCCCGAGCCTATAGTTTTAGAGCCAGCTGCGTCCACTCCGGTTAAGTCTCTTTCCGTTAAATCCTCATCGGTTAAACCTCAGGCGGTTGATGGCCTGAATGAGACGAGCGAGGCTGCGGCTACTAATAGTCAGCCTATTGTATTGGCTGTCTCAGATGTTGTTGAGGCTTCTAATGTTACAGCTAGCACACCGGATGATAAAACCGTTGCACAGGTAAAAGCCGCTCTTCATGCTCTGGCGAGTAATACGCCTGAAGTCGCTGCTAGTAACGTATCTAGTAACGTACCTAGAGACAGTGATGAAGTCGCGCGGGAACCAGCATTGCTGACGCCGCCGGCCGAGATCGCTGTTGCTACTAGCCAAGCTGAGACGGTAGGTACGAGCGAAGTATCAGTCTTAGAGGGTGATACTGAGGTTGAGCCAGTAGAGGTAAAAACACATTCAGCGCATAAGCGCTTAATGGCATGGCCGCAGGTGGGTTATGCCTTACAAATTTTTGGTACGCACAATGCGAGGCGTGCAAAGCAGCTGGTAGAGCAATATTTTGGCGAGGCCGATCTATTATTTTATGAGACACGGCATAATGGGCGAGCCTGGTATGTTGTGGTTAACGGCCCTTATACGGGGCGAGAGGCCGCTAAATTGAGTATTGAGCAGTTGCCCGAGGGTTTGCAGCGTTTACGCCCTTGGCCAAGAAATATCGCCAGTATTCAAGCGGATATTCGACGTTTTGGTGCGGCAGTAGCGGCAGATCAATAAAGGCAGGCCTGTTAGAGAGGGTCAAATGCCATAAATGGCCATGCTAATGCGAAGCGGTTCAATGAATATAATGTTTGAAATAGTGCTTCAATAACCTCGATCAATAGGCTTTTAGCCTCTCTAATGAGTTGTTTCACTTATTTTTTGTGCGCGATGGGTTTGCTACCTTGAAAATGCGCGCCTGAGCGCGGAGAATGTGTAATTGTTCACAATCGCGCTTACGTGTAGAATACACCCCCCATTTTGGTCTGGCCTGCGTTTTTTGACCTCAGTGGTGTAGTGTAAGTTATTATTATAATTAAAGTTTTTCTTCTTTTGGAAGCGTTATATGAGTAAGGGTTTGTACCGTCCTGAGGAATTCCGGGACAACTGTGGTTTTGGCTTAATCGCCCACCTTAAGGGCGATGCTAGTCATCGCCTTCTTTCTACGGCTATCGAGTCATTAACCTGTATGACGCATCGAGGCGGAATTGCGCCTGATGGTAAGACGGGCGACGGTTGCGGCCTGCTGTTTAGTAAACCTGACAGTTTTCTACGCACGGTGGCTAAAGACGAAGCCGGCATTACGTTGCCTGAGAATTATGCAGTTTCAATGTTATTTCTTAACCGCGAAGCTGCCGTTCAATCTGATCAGAAAGCACAGATTGAAAGCGTGCTTGTCGCGCAGGGTTTAAAGCCGCTAGGCTGGCGCAAAGTGCCAGTTGATAGCAGCGTGTTAGGTCAAATTGCTCTGGGCAATATGCCGGATATTTATCAGCTCTTTATTGGTTTTGCCGATAAAGACGAAAGTAAAGACAATGCCCATGAGGCAGAGCTATTTATCGCTCGTCGCTTGCTCGAAAAAGCCATGACCGGTTCACCTGACTTTTATATCTGTAGCTTTTCAACGCAAGTGATTGCCTATAAAGGCTTAATGATGCCGGTTGATTTAACTGGTTTCTATCCTGATTTAGCCGATGAGCGTATCGCCGCTTCTATTTGTGTTTTCCATCAGCGTTTTTCAACCAATACATTGCCGCAGTGGCCGTTAGCACAGCCGTTTAGAATGTTGGCGCACAATGGTGAAATCAATACTATTTTGGGTAACCGAAACTGGTCTGATGCGCGACGTAAAAAGTTTGTCTCGCCGGCATTAGGTGATATTGATGCCATAGCACCATTGGTTAATCGCTCAGGTTCTGATTCTTCTAGTTTAGATAATATGCTCGAAGTCTTAACCGTAGGTGGTGTCGACCTTTACCGTGCAGCGCGTATGTTAGTACCGCCCGCTTGGCAAAATGTTGAAACGATGGATGCCGATTTACGTGCATTTTATGAATATAACTCCATGCATATGGAGCCTTGGGATGGTCCTGCTGGTCTGGTAGTCACCGATGGCCGTCAGGCTGTCTGTATGCTTGATCGTAATGGCTTACGCCCAGCGCGCTATGTCATCACTAAAGATAATTTTATTACCTTAGCATCTGAAACAGGTACTTATGCCTACAAGCCAGAAGATGTGGTTGATAAAGGCCGTGTAGGTCCTGGCCAGATGTTGGCGGTAGATACGGTAACGGGTGAGCTTCTTCATACGGCCGATATAGATGCCAAGTTAAAGCAAGGTCAGCCTTACAAAAAATGGTTGCAAGAGCATGCCATAC
>Ga0129327_10000844_pt1 | contig 18265 bp, 1 predicted proteins | sample CPBDNA_6_FD_111799 | JGI IMG/M metagenome (GOLD analysis project Ga0129327, IMG submission 111799) | Freshwater to marine salinity gradient microbial communities from Chesapeake Bay, USA - CPBay_Spr_31_0.8_DNA | ecosystem: Environmental > Aquatic > Marine > Coastal | place: USA: Chesapeake Bay... | reverse complement strand
GGGGCTCTTATCACTGCCACCGCAATGCTAAACGCATACTCTGACTGCCACCGCAATGCTCAACCGCAATGCCCGCCCTGCTTTCTTTTCTTTTTCTTTTTTTTATTTGCTCTTCCATTTTGTGGAGCACGAGAAGTGTTACACGTCGTCCCCTCGCCTTACGGCGACGGTGACGTGCTTAGCGTCGCGCAGGTCCTCAAAGGACGCCTCGTCGGACGGGTGCGCGTGGGCGTCGTCGTAGATGGCCTTCACGTCCGATTGCAACGCCGACGAGAGCTCGTCGAACGCGCACGCTGGGTGGACGGTGAGGCGTGGCAATGTGTCACTGTCCCGATTTGCACGCTTCAGAAGGAGAGCGCGTGGAACGACCAGGTACTCCTCGTCGTCGTCGGGGCAGTACGGCAGCTTTCCCGCCCCACCCCCCACTCCACGCGTCGTCACGTCTCTGTGCTTGAAGTTGTGCTCTCTGCACGCGCGCGACAGCCTCCTGAACCCGAGAGACGCGTACAGGCGCCTCGCCTCCTTCCTCCCCGGTGTGGTTTTGACGAGGAGATGCACCTGGTCCAGGCCCTTCAGCTCGACGACGCTCTCGTGGCACGCGCGGGCGAATAGCTGCCGCGCGATGTGCTTCCCGCGCATCGCGGGCGCGACGCCCACCTCGTCGATCCATATCGCACGCAGTCTGTACCGGCCACCACCTCCCCCCCCGTCGGGTGCACCGTTTGTGAGCGTCTTAACGTCTCGATCCGTCCAGTCCGGCCTGTCCTCCGCGGCGGGAGGGGCAGGGGCGATGTCTGCTGGCTCCTGTTCCACGGGTTCGAGTTCGAGCCCGCGCGCAAGGGAAGAAACGAGCGGGGAGACGAAGATGTAGCCCGTCGCGCATAGTCGTGGCGTCAGGGCGAGTATCTCAGGCGCGAACAAGAACCACGCATTTGCAACTGCGTTGAAGTGGCACGAGTTGCCGATGTTGCGCATGCGGGGGTGCATGCCACGAGCCCGCGCGCCGCTGGCGACGTTAAGCCAGTCGCGGATCCGCTTGGACACTGCCGATCCCATTTGGCGCACCCGTTCGGAGGCGTCGCGCAGGCGCTGCTCGTGTCTTCTAACGTCGCGCACCTTGCGCGCGAGTGCGCCGCTTTCCCGGTCGTCGCCGTCTCGGAACGCGCCCTGCAAGCGATCGAGATCGCCAAGGATCGTTTCCGGGTCGTCGCGTCTGTAGATGAGGAGGAGGGGGGTGCTCTCATTAGGCGAAAAGCACTGCAGCGAGACGTCCGAGGTGGCGACGCGTGTCGCGTGGTCGTCGTTCAATCGCACCCACGCCCCAGGCTCACCCCCCTGTCCGGACCGCTCGGCGTTCGACGTCGCCGCGCGTGGCACAAAGGCGTCGGCGTTGACGAGGGCTGTGTAGTGCCCCCCTCCCCCGCGCGAACCGGTGTGCACGACAGCACTGACGAGGCTGAACGCGCGCGATGTGGAGGGGGCGGTCGGCAACTGCGCGCGAAGCGGTACGCGCATCGAGAAGAACACCTTGCGCGCGTCCAGGCCGCCGTTCTTGAAGTGGATCACCACGTATCGCCCGCACGCGAAGGCGTGCTCCGTGACGTTCATGAAGCCGGGGTTGGACACCACGTGTCCAACGGGACGCGCGGCCCTTGCGCTCGGAGCCCTGCCAGGTGGCGGCGAGGCCGTGAGGTTGAAGTCGTCGCTGTCGAGGAAGTCGAACGGTATGTCCATATACCTGTAAAGCGGCCGCGCGCGTGGCGTGGGGCAGGAGTCTACTTCGCGGTCCCTGTCCAGCGTGACGATCCCTCTGTCCGCGTTGGACCACACCCGGGACACCAAGTCGTCAATGTGCACCGGACGAGCCCTCCCCGAAGGGTGCGAAGCCGCCTCGTCGCCGAGGAAGCTGACGTGAATTTGGTTGGCGATCTCTGCGCGAACGCTCACTAGAGCGCGCGTCGCGTCAGGTCGCAGGACGGCCGGGAGCTTCGACTTGTCTCGAAACAAGGATGCACAGAAGGCGTCGTGCGCCCGAAGTTCCCCGAGCGTGCCCGTGACCGCCATTGTGGAGTGAAAGCTGGCGAGGAGGTCCCCCGGCTCAGACGCGTCGCCAGCGCACTCTTGCACGTCGACGTGCAGCACCGGCGAGAGGGAAGTGCAGAGGTCTGTCGCGGAGTTCGCCAGTAGGCCGCAAATTTTGAGGTACGTCTCGCTCGCGTCCATCTGCGACCCGGTGTGCAGGGAGAGCTTTTGCAGGGCGCCTTGCACGAAGGACGGCGACCTGTCCGCGCGGACCGGGCGCAGGTACTGCAGAACGTCCCACATCAGCGCGGCGGCATCGGAGAGGACGGGTCTGGCGAGTGGTGGTGGGGGCGATGACGGAGACGAGGACGGGGGCGGAAGCGGGGGCGGAAGCGAGGGCGGAAGCGCAGGCGGGGGCGAGGGCGGTGGTTCGCGCGTGATTTGCACGCGGGCGACCACTTCACCACAAGGCGACGTCAGCGTGAGCAGCACCGGGCTACCGCCCTTCGTCTTGCGATCAGTCGCGCGCTGGTCGGATGAGGGTTGAACGCCTTGCCCGAGCGCAGGCCCAGGACGCGACTGTGTGGACATACAGTATTGCGTGCGTGCTGAAAGTGAGTTGAGGGCGTTGCAATCGGCGGAAGCGATCACGTCCCGCTTCGCCTACGCTCCAGCTGTGTCGGGCAGCAACTTGCGTGTGAACAGGATCCGGACCCCGTTCCCTCTTGCGAACTACAGTTAGCAGCGGTATTTTCGATCGCACCACGAAACGGAACCCAGCTCCGGGGGCGCGGGCGACAACCGCCTCTGGTGGTGTGGGCCTGCAGAACTTAAAAAGGAAAAAAAAGAGGGCGTAACGGTCCCGCCCAGGAGAAGGTGCGGAGAGAGCGCTATGTTCGCGAAATGCCTGGGAATCTAAGTCTGTAGAGATTTGGTGTACATTGTTTTACCTTCGTGTGATCGATCACAGATGCGACTTCGTACCAACCGCACATGACAACAATTTGCGTCAGGTTGAAGAAGCCGCTGTTCAAGTGAGTGTATGCGTCACCCCCGTCGGCTTCGCAATTGACGTCTGCTTCCGCAGCAATCAGTTCCGTGCCGTGACCGTCTTTGATACTCACACGCATGACATTCTGTTTTTCATCATTTCTCAGAATTGTGATGTTTGCGGAAAGCGTGGGCTGTCCTATTGTTCCTATTGTTCCTATTGCGTCGCTCTTGTTGCAGCATTTGTAATAGGTAACGGTGTATGATTTGTGCTCGAAGAACGAATCGATCGGTGTTGCGGTTCGTTTCATGCCCCAATACTCTTGGACGTAGTGGTCTGCAATCGCTTCAACGCTTGTTGTCTTGAGATCCTCTGAATCTCCTAATCTATTTCTCTCGTCTTGGAGGCTTCCCTCGTTGAAGAGATCTGTGATGCCCTGCTTGATATTAGCGTCGATATCATCCTTAGACAGTGTTTCTACCTGCTCTAATTCGCTCACATAAGCCAGCACGCCCATACACTCTCTTTGTGTATTCGAGGTATCCGATGAGCACGATAGGTACGCAACGTGCAACCCGTCGCGCACCGGAAAGTCTTCGAGCCACGTCCGACCGTCTTCCGCGGCAGGGCGCGAGAGCTTCTGTATCATATTTGGATCCTTCACGACCGCATCGCCACCTTGGGCGTAACTCCGAACCTTTGAGAGCGTGAGTACGTCTAAGCGAACCACATCGTGAGCGTCGCTATTCGCCTCGTATTCGTACAGCAGCTTCAGGCTCTCTGCTTGCCACACCCACGGTTCGGCCGGTTGTTCAGGCGCAACGCCGGGCGCGGCAGGCGCGGCAGGCGCGGCAGGGGTCGCAACCTGTGGTGGCTGTCGCATCAGTTCCAAGTACTCTAAAAATTTTGAGTCACCTGATCGGCTTTGAATACCTGCGTCCATGACCATCTGCAAGAATTGAAAGAAGTTGTCTTCTGATGTCGCTCCGATCTGGTAGATTTTAGACGTCCATGGGAAATGGACGTACGAAACGAGAAACGATTCTAGTTCGGTATTGACGGCGAACAATGGGTCCGTTTTCGGCTCTCTAAAAGCGTTACGACGCCAAGCAAACACCTCCGTAACGTACTGTCGGAGGTATTTGTACCGATCCTTCACATCCTCTTCGGGCGTCGTGCCATCATATTGCGTCCTCGTCGCATCACCGATCTTTCCGGAGTTCTTCCATGCGTTGACATCGCGGAGTATCTGCGCCACTTTCAAATCCTGTAAGTCAGGCCGTGCCAGCGCAGCGGCCACGGATCGCTGTATATCGGTTTCTCCCTGAACCAGACCATCTGAGCCATTTGAGTAGCGTACAAGCGCGTTCAGGACGAGCGCTGTTGCGATGGCTGTTGAAAAGCATAAGGGTTGGGTAGCTCCATCCGCGCGGCTCTCTGTCTGGAACTGTAGGCATTGGGTTGTTAGCAGAGAGACGATCTTTTCGAAGGGGACACCTTTCCACTTCTCTACGAAGTTCTGTACGCATTGATCGGTAGAGGTGTCCAGAGGGTCGTCCTTGAACCATTCGACGTGTAGGGTGGCGGATTGCGCAGTGCTCCGTGTACGATGCTGGATTGTGTACGCGCCGAAAGGCGTACACCCTGGAGCTGCAGACGCTGAGACGCTCTGTACATATTGATCACGCGAGACGACCGAGCCCGACTGGGGGAACCCGATCACCCACCGCTTTGGGGTTGTTTCCAGAAACAATTCCACGCTACCCGACCTTTGATACTTTTCGGCGTCCGCCTCTTCGATATCAACGGAAGGGGTGAGCGTGAGTCGGTAGGTGTTGGTGTGGGCGTATACAAAGTTTCCAAGCACGACTTTACGGGTCTGCCCATGCCCTGCATTTACTTCTTTCAAAAGCCTAAAACGATTGGAGCTGATATTCTTGACGTGTCTGAACACCATACACAAATGGAAGAGGCATTCATTCGTGCGCGAGATGTTTACTTGGTATTCTTGGAGAGAGCTTTGGTAAGACAGCGTGAAGGGTATGGCCTCGTCGGTGGGACCAACTTTAAGCGGAACCACCACTCGTTCATCTCCATCATTGAACTTTACGAGGAGTGTAGCCTTTTCAGGAAACTTGGACGAGTTTTGAAATGCAGCGTTGCCTTCCCAAGTTTTCGTTTCAAACGCGGAGTAGAAGTCCCAGTACAAGGTGCAGGCGACGTTTCCGACTGGATCGACGGAATCAGCTTTGGCGTCTCGCGTAACTCTCTTAACCTGCGCGTTGACGCCAGGGTCAAACGCACCAAATCCGCAAACATCACCGGTAAGAAGGCGCAAGTTCTTGACGAGAAGTTGCAAGCTGAGCCGCGTCGCGTCCTCGTCGTCTCCGATGGCCTCGTAGAAGTCATTGACGACACCGTACATTACACTTGGCACGTATTTTCTGCTTTTCGCCAAAGCGTCAATCGCGATTGCGAGCGCCTTCATCACACGAAAAGGGTCATTCGCGGCGCTGTACGTCTCGTGCTTTTGTGGCCCTGTATACAGAGTACGCGTTTGCACGCCTACTGTCACGAAGTTGCGTAAAGACTCAACCGCGAGACTGGACGGGCAAAAAGGGTCGCCTAAGGATAAAGATGCCTCCTGTGTTGTTTCGAAGTGACCAAACAGTATTTGAAATGTTTTATTGTACTGTTCAAATGATGGCGTTCGATTGTAACCTTCGTACAAAGAGGATAGGTCAGTCACCATGGACCGAACAACAACATCATCAGAACCAGAGGCCCCTGGTTGCGCCTGCACCATCATCTCAGCGTCATCCTCGCGTTTGACTTCCTCGCTTGCGCCAGGTAACGCCCACAAATGAGGCATCAACGTAATGCTCTGCCAGGAAGACTGCATCTGCGAGGCAATGGCAACGCGTAGAAACGCCGTTTCGTCATTGTGCGTTTTGTGCACCTTAATCCCTTCGACCTGTGAAGGAATTCCAATCGCGGTCCTGATCTCCTGGTATTCTTGGTCTTCTTGGTTACACTTCACGTGGATCGTACTGACAGACGCATAGTCAACGGCATCTTGCAACGGCGATATCACGTCGACGTGATTATAACTATAACCGCTTTGCGCGCAGGCAAACTTGTCCTCGACATCGCAAAGGAACCAAGCACGCGCGTACGGGTTGTGCTTTGCTAATTCGTACCTCCGCAAATGCATTTCCGGTGCTGTCGGTGGCAAAAATGCTTGTTCGAAGTCCACGCCTGCGAGGTAATGATTATATTGATTATAATTATTTTCACGAGTCGTATTTCTCCTCATTCGGGACGGTGGTCGCAGGGCCTGGATGAGTGTCATCCTTCCTACATATTCATTGCTGCCCTCCACAAAGAAGCTTTCCTCGGCGGTTAGATGGTCGCCCGTCGTCTGCACACCAATTATGTACCTGCGCTCCCAGAGGATGTTCACAACTTTCGTACGAGCGACGTCGCCCACCTTCAGGAGGACTACGTGATTAACTTCCGCAGTCGTCTGGTCCCGATCAGAGTAGGTAACGTACGTCTTGTAATCATGGAGCAGGCTCTCTTGGACGACGACAGGATTCCCATCCGTGACAGCGCGCACGCCGACTACAAAACCGAGATCAATCGATTTGCGGAGGAGGTCAACCAATTCATCTGTCTTCGAATCATCGGTGGTCTCATCAAACTGCAGGCTCTGACAGTCGCTCAGTTTCAAATGCCTCACTTGCAGCCCTTGGTCGTCCCCAGACTGCAGTGCGCGCATGAACTGGACCGGAGGTAGATATACGTCAATGGAGTCGCTGACACGCGCAGCAGTGTCAGGCTCACCTCCTTCGCATGTCGCGTAGTGATTCAGGGCGTATTCCAGCTCAGTGTTCAAGATCTCGTCCTCCGCTGTCATGAATTTCGTTTTGGGGCGATGATTATCGCTCGTCAGGCATGTAAGCACTACTCGTTGCGACGCATCGCCTCGTCTGTCTTTCTTGTACGTGAATATGCTACTGCTTTCGAACATGAGAGGGCCTCCTCCCGCTTGCTCTTTGAAACGCACGATGTCGCGCAAGACATTGTCGTCCTTGGGATCGCTTGGTCCAGACACCTTGTGCCAACGACAGTACAAGAGCAGGCAATTACGGAGATCTTGCCGGTTCCTGATTGGAACAAGCGTGTAGTCCCGACCGCCAGTTGGAGTTGCGCCTATAAAGAGTCTGTCTGTGACGCGCGATACGTTTTCGTCCTTTTCGTCGTCCCGCGTCTCGCCAGGTCGGGGGAACGAGCGCGTCTCCCAACGCATGGACGTCGGCAGCTCCTTCATCAGATTTTTCACGTAAAACGCTGCCGGTTGAGATGAAGAGGCTGAGGCGTCCTGCGCCGCTTTTGCGTCGATTGCCTTCACGTTGTTGAAAGAAGCCGTCAGCAAGGTCGGAAGCGTGTCCGCGCGTGCTTCGTTGAGGAGGTTGGTAATGTTCAAGTAGTCGGATGAGGGACGTTTGATGCGTTTTTTGTCGCTCTCGTCGCGTGTCGCCAAAAGGACGACGTAGAACGCGGTTGCATCGCAACCCGTGTAGCTGTAATCGCTCTGCCGATTGAAGGCGCAAACGCGAGTCGCCCTGCCTATCATCTGACGATACAGCGTCAGACTGGTGCAAGGGTCCACAACGAACATACCTGTCGTCATCAGCATATCCAGCCCTTGTCCCCAGTTGGGACTCGCGTTCGGTCCGACCTCGGCGACGAAGAGGCAAACGCACGGCTCGTATGTCTTGTCGATCCCCAACGCCGCAAGCTTTTGCATGAGCGACTCGAACCTTAACGCTCCTCTGCTGCGTTCTCGTTCTTCATTTAAACAAGCTACGACACGCTCGGCCTGGCGTTGAGACATGAAACAGGCAGCTCGGATTTGCTCAACAGTTAGAAGAGGCGCCGGTAATGGCGTGCCCGGTAAACTCGGTTTTACGCCATCGTTCCAAGTCGAAATTGTTCGCTTCAAAAGGTCGTGCCATTGCTTGTCGTTGTGGATCATGCGAGAAGAACCGTCGTAGAGGGTATCGGCCTGATACTGATTCTTTGTGGCGTACAAGGAGTCACACGACGCGCCAGGCGGCGCGTCGTTGTCCAGCACGACAACACGGATTCGAACATTCCGCGACAGCTGTGCGTTTTTGGCGGCCGCTTTCAGATGTTGGACGAATCGGTCTTTGATGTCGGTGTCCACGAATACGAGCGACCTTCCTCGCCCGGCGGCCCCGCGAGGGAGGCAGGTCGGGTGATCTTCGCGAACGCCCACTGCGTGCGTGCAACAGATATCGACAACCCTTTGCGCCTTCCGTCTAGGGCAAGCGTTCGGAGAGAGATCAGGAGGGTCTTTCTGAACAGAGGAGTTTGCCTTCTGCAGATCCTGCTCGCTGATCAACTGTTCGAGGTCGACCTCGTGGATGGAAGTACCCATGCGCACAAGGAGGCGCTTGTCCGCGCCGTTCACGTGGTGCTCTGCGTGAAGGAAGCCTTGGTCCGACAACAAGGACGTGTCTAAGTTTGCGTAGTCGACGGCGAAGTTGCCGGTCCCATTGGCTTTGTATTTGTAACACGGCTTCCCGAGAAAGTCCTCGTATGCGGCCACGAGGCAATCAATGTCGCAATCGCGATTACCGTTCTCACGTGAAACAAAGGAGTGGTGAGTCTTCCTCGATTTTGCGTCTGGCCCTGTGTGACCGCTTGAAGAAATATCACGACGTTTCGCTGCACCGTACTTGAATGTGTCTGAGCCCCCACGGAATGAGGCTGAGCTCCCACAGTCTGTATTTTCGCACAACGCATGCAACGCGCACACATTGTCAGACGCCTGCAGGATACGTCTGGACCCGATGACGGAGTAGTCTGTTACGCGTGGCCAAGGGAGACGGCCTCGCACGCCGAAGCTGGTTGTTGCGGCTGTCGATGACGCGGACTGCACTAAGACGATGGAAGTTTCTTTTTTAATCTCCTTTGTTTCGCCCTGTATCTCGCGAAGTATTTTGTACGGGAAATTAAAGCTGCCTCTCCGTGGGTTCCGCGTCTGGGGCGTGTTTCCTGAGTCCAAGTGTGACGTATCCGTAAGCGCGTCATCACCCGACTCCTCATCCTCCTCATCCTCCGCTTCCTCCTCACCAACCGTTTCTCTGCGCTCCTCTTCACCCCGCGGATCGATGAACGAGATCGGCAGTGAGACGTCTGTGTTGATGTTTGCGCCACCAAACCAATCGAGCCTGACAGGCTCTTGGTCATGATCACGAATTGCAATCTGAGAGCTCAGAGCGGGCGTTGCTACAAAGATCACTCCATCGTTTCCAGGAAATATTGCATGACCCAACAGGGGGGGTTGGGGGGGTTGGAGGGGTTGGAGGGGTTGTTGGGGTACTGTAGCTCTGAACTCTAATTTGAATACGTGATGTTGCGCGAGGCAGAATTCGAGTGCGTCTCTGTGGAAATCGAACAAGGCCACCATCGGGTACCACCTCCCTTCGGCAAATTGGGACCGCATGAAGTTTAGCAACTCGGCATAGCGCGCCCATCCGTTTCCAAGATACGGGCATGAAAACGTATTCACGAACTTCCATTTGAACTCAAATGCCAACCAGTTCGAACGCCAGAGCTCTTGCAGCACGTGACCGGATGATGGAAGTCGGGCAAAAGCTTCCGTACCGCGATGCAGCGTAACGACAAGCTTAACTGATACTCCACCAAGCAGACGGGGCTGGTCTGGATCCTTATAAAGCATGCACCAATGCAACGCGTGCGCGGACGGGTAAATGAGCGCCTCGTTGTCGTAGAAGCCGAGTATAGCCTCTGTTCGCTTGACGACCTTGCCATCGTGATCGAAGACGACACCGTTCTCCTCGTACACAGGCATCATGTTGGAGACGCAACCCGGGTCTGGAGTTGCCGTCACGAAGAGCTTCTTCCCTTTCGACACTTGAATCTTGACCGACAGGTCCCTCTTCATGTGAGTTGTGATGTCCATTGTTGGGGGTTCTTGGGTGCGATCTGCGATACTGTCCTTTTTGTTTCCAGCCGTCTGTAGCTGCAACCAATTCGTGGTGCAGAACTGAATACAGTTTTGCATGGCGGTCCGAAAGAACACGTTGCATCGGTACACGTCGAGCACCGACAAGGAGCATGTCCAAAGGAGCAGACACTTTGCTTCTCCGCATAGTGTTGCGATATCGGGGGGCAACGTTATTAACAGCATGGGGGTTTTAGGCGATTGTTTTAGTTCAACCTCAGCGGCCGGCAAGAACAACATACGCTTCGTGAATTCATCTTCGTCACCTTCCCCTTTCGAAGCGGTCAGTCTGGCCACAGTTCTCGAGATGATATCTGTATGTTCTTCAGTAGCAATTGGTATTGAGCCTGTCAGGTACGAAGCGTTCAGTATCATCCAACCAGCCCGGGCTTCCCTTCCTTCCTCTGGTACACCGGACGCCGCCGCGTCCGTCGGTGATTCGAGCCACTTTTTGATGCACTCTATTCTGGAATCGAGGCCGAGGCCAAACTGTTTCATTTCGAGGGGAGTAGGATTATCTGTGCTTGCGAACGCTTTTTCTAAGTTATCTTCGAGATCTTTATCATACGTACCATTGTCCTCGTCCCCCACCAGGTCTGTGAAGAGTTCTGTGAAGAATGCGGTTTCCGATCGACTCAGTCTTCTGAAGCGCTCGGCAGCTTTGTCAGCTTCCAACTCATTACCGTCCAAAATGTGTGTCAACCCCCGACGGGCGGCAAGACGGGCGGCGTTTGCCTGTTCGTCTGTTATCCCTGGTATGTTTAGAGGAGGTGAAACAGGCGCACCTCCACCTGCAGAAGCCCCATCCGTGTCCAAGCATCTCAACCTTTTCACGCATCCGAAGAGCTGGTCTAAAAAGTACTCGACAGAGGGGTCATTCTTGTTTGCAACGCTGCCGAAATACGCGGGTGTCTTAGCGAGATGTTTCGTCAACTCGTCCGCGGTCGGGGAAGGATTGATCGTTAGCACGTTTTGGCATATGTTCCCAAGGGCCTTATGTACTTGCTCTTTGATGCTGCCCGTCTGCTCTTTGGGGGTATCGCCGCCACCGATGGCATTCAAGGCCTTCCAGACTGACTTCACGTTCACTCTTTCCTGTGAGAACAAGGCCTTTACCTTCACGCATTCCTCGATCTCATCTTGGGGTGACCCTTCTTGTTGGGGCACGTTCGACCGAGCACCGAAACAGGAGCCGTAGAACACCCTGTCCAATTTTGCGGCCAGCTCATCTGGGTCGATTACAAAATCCTTCAGACCCTTGGCGATTGTGCTGAGCGCCTGGTCGTTCGCTGTCGCTTTGGCGAGGGCAATCTGAAACGTCTCGTTCGCCATTTCATGGGACTCGTCAACGACGAGGGTCAGCGCTGTGACGCAAAAGCCTTCGTTGACGACCTCCTTTGCCACGTCCTTCGCTGGGTACGTTGTGATCGTTTTGTGTGCGTTATTGTACGGGAACGGCACGTTAGGCGTTGAAAATGACGTCACAGAGGATTTATCCTCTGCAACGACTCCCGCGTCGTTCTGCAAACGCGTATCGGTTGGAGGGAAGAGGGGAAATGAACTTGAACCTTTTCCTCCTTCGTAGTTTTCGGTAGCACGTTTCTGTAGGTAGCGCCTCTGACTGTTGTACACGTCCATCAGCGACATGTTCTCAGGGAAGTCGTAGCACAGATTGCTCGGCTCCGTTTCTTCTGGGTAATGATCGACGGCGTAATAACACCCACTCTGCTGCGACTTGAGCCGCAGGGTCTTTTTGCTTTTAACCACTGTCTCCTCACCCGTGGACACGAAGGTTTCACCGCAAAGGGATAGGACGGGAGGGGGGTCGGAATTGGGATCACTGTCATTTTTCGGCACGTACTCGCTTTGCACGTATAAACTCGCTCGTCTTGCGTCTTCTGTGCTCAATTCCCTGTACACGGAACCGCGCACCGGGAACATTGCCGACGTCGACATGTTGGCGAACACAAAGTCCTTGAGTGCCTTGACCATGCACTCAGCGCGGTGCGGGTCTGCGGTGAAGTGTCCCGTCTTGTCCATGAGTGCCAGCTTGTACAGCATCTGATTCAGAAAGCTGATCGGATAAGATAACGTGAAGCTGTCAGCGCCCTCTCCTCCCAGGTTAGCGGCGTGAAGCTGGAGCGCTTGCCAAAGAGGTTCGCCGTGGCAGAGGAACTCGCGCAAGACAAACCTTTCCGCCTCGCGAATCATGTTGACTCCTTCCCTTGTCGATTCGGTGTTCATCGCTGTCTTGGTTTCGTCCCAGCTTCTAAACCGATTGAACTTCGGAGGAAGTGAGTCGGCATTGGTGCCCACTGCCTCGTGAGGCACGCCTTCTCTCTCGTGCCACGAAAACTTCGCAAACGATCTCATCTCATCTTGTTCCGCTGTGAGACGGTTGTTTTTTATGTCATGCGACGAAAACACACAACACCCCTCCAAATTCCAACAGTCCGAGAAGATATCCTGCTCCCCCCCCCCTGCCCTATTACAATCGTTCACTTTTGCGCTGTCCGAATGGATGAGAGACGCTGCGTCATTTGATAACTCATCATCTTGCGGAGTGAAAGTATATTTTGCCAAATCGTCTTTCTCCACAACCCCCGTCACAGGTTGGATTGGACCGGTCGGGAAGGTCGATGCGGCGGTGAGGATGTACTCCGGGGCCAACTTGATGCTTTTCTTTCGTTTCGAATAGACAGGATGAATGCGATACGGGTTGCTGCAGAATGGATTTGGCGCGTTCTTGTCCTCCATCACAATCAAGCGCGTCAGCGGTGACGGCGGTTCAGCGATGGTGCTCGCGACGAGCTGGTAATTTGTTAACTTGTACGTATGGTTGACCGTGATTTTTTCATTATTTCCATTTTGGAAGGTAATCGAATCGTTGATTCCAAATGTTTTTTGAAGATACTCGTTCATCGCAAACTCCACTCCTGGCGTCATGAACTGTTTACGATCCGCTTCCCCGTTTCGGAACACGAACTCTATGGGTTGCGTGCAATCAGTCAAATCGAGTCGGTACAACAGGAAGGGAGAGTGAGGTACCTGTCCCGTACGCCGCAGCAATATGAAACCGGGGCAAGAATGGCAGACGTACACGTCCACAGTGTCGCCAACGGGTGGTACACCTCGTTGCACCACCTTACAGAACACTTCTGACAATTCGGTGATGCGCTGTGAAGGGTGTCGCCAGGCGTTTTCGCTACCTGACAACGGAGGCGCAGCAGGAAACGAGGCCCACACCCGTTGGAAATCGTAAGACCTGTCCGGGCGTTTGCAACATGGAAAGTTTACACTCAACGTCCTGCGAATCATCTCGGTTGAGACAAGCGACAGCACGGAACCATCCTTCGTGTTGCTGCTGTCCACAAACTCCAAGAACCCCGACGACGAAGGTGTCAACGGCCACGTACCCCGACCCGGCAGTGGCCCGTACGGAAATTCCCCGAGCTTTATCACAGCGTCCAGAAGCGTTCCCAAGTTGTCCGGAATTTCAGAGGGGCTGAAGAGGGAGTTCGAGAACAGGTCGTACACCAGTACCAGAACGGGCTTCCGGCCGTGGGTGAGGGATGCAACGATCGCGTCCAGTATGATGTTCGTCTTTCCGCACCCTGTCATGCCAACAAATTGCACGCCTTCCTCGGTAAAGGGGTTCGAACATACTTTCGCGACGAGCGTCTGGTACCAGTGACGTCTCAGTGGATTGCCTGCGACGCTGGGAGAGCATTTCAATTTGAGAGCATCGGGATCTTCGCTGCTTCTGAGGGCCTCATACGCGCCTTGAACAGCGGCCATGTTGGCCAAAACCCTCGGCGATTTGCTCAGATCCCCGTACACCTTCATGAGAGCCGGAGAGCGGCTCGAATCTCCTGTCTCGGTGTAGTCCTGGCGGGCTTCGTACACAGCAGTCAAGTGCGATCGGAGGGTCTGTAAGCTCGGGTTTACTTTGAAGGCTGACGCGGTCCGTTGCGCTGCCTTTTCCGCTTCCGACCCTTCCCCCTTCCGGTTTGACCCGATGTTCAGGACGGACTCCAGGTCATCGTGCCAGAATGCGTAACAAGGTCCAGTCGTAGATTGTAAGGTAAATGTCATCCCGTCGACGTTGAGCGCGCGCACTGGTCTCATCACGACTCGAGGCCATTGGATCTGGGTCCGAGTCTCTCGTAGTTTTTGGAAATATGCCGTTGTCGTATGGTCTCTCCAGGCAACTATTTCTTCTTCTGTTATTTCTTCCTCTGTTTGCTCTCGGTCTGTTTCTTTGTCACGCCACGCACGAGTTTTAAGCTGGAAACTAACTTCCTCCAGTAGTTGTTCCTGGCCTATCCGGCCGGCCCACGGAAAACGTGAATGAGCAGTAGAATCGTTACCAACAGAAGCATCAAGAACACCAGAAGCATTAACACCAGCGGTGGCCTCCGAATCACTCAAAACAATCCCCTCCCTAGCAAGGCCAGTGTTCGCGTCACCAATGAACGTCTCGGAGAGCCCATTTTTGAAGCGAGCCGCATTGAGCTCAAAGGTTGATACGTAGAGGTCCTTCCGTCCCGGCACGAACCCCTCCTCATCAACGGGGGGACGAACGCAGAGGCGATCTTTACCGTCGTACAAGTGCTTCAGGTACGCGGCTTCGTACCGTAAGAAGCTGTTTTTGAACACGACATTCGGAGGTGGAGATTGTCCTGCACTATACAGCGAGATCCTGAACTTGACATCATCGTACGCGGAGTAGTTAATTTTGTTAACAGTCCCACAAGCACATGTACAGAATGTCTCAACAGAGATTTTGATAGGGTCAGAGCCTGAGGTTGCTGTCACAGGGCCAAGACGATCAGAACGCTCAGAAGAATGACGATCGTCAACTGGATACAACCTAGTGAGATAATACTGTCCGCCCTGTGCGTATGTGCAAACGACGTGCTTGCCAATTGGAACATTGAGGGTGAACGAGGAATTTATTGAATCTGGGACGGTTTGCGAATTTGGTTGAATTTGAATTGGAACTGCCTCGTGGACACGCTCGAGCTCGTCAGTTTCACAGTACCCGAACTCGAATGTGGGTGATGGAACAACGCTCATGGAACGCTGAATTGAGAATCCATCAACGCGTGTGACCGTGAGGGTGAGCGAATGTGCACCGGACTGACTGTCTTGCGTTGTTCCTGTGCCTCTGAACGGTTGTGTTGTGCATTCAACTTCGTTCAAACTAATCTCTTCTCCCCGGAAGTCGAGCAGAACAGGCTGAACACGCTCTCTATATATTGAGGTTAAGTCAAAATTCGCACAGCTGTGCGCGCGCATTCCATGGCGCGATACGTAGCAGTGTTCCTCCGCGAACGTGACGACCCTCCCTCTGTCATGACTTGTTGTTGAAGTCGTACTCATCGAGTAACGAGCAAAGATCGTCTCATGAACGAATTGTGCATGGAACAGGTGCTTGACGAGACTCTCACCAAGCGACCCCAACCCGGTACCATCATCACGCACTGGTTTGAATCGTGGTTGTATGAGGAAGTCAGAGAAGGCGATCAACGAAGAGGGCGCCGCAACCAACTTTGAAATGATATTGAAGACGAGGTTCATCGCGTTAGTGACCTGGCGCTGGTCGTGTACTTCGGTTTGAGTCCTCTCCGCTTTGAAACAAGGCGCGCGGTAGAAAAGCGCTTTCATCACAACGTCGCTGTCAAAAAGGGCCTTTGCATGTTTGGTCTTTTGGGCCTCTTCTGTGTTCCTTGGTGGGGCAGCTTGCACCATTGGGACGTCTGCTGGCGCGGAACGTTGTGCGCCTGCGTCGTAAGCGATCGCATCGTCTGCGGGTAGTGGTAGCGCATACTGACTGCGCAGCGACGACGATGCGACGTCCAATTGAACATCGCACTTGTTACAGAGGCGAAGGAGAAGGCCGCGTAAGGCAATGTCATTGTGTGGAGGGACACGATTCGCCTTGACGAATGATATCAACTTGCCTTGATAACTTTGCCGATAGTCAGGATGATCGTGTATCTGAGGAAGCGCCGTCATCAACATTGAGAGAAGGCTATCCGCATCCACAACCTCAATCGTCGGCAAAGCCGCGGCGAGCTCGAGTACCTTACCAATCTTAATGGGCGTCGGAATCGATTGTAGAACAGTATGGATTGCGACGAACCCTTTTGCCACGTCGCACGGCAGAACAGTGACGAATGGCAACGCCCACATCCACGGCGATATGTTCGAACTTTGTGTTTCGGCGTCCTTCTTGAATTTCTGAAACTTTGCCAAAGCATACGTACGATGTTGTACCTTGCGGGAGACGTTCCACTCTGTCCACGCTTCCAGGAAGCTTGTGGCGCTTGTTGCAAGGCTGTTTCCTTGCGAAATTTGTTGCATGTAGTCGGAGCGTTGGGTGTTAATCTGATTGTAGTACTCTGACGTGCTTGAAATTTTGTCGCTTGGCTCGTACATCTCATACTTGACCGAAACGAAGCTCGCTTCCCCCCAGACGACCTTTACCGGACTCCTGAGTTCCCCCTGTTTCCCGTCCCCTTCATGTACGAGTACGAAACATCCCGTCGGCGTTTCAGGAGTTTCGGGAGTTCCAGGAGTAGAATTACCCCCTTCAACCAGCATCGAGGAGTTGAGATAGCAAGAAGACCCGCTGCGATGGTATGCGTCGTCTCGCACGCGCAGAACATCCGAGAAGTCTTGGTAGAATGCATACTGGATCGAATTGCGAACAGTCCTGACCTGCAACTCCTTGGTCTGCCGAGCGATTGGATCGTCCGCGTGATCATAGCGCGACACGTCGCGTGCGATGGGGGTGCGCACGAAGATACTCTTGCTGCGGATTTTGCTAATTATAAACGTGACCGGCAAGGGAAGACTGAGGAACGCGGCGTACGACGCCGGATCTTCCTCGTTCACACAAGATTGCAGCACCGCGTCTCGGTCCAGAGAAGGATTAACTCCTCTAATCAACTTCAGCAACTCTACGTGCCCCTGTCCGTTTCCTGTTCCCACCGCGAGCGTTCCACGATCGACCACCTCTGCAGAAGACTGCGTCCACCCACTTCGTAAGCCACGAAGTGGATACACGTTCAAGAAGCTTGAAGAACTTGACCTGGATTCCATTCTCCCATCGCCACGTCTGGACGAGACGGCCGCAACGCCGTCTCCGGACGAGTCCGCTGTACACCCTCTAAGTGAGTAGTCCCAGAAGCACGATCTCCCCGAAAGGAAAGAGAACGTTGCGTGGGCCGACGACAAGGACGCGACGATGACCGGTTCATCTTCAATCGTGGGTGTCGTGAGCGTGAGCTGATACGAGATGTTTTGTGCAATCCCAGTGCGTTTTATTTTAAAGGCCGATATGATTGGGGTGGAGCCGGTCCCTTCAACCTTGAACTCTAAGTTCTTCTTGAAATTTTCGAAACATTCTTGCTGCTTCAACTGTACATCGTGAGTGCAAACGAGACAATCTTCTGAGTTGCAGATCTTCAGAATGCCACGAAGGAAATCGTTCAGATTGGAGGAACTGACCTGGACTTTAGTTTCCGGTTTCACGTTCGGCAACTGCTTCAGTCGCTTGTATGGTCCGGACCCTGCACCCGTCTGGCTATGAATCTCTTGAAACGGTTGTACGCCCACGAGCATGAACGCGAACTGGAAGAGTATCATATCGCGCTCTTTGCTGTCTGGACTACCGCGGTCGGAAGAACATCCACGACAGGAGAGGTCGTACCACCTACTAAACACATGCAGAACGCACTTCTGTTCGTCCGTCAGTGGTTCGTTTGACGCCGCAGGGACTGGAGTTGGACACCAGGCCGGAAGCATCGGCTTCTCGGCGAGCACGTAGAAGCGATGGGAATTTGCATTTGCATCACGTGGGTCGGCATTCAAAAAGTAGTAATGTACCAGCACGCGCTTCACTTTGTCGAACCGCACACATACTGACACGCCTGCTCCAATCACATCGCTTATAATGTGTTTGTACCCACAGTCCCGCTGCAACGGATCTGACGGATTTCGCGGATCCAAACCACTTCGGGAGCGGTGTTCCCAAACGATGTCGTTGCGATGTTTGTGGAGGTAGAAGAGCAGGGAGGCTGTTTCCTTTGCCGCATTTGATTCTGTCTTTGGCGTGACAAAAATCTCGCTGGAAAACTCGCTGCACGGAGTCACTGTGCAATCTTGAATTTTTTCAGACATAT
>Ga0129327_10000833_pt1 | contig 18356 bp, 15 predicted proteins | sample CPBDNA_6_FD_111799 | JGI IMG/M metagenome (GOLD analysis project Ga0129327, IMG submission 111799) | Freshwater to marine salinity gradient microbial communities from Chesapeake Bay, USA - CPBay_Spr_31_0.8_DNA | ecosystem: Environmental > Aquatic > Marine > Coastal | place: USA: Chesapeake Bay... | reverse complement strand
CTAGATAAACAGCCTTGGAGCTAGATAAACAGCCTTGAGCTAGATAAACAGCCTTGCAGCTAGGTCGGTAATTTGGGATAACTCTGCAGCGATGCTTTCGAGAGGAACTGCAAGCCCTGTTGATGCGACAACTAAGAGTACCGCAAGAACCAGCGCTAGCAGCATAAATATGCTGGTGATATAGGTGAAGTTAACAATCTTGTCTTTCATAATATTACTGCAACCAATTTTCTATCGTACCCGGCAGCGTCTCATTTGTTCCAGGGGGCCAATAATACTAGCGATTGAACGATTGCTAACTCGGCACAGGGCGACAATATATTGACATTTGGCGACAAATATCTGCTATTCTACTCATGTTTGCATTTTGCAGGTGTCTATTATGGCAAAGGTACGAGCCGCAGTTATAGCGGGCTTTGACAAACAAATGCGGCTGTTACAGGCTGACCCTGACAAAATTTTGCAGGCTAATGGTTTTTCACCTGGGTTTCCCGCGGTAGGCGACCTCGACGAATTAGTCTCCTATAATTGCATTGAAGGCTTGCTTCAGAACGCGGCTGATGCCACTGGCTGTTCGCATTTTGCCGCACTGTTGGGCATCAATCAGAATATAAACCTGCTGGGAGCGGTTGGCCAATTAATGCTGCAATCCAACGATGTGGGTACCGCCTTGCTAGCGCTGGTTGACCATTTGATGTTGCATATTAGTGGGCCGGTGAACGGTGCACTGAACAGCTGTGGTGACCAGGCCCATCTCAGCTACCACAATTCCGCGCAAACCGAGCTCCGCAAGCAGTCCGATGAACTGGCTATGGCCCAAAGTATTGTTATTATGCAGGCACTCTGTGGGCTGGATTGGAAACCTACCAGAGTTTGTTTTTGCCATGAGTCACCAGCCAGTTTAAAGCCCTACCAAAAGCTATTTAAAGCCCCAGTGCTCTTCGATCAACAGCGCACTGAGATAGTATTCCCAAAAATCTGGCTCAAGGCGCCCATACTTCAGGTAGACCCGGCCCTGAATATGATACTGCGTTCCCATATCAATCAGCTAGAGGAAGATGTACCCAGAGATCTCTGCGGCGATGTGGTCCGTCTGATTAGAGAGCTGTTGCCTCTGGGCCCCTGCGGTATCGAAACTGTTGCAGATCGACTTGCCGTGCACCCGCGCACCCTGCAGCGTATGCTCAAACAAGAGGGCAGTTCATTTTCTGACTTATTGGAGTCCGTTCGCCAGGCTATAGCCACCGAGCGCCTGCGCAATTCGGATATATCTATTATCCAGCTCTCAGACTATCTGGGTTATGCAGATAACACAGCATTTACCAGAGCCTTCAAGCGCTGGTTCGGCAGCACGCCCAGAGAGTGGAGAAAAAGTGTTAATAGCGACCTCTGAGGCGTTCCCAACTGGGATAATGATCATGTATACTGCCGCCCTTCAGCACTCCGCTGCTGATAAAAGCCCATCTTAGTCAGTTTTAGACGCCCGGGTGGCGAAATTGGTAGACGCAACGGACTTAAAATCCGTCGGTAGAAATACCGTGCCGGTTCAAGTCCGGCCCCGGGCACCATTTCAAATCAATGACATATCTAAATTTACCCCGCTATGCCTGTCTAGATTGCGTAATCTTCAATTACCAGAGTCTAAGGGGCTAAAGCCACTCATGCAGCCATCGGTGAGAACTGAGGTTTTGTTTTAGGTTTTTTGGTCAAGAAACGCCCTGGGGTACCATCATTTAAGCTAGCTTTTCTCTTAATGCTACTTAATTTGTCGAGACGATTTGCTCAAGTAGGTCTGCAAGCTCCACGGGATGTGATCTCTGGGCATTATGGTCACTTTCAAGGATATGGATTGGCCAGCCTCTATCTCTGGCGTTCTTCCATGACGGGTCAGTTTTCTCTCTGATGTCTTTTATTTTTGGATCGCTTACAAATGCTACATAGGTTGCAGGTAATTTTATTGCTTGATCATCATCAAAAGATACGGGTTCTGTCAGTGTGGCAAGTGACTGGGGGACATCATGAGGTGGTTTAGAGTTTTCTATCAGCCAAGGAAAATAGACAATCCCATCCCTTATTTTGAGAGCTCTGTTATCAGCCCAAAGATCTTTAATTGACATCCCATGATTTGGAACGGCCGCATCTAAAAACACTGCATGCTTAACTTTTTTGGGTATGCTATTCATTACACCGGTAACGACTATACCGCCATAGCTATGCCCCACCAAAATAATCTCATCGAGTTCATCATAGATAACAGTATTTACTACATCCGTAATATGTGTGGTTAGATTAATTTTTGGGCTAGAAAGGTGGGCTCTCTCACCCAGGCCGGTGAGCGTTATCCTGTGAACTTGATGGCCTCTTTCCACAAGGATATTCTCCATAGTTCTCCAATCCCAGCCGCCTCCAGTTGCACCGTGGACCAGAACAAAAGTTTCTTGAGGTCGGTCGTTATAGCTCGCACTTGTTGGTATCGCAGGTAATACGAGGAGACAAAGTAAAATAACAGACTTCAGATTGGTTATTGTGGATGACAAAATAGAGAGCCCCAGACAAATTAAAACATGATCGTAATATCTTGCCATATATTCGAAGATAAGAAAGCATTTAAACTGGCATTTTGTTTCAGAGTTTTCATGAAAATCAAAACCGCTTTTCAGTATTATTTCAGACACCAAAAACCGGTTGACTAAGTCACACAGGCAGTAAAGACTAGCGCGTCAAACAAAGGATTACCTCAATGATTAAAAGACTACTCGCATTTAGCCTATTAATGGCTGGTTGTTCTCAAGGCGAGCAGAGTGTCGGTACGCAAACGTCCTTGGACGATTCCGCTGGCAACTTTGTCGCCCCAGCGCCTCTCAAACTCTACACCTTTGATTGTGGCAATATTGAAGTGTCTGATTTCGACGCATTTTCCTCCAGCGGCAACTATGCTGGTCAGGTAGGTAGGCTGACGAACACATGCTATTTAATCCGCCACCCGGCAGGCGATTTGATATGGGACTTGGGGCTCCCCCATGGTTTGGTCGGTTCTGCTCCACAGGTTGATGGTATTTTTACCGTTTCTCTTGAAAGCTCGTTAACCGATCTGTTAGCGGAGATAGACCTGAGAGTAACCGATATTGACTTTATGTCAGTCTCTCATAGCCACTTTGATCATACGGGCCAGGCCTCGCTCTTTCCGGATGTTAAGTGGCTGGTGCACGAGAATGAGCTTGAGCATATGTTTAGTACTGAGGAGGGCAAGGTTCAGAATGCGGCTTTCGCTGGGCTCAATAAAACTACATTTAGTGAAAACTATGATGTTTTTGGCGATGGATCGGTTGTTATTTTGGAAACCCCAGGGCATACCCCGGGCCATACAGTGTTGCAGGTTAACTTGCCTGAAAGCGGACCTATCCTGCTTACCGGGGACCTCTATCACCGCACTGAAAGCCGTGAGTCGCAGCTTGTGCCGCGATTCAATACCGATGAGTCTGAAACAAGGGAGTCGATGACAGATTTTGAAAGGTTAGCCAAAGAATTAGGTGCTCGAGTGATTATTCAGCATGAGCCCACAGATGTTTCTGCACTGCCACAGCCTCCGGGTTTTTTACAGTAAGCCGCGGCGTCATGAACCAATGCTTTGTATAGTCGCGACCTTACAAAGTAATCTGTGGTTTTCCTGTTATTAGCCGTTCGACAGCATAGGATTGCTACTGGGGGCAAGGCCCTATATTCTTATCTATCAAATAAGACTCTGAGGTTTTCAGCTAAGCCATCAGGGCTAACAATAAGAATGATAAGGGTGGTTTCATGATTCAGGATATCTCAAGGTCTATAGAGGCCTGTGCAGCCTATTATGGCGATGATGCAGATGCAGTTCGGCAATATCTTGTTCAGGGCCAGCAGCGCGCTCTGGCGCTGCCTAATCGAGGCCCGCTGAGGTTCGATGAACAGGGCGCTGTTCATCGGGATATTCTCGAGGCCTATTCGGCCTACGGCTTCTATATTTTTGAAAATGCTTTGAGTGAGGAAGAGGTAAAGGATCTTGCAGATGATCTGGATCGTCTGCGGGAAAATTTCCCCACAACTATGGGAGCGGCAACAGATGCCAAAGGGCGCCCGGCTCTGGGTGCTGATAGTCAGGCTATGGCACTGCAGTGGGCCAAACCATTATCAGACCCCCTGGGTGGCAGTCAGATCGCCAATGGCCGCCATCAGGTAAAGTTATTTGAACCCAAACCCGATGACAGTGCGCCCGAGGCCACACCGTTTTACCTTGCGGGGTCACTGCAGTACTCACTGGCCTGTCTGCGCACCTATGGGCATCCCGGGTTATTAAGAGTGGCCGAGGCCATTAATGGCGAGGACTTTACCCCCTTCCATGAGGGGCTATTTATTAAATATGCCGGGCTGGGGGCCGCGGTGTCCTGGCATCAGGATGGCGACACCCACTGGGATAACCCTGATTTTGATGAAGATATTCACGGCTTTAACTTTATGGGTCAGGTCTATGGCAGCACTGCTGTCAATGGGGTCTGGGTGATACCAGGCAGCCATAAGCAGGGGCGGCTGAATATTGTCAAAATGGTCGAGGAGGCTGGTACTGAACGGCTGCCCGAGGCTCTGCCCATTGTCTGTAATCCCGGGGATGTGGTGATAAATAACCGGCAGCTATTGCATGGCTCTTTTGCCAATACAGGTTTTGAAACCCGTGTCTCGGTCAACTTTGGGTTTCATCGCCGCTCCTCCGTGCTCAATGTCCATGGTGCTGGTATCCATGCACAGGCAACTACCTTTGATGATGCCTTTATCAAGGAGCGCTCCAGACTAATTGGCCTGGCCATTTCAGCGCGACAGCAGCGTTTTCCCGACGAGCAGCCCTATCAGTACGCACCAGATATTAAAGCCGGGGAAATCCCGGTCTGGGATGATAGCCAGCTGGCTTTATTAAAGGACTATAACCTAATGGATCTGAGCATTTAATAGGTCTTCAGGAGACAGGTGATGACTAAAAAAGTACTGGGCATTAGCCTTGCTCTGATATTGCTTGTTGCGGGGTCTGTCTGGTTTGTTTTTGGCGATCGAATTGCCCGGGTGCAGGTTGTCAGCAGCCTGTTTACTGGCGCAGAGCAGATAGATAACTTTAATCGCATGCATATGATGTTTCCGGTGACAACTATGCCTGCTGCCGAGCAGCCATACAGCTTTCCGGTGGTGGAGACGGTGCCGCTGCCAACTGAGTTTATCTACAGGGGAGAGCAGGTAGAGACAGCGGAATTTCTAGCGCGCACGGATACTGGCGCAGTGCTGGTGATTAAAGATGGCGCTATTCAATTTGAGCAGTACTGGCGCAGCGGAGGGCAAACCCAGACCTGGCTGTCTATGTCGGTGGCCAAAAGTTTTATTTCAGCGTTAATTGGCATAGCGATTGAGCAGGGCCATATCCGCGATATTAATGACCCTATCACCGACTATGCGCCGGAGCTGGCAGGCTCGGCCTATGACAATGTTGCAATCAAGGATATTTTGCAGATGTCTTCTGGCGCCTCTTGGAATGAGGACTATGGCGACCCGGAGTCGGATATTAATCGCTTTGCCCGAGTTTTTGCTCTGGGTGGTTCGATGAATAAGTTTGCCACCACCTTGACCAGGGAGATGGCGCCCGGCACCTATAATCGCTACAACAGCACAGATACTCAGGCGCTGGGTATGCTGTTGGCCGCAGCTACTGGCCGCAGCATTACAGAATACATGATTGAAAATTTGTGGCATCCCATGGGTGCAGAGAATACAGGCTATTGGCTTACCGATGCCGATAACATGGAAATGGCCTTTGGAGGGCTCAATATTACTGCCCGTGACTACGCCAAGCTGGGTGAGTTATATCGCTTGGGTGGTGCCTTTAATGGCCACCAAATTGTGCCAGCAGACTGGGTGTCTGCCTCTGTAGTTGCAGATGCCCCACATCTGGTGCCGGGCGATAATCCAGCCTGAGACTGGCCTCTGGGTTATGGCTACCAGTGGTGGATTCCCGAAGGCACCACTGGCGAGTTTATGGCCATAGGTGTTTACAATCAGTTTATCTATATAGCGCCAGAGGCTGATATGGTGGTTGTTAAACTATCGGCCAATAGCGCCTATGGAACGCCAGAGGATGAGGGTGCCTCCAGCGAATTTGAGTCCATAGAATTTTTCCGCGCTACTGTGAGTCAGCAGTAACCAATAACCTCAGCCTTGCCCCGTCTATTATTTGGCCCTGATAAAATCAGCCAATATTGCAGACAGCTTCTCGGCTTTAGACCACTGAAAAAAATGACCGCCGCCAATATTGCTATGAGGCTGCCCAATGGTGCCCGGGACCTTTTTTAACCAGGCCTTTTCAAAGCCATCCGAGACAGGGTCATTGCCTGCCCCCACACAGAGAAATGGTTTTTTAAACTTGGCAAAAAACTCCCAGGCTTTTTTCTGTGCCTCCAGAGACTGATCTGGAATGGTGGGAACCTGGCTGGGCATGGCCCTGGGACCCATTTTATAGGCTGGGGTTGGGAAGGGGGCCTCGTAGGCTTTAGTTAGCTGGGTGCGGAAAGGGGAGATGTTTCGCAACCCTATATAGCCAGTAAACAGCTCAAGCATAACCCCTAGTTTATTGCGTTGCTCCATCATCGAGGAGGCAATAATGCCTGCTGGTACATCCGAGTTTTCCCAGGTGTATTTCTGCCAGTAGGCAAATAGGTCGACACCATTATCTTTGCCCAGGCCCTTCATTTTATTGAGCTGTTTCATCATTGAAAACAGATTGAGCTTTATGGGGCTGGCGCGAAATGCCTTAACCCTATCGATAACACTTTGGGGTGCATCAGGATTGTAGGGTAAGCCGGTATTACCAATGGCTACACGATCGAAGCGATCGCCATTATCCGCAACCATGCGCAGGCCAATCAGGCCGCCCCAGTCCTGGCCAAAAAAGGTTAGATTGGCAAAGTCATTTTGCACCAGCCACTGATTCATCCAGTCCACCTGACGCTGGTAACTAAAATCTTCTCTGGCTGCTGGTTTATCAGATTTTCCATAGCCCGGCAGATCCGGTGCTATCACTCTTATTCCCGCTTTTACTAGGTGAGGAATCATCCGCGCATAGAGGTAACTCCAGACGGGTTGCCCATGCATACACAGAATCACCGGCCCATCTTTAGGGCCCTCATCTATGTGGTGGATTCTGAGATCAGTACCATCATGAGTCTTCACCACTGTGTAATGGGGCTCAAAGGGGTATTCTTTGAGATTGGCAAAACGGCTATCTGGCGTTCTTAGAATTTTCATTGGGCTGCCTGTAGTGTTCAAAGGTTATTGCGCAGCATAATACCAGAATTGACAGTATTAATGCCAATAGATTTTCCTAGCTACTGGTTTTCAGGGGAAACCGGGCGTAAACCTCTCCAGCTTAGCTGGTAAATAGGGGCCCCCATGGCATTCATCACCGGGCGGATACGGTTGAAAAGTCGGCGATACCGATAAAACGGAACCCAGGGAAACAGGTGGTGCACAGCATGGTAGTTCTGATAGCCCCACATCAGAGTTGTCAGATGGGAAAGGGGGCCGGGAATCAGAATAATCGAGGTGTTCAGATATCGCTCAGTGACTCTGTGAGGTCGGTGAACAATATAGGCAAACAGATAGACCAGCATAAAGGTGCCAGCCAGGCCACTAGCGATCAGAGCAATCAAACCCTCAACCCAGCGCCCCTGGATGCTTGCATCGCCAAAGGCAGACAACAGAGCAAAGGGCAGTACGCGCAGTCCAATAGCCAGTGCAATTTCCAGCACCAGGATAATATTCTGTCTGGCGGGAGCCTGATCCCAGCGGTCGGCCATATAAGTGGTGTATTGTCCCGCAATCGCGGTCCAGCAAGACTTCAACATAGAGCCAACCGAGCTGACAATATGCGCTGCGTATTGATCCGGGTCTCTGCTGCCATTGTTGGCATTGCGATGATGTTTAAGATGCTCGTAGCGATGAGCAACCAGTCCGGTAAGGAGAATTGTGGCTGCCAGATAACCAATGCCATCATTGAGCCAGCGTAGAGACTTGATATTGCCGCTGATGCAATAGTGCACAGCCTCGTGCAGCACCGTGTAGGCGGCATAGATCAGTATGGCCATCAGGGGAATCGCCAGCAGCAGGGATAATTGCTTAAAGATCACCAGAAACAGCAGGGCCCAATAGCCTGTAAAAGCCACCAGGCCAAGAAATACAGTAGGCCAGGCTATGGCATACCTATACTCCCGGGCGCAGACCAAAGCCTGTTGATTTAATTCTGCCTTTTGCTGTGCATCTACATTTTCCATAACACCTATACTAGTGAGATTTTACTAGGGACACTTATCATGATACGACAGCAAGTTGACATTTTCTGACAGCGCCGGATTTTGCCGGCGTTATGGACTGTCTGGCCGACTCCGTTTGCACAGAGCGGTGGACTAGATGGGTGGTTTCTGGGATATTCGTGAACCCACAAAAACTATAATAAAGAGTCCCATTTATGTCTGACCGAATTCCAAGAGATAGCGCCAATGATTACACCGAAGAAATGGCTCAAAATCGCCGTGATTTTATCCGTGAGAAAACATCCACCTCACTGCATCATGTTGGTCATTACTCTGTTGATCCTGAAGCCACTGCCGGCAATATTGAAAATTTTATCGGTGTGGCGCAGGTGCCCATGGGCCTGGTCGGGCCACTGCTGGTCAATGGTGAGCATGCCTCTGGCGAATTTTATATGCCCATGGCCACCAGTGAGGGCACCCTTATCGCCAGTTACAATCGCGGGGCGCGACTGCTGCGCGAATCCGGTGGTGCCAAGGTCACTGTGGTTGACGATGCCATGCAAAGGGCCCCAGTGTTTGTCTTTGAAGATGCCCGTCAGGCTCGAGACTTTGGTGTCTGGGTAGAGGAAAACTTCGACCAGATTGCCGCCCAGGCTGAAACCACGACCAGATCTGGCAAGCTGCGCAATATTCAGCAGTTTGCCGCCGCCCGCATGCGCTACCTGCGATTTAATTACACCACTGGCGATGCAGCGGGACAAAATATGGTGGGCAAAGCCACCTTTGTGGCCTGCGAATGGATTATGGCCAACTATCCAGGCATCCAGCGTTATATGCTTTCCGGTGCCATGGATACAGACAAAAAGCACTCCCAGCTCAATACATTGCATACCAGAGGTAAACGGGTGATCGCCGAGGTGACCATCCCCGCTGAGCTGTTGCAAAAGACCATGAATATCTCTGCTGAGGCGCTGTACAAGGCCAGATCCATCAATCAGGTAGGTTCCTTTATGGCCGGTTCAAACAATACCGGCGCCCATTCTGCCAATGGTATTACCGCAGCGTTTATTGCTACCGGCCAGGATGTGGCCAATGTGGCTGAGTCCTCGGCGGCCGTGGTGTTTGCGGATATTGATGCAGAGGGCAACTACTATCTGTCTATTACAATTCCCTCTCTGATTATTGCGACTTTTGGCGGCGGTACAGGCCTGGCAACACAGCAGGAGTGCCTTAAGATGATTGGCTGCGACGGCCCGGGCAAGGTGCACAAGTTGGCGGAGATTATTGGTGCCACTGTTCTGGCCGGAGAGGTATCACTGATGAGTGCGGTGCTGGCCGGTGACTGGGTGACCAGCCATGACGCCCTAGGGCGCAACCGTTAATTAGTGCCATTTAATACAGTACCCTATAGTCAATAATTGTTTTATTGCCGAGAGTAAAAGGTTTTACTATGGGGCAATCTGCCAGAGAGCGGAATCCAATAATAATAGGAGTAAATATGTACAAGTCATTACATCTGCCATTGATTGCAACCCTGTCTGCCGCAGTTTTTCTCAGCGCTTGCAGCGGCCCGGATATGCCCGCTGAGAGTTCTGTGCAGAGCGCTGGGGCGACTGTTGCCTCTGCGGTCCCCTCGGGCAGCTGCGACCAGTACGATGAAAATGGCACCGCACTGTTCGGTGACCTCCATGTTCACACCAGTTTCTCCTTTGATGCCGCCGCTATCAGCACTGGCGCAACGCCACAGGATGCCCATAACTACGCCCGTGGTGGCGAGATTCCGTTTTTCCCCGTCAATGCTGAGAGTGAGGCTACAGGGCGGATTAAAATTGATCGTCCCCTGGATTTTCTGGCCGTAACCGATCATGGGGAGTTCCTCGGCGAGCGTGCCCTGTGCAGCACCGAGGGTTCGCCGGTCTACAATACGGAGTTCTGTGTTGGCTATCGCTCGGATCAGCGCACCGGCATGATGATGCTGGGTACAGTTATCACCACCGAAACCCCGGCTCGTATTCCTGAAATCTGTGGTGCAGATGGTTCATTGTGCCGGGACTTTGCCCAGTCTCCCTGGGAGACTATTCAGGCAACCTCCAATGCTAATAACCAGCCCTGTGAGTTCACCAGCTTTGTCGCCTACGAGTACACAGGCACGCCGGGCACCAGTAATTATCATCGCAATGTCATTTTTAGAAATGACTCAGTGCCCCCATTGCCGGTCAGCTATATAGATGCGCCCATCGACAGCAAGCTGTGGGCTGAGCTGGACGCAGTCTGTGACTCAGAGACTGGCTGTGACTATCTGACCATTCCCCATAACTCCAATCTGGCCAATGGCCGCATGGCCCCCTATATGCAGCTAGAAGATACAGATGCGGCCAAGGTTGCCTATGCCCAGTCGCGGCTTAAGCGCGAGCCAATTATGGAAATCTTCCAGCACAAAGGTAATTCAGAATGCATCAATGGTCTGAGCACTGTCTTTGGTGCGCCAGATGAGCTGTGCAATATTGAAGCCGTGCGCCGCATTGGTGAAAACAAAACCTATGCCACCCGGGATATGTCAGCGGAAGGGCTGGTGGTGGGGCAGGCCTCCGAAGTGACCGCCGAATGTGAGGACGGCGTCAATGGCAGCAATGGTATGCTCGGCGCCGGCTGTGTGCATGCTACAGATTTCCAGCGTTCAGCACTGTTGGTGGGGCTAAAGGAAGAACAGAAGATTGGCTTAAACCCGGTTAAGTTGGGGGTTATTGCGGCAACAGATACCCATTCTGCCAATCCCGGCGGCCTGGTTGAATCCGACTGGGACGGTGCAGTAACCGGTGAATCAACGCCCGAGGAGCGTCTGCGGCCCGGCCTTCTGACCAGTGGTATTGATGGCAACCCAGGTGGCATGGCTGGGGTCTGGGCCAAAGAAAATACCCGTGATGCTATTTTTGATGCGATGTTGCGCAAAGAAGTATTTGGCACCTCGGGGCCGAGAATTCGCCCGCGACTGTTTGCTGGCTGGAATCTGGATCAGGGGCTCTGTGACGCCCCTGATATGGTTGCACAGGCCTATGCCAGTGGCGTGCCCATGGGCGGTGATTTAACGGCCACAGAGACTGGGGCTAAACCCAGGTTTTTAACCTATGCAGTCAAAGACCCTGAGGGCCTCAAACTGCAGGATTTGCATCTGATTAAGGGCTGGATTGATAACGATGGCAAAATGAATACTCAGGTATTGTCTGTAGCCTCAGAGGAGAGTGGCGCCGACAGTCTCTGCGCGGTTTACACCGACAATAACTTTGACCCGGCGCAATCTGCCTACTACTACCTCAGAGCCGTCGAGCCAGAGACCGCGCGCTGGCACAGTTACGACTGTGCCGCCATTGCCGAAGCCGATCGCCCTGAAGTGTGCAGCAATGGCGCTTACCCGGAAACCATTCGCGAAATGGCCTGGACCTCACCTATTTGGTACCAGGGCCAGTAATCAGCCGGACTGATAGAGGCTTTTTATAGCCTCTATTGGCCAGCGTTCTCGGCAATAATAGCCATCATCTGATGGGCTGTCTCGTGGCCGGAATTTTGATTCTGGCCCGTGACAAAGCGTCGCTCATCGTCCACCACCACATGGGTCGCAAAAAAATCAATCAGCTTGGTCTGGCTTTCAAACAATGCGCCGGCCTTGCGCAGCTCGGTCTCCGGGTGCTGAGGGGTAATTTCAATGCCCAGTTCCTTGATCTGCTTGTCGGTAACTCCGGTCATGCGTCGGCCAGCAATTAGCTTATTGCCATCTTTATCTAGCGCATTAATTAACCCCAGAGCGCCATGGCATACAGAGCCGATAATAGGGGTGTCTGCATAATAGGCTGCGGATATTTTCTCAGCCAATACCTCGGAGTAGCCCATATCATAAGCTGCGCCCCAGCCACCAGACAGAAAAATGGCGTCGTAAGCGGTAAAATCTACATCATCTATCAACAGTGAATTATTGACTTTGGCCTGGAATATGGGGTCAGCCATATAGCGATCATCTTCTGGTGTTCTGATCACTCGACCCAGAGTCTGGGGGTCAACGGGAATCTGACCGCCCCTGATACTGGCAACGTCTACCTGCATGCCCGCATCGATAAAGTCGTAGTAGGGGTGGGTCATTTCGGATGCCATAACACCTGTAGGCTTGCCGCCACTTTCGCCAGGCGCGCTCATTACAGAATTACTGGTAGTTATTACCAGCGCACGTTTGCCTGGTAACTGATAGGTCTCTCCATGATACTCAGGGTGAAGTCCCAGCCCATGCAAAATAGATGGCAGGCTGAGGGCCAAGATCACAGCAAATAACGCTGTCCATTTTAGGATTTTAGTGGCTGTGCTGTTCATAGAGCTTGCTCCGGCTGATTTGTTTAAACTTGGGGGAAGATATAATATGACAGTTATACTGTCAAATTATTAAGCAAACAATCTATCTGCAACACTTGGTCCGTATTACTCAACCTAATAATAGTGAAAAAAGACTGGGCCAAGCCCGGCAAATAATAGGTACTCCCCATGAAACATCTGCTCCTTGCACTATTGCTAATCTGTGCTTCTGCATCTCAGGCAGAATTTAGCCGTACCTATCTAGATTCTCATCCGCTGAAAGTCGCCAAGGTCAATGGCATTGAAATTGCCTACCGCATTGTGGGTCAGGGGCAGGAACAGGCCAGGCCAAAAATTGTGGTAATTATGGGCCTGGGGGGCTCCAATGTGGCCTGGGGTGACAATATGATCCGCGGGCTGGCCGACGCTGGCTACGAAATTTTGATGTTTGATAATCGCGATACTGGCGCCTCCACGCGCTTTGATCAATGGGGTCAGCCAACACTCTGGCTACAGCTGTTAAAACGCCAACTAAACTTGCCGATAAATGCCCCTTACTCTCTGAATGATATGGCGGCAGATGCGGTTGGCTTAATGGATGCGCTGGGTTACCAGGACGGACATATTATAGGCACCTCCATGGGTGGCATGATTGCCCAGATAGTAGCGGCCAAATACCCTCAGCGCACCCGCAGTCTGATCTCAATTATGTCCACCACCGGGGCGCGTCATTTGCCACCACCTACCAGCCTGGCCGAGACCCGGCTGAGAAATCTTGCCGAAGGTGAAGCCGAGGAAGAGCGCGAGGCGCGTATTCGCGAGCGAGGCTTCTACCCGGCGTCCATGCCTCGACATTTGATGGCAGTATTTAAGGTGGGTGATCGCTCTGCCGAGGTGGCGACCATTAGAGCTGAGACGCTGGTAATGCATGGAGTGGACGATGGACTTATTCCGCCCGCCCATGGTGAGCACACAGCTGAGCTAATTAAAGGCTCAAAATATGTGCTCCTACAAGGCATGGGTCATAACCTTCCGGCTGCGGTAATACCGGAGTTAATCTCCAATATGACTCGCCATATCAATAGCGTCGAGGCGGCCAGGGGCGCCGCTGGTTCTTAGTTGTCGACCAATAATGCCAGCGCTTTAATACAGCGCTCCACGGTTTGATGTTTGGCTTTTACCGCCTTGAGAATCTGTGGTTTCATGCTGCTGTAATCGTCTACCAGGCTGGCGAGCCGCCTTTCACTTTGCGCTGTACACTGAGCTGGCAACATGCTGCTGGCAAAGGACCGGGTTAAACCCAGATCAGTGCCTGCGTTTAGTACAGGTATCTGGGCCAGTATCTGGGCATTAAAAGGCTGCTTGAGGCTGGCCTGCTCGGCGGGAAAAAGCCCCGCCATAATATAGCGCAGCGTCGACAGTTTTAACTTATCTGGGTTATCTATCAGTACCGCAAACCACTGAGCTTTTACCTCTGGGTGCGGGCGCAACGCCTCTGAATAGATAGCGTACTTAACCCCCGTATCTGAATTATCGCGCAGCTTTTCAGCCTTGAGTCGGGATACATAGTCTCCGTGCTGATAGCGATTTAAAGCGGCCACAATCTCCCAGCGTTTATCCTGGTCAATGGTGAGGTCGCTAAAGGTCTTTTCGCCATCCAGAATTTTCTGCAGATTGTTGAGATGCACTGGGCTTTTACTTAAATCTACGTAGTTGCTGTACCAGTATTTCTGCATATCCGAACCCGCCTGGGCATTGCTGAGCAGCTGCCAATGCAGATTTTCGACCTGGGCATAGGTTGCGCTGTAATCCTTAACCTTTAAGCGGGTTGCCGTCGACAGATAATCCAGAGATTTAAGCAGTCCGCCGCCAATAGCTCGAGCCACATTAAGGTCAGTCTCGTCGCCAATATTGGCTAGGGCAAATTCCACAAAAGTCGCAGCACTCAGCTTGGCATCACTGACACTGTCAATCAGACTCTGCCATAGCATCAGGCGCATCATGCTGCTATCCACAGCATTGATCGACTGCTTGGCGACCGCCAGAGAGTTTTTGTCCAGATCTACTTTGACATAGCCCCAGTCCTCCTCGTTGGGATACACCAAATCTGGACAACTGATACCCACCACCTCAGGCACATCGGTAGTGGCGCCACTGTAGGTCACAGGCACGGCACTGGTTCTGGATAGCCCGCTCTCAGAGAGAGTATAAAAACCAATCTGCACTCGCTGCTCCCGCAAAGTGGGGAAACCTTCAGGCGCTGTCTGATGAATACGCAATTGGCTGAGCCTGTTATCCACACAGTGATAATCGACCCTGATAGTATTTAGGCCCGCCTGATAGAGCCAATCCTGAGTCCACTGGGTCAGGTCTATATCGGCTGCCTTGCCCAGCTCGCCAACAAAGTCATCCAGATCGGTATTTTTATAGGAGAATTTTTTTAGATAATTACTCACGCCAATACGAAAGTTTTCTTCTCCAAGATAGTAGGGTAGCTGTTTTAGAACCGAGGCTCCCTTGCCATAAGTTATGCCATCAAAGTTAGTCATGGCCTCGCCGGTGGAGGCGACGGCTAACTCTATGGGGTGAGTATTAACCGAGTCGTCAGTGCGATAGGCCCACTGTTTAGTGCGAGAGTAAAATACCTCCCAGACCTTATCAAAATCACTGGCCTTGGACAGTGCCAGATTAGCCATATAGGTGGCAAAGCTCTCATTCAGCCACAGGCCATTCCACCAGCGCATGGTCACCAGATCACCAAACCACATATGGGCCATCTCATGGGCGATCACATTAGCCAGGCGCATTTTTGCCAATGTGGATTTCTCGCTTTTGGCAATATAGGCCTCGTTAAAAGTCACAGCGCCAACATTTTCCATAGCGCCGGCATTAAAGTCAGGAACAATAATCTGATCATACTTTCCGAACGGGTAGCGGATACCAAAGTAGTCGTTAAAAAAAGCAAAGCTCTGTTTGGTGGGGATAAACCATTCATCAGTTTTAACATACTGAGCCAGGCTTTGGCGGGCAAAAAGACGCAGGGGAATATCTTCGAATTGGTCTTCCCAGACAGCATAATTGCCCGCATGCAGTGAAAATATATAGGACGAGAAAACCGCTGATGTGGGAAAGGTCCAGTGATTTTTATCTCCCAGCTGCTCGATGCTGGTCTCACGGGTGGCGCTGATCACCTGCCAGTCTCTGGGTGCGCTTACCTTTAGGGTATAGCTGGCCTTTAGATCTGGCTGATCAAAGTGAGGAAACAGCCGGTTGGCATCATAGGGTTCGAAGTCAGTAAAGAGATAGATATCGCCATTTTCCGGATCTATAAATCGGTGCAGTCCGGAGCCATCAGTTGAATAGGGGTGGCTGTAGCTAATCACCAGCGTATTGCGACCCGCTGAAAGCTCAGTGGCGGGGATGCTGATAAACCACTGATCATAGCTAAAGACAACAGGCTTGCCGTTTTTGGTAATGGATTGAATGTCGCCCTGACTTAAATCTATGGTCAGATCATCCCGATTGCCCGCCGCTAAATCAAAACTGATCTCAGTAACTCCGGAAAAAGATTCAGACTGCTTATCCAGATTAAATTGCAAACCATAGCTGATATTGCTGAGTTGCGCAGCGCGCAGCTCGGCGGCATCCGCATATAAAAACTCACTGATTTGACGAGGCTCGCTGGCGGTTAATGGGCTGTTATCACAGCCAGTTAGAGCCAGACAGGCAATAATAGCGCCCAGCCATAGTCGAGATTGGGAGTATATGATCTTCATTCTGCACCTATGAGTTTTATTATTTAAGTTGGGCCACTGGCGCAGGCCAGGCAGGCCCTGAATTATATTTGTAAAGCTTATCCTTATCTATCGTCCGTGCTGGTCTTTTTTGCGTGCCTTTTTCTCCGCTCGCCGGCGCTCTGTATCTTGCACTGCCGCATTGCCTATATGTTCCTCCCCTCTGGCTTTAGCCAGTTTTACCTGTTTTTGGCGCTGGGCGAAGCGCTGTCTCTGTTCGTCAGTCACCTTGCCATAGCAGTGGTGGCAGGAGAGCCCCTCCTGATAGCTGTCTAATGTTTTCTCCTGTTCGGTAATCGGCATGCGACAGGCATGGCACTGGTCATAAGAGCCACGTTTAAGGTCATGATCCACAGCTACACGATTATCAAACACAAAGCATTCTCCCTGCCATAATGTCTGATCCTTGGGTACCTCTTCAAGATATTTAAGAATGCCGCCCTCAAGATGAAACACCTCATCAAAGCCTTGCTCTTTCAAATAGGCGGTAGATTTTTCGCAGCGAATACCGCCGGTGCAAAACATGGCAATTTTCTTGGTCTTGGTGCGATCGATATTTTTATTGGCCCAGTCGGGAAATTCCCGAAAGCTGGTGGTCTTGGGATCTAGCGCATTCTTAAAGGTGCCAATCTCTACCTCATAGTCATTGCGAGTATCGACCACCAACACTTCCGGGTCAGAGATTAGATCATTCCAGTCCTTGGGTTTTACATAGGTACCCACCACCTGTTTTGGATCAATGCCTTCAACGCCCATGGTAACAATTTCTTTTTTCAGTTTGACCTTGGTGCGGTAGAAAGGGATTTCATTATCCAGGGATTCTTTGGTAACTATATTCTCAAGACCAGGCTGTTTATCAAGCCAATCAAGCACGGCATCTACGCCCGCCCTGGTGGACGAAATAGTACCGTTAATGCCCTCGGCAGCCAGCAGAAGGGTTCCGTAGACCTGATTGTCGGTCATCACTTTTAGCAGAGGGTGACGAATAGAGCCATAGTTGGGTAGCGCGACAAATTTATACAGCGCGCAGGTGACGTACTGAGTGGGCATAGTAAATCCTGGTGTTCGGCTAACCAAATCGTAAATTTGGCGCAGTTAAGTCCAGCAAGTAGTATAACAAATGCTCCAGGATATTAGCCACATGCCGGCCTTGAGAGAAATGCAGTGCTATAGATTTTTGGGTCTTAGTGCCGGAGTTATCTTACTAATTGGTTGATGCTGTAAGATAGAATGACCCGTGAGCCAGCATGCGGGAAGGTCACTACAAACTAAAATAACTAAGAAGAGCGGCGGTAATGGACAGCGACAAGAATAAATATCTGCTGATAATGTTAATGCTGTTTATCAGCTCTTGTAACAGTGGCCAACAGAAACTACTGGTAATCTCCAAGGCAGACTATGCCCAGCAGCTGCAGGGTTTTTGGCTGGGGCAGAATATAGCCAACTGGACTGGGCTGATTACCGAGATGGATAAAATCGGTACAGCAGAGACTATGCCATTTTATACAGACGCTGACTGGGGTGGGCCAGATCAGAAAGCCTACTGGGGCGAATATGTTCCCCATGCCAAAACCATTGATTTTTACTTTGAGCCTGAGAGTCAGCCCTGGGGTTCAGATGATGATACAGATATAGAGTATATGTATTCCTATCTTCATCATCAGTACAGTACCAGCAAGCTGAGTGCCGAGCAGATTCGCGATGGCTGGTTAAAACATATCTACTCGGAAACGGATGCGCCAATATTTAAAAAGTTTCCCGACTCTTCGGGACAGGTGGAAAACTTTCTCTGGGTCTCCAATGAGCGAGCCAGGCAATTAATGGAGCAGGGCATGCTGCCACCCCAGACCAGCCTGCCGGCCAATAATCCAACATCATCTATGATCGACGCTCAGCTGACCACTGAGATATTTGG
>Ga0129327_10000832_pt1 | contig 18373 bp, 16 predicted proteins | sample CPBDNA_6_FD_111799 | JGI IMG/M metagenome (GOLD analysis project Ga0129327, IMG submission 111799) | Freshwater to marine salinity gradient microbial communities from Chesapeake Bay, USA - CPBay_Spr_31_0.8_DNA | ecosystem: Environmental > Aquatic > Marine > Coastal | place: USA: Chesapeake Bay... | reverse complement strand
TCACACAACAAACTCCCCCTCTGTTTTAATTGAAACACACATTAAAGACGGAACACTTTGAACGATCAAAAGTCGAGGAAAGGCACACCGAAAACGAGAGGAGGAAGACGACGACCTGGGATATACGCGCGACGAGAAGAACAAGAACAGCGCGTTATTACTATTTTCTCGTCATCGAAGAAGAAGAAGAAGAAGAAGAATATAATTAAAAAATCATGGCATCGGAGGACGACACGAATTCGAGCGCGAAAACGAACAAAAGAAAATCCGTCTTTGGCTTTGTCTGGCGATGCATCTCCTCGAGTCGAGAGGTGTTTTCAAACGCACGCGCGAACGATTGGATGAGAATGTGCCGAGGCATTTCGTGCCCGATATCCGTGAAAGATGCGACGAGGAGATTACGATTTAACTTGCGAGATTTTGCACCCAATTACCAAGTGTTGATGTTACTCTCGATGTTCGTGTCAGTCGTCTGTCGTCCTTGGTCGTTTTTAACGGTGTTCGCGGTGGTCGTCGCGTGGCATTACGTGATCAACGTGAGGAGCAAAGACGTGACTTTGAAAAGAGGTGCGAACGAAGAACCGATCGTGGTGACGGTGAGAATGCAAGGGATGTTATTACTCGCGGTGTCGGCGATTTTAATATTCGGGTTCACGTCGTTCTCGGCGACGTTCGTGACGTGCGTTTCCATCGGCGCGGGCGTGTGCGTGTCGCACTCGGTGATGAAAGCGCCTTTGACGGAGAACAACAGTTCTCCCGACGGAGGGGACTCGCCGACGAGTCCGTCGTTATTGGCTGAGTTTCAAGAGTACACCGGGTCCACGTTATCTACGTTCAACCGAGGCGCCGGGTTCGAGAAAGTCATCCCGAGTCAAGTCTACGAGTACGGCGGCAAGGCGCTCGACGGCGCCACCGCGGGCGTGAGCACCATTAGCTCGTATTTCGGCCAAGCTATTTTGCAACGCACCGGGTCGAACGTCAGCAATAACAGTAGTAATAATGGCGGTGGTAATGGTACCGGTACGAGCGCCGGCTCTTCTTCAGTGTAATCGTATATGTTTTGAACTTTCAACTTTGTATTTACTTTTTGTCTTCACACCTTTAACACCCCTAGAGACAGCATTTAGAGAGCACTTCTTTATCGCAGTTTAACAGATACACACAGTCAGAATACGCGCGCGAGGAGTGCAAGCGCGCAGGAGTAGGAGAGAAAGTGGTCGCATTAATTCGTGCGCTCTTTGAGCTTTCGACGCGTGCATATACTACATGACCCGGGCGGAAGAGATCAAATCCTTCAACGAAACCCGCAAAAATCGCATGCAACAAAAGTTTATCGTCCCACTCGTCTACGCGCCGTTACTGCCTTTAATACGGATTGGATTTAAAACAAATCCACTGGTGAGAGATCGTTTGTTTGCCGTGGCACTCGGGTGTGGGTTAGCGCACGCCGGCTGGGTGATGAGTCGAGACTCGAGCGTGTGATTGATTAGGTGTGTTGCAGGTGTTTTCCCCTAATTCCTTACTTGGATATGAGCGACGACGATAAACTCGCCGCGCCGAACCGTCACAAGTTCTACGTCGACGAGAACAAATTGGTGTACGAGTGGGAGCAAACGTTGGAAGAGGTGAACATTTTTATCCCCGTTAGTTCCGAGTTGAAAACGAAGGAAGATTTGTCGGTTGAAATCACCGGGAAAACGATCGAGATTAAGAAGAAGAAGAAGAAGATTGGAGACGAAGATTGCCACGTGTTGCCGAAACTGGAGCTGTACCGACAAACGATCGCGGATGAATCCGTGTGGACGCGAGATCAATCCACCGGGGAGATGCACATTCAACTGGTGAAGCTGAAAAAAGCGGAACCTTGGGAAGCGGCGTTTAAGGAACATTGCCGTAACAACCTCCGAGGAGCGACGCCAAACGCGAGCGACGAAACGTCGACGAAAGCCGAGGCCGATGAAAAAATCGAAATGGACAGAAGACGGATGATGCTCGCTCGATTTCAAAAGGAAAATCCTGGATTTGATTTCAGCGACGCTGAGTTTGAAGTCGGCAAAGAAGTCCCGGACGCCAGCGAGTGGAATTTGAAATAGTATGTAGTTGTAAAAGTAGTCGTGGTAGTACTCGTATTTGTACTCGTAAGAGATTGAATTTTTGAAATTTCTCATAAAAAACAAGACAAAAAACAAGACAAAACCCACTCAAAAAAAAAAGCAACAACACAGTACAACGAACACCGTTCACATGCTCTCCTCCACGGACGACGACGACGACGCCTCTTGGAGCAACTTGGGCACCGATCTTCAAGGCGAAGAGATCGTTCTCGAGGACGTCGTTGGAAAAAAGAAGACGAAGGAGGAGTTCGAGGAGGGAGACGAAAAAGAATTGGAGGAAAAACCGCAAATGACATGCGGGAAAAAGGACGACTCTCCCCCTTCAAAAGAAGAAGAAGAGAAAGAGTTGGAGGGCATCGAGGACGCGTGGGAAGGCAAAGACGAGGAAGTGCGCGCGTGGCTGGAACTCGCGGAGGCGCAATTTGACGCGAGGACGTCGCCCTTAATCGGGGCGCAACAGAAACAGCAAACGAGTCACGCGACGACGACAAAATATGAGACCCCTACTCAAGGAGAGGGGGGTGAAGGTCCAGTCCAAGAAAAACAACCGCGAAGAGAGAACAAACGAAGACGGGCGAACGCGATGAAAACATTGAAGAGGTCGCTGGATGTGAAGTTGATGATGAGCTCGGTGGTATCGATTTGCATTGGAATCGTGGCTTTGTATTTAGCCACCATGTCGTCGTCGACGACGAGGGACGTCGTGATTACTGAGAATACGCCTTCCGAGACGAACTCGTTCGAGGAACGATTAAAAGCGATCGAGGAGATTCAACGGTGCGAAGTCAAGTTGGAAAAAGCGAAAGAGAAGGTGGAGGAGTTGGTGACAAAAATTTTGGAGGAGAAGAGGAAGCTTCGCGCACAACAGCAACGGGGCGTTTTCGCCTCGTGGTTGGCGTTTGAAGACGACGAGTATTCGGAGGCGATTTCATCTTGGACTGCGATGGTCGCAGTGGTGACGTATTTTACCGCGATATCGATGATTTCGCTTTGGTTCTGGAAGTTGGTAAACCTTGCGTTCTTTGGTAACGGCGAGATGGAAGAATCGTCGTTTTTTACCACCACGACGGGGACGACCAGAAGCGACGAAAGCGGCTCGGCGAAAGACGACGACGACGGAAAAGGAGAAAGACCAATCGACTCGTACGCGAAAGTCGCGAGGCATTTAAACGCCAACAAAACACCAACATCTTCGATCCGGGGCGCCTTGCGTACCCCAAGCGACTCGGGCGTTCCCAAGCCGTTCGCCACGTCTTCGCAAAGACGCAGGAGCGTATCGCCAACCGTCTCCAAAGACGGCGCCACGCCTCTCTCAAGATTACCTCGCTACAAAACGCCGCAGTTACCGCCAACCGCCAACCGTCGCGGTCCGGCGAGAGAAGACTCGGTGAATAACTTAGGTCGTCGAATGCAAGACGTCGCCGACGAAGACTTGGCGATGAATCTCTACGGAGAACAGTGATGAAAAGAAGCATGAACCCCGAGAGAAAGAGAAAGAGAAAGAGAAAGAGAGACAAAAGAAGAAGAACAAACACACAGAACGTCTCATACGCGTACTCGTCGGCGGCTCGCCGCGAGTACGTACCTAAACAAAGCTGCTGTAACAATACAATACTAACATACACTTTTATACACAATCGAGTTCGTCTCAACTCGTCATCGCCTCTACCGCCTTCTCTACTTTCCTCCTCACCTTCCTCCGCTTCTCTTCCTTCTTTTCCTCCTCCTCGTCTCCGTCTTCGCCATTCACCGCAAACCTCCCAATCTTCTCCAAAACGTTCTCCTTCAAGCTCCCCAACTTCCCGTGCACGGCCACCGCTCGCATCGTGCACGTCCTCCCTTCCACTCTTTCGATGTTTTCGAAACAAAGTTTCACTTTTCGTACGTCTTCGCGCGAGCATCGTAAAACGACCACGTTCGACCCGTATTTTTGCTCGTAATACTTCACCTGCACCGACGGACACATCTCTCGAGCGCCGGCGACGCCAAACGCGGATTCGATTTCCAAACGCAGTTGATTCGAGAGCGCGTGTTCCGACGTCGGTTTTTTATCGTGGAAGAGCGCGCGAGCGATGATGTATCTGTTTTTAAATCGAACCATGTTATGTGGTAAACACACGCACGCACGCACTCTCTCTCTCTCTCCGTCACCGAACGCGCGCGTGTATTCTCTATTGTTTCTGCGCGCTGTTCTTTACGCGTATTCTAATTAATTAGTGAGCTTTTTGGCCGTTGCATCCCCCAAAAGAAAGGCGAATTTTGCACCGCATTACACACGCGAGACACACACTCTAGGAACAGGTCTTGAAAACAGCATTCATCTCCCGAGAACACGAATAACAGCAGAAGAATACGAACGCTAAAGCGGCGAGAACGATGATGATGATGCGCTCTCGGGGTTCCGGAGAAGAAGGAGGAGGAAACTATTTCCCAGGCGGCGCGGTATCTCTGAACGAGACCAATTTCATGAATTCCAATTTCGACGACCCGGAAAGCGCGTCGAAGACGAAGACGTTTACTTCGAGAATAGGGAAAGCAGCTTCGTCGGGAAACGCGAACGGGAAAGATAAGAGCAGTTTGAAGAACTCGAGGATGATGAATAAAAGTTTAAAATACGTCGGGGTATTTCTCTTGCTGTGCGTGTTGACGATTGCTTCGAGAACGTCAAAGACGATTACGTTGGTCGTGTTAGCCTCGGTCGGGACGTTGGCGTTTGCGAAGTATTTATCCATGTGGGTGCTGGAAAAAGACGAAGGGACGATGGAGATGATTGAAGTGGCGGATGCGATACGGGCCGGTGCGAGTGGGTTTTTCTCCACGCAGTACGGGCTGATTAGTAAACTCGCGGTGGTCTGCGCCGCGTTCGTGTTCTTTTTGTACGAGTTCAGACAAGTGACGCCGGAGCAAGAGAAGAGCGGGTTGACCAGTCACAGCGTGGCGATATTGACGACGGTGGCGTTTTTGTTGGGGGCGTTTTGCTCGGGGATGAGTGGGTACGCTGGAATGTGGGTATCGGTGAGAGCGAATTCGAGAGTGGCGGCGGCGAGTCGAAGAGGCTCGAGAGAGCCGCTGGTCGTCGCGTTGAGAGCGGGTGGATTTGCCGCTTTGTTGGTGGTCGCGACGACGGTGTTAGGCGTGGCGAGCTTGTTCGCGGTGTATTCGTGGTGGTACGGACTGACGAGTGCTGGGATGAAAGCAGCCGGAGGAGGTGATTCGGCGAGCGAATCGATTGAAAACGTGATCGAGATACCGCTGATGTTAGTCGGTTACGGATTCGGGGCGTCGTTCGTCGCGTTATTCGCGCAGTTAGGTGGTGGGATTTACACCAAAGCAGCGGATGTAGGCGCAGATTTGTGTGGCAAGGTGGAGATGAATATTCCCGAGGACGATCCGAGGAACCCCGCGGTGATTGCCGATTTGGTCGGAGACAACGTCGGGGATTGCGCAGCCAGAGGCGCGGATTTGTTCGAGTCCATCGCGGCGGAGATCATTTCAGCGATGATTTTAGGCGCAACCGTGGTGAGAAGATCCGATATGAGCGTCGTCGAAGCGAAGGGGTTCGTGTTGTTCCCACTGGTGGTTCACGCGATGGATTGCTTTGCCTCGGCGATTGGCATTCTGTCCGTTTCTGAGATCGAGCCGAGATACAAGCAGGAACCGTATTCAGTGTTGAAGAGAGGGTATAACGTGGCGTTGGCGATTGCGTTGGTGTGTTTTGGTATCGCATGCAGATGTATGTTGTATACGGAGAAAGCCGAGGACGCGTGGAAGTACTTCTACGCGTGTGGTATAGTTGGCATTTTGTGCGGATACTGCTTCGTGTTCATCGCGCAGTTTTACACCGATTACGCGTTTCCGCCAGTCAGAAAGATTGCCGAAGCGAGTACGACTGGCAGTGGCACGAATGTCATCGCTGGTGTTGGTGTTGGTCTCGAAGCGACCGCGGCGCCGGTTATTGTGGTTTCCATCGCCGTCGTCGCGGCGTATCATTTAGGGCAAAATGCCGGATTAGTTGATGAAAGCTCGGACGAACCGATTGGCGGTTTGTTTGGTACCGCGGTTGCGACGATGGGAATGCTCTCCACTGCAGCCTACGTCTTGACCATGGACGTGTTCGGCCCGATCGCAGATAACGCCGGCGGTATCGTAGAAATGTCCAACCAACCAGACTCGGTTCGAGACGTGTGTGACGAGCTAGACGCCGTAGGAAACACGACGAAAGCGACAACGAAAGGGTATGCGATCGGTTCCGCCGCCTTGGCGTCGTTTTTACTCTTCTCCGCGTTCATGGACGAAGTTTCCGCGTTTACCGGTCAAGCGTTTTCCACCGTGGATATTTGCATCCCAGAAGTGTTCATCAGCGGTTTGCTTGGCTCCATGTTGGTATATTTATTCTCCTCGTTCGCGATCGCGGCGGTCGGGAAATCGGCGCAAGACGTCGTCAAAGAAGTTCGACGACAGTTTGCGGAGAATCCTGGAATCATGACGTACGATACGAAGCCAGATTACGAACGGTGCGTCTCGATTGTGGCGAAATCGGCGTTACGAGGTATGGTTAAACCAGGCGTCGTCGCCGTTTCTGGACCACTAATCACAGGCATTATATTTCGACGCATCGGCATAGCCTCCGGTCGCGAGTTACTCGGCGCGAAGTGCGTCGCAAGTTTTCTCATGTTTGCCACCGCGAGTGGGATTTTGATGGCATTGTTTTTGAACACCGCCGGAGGAGCGTGGGATAACGCCAAGAAATACGTGGAAACTGGATTCGGAGGAGGGAAAGGGAGCGAAACGCACAAAGCGGCGGTCACGGGAGACACCGTGGGTGATCCATTTAAGGATACCGCTGGACCGAGTATCCATGTGTTAATTAAAATGCTCGCGACGATTACGTTAGTTGCTGCGCCTATGTTTCTCGATTAAAAACGTGTAATATTGAAAGAACAAAACTAAGATTATATTAATTACTGGGTATATTTGACTTTTCTGACCATTAAAAGAATGTATATCGATACGCGTATAAGTACACGTCTGTTTGCTCTCTCGTTCATACTCACTTTCGCATTTAACGCTGCATAGCAGCCACCGCCGCGTTGCCTTGCATCAAGCCGGCGCGAATGGCGGCGCTCGCATCCGCCACCGCCGCCGGTCCGCTCGGTACGAAGATGGTCGAGTTCCCGCCTTGCGTCCCAACCTCCTTCATCGTGTCAAAGTATTGCGTCATCATCATCATTTCCATCACGTCCTTGGAGGAAATGCCATCGACTTCCTTTTGAAAGTTCACCACCGAATCTCTCAAACCGTTGATGATTGCCTGTCTTTGCCTCGCCATACCGGTACCGCTCAAATACTTCGACTCCGCGTCCGCCTCGGCAGCTTTCACCACCATAATCTTCTCCGCTTCCGCGCGATCCTTCGCGGCAACTCTTTGTCTTTGCGCCGCGTTGATTTCATTCATCGCATTCTTTACCTTAGGATCCGGCGCGATATCCGTCACCAACGTCGAAATAATGTTATACCCAAACTCCTCCATCGATTTCGCCAACATGTTCTTCACCTCCATCGCGATTTCCTCTTTCGACGTGAAAACGTCGTCCAACTTAATTCTCGGTACCGTCGAACGGACGACGTCGAAGATGTACGAACGAATTTGCCCTTTAGAATCAGTCAATTTATAAAACGCGTCAAACATGCGAGACGGGTCTTGCAAGACTTGATACTGCGTCGAGATGATGATGTTGACAAAGACGTTATCTAAAGTCTTCGTTTCCACGGACACGTCCAAAGATTGGATTCTCGTGGAGATGGTCCCGACATTCGCCGTGCCTGCGTTTGAAAAGGGGTTTAGGAAAAGAAAATAGTTGTTAAGAATGATGAGCGTATTCGCGCTAAAGCGCTCTCTTCGACGGGAAAGCCCCCGCTGTGTGTTGCGCGCGCAAAAGAGACGAGAGCGTTTTTAGAGGAAAAAAGGACCAAGAAAACGTACCGACGCAAGGAATAATCACGTGGCACCCGGGAGGTGCAAATCGGTCGAATTTACCGCACGTGGCGATGACACCGCTGTTTTATTACGCACGACGTGTATAGAGAGAGATGATGTATAGGTCAGCACAAAACGCTTTCATGTGATACGTGGTTGTTTGCAAACATAATGCTACTAAAGAGGAGTATTAAGAATGAATCCGTGCAATCCAATTATTTTCCCCGGGGAGGATTCATAAATATCTCGACGAGATGATGCACACGCGCGAGACGAGAAAGAGAGAGAGAGAGAGAGAGACGTAAAAGAGCGCGCAAAAGCAAGGAACGAAAACTTACAATGTGCCCTGATCGACGCATGTCCAGCAAGCCATGATTGTATGTATTTTTGTCGTGTAAGTGTGTGTGTGTGTAATGTCGTGTGTCGACTTCTTTGTGACGTCTCTCTACCAAAGAGGGTGCCTTTCCGAGAGAGTAAATTTGCCAGCAAAAAGGACTGTTTGTGCAACACAAAAAGTCAATACGAATGCATTTGACATTTTTTTGCCAACTGGGAGAAAAATTGTGAGCACGTAATATGTAATATTCTTCTTATATAGTATCATTGTTTCCTAGTGAACGCGTTCGGACTGAACTTGAACGCGCCGTCTTCGCTCGGCCAGGAAGTCATCCGTTCCGTTTTCGTCACGGTCACGTTAGGACCGCGAATGCCTTTCCAACTCTTTTCGCTGGCGTGCGCGACGCCGACGACGACGGAATCGGAGAACGTCGGCGAACTGTGACCGTCGAATACTACGGCGTGGGATTGGCCGCCATCGATTACAGATTTGACGCAAGTGACGGAGGAGGAGTCCCAGGCCCAAATGCCGCCGACGTTGTTGGTGACTTGGGAAGAGGAGACGAGGCAACGGGCGTTGTTGGAGCAGTCGACGCCGGGGCCTTTGCATTCGCGAAGGATGGTATTGGAGAGGATGGAGCATTCCGCGTTTTGGGTGACGACGACGGCTTCCTCTTTCGTATTTTCAACGACACAGTTACGAAGAGTGCATGTGGCGTTGTCGGTGACGTAGACGCCGGCGCGTTCGGCGCCGTGAAGTTTGCAATCGATGAAGGCGGCGTCGGCGTCTCGGGAGAGGCGCGCGCAGTTGTTTTTACCGGTGATGTTGCAGTTTCGAAAGGTGGCTTTGGCTTTGTCGGTGACGACGAGGCCGTCGCATCCAGTACAAGTAAACGAGCAACCTTCCATTAAGGTTTCGAATTGGTTCTTATTGAGGATATTTCCGCGTTCCATTTGGGCTATGCGCACGGATTCCGCGAACCCGGAGAAATCGAAATCGACGTTGGAAACGACAGAGGATCGAGTGATGCGGAATGTCGGGCTGTTGGCGCGCATATCGATGGTGGCTTCTTTGAGCGCACCTTCGCCTTTGATCCACACGCGTTTTGTCACGCAGACGGTTTCGCCACACCCGTTGTGTGTGCCTCGCAAGAGAAGTATTTTATCGCCGTCAGAAGCCATTTCGACGGCCTCGCGAATCGAGCGCGCGTGGAGGGCGGTATTTTTGTTCACTTCAGCTTTTCGTCGCGCTTCGGCCATGTGCCCGTCTTCTTTACTGTACCGTTCGGTGTTTATGGGATTTTTGTGTTCGTCGGTGACGTCGAATTCGGCGTTTGTCGGAGCTTCTTTGCCTAACCACGCCTCTTCGCCGGCGGATCGAACGTAAATGACGCGACCGTCGAAGCCAGCCGGGGAGCCGTACTTTGCGGCTTGAATGGCGATAACATCCAATAAATCCTTAAACGGTTGCCCGGAAGACCCTTTTTCGCATTCGACGAGCTTTTCGCCCACTCTTAACGACGCGACAGCTAAAGACCACGCGGAGAGTGCAGCGTACGCCTCGCCGCAGCGAAACCGCGCTTTCGACCAGTCCGGCGCAATCGTCGTCGCGCTTATGGCATCTTCTAAAGCCCCGAGTAAATCTTCCCCGTCTCTTAACTTGGCTTTTGACCGATTACATAAGGTCACCACCGCAATCAACTCTTCTTCCGATAACTCTGCATCATTGTTTTTGTCGTTTCGATTACCGTCGCTCGTCTCTTCTTCTTCTTCTTCTCTCCTCTTCCTCCTCAAATCCGCTTCGCACTGACTCAACGCTTCGTCGTACATCGCCACCGCCATCTTCAAATCGTTCGCACGCATCAGTTCGTTCGCTTTTTCTCTCATCGCGTGTGCTGGATGCTCCGACTTTAACTCTTTCAATCGCGCGTCCGGCGTAACTCTTTTCCTCTTTTGAAACACATCCACCAACTGATTGGAGGCATTCTCAGCCTCGATATCTTCCCGCGACACGATCTCGTCCTCGTCTTTTCTCGCCACCTCTAACGCTTCTTTCGGCAACGCTTTCCTCATGTCGAGCGACGACGAGTCCGTCTCGTCCAGTTTCGCATCCTTCTTCACCTTCTCGAGATATTTAAGCGCGTTTGTCTGATCCGAATGCGATTTCGAGACATCATCTCTCTCTCTGCTCTTTTCCAATCGCTTCAACCTTTCTCGCGCGTTCAAAGTCTCTTTGATCGCGTCGAGTTTCTTTTGCACGTCCGGGCCAGAACCTGTTTCCGACCATCTTTGTTTCAATTTGTTCGCTAAGAGTTGTTGGTGTTGGTGCTCTTTCGCCACCATGATCAGGTTTTTCTTTTTATTTATTAATAAAAAGCGAGTAACGCCTTTTTTTTTCGAATGGAGAAAATGATGGAGAAATCTTCTTTCCTAGAAAATTACACACACACTGTATCTTTCTTCCCCGAATAAGAACGAACGCGCTTTGCAAAACTAGGTGCGCGCGCGCTCGTATGGGGCATTTCGACGCTGTTGTTCGACGGAAACGCTTCGTACTCTCCTCGGAAAAGGAAAAGAAGACGCCACCGTACTCGAAGGTGGATGAAAAAAAAACGCTCAGCCTTCCCGCTTCTTCTCCGGTGCCTCGTCGTCGTCCCTTGGAAAGAATCGAATTCGAGGGAGACGACGATGAAGAAGAAGAAGAAGAAGAAGAAGGAGAGGGAGAGGAAGAAGAAGAAGATGAAGAGTTTCGGGGAGTCAAAAGCGTTGGAAAGAGGAAAGCGAGAAGAACGAACGCTTCGACGAGAGATTCCTCGGATTCAGATCTCGGTTGGGTGGAAGAGCACGATAGGAAGCACAAGGTGAAGAAGACTAAGAGTTTTGAGCTTGGCACACCTGAGAAAAAGTCGGAGCGAAAGTCGGAGCGACAGCAAGCGCAAACTCAGAAGAGACGAGAAGAAAGGAGAAGTTTTAAAAAGAAGATGACGACGAAGAAAAAAGACCGACTGGAGGATTCTAGCGAGGACGACACTGCGGAGTCCTACGAAGAGGACAGCTCGGAAAGCGAAGCGGATGATGAGATGGATAAGAACATGCGGCAAGAATTGGACAGAGCAATCGATAATATGCATGGATGGAAACGTCGAGTTTGGAAGAACAGATCAAACGTCAATCCGGCTTCAAAAGACACTTCGGCTTTACCAACCGGCGGGTGGAATGGAACGATTTACTAGGCACTCTATTTTGTACATACAATTAAAAGAACATCATCGCTACTACTAGGAGCATACATTTATCGCGTGCTAAACAATACATAGTGAATAATGTACTTTCGTTCTTTAGCGCGGTCACGTTGTTCGTATCGCCCCCCGTATTATTAATTCCGCGACGTCCATTCGCACGATATTTTTTGCGCGTGTTTACTTCCTTACGCCGCGAGAGCTTTTTTCAAATCGGATTCGATTCCTTGGTCCAACGGATCTCTCGGCGAATACCGTTTAAGAACTTTTCCATCGCGCCCGACTAAAAACTTCGTGTAGTTCCAAGGAATATCGTCCCCTCCAGTCTGCTCTTTCAAGTATTTATACAACGGATCAGCCGGTCCCTTCGCGATTGGATCATCAATTAACGGCGCCATTAACGCCGCATCTGGATCATCCTTGAACTTCTCCCACTGCACCGGATCAACCACTTTACACGCCGTCCCTCTATTTTTCACGGCAACTTCATCCATCACTTGAAATCCATCGCTGTCAATCTTAAACTTCTCTCGCGCTCGCTTCCGTTCGCCGTCGCTCCCGAGCGGTCCTTGGCACCCGAACTGATTCACCGGAAATCCTATAATCTCGAATCCATCTTTGTTATATTTCTCGAACAGTTGCCTCAAGGCAGGGTAATTCGAGTTTGCTAAAGGTCACTCGCTCGCCACGTTGACGATGACTGTCACTTTCCCTTTATATTTCGCGAGCGCAAACGGTTTCCCGTATTGCCTCACGGTGAAGTCGTACACCCCGTTCTCTGGTGTTTCGTTGGCAAAACCGGGAAAGGCGGAGAGAAGAGACGTGCCAGCGACTGCTGCTACGGACAATACGCTTTGGCGGCGGTTGAAAAAAGCGCTTTGGTCTTCTTCTTCTTCTCGAACAACACTGTTCTCGTCCGTAGTAGCATCGAAAGACGACGACGACGAGTTCGTTGGAAAACGCATCGTGCGTTTTCCTCCTCCTTTTCGGGAACGACATCGACGCGACAACGTTGGCGGCCTCGAGGAGGAAAACGACAAAAAGACCGTCGTCGTCATCCTCGAAGTCTTTCTCTCTCTCTCTTTTACCGTCGTTTACTGCGCAGAGTTTTGCGGAGTGTCTCGTTGGAACAACAACAACGTTTCAGTCTCGAGGTTATCGTGCACTTACGCTGTTCCGGGCAGACAACGAGACAAAAAAAGCGGTTTTTCGTCAAAATGCATTCACTCTCGATTCCATTCGTCTCTGCAGTCGCTGCTCGCGAGGCGAAGGAGGATATCTCTGCTTTTTGTTGCTTTTTTTTTCGACGCTTCGCAGAGGAGCGTTTGGTGCATAAAATTTATTCTGCACATAAGCGCGCGAGAAGCATTGGATACTCCACCACGCGAAGCTGGAATACCATCACTCGCGCGCGAAACGCGTCGTTTGATTATATTCGCGCGCGGATTTTTCGGAGAAGAAGACAAAGAAACAGGAAGTTTTAAGCGGGAACGGCACATTCCAACGCGTATCAAATCAGAAAAGATTATCCGTGTCGGACATTTTCTCGCGCGGAAATATCTGCTTTCTGTGCGCCCGAGAGGACCGAGAACGTCGCGACAACAGGCGCAGTGCGTTAAGAAATACATCTCGATACCAAAAAAGAATTTAGAGAAGGATTTATACGTTCGCGCCTGCGCTCGAGCATCGAAGAAGACAAAGACAAAGAGAACGCACATTTAGTCGGTTAAAACAAGTCGAAGAACTGCTCTTCTCTCGAAATCCAAAATGCCGCTCCGAACGCTTCTTCAAGGCACGAATAGCGGAGGAGATAAAAGCGACGATAACACGTACGCGGACGTGTGCGACGAGTTGTTAGCGTCCGGGGCCTTATCTCCGGTAGACGACGATATTTTGTTGGAGGACCCTTTGGAGAGAGGTCGGTCTCGAGATGAGCTCGCGGAGTTCATCGAGGCGGAGATTTATAACAACAATCAGCAGAACAACAACGACGACACCGCGGGGGGGAACGCGAATAACGCGCATAAAAGAAGCGCAGAGGCACGCACTAGCAACGACAGAGACAGCATTTCCGAAGGAACACACCCATCGACGTCGAAACGGTCGAATCACAGTAGCGACAATAACTCCTCGGGCGGCGAACAACATCATCAAAGACGAGATTCGAACGACTCGCAAAGGTCGAACAGCAACCGAAGCAACGCCGGGTCGACGAAAGAGGAGAATACGAATACTAACACGAGCAGCAAAATAGTAACCGACACTCAACAGCAAAAGAAAGGAATACACAGAAAGACGCATTCTTTCGCGTTGTTAGAGGACTTGAGTCATCAGCAGCCGAATTATTACACGCTCGGGCCGATTTTGGACGACTCGGCCATGCGATACGTGGAGATGAATCCGAGCTATTCAAAATTTGACGACTTGGAATACGCGCCGATGAATCCGGCTTTGATGGTTGGGGAATTTAACAACATGGGTAGAAATGGGTATAATCGTGAACAGCAAATGCAACAGCTGCACCAAGGAGGAGCGGGGAATACCCAGTTGGACATTTTGAAGCAACAGCAACAGTATACTCAACAACAACGCAACAGCGTGAACACGAACACGAGTCCGACGGATAATTTTGGCGGTCCGCAGCAACAACAACAGCAACAACAAAAATTGCCAATGCAATCATCACAAGGTGGAACACTGTATCAACAACAACAGCAACAGCAACAGCAACAACGACAACAACAACCGCCTCCAGATGGAGTGGTGCAGCAAGAGTTTACATCGGTCCATCGCGCCGGCGTGGCTGGGCCGCCGCCCGGTAACATTTCGTGGTCGCACATGCCGCCGCAACCGGGTCACCCGAACTATCAGCACATGCAACCACCGCCACCTCAGCAACAACAACATCAGTATCAAATGCAACAAGGAAGTTTACAGCCGCAGCAACAACCGGGCATGCCACCGACGCAAGCGCAAATGACGCGCCTCGATCGATTAAAGCGATGGAAAGAGAAGCGTAAAAATCGCGTGTTTACGAAATCTATTCGGTACATGTCGAGAAAAGTGTGCGCGGATAATCGTCCAAGAATTAAGGGTAAGTTTGTAAAAGTATCTTCGCTGTCAAGTTTAACGGATATCGCCGAAAACAACGACGACGAAGAGAAGATGAAGAAAAAAGAAGATGAAGGCAAAGATAGCAAGCCAGACGACGGTAAAGGAGAACCGAGAGAGAAAGCGAAATCGGAAGAGGCGAACGATTTGATTCGCGATTTGCGAGAGAAGGCTATCGAAGCCGGCCTCGGCGCGGGCAAACCTTTATCAAGGTTGCGCAGAAACAACGCACACTCGTCGGCGCCAAACTTGGCGTCGCTCGCCGATATGCATTAGTCGTAGGCGGAGAGATATTGGCGTTATCAAAATTTAAGAAAAAGAGGAGAAAAAGAGAGAGACAAGAAGAGACAGTGTATTATTTTCGAGATGTACCAAGAGGAAAACAACAACAACATATATCAGCGTAGTCAATTAACAGTTTAGAAAGCAGCGACATAAATACTAAGTGTAACATATACAAATTTAAAAGCATACGAGTGGAAAGAAGAAGGAGGGGACTACGCGCGTTGTTTGACTTCTTCACATGATTCCATCTTTTTATACCTTGGACGGATCGTTCAAATCCTCTTTGGTTAGAAAGTCGTCGATACGTTTCAACACCGGCCCGAACTTCTCCACTAACTCTTTCCCGTCCGTTTCTAACACCGTCTCTCCGCCTAAATTCTCCACAAACCCTTTCCTCGCCGGAGGAAACTGCAACACGACGGAAAACGCGGACGACGACACCCACCCGTGAAACGGCTTCAACTTTTCCGCGTACGCTATCGAAGCCGCCTCTTTCGTTTCCGTCTCGCGGTTCTCCGCGAGTTTAGAGACGAGGACGACCACAAACTCTAAGAATCGCTTGAGCCAAAGAAGACCTTTGGAGCAGCTCGTGTTCGCGGCGAACGCGTTCGATTTCTTCTCGTCCAGGAGGATATCGAACAACTGTTTAATAAGAATAAGAGGGGTCGGTCAGTACACGAAGCCGCGAATATGAAAGAGAAAACGAAAACATCCTCGCGCGCAGCACGACAACAACAACGACCACACAGTATCACTACTCACGTTCTCAAACTCCTCTTCCTTCTTCGCCAGCCTTTCCACGTTCCCGCTGACGTCCGATTTTGCCGGTTTAAACGCCACCCCTAACGCGTCCAACACGGGAAGAAACAAGCGACAGGAACGTAAAAAAGATTTCGTTCGTATCGTCCGCGATTCGTCCTCGCTCGACAAGTTCACCAACGAGTCCACGATTGGTTTGATCAGGTTTACTTCTTTATCCACCATAAATTCTGTTCCGTGAAAGCCGCCAAACGCGTCGTCGTCGTCAGCCGCTTTGCGTTTCTTTTTGTGATGTTCTTTGAATTCCTTTTTCCAATTTATCCATTTTGTTCGTCATTTTCAAGACCAACTACTACTCTACTACGACTCATGAATCGAGCGCTGCTGCTTACCACGATCCCTCGTTCGTCGTCGTGTTGTTCTCCGTCGTCGTCTGAATCGTCGTCTTCTCATCGTCGTCGTTTTTCTTCCGCAAAAGGCGTCAGACGAGGACACCATCAACTACACGCTTCCAACTCCGATGACGACGACAAACAGGAAAACGACGCCGGACCGGACGCGTTCTCTGGATCTATTTTACAAGACGTCCGCAAAGGCCAGGAAGGGTTTACCACGGAAATGAGAATTAACAAAGGGAAGAAGAAGACAGATGATGATTCGAGCAGCGATGCGTTTCCGAAACTCGGAGATATCGTGGAAATCACGTTCAGTTTACGAACGAGCGAAGGGCAAATTTTACAAGACGAAGACGAGGCGGATCCAGTCACGTTTGAAGTAGGCGCCGCGGACGTGGTCGGGAATCCCTTGTTTAAAGCGTTCGATAAAGCGGTGAGGAATATGACGGTAAACGAGACGAGAGAGATTGAAGCGTCCGGCGGAGAGTACGATCCAAACTTGCTGTTTCGCGTGCCGCAGGAACATCCGGAAATCGAACGGTTGAGAGAAGTGTGGGCGGAGAAAGGCGGGTTGCAAGAAGGTGGGACCGTGACGTTGATGAATGGGAATCCGGCGGTGATTAGGTCGATGACGGATGAGGTGGTGATGTTGGACGCGAACCATCCTTTTGCCGGGAGCGATATTTTGTTTGATTTGACGCTGAGAGATATTCGCGCGAACGAATAAATTTTCGTTATAGAAGTGTTGAAAGATAACATGTGTATTCTCTATCATCTATCCGTCTGTGCGTGCCTTTCTGTTATTGACCGTACACGCAAACTTTACCTCGCAAACCAGTGGCCATCATTAATCGACGGATGTAATGTTCGACGGAGATGATGTGCTCGTCCTTCACCACCGCGGATTTCTTGAAGTACTTACCGCCGCCTCCGGAGAAACCGTAAATATCCACTCGCGTGCACGCGCCGGATTCCATCAACGAAATCATTCGAGCTAAACCACCAGTCGGTGTCCCTTTGGTAATTTTCTTATCCTTTTTATAAATCTTGTAGATTTCCGTGATGGCTTTGCGCCAGGACGGCAAAGCCGTGCTGTACCCGACGACTCTCGCGCCGTCTTTGCGCACAAAGTTTTTGGGGATGATTTTCGGAATCATGTAATACTTGGACGGCTTTTGGTTCCCGCCGATAGCACCGACGTAAGAATCTTTCTGCCATAACCCGTCAGTTTTGTACCCGATATCTTTCTCGAACCCTTTCATTTTCGAGTTGAATCGAACGACGAAATCGTGCGCGTCGATTTGCGTGCCCCATCCTTTCTTCAACATGTTATCGGCGGAGCCAATCAACGCGCACGTGCCGAGTTGTCCTTTCCCAAAATCTGGCAAGTCTTCTAAAATGTCCGTGACCGTGGTTTCTGCGGACATATATTTGCGAATCCACTGTTTCCCGTTCCCAGGCGAAAGCGCATCGACGCACGTCTTGTCCATGAACCAACACTCGCGCTCGTCCGTGAGTTGCTCGGCAATCTTCGCAGCCGCCGCAACGCTCGGAGCACCTTTCGTAATCTTTCCATTCGTCGGGAACGCTTTTTCTCCATTCACCGCTTCGTAACAAAATTTCGGCGGCGTGAGATCGGCGGCGAGTTTTTTGAACTGATCCGTTTTCAAAAACGCTTTGCGCTCATCCATCGACTTGAAACTGGGCGGATTGTCGGCGTTGTCCGTACTGGACTCCTCATCGTCGTCACCACCGCCGCTACTACTACTCCCGCTATCCGTTTCTACTTTTTCATCGTCGTTGCCCTCGCCCTCGCCGTCACCTCTTTCCTCCGACCCAACCTCCTCGCTTTTCTTCTTTCCGAAGTGTCCGAACAAATTGTTCGAAATCCATCCACCTCCAGAGCTACTACTGCTACTAGTACTACCGCGACTACTGCTACTGCTCGAACTACTCCCAACGGGGGGACTCGGCGGCGGATGCGCCTTCTTCCACGCGATATCGTGCGCCTCAATCGCCGCCATGACCTCTTCTCCACTCATCATTTTACCTCCGTCACCTCCGTATTTCTCTTCCATCTCTTCCTCTTCTCGCCCGTTTTCCTCTCGCGCGCGTTCCATCCTCCGCTCGCGTTCCTCCTCTTCCTCCTTCTCCTTT
>Ga0129327_10000829_pt1 | contig 18386 bp, 14 predicted proteins | sample CPBDNA_6_FD_111799 | JGI IMG/M metagenome (GOLD analysis project Ga0129327, IMG submission 111799) | Freshwater to marine salinity gradient microbial communities from Chesapeake Bay, USA - CPBay_Spr_31_0.8_DNA | ecosystem: Environmental > Aquatic > Marine > Coastal | place: USA: Chesapeake Bay... | reverse complement strand
CCGGCATTGTTGATCAGAATGTCGACCCTTCCCCATTTTTCCATGGTCTGTCGAACCATGGTTTCCACTTCGTCGTATTTGCTCACGTTGGCACCGTTGGCGATAGCTTCACCGCCCAGTGTTTCAATTTCTGCCACAACGCCCAATGCAGCTTCTGAGGAGCCACCGGAGCCGTCGACCCCTGCACCGAGGTCGTTGACCACGATTTTGGCACCGCGCTTAGCCAGTTCCAGCGCGTGACAGCGGCCGAGGCCGCCGCCAGCGCCCGTTATAATCGCAACGCGATCATCAAAACGAATTGTCATAGTATTTCCTTTGGGTCAGATTGTTCTTGTTTAGCCTGTGAAAAACATATTCAGCCACTCGGCGACCAGGGCCGGGGTCTCCTCGCCTTCAATCTCAATTGTTACAGCCATCTTGATCAGAAAGCGGTTTTCATCCTTACGATCGACATGGAGAACTTCACTGTGCATGCGCACGCGCTTGCCGGCACGAACGGGGGCCAGGAAGCGGACCTTGTCGAAGCCGTAGTTCATCCCCATCACAGTGTTTTCCGGTGCCAATATGCAGTCCTCGCCCATCTTCGCCAGCATTGAGAGGGTCAGAAAGCCGTGGGCGATGGTGCCACCAAACGGCGTGTGCTTGGCTTTTTCCTCGTCAACATGAATAAACTGGTGGTCCTCAGTGCATTCGGCGAAAGTGTTGATACGATCCTGCGAGAGTTCAATCCACGGGCTGGGTTCGAGCTTTGTGCCCGCCGCATTGACCAGTTCTTCTTTAGAGACTACTTTTCCCACCATAATAGTTATCCTCAGTATTTCCACGAAATCAGCTTTACTTTAATAGCATTATACGTGTCAATATATAATGCTGACCCAAATATCAAAGCCCGCAGGTTATTAAAAAGCTACGGGTAACGTATTCACACTTCCTACAAATCATGACAAAGCATTCCCTGAACTCAACTTCTGGTAGTCCTTGAGGCGTCGAAACATCTCTGGTGATATACTGATTCGCTTTCTTTCTCTTAGATCAAAATAACAGGAGATCATCTTCAATGAGGATGAAACGGATTGTGTCAATGCTTCTCGTATCTCGAACTCGCTCTTAACGAGAGATTTCTTAGCAACGATGATCTCTCCATAAATTTCTAGCTGGTCGTCTGGTCTAAGTTCCTTAAAATAAGATACTTCTTGTCTCAGGTTGGCCCAGCCCTTGCTTTGACGAGCTGCTACACTTCTATTCCATCCGAAAACGGCCTGCATCAGTGCGTGGGATGCATCTTCATATAGCTCGAAATAGAACTTCGAAGAGAGATGTCCCATGGCATCGCATGCCGAGTGGTGGACGATGGATTCAGTTATAAGCTCCAATATCGTGTTGACTCCTAGGTTGCCCTTATCGTGTAGGTGGGTATTGTGGATGCCATGCCTCCGGTTGGTAACTACAAATTAGCTCTTTGAGCTCTAAAGAATCTTGTGGTTGACTTCAAGCCAATACCCTATTCCATTCTGCGAACGCATCTTCCCTGAACATTCGATACCACTTCATCTTGGTCCGCTGGCGCCCCAGATTGCATAAATTGTAAACGGCGGCTTTTAGACCCAGAAACCGCTTGGCTTGTCTGGCTGATTTGAAGTGTCTCATCCATCGATCGCTGGCTCTGGTTGGTTCACGGGATCCCTCTGCCCGCTTGTTCGCGCACCGATCAGTGACATAGATCGTTCCTGGAATCAGCTCCCTGTGATTACGTAGCTTATCCGCAACGATTTTTCGGGGTTCACCTCCATGGCTGCGCAATAGCCGCTTTAAGACGCGCATAGAGCCAGACCTCAATATGTCATCCAAGCGCAAAGTGCTCTGCGTCCAGTGCCATCAACGATTCTGCCCCGCCTGCCATTGACGCCGCATGACCGCGGGTTCTTGGCAATACGCGTTTGAAATAAAAAGCAGCCGTTTTAATTTTTGCATGGTAAAAATCTGTATCAGAGACACCTTCATCTAACGCTTTTTGCGCAGTAGAGGCAGAGCGAGCCCAAAAATAACCCAAAACTAAGTAACCGGAGTACATGAGGAAGTCTACTGCGGCTGCCCCCAGTTCGTCGGCGTTGCTGGCTCCCGCTGTGCCTATCTGCTTGGCCAAGTGGTGCCATTCGTCGCAATAGTTGACCAACACCTGAGATAGCTCGGCACTTACCTGTGTGTTGCCATTGGCCTGGCAAAATTGGTAGATCTCATTGGTGAAAATGGCCAGATTCTCGCCGTTGTCCATTAGTATTTTACGACTGATCAAATCCAACGCCTGAATAGCGGTCACACCCTCGTAAATCGTAGCAATGCGAGAGTCCCGCACGTTCTGCTCAACGCCCCATTCGCGGATATAGCCGTGTCCACCAAAGCATTGCAGGGCCATATTGGCTGATTCAAAGCCAGTTTCCGTTAAAAAAGCCTTGGCGATAGGCGTTAACAGCCCAAGTAGACCTTCCGCTCGTTTGCGGGCCATCTGGTCTTGTGATTTTTCAACGATATCCAGCAACTGGGCGAGGTAATAAATCAGGGCGCGACCGCCCTCGGAAAAACACTTTTGGGTCAGTAGCAGTCGGCGTACATCCGGGTGCACGATCAACGGATCGGCGGGGCCGCCAGGGTTTTTCGGGCCCCTCGGGGAGCGGCCCTGCAAGCGTTCCCTGGCGTAGATCAAGGACCTCTGGAAGCCGAACTCCGCATGAGTCATACCTTGCTGGGCTACGCCCACGCGAGAGTGATTAATGAACGCGAACATACAGTTAAGGCCGCGGTTCGGCGGGCCGATCAGATAGCCTGTGGCACCGTCGAAATTCATCACACATGTGGGACTACCGTGCATACCCATTTTTTGTTCGATTGAGCCGCAATGCACATTATTTCTTTCGCCCATCTCGCCAGCGTCATCGTTAAGAAATTTTGGCACAATGAACAAGGAGATACCCTTAGTGCCAGCCGGGGCGTCGGGCAAGCGCGCCAGCACAAAATGGACGATATTCCCCGTCAGGTCGTGTTCGCCCTGGGAAATAAAAACCTTGGTGCCACTGATACGGTAGGAACCATCGTTAGCGGGTTTAGCCTTGGTGCGCATCAAGCCGAGGTCCGAACCGCAGTGTGCCTCCGTCAGGCACATTGTACTAGCCCACTGTCCAGCAACCAGCTTATAGGCATAACTCTTCTTCTGTTCTTCAGAACCCCAGGCTTGAAGAGTAGCCAATGCGCCCTCGCTACTGGCAACGATTAAGCCGAAGGGGATGCAGGCAGTAGATAGCATTTCCCCAAATACAGTGTTCAAGCTCTTTGGCAGCTCCTGCCCGCCGTATTGTTTTGACTGGCTTAAGCCCATCCAGCCGGCGTCACAAAGCTGTTGCCAGGCTCCTTTAAAACCCGGCGGGGTGATTACCTCACCGCTGTTCCAAACGCAACCCACTTCGTCTGCCTCCCGATTCAACGGGGCAGCCACTTGGCTAGCAAATTTAGCCCCCTCTTCCAGAACCATAGACACTAGGTCGGGGGTTGCCTCTTCCGCGCCGGGGAGCGATGCGTAGTGCGCAGGGTAATCCAGTAGTTCATCCATTGTAAAACGGATATCGCGCAATGGCGCCTGATAGTTGGTCATGGTTAAGCTCGCTCAGTAGTTTTCAAGTTTTGAGTTAGTGGCAAAAGGCAGCCGTGTTTTTCCAGCAATGGGTTCAATTGTGAGCGGGCCTTTTCGGACAGTGCCGCATAAGCTTCTCGCAATTGCTGCAGGCATTTCAGCTGGTACTTGTAAGGAGCCTGTTGGTAGTCCAGGTTGGCAACAGAGAGCTTGAAAGATTCAGCCCCTGCCACAACCGCTTCGGCATTGGCCAGTAAAAATGGTAAATATTCATCGCCAATCATGGCCAGCAATGCCTCAACAGCCGGAGCATGGCTCTCGCTTTCCTGGCGCCACTCGCCTTCTAGTCCGGAGAGGTCGTCCATATGATGTAGCCATCGCATGGTGTAGGGTGCACGTTGCCGGCAGGGCTCAACTGCCGATAAGTCCAATATAAACTGGCTCAGTTGACCGTAGAGTCCGAATTCAGCAATAGAAGGGCGCGAACCGAATAGGAAGGGTTGGTTTACTATGTGTGTTTCCATAATATCCATCACCCGGTTACCGATATGCTCAATCACGGGTAGATTGGCCGCGGTAGAGCCCACCAAAACATTGCGGGGCACTTGGTGTTGTACGAACCTGGCGCCAAATTCTTCCAGCTTTGTTAAACCCATTTCCAAGCCAAAATTCTGATCGAAGGCGATCAAGCGGCCAGTCCACAGAGTGTGTTCAGGGTAGGCCCAACGGTAGGCGTACATGGTTTTGGTTAGCCATTCGTCTGCCATATCCTCAATCAGGTAAGCCAGGAAGGTATCTACCTCCTGCGCTGGATAGACCGACCGTTCGCTGTGTCGCTGTTCCAGGTCATGAATCACTGGCGTGGAGTCGTTCCTATACCTCCCGTTCGGGTATTCCAACACCGGTATTATCTTAATCTTGACTTTGGAAAACGCGTGCAGCCAGTCATTCCGTTGTCCCTTGAACCGAAATGGAATCTGCCGGTATCGCAACAACGAGCGCATCTTGATGCTGTAGGGAGAGCCGACGTGTCCATAGAGTGTGTACATAGATGCTCCTTATTTTTTATACATCTCACGAGCTTCTTCATCCTTCAACCCCGTTTCGCGGCCGTCCCTATATTTCGCTTTATCTTCAAACTTTAGTAAGTTGAACATGTAAATGGGCTTGCCATCGTCGGGTTCGCTAAAACCGGCTATCTGTTCTTTGTTGGGGCTAACCGCGATTTTTACTTCCATCGTTTTTGCCTTTATGTTGAATTAAAAAACCGTTCAATTTTTGCTTAAAATACTCATGGGCGATCATACGGTCACGCGCAACCTGACGACTCTTCGCGTATATAAGAGCTTGCAAGGAAGAAATGTAGCGCCCCCCACGCGAGCATGATGGGAGCGACAAATAACAGTGCGTAACGCAGTGAATCCATTCCATAGGTCGGGGCTATCGCATCGCTAAGAACGCCGACCACGAGAGGGCCAAGCCCCATGCCGATAAGATTAAGCGCCAAAAAGTAAATCGCTGACGCCACCGCTCGCATTTGGTTGGACACCATACCGTGGGTAACCGCGATTACCGGACCGATAAATACGGAAGCAAGGGCCGCTGGCAGAGCATGGTATAGTAATGCCATTGTGCCGCGGTCCGTCAGAAACGAGGCAGCAGCCAGCGGGACAGAAAGCGCGTAGGCTATAGCAGGTATCCAGGCGTACCAGCGTAAATCCGTTTTACCGAAACGGTCGGCGAGATAACCACCAAGGAAAGTGCCAACACCACCAAATAAACCCGCTAGCAGAGCCAGCCAGGTACCTACTTCACCCGTACTCATACCGTAAGAGCGAATCAGGTAGGACGGCATCCAGTTAACCTGGGCATAGGTAGCAGTAGCCACCAACGCACTGGCGAAGGCCAAATGACGAAAAGTCCTCAACGACCAGAGCTTATAAACGACTTCCGCAAAAGATGGAGCCGACTCATCCAGTACGCGGCTAGCAATGCCTTCGGAGTGACCCCGCTCAGGCTCGGCGAGGGTGAATCGCAACACCAGTGCAAGTAGCAGGCCGGGAACACACACTGCAGCAAAAGCCACGCGCCAGCCAAAAAACTCGTTGAGCCAGCCCCCCATCAAAAAACCAGCCATGATGCCGATGTTGATACCCACTGAATAGGTGCTCAATGCCGTGGCCCGCTCAGACGGTGGGAAGATATCTGAGATCATTGAATGGGCCGGGGGACTTCCTCCCGCTTCTCCTACTGCCACCCCAATACGAGCCAGCAGCAGATGGACGTAGTTCTGCGCCAGTCCACACAAACCGGTCATCACACTCCACACCGAGATCGCGAGGGCGATGATAGAGCGACGCACACCGCGATCAGCCCAGCGGGCAATCGGAATGCCGCAAACCACGTAAAATACAGCAAAAGCGAAGCCTGTCAGTAGCCCCAGCTGGGAATCGGAAAGAGCCAGTTCCTGCTTGATAGGCTCCTGCAAAATGGCCAGAATCTGCCGGTCGATAAAGCTCACTGCATAGGTCAGTGTCAACAAACCCAGGGCATAGTAGCGGTAGGGCTTGCTGTTGTAGGGGCTGTCTTCTCGCCCAGTTTCTGTGCTTTCAATAACGTCGGTTGTCATTTTCTACTCGATATTTGTATTTTTTTGCAGCGGGATTTGACTAATTGGGCCAGTAAATATACTCGTCCCCTTCTTCGAACCGATCAGCCATGGTTTTGTCAATCATCACCGGCCAGTCACTGACAAAGGGATAGAGGGGGCCGCGGGAGGCAGCCTGGTGGTCCGCCAACAATGCTTGGAGCTCCGCCAGTTTTTCGGAATGTGTTGAGGCAAGATTGTGCTGTTCTGTCGGATCTTCAACTAGGTTATAGAGCCAGTTTTTGTTGCGTTTGCCTTCGGTAATCAGCTTCCAGCCGTCGGCTCTTACAGCCTGAAGGTAACCACTTTGCCAGAACAATGCATCATTCTCGCGGGCGATCTCGCCAGTGCCCGTTGCCAGGGGTAACAGATTTTTTCCGTCGATCACCACATCTGTAGGTAAGGGTGCCCCGGCCGCGGCCGCAAGTGTCGGCATCACATCAATATGTGCAACCGGTGTATCAATCGATGTACCCGGTTCGATCCGTTTTGGCCACTTGATAAACAAGGGCGCACGAATACCCCCTTCGTGCAAAGTAATTTTCCAACCGCGATAGGGGGCGTTTACCTCTGGCAACCCTAGGTAGCCTGCTCCGCCATTATCAGAAGAGAACACAACCATTGTATTGTCGGAGAGGCCCTCGGCTTCCAGCTTTTCCATAATGCGCCCAACCGAGCGGTCAATAGAGCGAATCATGGCCGCGTAGACCCGGAGACGATGCGGCTTAATATCACCCACCGCTTCATAGTCCTCACGTGTGGCTTGCAACGGCGTGTGGACTCCCCAGTGGGCGAGGTATAAAAAGAAAGGCCTGTTCTTGTTGGCCTCGATGACTTTCAGGCTTTCCTCAGTATAGTAATCGGCCAGATAGCCCCCCGGCGTAAACCTTGCCCTATTGTTGAAGGAGTCTCCGTACTTCGAAATCTTCCACAGCGTCTTATCTATCGGGTCAAACGCTAGACGCGCATTCACCACATTGGGATCATCCTCCGGTAGGTGCAACTGACCTGTCTTCAGCAGGCTTTCATCAAACCCCCTCGATATCGGATGATACTTATCCGTTGTACCCAGGTGCCACTTGCCTATATGCGCCGTGTAGTAGCCGCGATCTTGAAGCACGTTCGCAATCGTTATCTCGTCGACTGGAAGGCCCTGTTCACTGTAATTTGGCTTGGCGGCAGCCTGTTCTGAATCGAAAAAATACTCTGGCATATTATTGTCCAGCGCATTACCGAAACTCACTACCATTTTGCTAAACCCAGGCGGTGCCGGGGTGTATTCAAACCCAGTGCGTGTTGAGTATCGTCCGGTCATCAACATCGCCCGCGACGGCGCACAGGTGGCATGACCCGCGTAGGATCGTGTAAAAAGTGCGCCATCAGCAGCCAATCGATCAATGTTTGGAGTGGGCACAGCACCGCCCGCGACACCACCACCAAAAGTGGAGATGTCGTTTATACCGAGGTCATCAGCGAGGATAAAAATAATATTTGGCGATCGCTGGTTAGGAGGTTCGACTGCCTCCTCCGGTCCTTGCTCCCAAACAACAGGTATAGTCGGACCAATATCCGTTGCAACATATGTTGCCGTGTTGGGCGTTTCAGTAGTTTCGATACGAGTGAGTGGCGACGTTCGACTCTCCGGAGCATTGCAGCCGGCAATAGCAAGAGCGCAAAAAAGAACGGTAACGATTGGTATTCGGTACTGGATAGCTGATTCAGAAATCGCCATGCAGATGGTCTCCATACTTGATTAACGATCGGATTTACCGCTTTAGTCACTCTACGACGCCCTAGTGCTATCAAGCACCTCCCAATAATTACATAATATATATTATTTTATTTTTAATGTAAACAAGAGTCTCGTCAGTTTTTGGGTCGCTAAAATAACGAGAGAGGGGATTGCTTGCACATCACTTAAACTATTGCGTATATGCATAATTTCTGACGGTTTTGCGGCCGACTAACAGAGTCTTTTTTTCGCCGGGCAGCACCGTTCTTTCAGATTGACGTCGATATTCCGACCGCTAATGGCAGCAAAGCCGTGAACCATATGCCACTGCTGCATGACAAAAATATGCACGGCCTATCTATTTTGGTTTCGCCAGGATCCCGTCGAACGCCATGTTCACCACGTGATCGATGACAGACTGTGCAGAACGACCCCGATTTGGACGATACCACTCGGCTGTCCAGTTCATCGCACCGAATATCAACATTCTTATCGTGGGTAAATCGAGGTCTGGCCGCAGGTGGCCTGATGCTTGCGCTTCCGCGAACAGGGAGTGAAATAAATTTCCATGCTCTTTGTGCAGAGCATAACTTCTTTCGCGGATATCACTTGTAAGTACAGGAAAAATTCGGTTGCCCGCCGCACTGTAGTCGGATGTCTCGAGAGCCATTGTCGCGTCAGATCGTATGGCCGCCCTAAGCCGATCCAAAGGTGTTGCATCTTCGGGTAGAGCTGCAAGTACTTTCTTTAGGTTGCCGTGAAGCGTGTGTATGCCAAGCCGAAGTACTTCTTCGACAAGATCATCGCGGCCTTTGAAGTGGTAATACAAGCTTCCGGTTGTAACTCCAGCCGCCTCGGCTATGTCTTCCAAACGAGCCGAGTAGCCTTGCTGCCGAAACACTCGGGCAGCAGAATCAAGAATCCGCTTACGCGTCTCCATTGATTTGCTATTCGGTTTCTTTTCGTATGAGTTCTTTTTGGAAGGCATATTATGTAGACTTAGCTCAAGATATCTTTTGCTGTTTGGGAAATCACATTCTTCAATTAAAACGTTGCAGGCACTACTTGTGTCGAAATCGATCGCCACACATAATCCATGCTATGCAGGAAACATACCTTTAAAAACAGTTTTTATCAAGCGTTAGCGGTTCTTGATAGTTGAAGATTAGGATGAAACCTGTTTTATACGGGCATAGTTGCTGGCAGGCAGTTACCCTGCCGACATGCTGTATTTTGATTGCATGCTACTACCTCGCTTGCCATTCTTGCCTCTGCCGTTTGCATATCCATAAATTTTGCTGCGTATTTTCGTCGCAGCGCAATGAATAAACGTACCCCTGCTTTCAATCAACTCGCCAGCCAGCGAAGACCTCACATAGCCCAATAGCCCAATAGCCCAATAGGCCAGGACGGTTGCCTAACGAGATACCATCTGGGGAATTTAGGGCACTCGGCAGTGAAAAACCACCTCCCTCAGTCAAAATGTTACGCCAATCGGCACTTGACAGCTCGGCACCTCTATATCGAAAGGTGAGATATAAGTCCGCGAGCAACGATAGGCCGATACGCACATGCATGACATCCTCAAGCTTTGTTGATAAGTGCTCGGCCTATATCATATTCTATTTGCAATAAAACATAATATGTATTAGATTATGTTTAATGTACTGATATCAGACACCCTGTCGCCGCAAACTTCAATTACGACAGATCTTAAAAGCTCGATTATCTTGATAAGGTGATAACAATATGAACTTCTCAAAATATATACCAACACTAGCTGCTGCTTTCGTTACGTTTGTTGGACATCAATCGCCGGCGATGGCGCAAGCAACATCAAAAGTGCTTCTTGAGGAAGTCCAGGTTTTTGGTAGCAAACAAGCCTCCAGCCAGGCCGCTCAAGACGTTCCGTTACAGATCTCGGCGTACGACAGCACTCAACTGGAAACTCTTAAGGTCGTGACGATGGAAGACTTATCTTTCTCTATGCCTAACGTTTCCTTGGATCAGATTGGCACCTTTCCCGGGGTGGCCAACTTTTCTATACGTGGCTTTGGAATCAACTCCTCCGCCGCATCAATAGACCCGGCAGTCGGGCTATTTATTGACGGCGTATATATGGGTGTCAACTTTGGCAGTGTCGTCGATACCTTTGATTTAGAAAGCGTTGAGGTTCTGCGCGGCCCTCAGGGCGTGCTATTTGGTCGAAACGTAACCGGTGGAGCAGTACTCCTGCGTACCGCTCGTCCAACACCCGGTGAGGATCTGAAGGCCAAGATCAAGGTTGGATATGAAACAGAGGATCAGTTGACCGTATCGAGCTCCGTTGAGGGCTCTCTAACCGATGCCATTGCCGCCAAGCTTGCTGTTTATAACAGAGATGATGGCGGTTATTTCGATAACAGCTTTTTGAATAAAGATATAGGTGCGCAGGAATCACAGCTGATCAAATTTACTACGGTTTGGCAGCCAACCAATAGCTTGGATTTCACACTGGTATACGAGGATGGATCCATGGAGGGTGATGGCGCCGTACTTCAGTTCGCCAATTACAAGCCTTTAGACCCCAGCGACAAAGTCCAAACCAAGCAGGGAACCATTGGTGAAAATGATCAGAAGTGGGAACGTCTTATGTTAGAAGCTAACTGGGATATTGGTCCTGGTCGTCTAACAAATATTTTCGGCATGCGGGATTTGGACGTGTACATGATTTCAGATATCGACGGTGCTCAAGCCGACAGTATTGAAGTCGAGCAAGGCCATGAGCACAAGCAGTTTAGTAACGAGTTACGTTACAACTTTAGTGCGACGGATAACTGGAATGTAACCTTGGGGGTGTACTGGTTTGAGGCCGACTTAGAAAGCTATGGTGGTCGTTGGATGCGCTTATTTTCCGATGATGACACACAGAGACCGTTATTGCGAGGCGCTGGTGGCGGCAGACAAACTCATGTAGTCAAGGGCCTTTTCTGGAACAACGAGATCGAGCTAACCGAGACTTTGGACCTTACACTGGGCGTTCGTTATACAGAAGAAGAAAAAAAGGACGTGGCCGTTTATCCTCTTTCATTCTCGGGTGACAGCCCATGTGATACGAACACTGCTACATGTGATGACGTGGGCCCCTACCAGAGCATGGACTGGTCCAACACTACACCTAAAATTGGACTGCAATGGTCACCTTCCGATGACGCCCAGTTATACGCGTACTACACTAAGGGCTTCCGCTCTGGTGGATTCGACAATCGAGCCGACCCACAATACGCTGGCATACCCTATGACGAGGAAAACACGGACAGTTATGAGGTCGGCTTAAAGTCGGTATTTCTTGACGGAACTGTACGTTTCAATGCAGCCTTATTCTACAATGAAGTAGCGGACATACAGCGAACCAGCTTTTTCGAAGGCTCAGAAGGGGCTCCCGCACAGCTAACGCAAAATGTAGCGGATGCAACCGTCACGGGTGCTGAGATTGATTTCTCGGCGCTGTTAAGTGAAAACTTCGTATTGACCTTCAACGCGGGCTATCTTGACGCCTCATACGACGAGATTTTCACATCGTTCGACCCAGCTCTCCCGCTTGAAGACCAGGAAGACCTTGAGTTTGCCAGAGCCCCTGAGCTTACGTTTAGCACCTCAGTAAATTACGATTTTGCTATCGCAGACCATGGATTTCTTTCCTCCAGACTCGCTTATTCATATCGTGACAGTACGTTCTATGATGATCGGAATCGCGGCAAGTTTCCATCCTACAGTCTAGTTGATGTGGGATTTACTTACGCTCCCAATGATGGTGTTTGGAGTCTTTCCCTCTACGGTAAAAACCTGCTGGATACTGCGGTTCTAGGTTCCATCGTATCCTTCCCCCCATCTTTTTATCCTGGCCCTGATGGTAATTACACGGCTGGTCTGGGTAAAGGGCGCCGCTGGGGTCTGGAGTTTGCCTACCACTTTGAGTAATAACCAGTTCTGCGCGACGTGACGGAAGAGACACCTTGCCACCTGAGCAATTGCCGATGACTTAAATGGCCGTTGTTGGTGGCTCCTATGACCAAGCTTCGGGTGGTGGGCCCGCCTAGGCTCACGGAAGTTACCCACAGACGAAATTTAAGGAAAACTTACTATGAAAACGAGAATTACTGAACTGTTTGGTATCGAGCATCCGGTGATTTGCGGGGGGATGATGCGCGTAGGTACTGCAGAACTTGCTGCAGCAGTTTCAAACGCCGGCGCATTGGGAATTATGACCGCGCTGACACAACCGACGCCTGAGTTACTGGAAGCCGAAATTAAGAAGTGCCAGTCACTGACCGACAAGCCTTTTGCGGTCAACCTGACGGTTGGAGTGGTGGCAACTCAAATCAATTATGATGATTACATTGACGTAATCTGCCGTAGCGGTGTCAAAATCGTCGAGACGGCCGGTCGCAGCCCAGAGCCTTTTATGGAACGGTTCAATGCTCACGACATTAAGGTGATTCATAAGGCAGTGACTGTACGCCATGCACTAAAAGCCGAAAAGCTGGGTGTTGCGGTCGTTAGTATCGACGGCTTTGAATGCGCTGGCCATCCGGGTGACGATGATGTCGGTGGCCTAGTATTGATTCCGGCGGCCGCATCACAACTCAGCGTTCCGATCATTGCTTCGGGTGGGATTGCTGATGGCCGAGGACTAGCTGGCGCTCTGGCACTTGGTGCCGATGCCATTAATATGGGGACCCGATTTCTTGCGACCCAAGAGGCACCGGTTCATGAGGATATCAAGAACGCTATCGTAGAGATGAAGGAAACCGATACCGCCCTGATCTTCCGTACTTTTGGGAACACCGCCCGGGTCTACAAGAACCAAGTAGCGACCCAAGTGTTAGAGATAGAGAAGGCGGGGGGAGATTTTAGTCAAGTCCACCATCTGGTTAGTGGCAAGCAACAGGATATCGCTTGGTCCACTGGCGACAAAGAGGCGGGAATGATTAGCTTTGGGATGTCCGGTGGACTTATCCACGATATTCCGACATGTCACGATCTAGTCAATACTATAGTGGCTGAAGCGGAACAAATCATTAGGGGCCGGCTGTCATCGATAGTGGAAGTAGCGTAATGCTAGATGTTTTGAAGCAAGTCACTGCAGCCATGACTGCACCAGGACAGATGTTTGCTATTACAGAAACTGTCGTCCGAGGGAACAAGATGAAAACCTGGGCAAACGCGCCCAAATCACTGCGAGACCTATGGCTCAGCAGCAGTGTCCATGGTGAGAAGGACTATCTCGTCTATCAGGACCAACGCTGGACTTACAGTGAAGCTCACGATCAAGTGGCACGTATCGCCAACTGGCTCACATCTCAGGACATCAAACAGCACGACCGCGTTGCAATCGCCATGCGCAACTACCCTGAATGGATACTCTGTTATTGGGCTATAGCCTCGATTGGCGCTGTCGCTGTAGGCGTAAATGCCTGGTGGGTGGCACCAGAATTAAAGTACGGCTTAAACGACTCCCAGGTCAAAATGCTGATTTGCGATGCGGAACGATTAAGTCATTTTAGTGAAATCGTGGAAGAGTTCCCCAATCTTCCTGTTGTGGCGGTGCGGGTAAACGACATTCCGGAATGGGCCATCGATTGGAACGATGTTATGAGGGCAGCCCCCTTTATAGCCGATGTTACCATTCATCCTGACGATGACGTATGCATCTTCTATACCTCTGGCACTACCGGCTTCCCTAAGGGCGCCCAGTTAACCCATCGCAGTTGCGTCAATCAATTATTTAGCGGCATGTTTGCAATCAGTAGCCAGAGCAAAGCAAATGCGTTGATCAAGGGTGAGGAGTTACCGGATCCTCTGGATTCCAATACACTATCGCCGGCCGGGATAGTGGCTACCCCCTATTTCCACGTTACTGCCACTAACGGATTGGCGCAAGGTCTCACGGTTTCCGGCGGTAAGCTCGTACACATGTATAAGTGGAACGCTGGGGAGGCTCTGCGCCTGATCGAACAAGAAAAAATCACGGGTTTTACCGGAGTACCGACCATGTGTCGAGAACTGATCAGACACCCTGACTTCAACAAATATGACGTTTCATCGCTGAGCTCTTTGGCTGGCGGTGGCGCACCGGTGCAACCTGACCTAATCGAAAAGATCGACGGGCACGCAGTGCCAGTCCAAGGCTACGGCCTGACTGAGACTTGTGGTCTAGTAGCCGCTAGCTACGGTGTCTTTTTGACTAATAAACCCAACAGTGCGGGCTTGATAGCCCCCGTTTGTGAAATCAAGACCGTTGACAAACTGGGGTGCGAACTGCCCCGTGGAGAGACTGGCGAAATATGTATTTATGGTCCCCATATCATCAAAGGCTACCTCAATCGCCCCGAAGCCACCGCGGAGACGATTGTCGACGGCTGGCTGCGCACCGGCGATATTGGCTTTGTCGATGAGGACAACTTTGTTTACTTGGTGGACCGCGCCAAGGATATGGTGCTGCGCGGCGGTGAAAACGTTTACTGCTCGGAGGTGGAGGCGGCCATATACAGTTGTCACGGCGTTTCCGAGTGCAGCGTATTTTCCGTGCCGGACGAACGCCTTGGCGAAGAAGTGGGAGCCGCCATTTTCCCGGCAGAAAATACAGGCTTCAATGTCGATGAAATGCGTAGCTTCCTGAAACAAAAACTGGCCAGTTTCAAAATACCACGTTATATCTGGCTGATGGACAATCCACTGCCGCAGAATGCCAGCGGAAAATTTTTGAAACGGGAGCTCCAGAAACAGCTCAACCTTGACCGGGCACTCTAGCAGGCCGTTGATTTTCTCGCCCGGATACACTGGGCCAGATACAATACGCAAAACGATAAGTTGTTGAGGGTTTTAGATCAGTGCGCGGCGAAGATGTTGTCCAGGAGTCCCTTTTCACAACAGTGCAGTTGGAATCGTTTGTTCCAGCGGATCACCCGCCGCCTCCACCAAACAGTGGTCCCGCAAGGGGCTTTAAAGTACCATAAACTACTGATTTATTTGGATTTTAAGGTATATGTTTATCTGGTATTTTAAATATCCACACCAAGGCGTAAGTACAATTTTTGATGTACTCCGTTTTCAACCTAACGTGCTAGTGCAAATGCTTTGATCGGGTTTACCGTAGACCAATTTTGGATCGAGCTGTAATCTCGATTGGTTGGACTAGTCGGTTAGTGAATGAATACCAGTAAACTGTATCAATGGCTTCTCGTTTGTTACAAGGTGTGTAAGCGAATATCTGCTTTTGTATTGAAATAGCTAAAGAAAAAATAGCGGGAAAGTTTCCTAAAAGGCCATGTAAGTTACAAACCAGTTACAAACTTGGAAATAGGCCGTATAACCCATTGTTTTTATTGTGCTAAATATAGCCCCACTATTGAGTGGGAGTAAAAAAAGTCAATAAAATCAATAACGTAAAGAGATAAAAAATGATTGAGATAATTGCAGGCACTGCTTTATTTATTTAGTGCAACTTTTGCTTCCTATGGGCCTCAAGACAGGAAGTGAGCAAGCAAAAAAGGACAGCATTAGATGAAAATAGTATTTAAATGGATCGGTATTACGAGCATTGCACTGGCAATAGTTGCTGGAATCGGGTGGTCGGCGATTGGCCCTGATTGGCGTGCGCTTATTGCTGGCGCACTACAAAACAATAACCTTTTGCTTTGGGAGCAAAGTCAGCGTGAAGTTGCTTTTAAAATGATGGATGAAGTCCCTTGGATGGTGAAATCAAGAGAGATCAAACCAAGTACATCGGTGAGAGAGTTACCCAATGGCGAGCCATTAGAATTTGCTACTGACATGGATGAGTTTTTTGCAACACAACATCTTGCCGGTGCGCTAATTTTGCACAACGGAGAAGTTCGCTATGAACGATATGGCCTTGGACTTTCGCCAGAAAAACGTTGGACAAGCTTTTCTGTCGCCAAATCATTTGCGTCTAGCCTAGTCGGTATTGCTGTTAAAGAAGGCTATATCAAGAGTCTAGATGACAGTGTTTCAGACTACATTAAAGGCATGAAAGGGTCTGCCTATGACAACGTCACCATTGCACAGCTACTGACCATGACATCAGGTGTGCAGTGGAATGAAGACTATGGTGATCCACAATCTGATGTCGCTAAATTTAGTACTCATGTTGGTAATGATGGTCTGCCCAGCATCGTTAGTTACATGCGAAAACTGCCTAGAGCCTACCCTGCTGGAGAGCAGTGGCAGTACTCCACTGGGGAAACAAACCTTATTGGGGCTTTAGTGAGTGAAGCAACGGGGAGCACTCTGTCGCACTACTTAACTGAGAAGATCTGGAAGCCCTTTGGAATGGAAAGCCAAGCAAGTTGGCTGTTAAGTCCGGATGGCGAAGAGATGTCGGGTTGCTGCATACAGGCAAGCTTGCGTGATTTTGCTCGCTACGGTCTTTTTGTATTGGAAGATGGCAAGATAAATGGTGCTTCTATTTTGCCTGAAGGTTGGTTTGCAGCGGCTACCACCGAACAGGCAAATATTGGCTATCCGGGCGTTGGTTATGGCTACCAATGGTGGACGTTTGCGGATGGCAGCTTTACCGCGCAAGGTATTTTTGGGCAAACGATCTTTATAGATCGTAAAAGGCAGCTGGTAGTTGCCTTTAATGCTAATTGGCCTAACGCTGCGGAATCAGAGCTTGATAAGCAGAGATTTGAATTCATTGAGTCTGTTCGGAACAGTATTGATCAAGAAAACTAACCCTCTAAACCAATTAAATAGTGCGGAGTATCATAACGGTGCCGTCCCTTTACTTTACTAACAAAAGCAAACAAGCATTGAGAACTAATACACATAGACTATTGCGTAAAGCAGAAGCAAACATCAACGCAATAGTAGAGAAGGGTATGTCTGGAGTTAAGCATTAAGGTTACAATGTTTGTAACTCAGCATCTGCTAAAGTGTTGATATTACAAGGGTTTTGAGAAGTTATGAAAGTAAGAAAAATAGGCAAGAGTTACAAAGTAGTTACAAACTACAGAATGCCCCTTGTAAACCATTGTTCTTACAAGGCTTTTTCTAACCCTACTAACGAGTGGGAATGAAGGGTGACTCTGAAACCCCTGTAAAATAAGGATCCTACAGATACAAACTTAATACAAACTTTTGATTAGTGTTCTGAAGATGCAAACTTTAGTGCAAAGTTTGGTAACTTACTGCAAAACATAAGCGCAAGTTAATTAGACCCATCTCAAAACCATTTTCTGATGTTCTAAAAAACTGACATAGGGAGGCACAATTTTCTGTGTCAGATTATGAAAGCATCTTATCTTTAGTCTCATGAAGCTTATAGTGTTTCAATAAAATTCTTTTTAGATTTAAATAGTCTTCTTTGCCCAGATCCTGAATTATTTTTTTTTCAATCTTGATTAAATTTTTTGCTCCAACTAATCGAGCTCTTTTTCCTTCATCAGTATAAAGAACAATTTTATCCCTACTATTCTTCAGCTTTTCTAGTTTCAATAATCCCAAATCTACTAACTGATGAACAGTTTTATGGGTCGCTTGTCTTGAAATGCCTAATTTTCTAGATAGTGAAGAAATTGACCTTTTTTCTCCCCTTAGAGTGTCGAATATTTTTATCTGCGCAGATGTTGCCCGATGATATTTCCCTCTTTTGTTTAAAGATATGGATTCTTCTTGCATATTTTCTGCCATCTCTAAAACTAACTTCATCAAGTTAGTTTCTAAATAATCAAATGTTGGTTTTAAATTGTCAGCCATAGTTGACATTATACTAAATTCATGCTCTGATTAGAAGATGCAATTATTAATAACCCCTAAAAACAAAATCTTCTTAGCAGGGCTTTCATTTTGGATAGTTGCAACTTTTTCTTATTTTTTCTCTGTTCAGAAAGGTTTCGATGTATCACCTATAGCGGAGGATGGTCTAACAAGTTTATTAACTGCATACATACCTGTATTAATTCTTGCAGTATTTTTGTTGTTATATCTAACCCGAAAGAGAGACGCAGTTAATTGGATCAATCTTTATTCAGTTAAAAAATCTACTGCAAAAAGAGAAGCATGGTTGACTGTAGTTTACTTGCTAGTTACTCAATTGATTTTGGGTCTAGGTTTTAATATGGGACTTCACTTCCCTGGAACAGATGTTTATTCCACAGGAAGTCACTCTCAAGCAGATGTATGGGTTTGGGCAATTACATATACAATTATCTATACCATTCTCCCCTTAATCTGGCTTAGAGGAAGAGGATTTTCCTTAAAAAAACTTTTTGGTTCATTTAAATGGATTAGGGATTTATGGATAATCATTGCTTATTGGTCAATAGATTTTTTCGGTCCAATATTTTCTGGATCTACAGATTTCATTGGTGGCATTAGTT
>Ga0129327_10000817_pt1 | contig 18515 bp, 12 predicted proteins | sample CPBDNA_6_FD_111799 | JGI IMG/M metagenome (GOLD analysis project Ga0129327, IMG submission 111799) | Freshwater to marine salinity gradient microbial communities from Chesapeake Bay, USA - CPBay_Spr_31_0.8_DNA | ecosystem: Environmental > Aquatic > Marine > Coastal | place: USA: Chesapeake Bay... | reverse complement strand
TGTTGTTGTGTACACGCCGCGCGAACAACAAACACCCGTGTGAGGCGCGAACGAGAATCTGCGTTTCCCCCAGAAAGAAATCACATGACGGTTGAGGACGAATGCATCTCCGGGTCGGCGTACCCGGCGTTCATGGGTTTAGGCGACAGATTTGGACCGACGACGAATTCGTCGAGGAGGAAAAGCGCTGGCGGGGGTAACGAAAACGCGACGAGTCACAACGCGACGACGACGCGTAGTACAAAACGCGCGAATAAAACTTTGCGCGGGGAGGGAGAGAAATTCAAAATTGGAAACGACGCGAACCGAGACGAAGACAACGACGCGGAGGATGAAGAAGAAGAAGAAGACGAAGAAGACGAAGACATCGAACGACTCACCGAAAAACACGGAGGACGCGGCGTGCAAAACGCGTGCTCGATAGGGAACATCGCTCGAGCGATATTCAGAGACATAAGAGAGAAAAAGAAAGGCTTGAGCGAAACGGATTTGGTCGCTTTGGAGTGCATCTTTGGCGAGACGAATTTGGGGAGAGCGCTGGACGTCGCCTCGAGTCGAGGAGGGGTGACGAGGTTTATCGGGAAAAAATCGAGACGAACGGTGTACGCGGTGAAGGCGACGACGACGACGACGACGACGAATGGTGGTGGTGGTGGTGGTGGTATGAATGGTGGTGGCGCGACGATGAACGACGACTACCGCGGCGGCGGCGGCGGACAACAACAACAACAACAACAACAACAACAACATCTGACGTACCCGGACCATTTTTGCGCGTGCAAAGGTTTTACGTGGGACGTGGTTTCCAGGGACGAGAAGTTGATGTGTAAACACATGTTGGCGGCGGCGTTGGCGGAGAGCGTTGGTGGGTGCGACGAGGTGGAGATGGACGACGCGGTGTTGGCGAACGTGTTGGCGCGAGAGATGTTAGAATAAGATGTAGAATAAGAAAACGAGGATACACGCATAATAGATAGATAGATAGATAGATACAGAGAAGAGAAACACAGGCAAGCCGCCGCGTAGGAAGGTGATGATGTAGATAGAGATAGAGAACTAGTAACTGGTGTTCCTAGTAATGGAATATAATAATTTTACATTTAATAACAACATATATAATAAAATTTTTAAAAGGTGATGAAGTTGCATCTTGTAACACGAAAAAAGTTAGTTTTGCAACCAATGCTTGAATCTACCGAAGAAGGATGCCTTCTCTTCGACGTCGGTGTCATCGTCGGCTTCGTCTTCAGCCGCCTTCTTCTTGGCCATTTCCTTTAATTCGGATTCGCTCTTCCCGGCGCTCGCGGCTGCGCCGACGCACGAGGAGATTGGTCCGTGGTCGACGTGGTCGCACACAAACTTCGATTGGAAGTTATACGCTTCAAAGAACATGTCGACTTGTCTCGCGTGCGGTTTGACGCTCCAGCTGGTAATATCTTGACCGAAACCTTTGTCGAAGGTACCCGCGAACATTCTCGTGAAATCATTCACTTGAGAGACGTCCCAGCGAGAAATGTCTTGGTCAAACGCAAACGCGTTTTGGAACATGACGTTCATTTTGCGCACCTTGCCAGTATTCCAGCCAGAAATCATCGCGTTGAATCTATCCGCGTGTTTAAACATACCAGACATGTTTTCGACATTCTTGACGTCCCACTTGTTGATGTTCTTCCCTTCAAACGCCAAGGCGCGGCTAAACATCAACTTCATGTCCGTGACGTGCGAGACGTCCCAGTTGCCGAGATCACCGTTGAAAGAAGAATATCGGTCGTTTTTGTTCTTCAACGGCGGGTGGTCGAAGAGTTGCGACATGTCCGTGACTCTGGAAACGTCCCAGGAGGAAATCTTGCCAAACTTTTGTTTCGGGCAGTCGCCTTTAATCGGGTCGTCGCCTAAACATTTCGCGACTTCCATTTGGATGTTGTCATTCGTCAAGTAATGCAACGAGTCACCAGACAAAGAAGCCGTTTTCGTGATTGGGTTAATCACCGATTTGGCTAAAGTCGCGGAAGAGCCCGGGCATCCCGGCGCCAAGACTTCTGTCGGTAACTTGCACGTTTGTTGGTCTCTGTTGTTAAAGCACGAACCGAAGACGTACGTGTGGCCCGGGTTGGACGCGTCGTGGATTCTCGGGTAGAATTCCGCATCTTCCGTGACGTGCTTCGTCGTGCACGAGGCCATATACTTAATAACTCTGGTCGGATGGGATTGACCGTAGCCCATTTCCGGCAACGAGGTTTGAACGGAGTTCTTGATGTCAAAAATCTTGGACAACAAGCGTCTTCTCGTCGGCAACACTTCCACCGTCGTTCCCAAATCTCTTTGCGCTTTTTGGATCATATCTCTGTTTTGCTCGCGCGTCTTTTCTTGCGGCGTCATGGTCGCTTGGAAAAACTTCTTCTCCTCGGTCGTTCTCACGGCAACATCCGCCGGGTTTTTGAAATCCGCGGAGACTTTGCACCCCGGCTTGCCGGCGTCGCAGTCGTGCTTGGTGTATTCCGTACACGCGGCACCGGCGCACGATTTCAACGTGCACGTTTTCTTCAAACCATCGCAAGCAATCGTGTCGGACTTGATTCTCGCGTTGCCGTTAAAGTTAGAATACGTTCTCGTTTCGACCAAGCCGAGGTTGGAAACGACTTCGTCGCCGCTCGCCGCCGCGCTTCTTTGCGTCACCGTCTCCGTCTTGGTGTGAAACGTCTTCTCCGCGATTCTCTTCGCCGCGGCATCCGCATCTTGCGCGTCTTTCTTCGCCGCTTTACGCATGTCCTCGATGTCGATCGTCTTCGCGTTCTTCGTCGCCGCGTTCTTATCGTTCAACCACCCCGCCGCTCGAATAGACGACTCCGTCACCGGACCGCCCTTCACTTGCGCGCCGATGTCTGACATGTGATTGCTCGGGTTCCCTTTCTCGTATAAATAGAAACCAAACTTGCTGTTCTCGCTCATTTGATACGGGAGTTGGTACACCCCGCATTGCGACGTCGAAACCATCTCTTTCGCTCGTGAGAAATCAAACGTTTTCGACATCGCGGAGGAGACGAATTTCACTCCAACCTCAGCCTTTGTCCAGCTTTTCGGTTCAAACGGCAACAAAGATAACAAATCGGTCGGTGAACACCCCAAGGTTAACGTGACCACGTCCGCAGATGCCGCAGAACCGAGACCGTTAAACGCTTGGTGCGCTCTCGACGCGGAAAGCGTCCCGGCGGAGACCAAGGCGAGACCGGCCGCGCCGGCAACCATTTTGCTCGCGCGGGAAAATCCATTCGAAGAGAGAGACGTCGACGCGGAGGAAGAAGAGTCCAACGCGCCTCTGGCTTTCGCCAAAAGCGGTTTCTCCTCCGCAGTGTTCGTAACAGTGGTGTTCATTATGTGTGCGATGATAAGAAAAAGAAACAGAAACTGCAACTCTTTAGCGCGCAAGTCTTTAAGTCGAGGGAGGAAAAGTGCAGACGGATTGCATTTTGGCCGCGGCTTCAATCTCGCTTCAGTTTAGGGATCGCTTCGTACTTGGGAGACGAGACGAAGAGAACGGTCTCGACGACGACGATATGTACGCGTGTAAATAATAATAGTAATAATGTGGATTAAAACAATCGTCGTTAATGTCTAAGAATGATGATGATGATAATAATGTCGTGATGTGGTTTTAAGTGTACAGTGTGTATAAAAGAGGAGAGACTTTCAGTCCTTCCTCTCTCGTCTCTCGTCTCTCGTCGCCGCGACGAGGCATTAGTGCTTGTGTAGCGCTTTCTTCGTCTTCTTCTTCTCCGAAGAAGAAGAAGATAAAGTTCCGAACAAGTCCACGTGACCGGTTTGGCGGATGACTCTAGGCTTCACCGGGTCGGAGGCGTATTTGTTCAGCGGTTCTCCCCACTCGTCGAGGTTTTCTTCTTCCTCTTCCTCGTTCTCGTCCGAGCCGAGTTGACCTTCCTCTTCTTTCGTTTCTTCCTCTTCGCGCGCGACGACGCCGTCGAGGACGTTTTGATCTCCTCCTCCGGCTTCCTCGGAGGTGGCATCAAAACCCTCGGATTCTTGCGAAGTCGCGCCGTATAAATCTTCGGAGTTGTAATCCGCGTACGTCAACTCGTCGTCTTTTTCTTCAGATTTTTTACCGCCGGTACTTCCGAAGAACGAGCCGAACTTGTTGAACAAAGATTTCCCCCCTCGAGCGACTTCAGTCGCTTCCATCACCATATCCTCCGCCTCGGAATCCGCGGTGGAATGGACTTGCGGAACGAACTCGACGTCGTTACCTTTCTTCGACTTTGATGACGCTTTCTTACTGCTATGACTACTACTGGTGGTGCCGCGTTTAGACGAAGAAGAGTGCTTTTTTGAGAACTTTCTCCCGTCCTCTTCGTCCGTACCCATCGCCGCGGCGATCATTTCTGAGACCGATTTTGCTTTGCACGAACTCGGTGGCCCACTATCGGCGTTCGCGCACGTAAATTTCGCCGCGTACGCATCGTTGTGGAAAAAGATATTGTTCATGTTGGCGTCGTTTCTGGTGTTCCACGTAGAGACGTCTTGCGCGAAACCGCTTTCGAAAACGCCGGAAAACATCCGCGCGAAATCTTTGCAGGAGGAAACGTCCCAATCCTTCAGCGGTTGGTTGAAGCTCAAAGCGTTTTGGAACATGGTGGCCATAGTTTTGACGTTTCCGACGTTCCACCCGGAAATTCTCGCGACAAAACTTTCCGCATGTTCAAACATACCGTGCATGTTCGTCGCCGACGAGACGTCCCAGTTGTACAAGTTCGTGCCTTTAAACGCGTTAGCGTTTTTAAACATCTTCTCGAACGAAGTGACGGAACTCACGTCCCAATCGCCGAGCATACCGTCGAACGATTTCATCTTATCGCCGCCAACGCGTGGCGGGTCGTAGAATAATTGGTCCATGTTCGTCACGCGAGAGACATCCCAATCGGACATGACGCCATATTGACTCTGCGGACATTCACCGGCGAGCGGTTCGTAACCCAGGCATTCAGTCACGGCTTCGTGGATGTTCGCGTTGGTGATTGGCGTGTATTGCGAAGCGATAGAGGTCGTCGTCGCCGCCGCCGCCGACGCATCTCCGGTTTCATCCGTATTCGTTAACGTTTCGTCTTCAATATCGGTAGCGGTTGACACCGTCGATTGCTCAGCCGCGTTGCCTTTTCGCGTGTTTCCAGTCGTCGTCGCCGTGTTCGTGTTCGTTTGCGAACCTGCCGTGGCGTCTTTACACCCCGCCGGATGCGTATCCGACGGCACCGCGCACGTGTTCTGATCGCGCGAGTTGAAGCACGCACCAAAGATGTACACCCTACCCGCGTTTGACACATCGTTTATTCTCGGGTAATACTCCACGTTTGCGTTGCCGTTGTTCGTCACGTGCAAATGCTTCGTATTGCAATCAGCCATGTAGTTGATCAAACTCGACGGGTACAGTCGACCTAAACCAAGCTGCGGCGTTGATTGCGTCGTGTGCGCTGGAGTGTACGAAAACATCCCGTTCTTGATCGACGGAAACGATTGCAACGCTCTTCGAACGGATCGACTTCCAGCCGCGGATTTGTCCCAGTGGAAAGCTCTCGCCGCGACGTTAGAAGTTGGCACGATGACGTCTTCTGCGATGTCTTCAACAATCGTTTCGACGATGTCTTCTGACGGTTGCTCGTATTCATCGACGACAACTTTTGTTTTTGAGTGACTGCGTGACTTCTTTGTGGCCTTTGTCGACGAAGAAGGCGCGGATTTTAAAATGACACGCTCCCCGACTTGCTCGATGCCGTGCTTTTTCAAAGTCTTCAAAGTCGACGAAGAAGCGGAAGGAACAGTCTCTGAAGAACTCTTCTTCTTCTTCTTCAACTCTCTCACCTCTTTTGGCGCCCACTCCCTCTTTTCTCTTCTCGCTGGCATCGATTTCGGGTTCTTGTACCTCTTCACGGTGCCTAACCTTCCCAATTTCGCCTCGCTCATGAAATCTTTCGGGTGCGTGCAACCGGTGATGCCTTCTTGACACGGCTTAGTGTAATCCGTGCACTGCCACTTCGAGCAGTGCTGTAACGTGCACGTGTTTGCGCTCGGATCGCATTCGATTTGGTTTTCAGCGTGTTCGACCCCGTGAACGATGTATTTCAACCACGCGCCCCAATCGTAATATTCGGTTTGCCCGTATCCCGCCGGCATCTGCGGCGCCATCTTGATGTTCTCCGGATCGGCTTCTGTCACCAAGTGTCCGTTTTTGTCAACGTGTCCGCTTTCCACGGCCGCTCTGTACGCGGCCAAATCGGAATACTGCACGTCTTCCTCCGCATCAGTAATCTCGCCTTGCTCTAAAGTCCCGCTCGAATCTAAATGGTTCTCCAAACTCGCCTGATTTTGGTTCGCCCACGCGTGCGCGGCAATCTCCGATTGCTTAATCGGCCCGTTTTCAACTTGCGCGCCAATATCGGACATATATTTCGTCGTCGAATTTCCAACTTGGTACAAGAAAAACCCAAACGTCGCGTTCGGTGCCATGGCGTATTCCGCGCTGTACACGCCGCACGCGACTTCCGTCATATCTAAAGCTTTTTCGTAGAGAAACTCGCTGGACATTCCCGAGGTGATTAATTTCGCCCCGACTTTCCCGGTCCACGTGCTTGGGTCGAAATCTAAGCTGTAGATTAAATCTCTCGGGGAGCATCCGGTGACGAGCGTGATCGTTTCCTTCGCCGATTGCGACTGTGACGAACCGAGCAAAGACACACCAGACGAACCTTTGTTTCCCCGAAGGGAAGAAACGGCGAACGCGCACGCCGATAAAAAGGCGACGAAAGCGAACGCTTTTGTAAAAGTGGTGGTCTTCATCTTCGCGTCGTCATTCTTTGCCTCTTCCTCGTCGCTTTTAATGTTGTTGTTGTTGTTCGCGTCGTGGATTAAGGGCACTCGCTCCCCCGAGTGCGAGAACGTGGACACAGGTGAAACCATTTGTACCGCCCGCGGCTTAAATAATCTCTCCAATCAGGTAAGAGATGACGGGAAAAAATCGCGCCACTAAAGAGGGAAGCGACTTTGAGATGACTTTACCGAGACGAAGGAGTCGATGAATAACAGCGTCGCGAGACGTTCTTTTGTTTTCTTCGAGGTGTATCGATCGGATCGCGGTTTTTGACGAAAGGACAGTCGCACCTTTAATGAGAGGCTTTAAGATGGTACCACTACCCTAAATCAAATGGATGTTCGAAAGGTCAACGAATCCAAGAAGGCGAGTATATGTGATAATATATTCGTAAGTACAGATTCTCTTTAAAATGCTAATGTATGTGTTATGTGTGTGTGTAATAGTAACTCTCTTCTCTCTTTAATAATGGTGATGAAAAAAACTCTCTTTTTCTTTCGCTCGTTTCGCCGCGTGTTTTTGATGATGAGATCTCTTTCGCGAAAAGCAGCTCCGCTCGTCGCGTTGTTAACCAAAGATTTTGGAAAACACGTTGTTGTTCGATTTGTCCTTCGTCTTTTCGCTCTTATCTTTGCACGAGACGATTGGACCATCGTGCTTGGACGCGCATTCGAACTTGTCGTTGAACGCGCTCGCGCCTTTGAAGATGTCCTCTTGCTCGGCGACTTTGGCCACCGACCACTTTCGTAAATCTTGGTCGAAGCTTTCGGCGTTGCGAAACATCGAGCGCATTTTCAAAGCTTTGCCGACTTGCCATTTGCCAATGTCTTGGTTGAACAGTTGCGCGTCTTCAAACATGTGGTGCATGTCTTCGCATCGAGAGGTGTCCCAGGAGCTAATGTCGCCGTCGAAAGAGTTCGCGCCGGAAAACATTTGCGACATGTCTTGCACGTGAGAGGTGTCCCACTTGCTCAAGTCGCCGCCTTGAAACGCCTTGGCGTTGCTAAACATTCTTCGCATGTTGGTGACGTGCGAAGTGTCCCACTTGGATAAGTCGCCGTTGAATGAAGAGGATTCATCACCCTCGACTAACATCGGAGGGTTCTGGAACGTTTCGTACATGTTCGTGACTTTCGACGTGTCCCAAGAAATCATCGGCCCGAACTCGTTGTCCATGCAATCGCCCTTTTTCGGCTCTTCTGCTAAACACAAAGCGACTTGCCGTCTGAAGTTCTCATCGGTTAAATCCTTCTCCGTGAAGGTTTTGGAGGAAAACGACGACGAGGAAGAAGAGGAGGAGGAGGAGGAGGAGGAGGAGGAGGAGCTCGTCGTTCGGTCGTCGTCATCGGAAGATGCTAAGGAACTCGCGTCATCTTTGGCGAGTTCTTCTGGTGCTGTTGGTGTCGGTCGCTCGTTGCTACTTTCGTAATCGCCATCATTGGAAACAGTTGTAGTTGCTGCTGCCGTTGGTAACTCGTGTTCTTCTTTTGGTGCGGCTGAGGAAGAACTACCGCCCCCAAAAAGCTTCTGCAACAAACCACCGGACTCTTCCTTTTCGTTCGCTTCCTCGACTTGCTCGTTGAAAGCTTGCTCTCTTTCCGCGGCGTACTTTTCCGCGTTTTCGTCATCAAAAGCCGTCGCCGAAGAAAGCGGTTCAGAATCTTCTTGCACCGCGTTCTCTTCTTCCGGGTTGTATTCCGGGTTCGAGACGAAGTGCGAGCGTTGCAATCTGTCTTCGACTTCTTTTTGCTTTTTCAACGTTTCGGACGATTGGCACGAGCTGAAATCGATAATCCCAGTCGCTTTGAAGCCACACTCCCACTTGGCGTTGTACTTGTCGGCGCCGTCAAAGATTCCAGTGGCGGAACCTAAGTGTTCAAAGTTCCACTTTCGAATATCACCGTTGAACGCTTTGTTGTTCGCAAACATTTGGTTCATGTTACGAACTTGAGAAGTGTCCCAGCTCCCGAGGTAGCCGTTGAAATCGGTATCCGCGAAGGCTTTTTGCATGTTGTGGACTTGCGTCACGTCCCATCTCGGCAAGATCCCGAACTTGGACTCTTTGCCGTACTGAACGCACTTACCATCGATCGGCGCTTCTTCCAAGCACGCGTTGACTGCTTCTTGAAAGTTTTTGTCGTTCAAATGGACAATCACGCATTGCTTCGGGTTCACATCGACCGGGATGTTACACGTCTCGTGGTCGCGGTCGTTGTAGCATCCACCAAAGATGTAAACGTGGTTGGCGTTCGCCGGACCGTGAACTCTCGGGTAAAACTCCATGTTCTCAGCGACGTGTTGCGTCGTGCAGCTGGACATTCTGGAGGCGATGTGCGCCGGGTGACGCGTGTCGAACTCGTTCGCACCAGTATCCGCAATATCGTCTCCTTTGTGCTTCTTGGAGGAGGAGGAGGAGGAAGATTTCTTGGAAGACTTCTTAGATGAAGACTTCTTGCTCTTCGACGAAACCTTTTCTTCTTCTTCTTCAACTTCTTCTTTCGCCTCCTCGATTTCTTCGTCGAGTTCTTCAACTTCTTCGGTTTCTGCCGCCTTAGCCGCGTCGGAACCGAAACCAGCAAAGTGTTTGTTCTTGTGCACCTTCGCGTGCGTCGGTTCGACTTCCTCGACGTCAGCCACCTTAGCGTGGTGAGAGAGCAAGTGTCTGTGATGAGACTTCGTCGACGACGACGACGAGGTCTTAATCTCAAACTCGGAAACTTCCGAACTTGCTTCGGTGGCTTTGTTCAATGCCTTTGACGCTTGTTTCTTGGTGATGCCAGACTTGCCCATCGACGCCGTTTGCTCCTTCACGAAGTCGCCGAGATCATCGCACACTTCCGTCGTCTCGCATTCCTTCTTATATTCCGTGCACTTCGTCTTCTCGCACACTTGCATTGTGCACGTGGTGTTCTCACACGTGATATCGGTGGTTTGGTATTGCGATCCTTGCGACAACGCAGACATCCACCATCCCCAGTCAAAGTACTCGCCGACGACTTCGATGCCGGAAGACTCGAGTTCCTCCTTAGCGACCGCGACGGGATCAGATTTCTTCGAACCTTTCACCGTCTTATCAGCAGCAGCAGAAGAAGAAGAAGAGTGCTTCTTCGAGCTCTTCTTTTCAACCGCACCGTCCTCGGATACCTCTTCCTCGATTTCTTCTTCGACGTGCTTTTTCACCGATTTCTTCGAGGACGCGTGCTTCTTCTTCCCGACGCTCGCCGACAACAACGCGGAGATTTCCTTCGCTCTTTCGTTCGCGTTTTGCTCCGCCGCCACGGCTTGCGCGGCGTAATCGGTGGTAGTAGAGGACGACGATTCCGTGTTGGTCGTCGCGGACGGTTTTAAAACCGAAGAAGACGGACTCATCTTCTTCATCTTCTTCTTCGAAGAAGACGCGGCGGTTTCGCCAATCGCCGCTTCCTCCTCTTCTTCCTCCTCGAGCAATACCAACTTCCCGCCAATATCGCTCACGTAGTTCTCCGGGTTCGCTTTCTCGTACAGGTAAAAACCAAACTTCGCGCCGCTCCCTAACTTGTACGGCGTTTGAAACTTCCCGCATCCGATTTCTTTCATCTCGATCGCGTCTTCGTACGAAAACGTTTTCGATTTGCTCTCCGTGATGAGTTTCGCCCCGACTTTGGAATCCCATCCTTCCGGGTCGAACGGCAAACGTTTCAAGACGTCTCTGTGCGAACACCCCACGGTTAAGGTGACTTTATCGTTCGAACCTGATGCGATCGCAGATGCAGTTGTCGTCGTCGTGGCATCTTCGCCTAAATTCGCCACCGCTCGTTTAAACAGGTCCACACCTCCTTCTCTTTGAAGATCGCCCAATCGCGACGACGAAGATCCCCGCGTCCCCGAAACGGAGTACGACGCGGTGGCAAAAAGGGACGTCGAAACGGCGACGATCGCCGTCGCCGCTTTTAACGGTGACGTGAAAGAAGAAGAAGACTTACTTGTTCTCTTCTGTTCGTCTCCGTTCAAAAGCGCTTGCGTTTCCGACGACGACATGATGATGATGTCAGATGATATACTAAACGCGCGCGTATAAATTTCTGCCGCGTCTGTCCAAGAGTCGAGAGAAAAAAAAGTCGAAGCAGTAGATTTTAGGGTGTCAAAATACACCCTAAATGGAAAAAATGCACTCGGAGACGAAAGAGGAAAATTCGATTTGGCGGCTTTATTATTATATCAAAGCGAGAGAGAGAGAGAGAGAGAGAGAGAGAGAGAGAGAAGAAGACAAAGAGAGACGAAGAGGAGATATACTAAAGCTCTCTCTCTGTGGTGGTTATTATCAGTAGGAGTACGAGTGTTAAAATTCTTTTTCTTCGATACTATACTACTACTCATGGGTTCCTCTCGCCGAAGGAAGAAAAAACACAAATCCTCCTCCTCGTCGGTAAAAGTTGGAAAACTGTCGCAGACGAGACAGTTCGTGGCGGTGAAATCCGTGAAACTTCCATCATCCGGAGCAGACGAGCACGCGAAGACGAGTGAGAACGAAACGAGTTGGAATAAAGAGACGTCGTGCGTGAATAACTATTCCAGGAACGGCCTGGTCTCGAACGCGAACAGGTTTTATTACGTGGGCGGGAGGAACGCGCTGGCAGATAACGTGAAGAATATGGACGACGACGAGAATGCGAATGCGAGAAAGAGGAAAGCAGCGGACAAAACGTTGACCGAGAACGCAGATCGGGACGAGTTGAGGAAAGCCGTCGGCGAGAAAAGTTCCTCAGGCATCGCGAAACCGAAACGATTGACGCCGAGACAGAAGAGAATCTGCGAAATGTTGATGTCAAAACACGGCAAAGACGTGGAAAAGATGTTTCGAGATATTAAAGCGAACGCGATGCAGAAAACCAGAGGGGAATTGAAACGCATGCTCGAGAGTTACGAGCATTACGAGGACGAAAACGGAGGAGACCGAATACGCGTAGATTTTCGCGCACCGAAGAAACGACTGTCGATTAAGCGAGCCTTTTGACTTGTACTATTACTAAACTCATTCACTAACGCTAACGCTAAATAATACGCTTTTCTACCAAAACCTACGACGAATACATACTATCATACGAGAGCGTCTTTTTAACAACCGTCGTCGGATGACTTCTTCTTCTTCTTCTTCTTCTTCTCCTCCTCCATCTCTCTCTCCAACCGCTCCATCCTCTCCGCGAGTTTCCCGTATCGCCCCTCGTTTTCTTTCCTCGCCTTTTCAATCACGTTCGTTTCAAATTTCTTCTGTTCCGTCATCGCCTCTTCCGCTTTCAACCGCGTTTCCTTCATTTCGTTTTCCTTTCTTAGGAGTAAATTCGGGTGCGGATGTCGTCGCACGTGCGACACCACCGACGCGCTCAACCCGACGGGCACGGCCAACGCTAAAAACAAATGCCACGCGTGATACTCCCACCGTCTCGTGTAATCTTCTCTCGTCTGTTTCTTCTTTTTGTCTTCTTCTTCTTCCTCTTCGAACAACCGTTCGGCGACGTGGAGAAAATCGAATTTCCCGTCTCGCCGAGCGATGGAATCGATCGATTCTTCTTCTTCTTTGTTGTCTTCTTCTTTTTTCGACGACGACGACGAGGACGAGGAGGAAAAAAAGTTACCGACGCCGCTGAAAAGCGTTCGCTCTCGCTGCTCGCAAAAAAGCCGAGGTTGTTCTCGTCGTCGTTGTTGTCGTGCGTGTTGCGTCAACCATCGAAGAATTGGAAGAGTTTTGCGAGAAGACATTTTTGTGCAGAGGAAACTGTCTGTACGCAAAAGAGAAACACCACCAAAAGAGATGAGGTTCCACACCCGTTAAGAGAGAGTTTGAATTCCGAGACCTCCTCTGCTGTTTTTAGGAACTTCTTATGTATTTTTCTTCCGTTTGGCGATCCCATGCATCTCCATCCACTCTTGGTTGGACACCAAAATACTCGATGATATACTATGCGTTGTTCGAAAATAGATCAGCCACATGTCAGATGTGGAATGAAAAAAAAATACGACACATCAAATCAAATCCGTCGCAGACGAATACGAACTCGATACGAGTTATAATTTGCGAAGATGACGACAACAAAAAGGGCGGAAGACGAAGCGATGCTATTCTTTACGACCGACGACGACGGCGACACGAACGACGCGTCCTTGGCGTTGCCGACGGATTTTTTCCACGTCTTTGACGACGAGAGCAAAAACAGAAGAAGAGCAGCAGCAAAAAGAGAAGGCGGGTGCAGAAGGGTGGAGGACAACGGGGACGTCGACGCCATCATCTCCGAGAACGCGTCGTGGAACAACGACGACGACGACGTTCAGGAAGATTTTCTTCTCGCACCGCCCCCTCCTCGCGAGGACGACGACGACGACCGAGAAGAAGATGAAGGTATTTTTTTTTCCTCAATAATGTGTTGCTAAAAATACTCACTTCTTTCTTTGCAATAGGATTGAAAACATTCGCCGCGATACAAAACGACGACGAAGACATCATCGACGACGAGTGGAACAAGTTGTTAGAGCGACACGGCCTCGACGTCGAAAAAAGGAGACGCCGTGACGAAGTTTTTATCGGTACTACGAATACTACGAGTAATGCTGAAAAGAAGAAGAAGAAGAAGAAGAAAGAGAAGCGCGATGATCGACTGGCGCCGGCCGAAGCGAAAGCGGCTTCGAGAAAAGCGACGACGACGGAAAAACGAACGCGAGAGGAGTTTGTTTTAGCGGTGAGAACGCACGAGAAGTTTCGCGAATACGTGGAGATAATGATGACATGTAGGAAGTTAACCGCGCAAACGAAGAGAGAAAGAGAGAGTTTAGAGAAGAAGGATAAAGAGTTTCTCGCCAAATTAGACGCCGAAAGAGAAAATACTCGTTTGAGCGATGTTTCTCCGTCGCCGACGTCGTCGTCGAACGTGACGACGTTTACCATGGATAGGAGCGAAGAGAGAGAAAACATCGAGTTGTGCAGAATTCCAGATTCGTTCTTCCGGCGAGACTCGTTGGAGCGCATATGCGAAGACGCCAAGTTTAAGCAAGAGCTGAACGCGTTCATGGAGCACTCGTGCGAAAACGCTCGTAAATTTCAAAAAGAGCTGACGGCAATTTACGACGAAACCGATCGAGCGTGTGAAAGCTTTGATGCGAAAATGAAAGAGTTGACTCTGCTCGAAAGCAATAACAGTAAAAATTCGCCGAATACTAGCGGTGCTACTGCTACAGGCGCTGCCTCGAAGAAACGCAAGCAAGGCGCGGAGGAGGCAGAGAAGGAAACCGTCGACGGCCAAGATAGCGATGAAGACGACCGCTCGTTTCAACTTTCCATGAAATCTGACGAAGCTTTTCGAAACCAGCTTCTCGCAAAATATAAAGATGACATACCCGCACTCGAAGAGGAGTGGTTGAATAAAAAGCCGAAAGGTAAACTCCCTAAGGAAGCCTTGATTGTCTTGAAGCAGTTTTGGAACAAAAAAATATGCTGGCCGTACCCAACCGAGGAAGACAAAGCGGCGATAAAAGCCAAAACTACTCTCGATGCGACGCAAATCAACAACTGGTTCATCAATCAACGCAAGCGACACTGGTTGAAAATGTTCAAATTCGGCAAATCGCCGACGTGTGAGGCGGAGTCAAAGGCTAAATTGCTTGAGAAGTTTGGAAATTTGGACGCCGCGATTGCGTTTTGCGATCGAAACACGAAATCATCCATCGATGTTGAATAATGACAATAAGAACAAATATAACAACGATAATAACACATCGCGCTGCGCTGTCTTAATCTATCTATCTAGAATTACAAGTAAAATATACACGCGTGATTTTTTACGACGCCGTCGTTGAATGCAGCACGCCGACAACAAAATCCGCGTTCTGGAAAATGTACGTGCACACTAAACACGTTATGGTCACTCCAAGGACATCCATGCAGACTTGGACGCTGCTCCCCGCATTCGCTGGTTCCTGTCCACAAAATATCAACACGTAAGGCAAAGCTCCACCGACTATCGTCGAACAGACAACAATCGAAAAACACGCCGTAGAAATCGCGAAACTCCCGATTACATCCCTATTCGTCACGTACACTCTCGCGAAACTTCCCGCGCCTAAAAAGAACCCGAGCAAAGCGCCAACTCGTAACTGTTTCGATACCGTCTTCCCAAAACTCTCCGCGTTATATTCTATCGCACCGGTCGCTAATCCGGTGATGACTTCAATCGCGCTTTGATTCCCGGCGTTCCCGCCCGCGCCGACTAACATCGTCAGATACAACGTGATGATGACGTTGTCCTGGATTAAAGCTTCGTTGCTCGATAAAACAAAACTCGAGCACGATTGTAAAACGAGCAAAAAGAGTAACCATTTGCCTCTCGAATACGCTTCTTCGAAAACGGTGGCGTTCACTAAGGAGAGGTTGAAGAGCGCGCTCTCGTCCTCGTCGTCAAAATCCTCCTCCTTTTCCTCTTTCCTCGTGTCTCTCGGGGTCGTCGTAACTGTTTTTCCTTTCTTCTTTTCCTTCTCGCTTAAAACGATCCACCCGGCTTGCGCTTCGGCCATTTTTCGAGCCAATCGGCGTTGGACGAGCACGGACTCTTCCCTGTTTGGTTTTTTTCGCGCTTTCGTTTGTTTGGGGTCTTCCTCTTTCGTCGTCGTCGTCTCGATCGTCGACGCGGAAACTAAGTCCGTTTTCCGTCGGTTCCAATTGGACGAGCGTTTGGAGGTTGTCACGTGTAAACAATGAAACGCCTTTTGGCGGCGAGGGTTGATGCAACGACACGACGACGCGCTCGTCGTCGTCGCGCTCATAACAACGCTCGACATGTTTGTTGTTGCTCTTCTTCTTCTTCGTCTTCTTCTTTCGCAAAAAGAGGTGCTTTCGTTGAAGACGCTGAATTGTATGACGTGATTTTGCTTAAAAATAGCTGTACAACTTTGCGCGCACGTATGCGTATAATAATAGTGATGAAGCTGTTACAACTTTGCGCGTACGTACGCGCGATAAACTAATAAAGAACTACATTTTCAAGTACCAGGCCAGGTACCAGGTACAGCTTTTCGAAACGACGGCATCATCGTCAACTTTATTCCAGACGAACCCACGGCGTTTTGAATATGTATTTCGTCGACGTCAGCGCGTACGTGACCGCGAAGAGCGCGTAATACCCCATCATCCCGTAACTTTGCTTCTTTCCGACTCGCCATCGCCACAAGAACGGCGCGGCGAAGAGCAGGAAGAGCAAGCCGCAGATGAGAAACGCGAAGAGGACGAAGAGCTCGTTCGCGGCTTGGATGTTTTTCATGTCGCCCGATGAGAAGGTTCGGAAGGCTAAACCAGCGGCGGTGCCTAATAGGACGTTCATGGTTGGTCCGGCGAAGCAGGCGGCGACGGCCATTTTCGGGCGGCCGTCTCGGGCGACCGTTCGGTTGGCGATGAAGTCGCCGACGGAGTTGCCCCACGCGAGGACGGTGGCGCCGAGCAAGGCTTCGGAGATGCCGCAGATTTTACCCGCGGCGGTGAGTAAGGAAACGACTTCACCGGCGACGACGTCCATCCATACCATGGAGACGAGAAAGGCGACGATGGTGAGCATGCCGGAGAAAAGGCGGGAGGCTGGGTTACTCGTCGTGGTCGGGTAGTTGGTCGTTGGAGCTCTCCTTCGTGCGCTTCTGCTTCTTCGCGTGACGGCGTAGTTGTCTGGCATCAAATGCGGCCAAGCGGCGAAAATGATGGCGGAAAAAGCAGTCGCAACTATACCGCCGTATACGATGCCGCCGGTGTGAATAGTACCGGGATACATCTTCTCCGCCCAGACGAAAAAGAGCGGCGCGCATATCGGCAACGCGCTCGTTTGCCATCGTCTCACGCGACGCCCGTTAAATCCGAGTTCAGGCATAGAGAACTTTAATATCTCGCGAACGATGAAGAGTGGAAGCGATGCTACGGACGTAAACGCGAGCCAACACTGCTTCCAAAGAGACTCGCCGTTTTGCGCGTCGTAGAGCCGACTTTGACGCCATCCGCGCTCCCAAGGGTGATGTAAGATGGACCCGTCGTCGTCGTCGTCGTCATCGTCATCAGCATCGCTAAGTTCGTCGTCGAAAGGTGTTTCTGATGAAATTTCGGAAGCAGAGGAAGAATCGTTGATGTCGTCGTTTTCCTCTTCGTCTTGGTCTTCTTCGTTGTTTTCCTCTTCGTCGACGAGCAAACCTACTTCGGCGTCGTCATCGCCGCGTTCATCGGCGTCTTCATCTTCTTCAGCTATGTCGTCTAAAACGTTGTCTCTAGAACTTCTAACACGATTACGAGCAGTAGCAGCCAATGCAGCGCTCGGCTCTCGTCTTAACGCGGCTAATCTCTCGGCTAACCCGCCGCCAATCTCTCTCGCGTTCCATCCTTCCGGCAGCAACACGTTCGCCACGTACAACGCGTACAACGCAAACAGCTGCAAAGAATTCCTAAACGTCACCTCGCCGACGACTATGCACCTCACCAACGCCATCACACCTAAGCAATAAAACCCGCAATCTCTCGTAAACGCCGTCTTATCGACCTCGACGTACCCTCCGACTCTCCTCCCGCTCCTCAGCCGTCTCGCGTTCAAATTCGATTCCGGCGCCGCGAGCACCACGGACGGAAACACCACGAACGCGATAAACATCCCCGCCCCTAAAACCGCCCCTAAAGCTAACGGTATCCCGTCCGTCTCCTCGTTCGAGCTCAAATCATTCAGCGCGGCAATCTGTGCGAAAATATCCGGCGCGCCGTTCCCAAACGCCAGCAGCGTCGCGCCCGCCACCTCGTCTCTCAGCTTTAAATACACCGAAATCTTCGCCAACGCCGGGCAGAAAAAGCACTCCGCGACCGTCGCTAACACGTGAAAGAACAGCGCAATCAGTAAAAACGCCAAGGAAAAGAGTAACACGTTTCCCGAAAGCTCCGATCCTCCTCTTTTCGTCGCCCAGTTGGAGACGCAATAGTACGTTTTTCGGTAGTTTATGAACGCGTTGTTGGCGCTTTCGAGGCGGCAGGACGGCGTCGTTTTCACGTACTCGCACCGGTCGTCGCGTGCGACCGAGAGTGGTTCGCACGCCTCGTCGATGTTATTATTCGTATCGTCGTCGTCGATATCGTTTTTGTTGTCGGAGAGTCGACTGATGGCGTCGTTGCTGTCGCGCACACTTCCTGCGCTCGCGAGGCGATTCTTCGACGAATCCACCAAAGTCGACGACGCTTTGACGACGACTAAGAGGGCAGAGGAAACGACGAAAAAGACGAGACGACGACGATGGTAACGAGCAGTACGACCACCGAGGTGACGTCTTCTTCTTCGTCTCATCTTCGGCTCTTCTTTATTCTCCATGTTTTCTGCAAGCTCAAGAAGGTTCGGGAAAAGAAGTGAAGAATTCGTCATTTCGTCCCGGGACTAAACTGCGCATCATCGATGACGACACAAAAGACGACGACATCGGAGGAGGACAACAACAACAACAATACTAACTACAACGAGCGCTATTCGTTAGTGGTGCTGAAAAAAAAACGATTCGTCAAACGATTCCGCGCGTTATCTCCGCTCTCGCAATGCGTCTCTTTGCTCCTTCTCTCGTGTTACGTGCTCGATACGTGCTCGGACAGGTTTAACGCGCAATTCGGGTTACAACTGAG
>Ga0129327_10000812_pt1 | contig 18553 bp, 16 predicted proteins | sample CPBDNA_6_FD_111799 | JGI IMG/M metagenome (GOLD analysis project Ga0129327, IMG submission 111799) | Freshwater to marine salinity gradient microbial communities from Chesapeake Bay, USA - CPBay_Spr_31_0.8_DNA | ecosystem: Environmental > Aquatic > Marine > Coastal | place: USA: Chesapeake Bay... | reverse complement strand
TTACTCAAGATTAGTCGATCGCGCCCGGGTAGCATCGGAAAGCTGGGGTCAAATGTCATTACATCGTCGAACAGCACCCTAAGGATCTCGATGAGGGACATAGTCGAACCGATATGCCCCCTAGACCCACCTTCGAGGGCATCGATGGCCATGCTACGCAGCATCCGACTGCGGTCATCCAAGGTCGCCACAGACGTGCCACGTGATGCTTGATCCGCGATTATGAACCCCTTCGTTTGCGTGCGACTTGCTGAACTATATCGGAGAGTGAATCAGCCTCTTGGCTTGCGCGGTTGACGTACGCTGTTGCCAATTTCGTGGCCTGATCTGCGAGGGTGGTATCCCCCGATTGCAGGTTACGCTGGGCTCGAGCAAGTGTGATTGCGGCCCACTTCAAGTTTAGGAGTGGCCACATCCCGATTAGTCGGGCTTCATCGAGAGTGTAGGTAGCAAAAGTACCCAAAAGGAACGTGTCAGCTGCGTCAACCGACCATAGGGCCAAGGGGTGCAGTAGTGAGTCACAGGTTAACTTGTGTGCGTCATCCCAGCCGAAGAATTCTAGGTCGACGCACCTCATTTTTTCGGTCTCGTGGTCCCACAGCAGATTATGCGCCCCGAAGTCTGACGGGCTTAGTGTGATTGCGGCCTGGCCAGTCTCATTGTGATCAGCCATCAATTCGAGTAATAAAGGAAGAGCCCGAGTCTTGGTGAAATCAGCGACAAGGCCGGGTGCTGCTTGTAAAGTCTCGAACCTTTCTACCAACTGGTCACAGAGGTCACTGATGGTGAGTACCTGATCTGTGGCGGGATTAACCTGCTCTGGCGTCACGCTCTTGCTCAGAAAATGAAGTTCGCTAGCAATGTCGAGCATGTGAGCGACACATTCTTGGTCAAGGACTGGTCTGGTCCCGTTTAGCCAAGAGTAAATAGCGCGCTGACCGTCAGATCCGATACCGAGTGGTTCGGCAAATCGGTCAGGGAGTTTCGGGTGGAGAAATTCCAGAGCCGAGAATTCCTGCGTCAACCGCTGATAGCCGTCTGCTCGCGCCGAGTAATTCTTCACCGCGTATGACCGCTGCTCGAAATCGACTCGGGTGATGGTGCTATTACCACCCACTCGAAGCACTGGGCTTTGCATGGCTAAGTTGATAATATTTTGGGCCTTAGCGCCGCTCAACATGATGCAAGCCAGGTGGTGAGGCTTGTGAAGTTTGCGGGTTGGACACCGAGCTCAGGGATGTCGAACACAGGTGCCTCTAATTGATAATGGAAGCGCCTGATGTCCATTGGTAGATCGGGGTGCTCTAACACTTCAATCAGGTCATCTACGAAGGCCTGGCAGCCAAGAGTAGCGATTTTTTGTACTTTCTCCGCACGAGTACTGCAGAAGTAGATGTCATTTAGATTGATGTGGTCGGGGGCAATGCCTTGGTCTACGAGCCATGCTTTCGCTGGACCACGCAGATCATGCCCACCGAATTGCGCCGGAGTGGTGGCAGTCTTGTGGCTGACGATAAAGACGCGCACATGTAACTTTGTGCACAGGTTGAGAAACTCTCTCAGACCAGCAGCTGGTTCAGCCAAGGCGAGACCGTCGGTGTAAAGCAATGCCTGGAAACGTTGCCAATCCAGGTCGTCAACTTCCGATCTCCGAAGGAGTGGCCGAATAGAATCTCGATCAGTGAATTCTGGAGGGAGCCCCATTTTCGCTGCTGTGGCTTGGTACGCAGGGGTGTAGTCAGTGACAGTGTTATCGAGGTCCAGGCCGATTCCTTTAGGTATCCCCATCAGGGTCCGTGGCGTTGAGGATCTCATTCATCCGTTGGATATTGAAGTACGCGGGATCAGTCAGCGAATTTGGCAGTTGACCGTTGGTAAAGGCTCGTTGCAAATCGAGCACCGCATCATTGATTGTATGTTTGGGACGAAAGCCGATGGCTTCAGCAATACGCTCCGATGAAATCCGGTAGGAGCGTTGGTCTTGCATTGGCTCGACTTGAACCTCGACCGGGCCATCGACGTGCGAAGCCACAATTTCTGCGATCTCGCTCACCTTCATATTGTCTGCCCCAACATTGAACACTTGGCCGTTAACCTTTGCAACAGGTTGCCGCAGTACTTCGAGGTATGCGCGGCACATGTCTTTAATGTGCAAGTTGGGACGATACTGGTCACCGCCAAAGACACGAATTACCTGCTGGTTCACGGCGTGATTCGTGAGGATGTTCACGGTGAGGTCGAGCCGTTGTCGGGGTGAATAACCACACAGGGTCGCAGGTCGAATTACTGTCACGACGAATCCGTCTTCTCCTGCGTTCAAAAGAATCGGCTCACACATCGCCTTGAACTTGGAATAGTCCGTCAAGGGGTCGAGTGGAAGATCCTCGGTGACTCGCTCCTCCTCCTTGACTCCGTACACCGATGAAGACGAGGCGTACACGAACCTGCTCACTCCAGCCGACTTCGCCGCGTGCACCAGTGGCTCAAACGCCGTGAAGTTGATCTCCTCACCCAACTTAGGATTAAGGTCGTAGCTGGGATCATTCGAGATACAGGCGAGATGGATAACGTCGGTGCATTCGTTCACGGACTCGTTCACGGTGTCGCGATCGCGGATATCTCCAACCACCAGTTCCAGCATCGGATTGTTGGCAAGCTCTCCGAACACGTCGGTGCCGTACCAACACGTATCCAGCACGCGCACGCGGTAGCCAGCCTCGATCAATGAGGGCACCAGGCGGGCTCCGACGTATCCTGCGCCCCCTGTAACGAGGACCTGGCGCGAACCCGGATTCACTTGATCAACTGCCATGTGCGCTGCTCCATTCTTGGTTCTTGCTGCATCGAATCTTGCTTTGGTTCTGCTACTTCAGGGTAGACAGAATCGCCTTGCTGAAGGTGCCGCGGTCTAGCGACTGCTCGTTACCCAGAAACGAAACAGCCCACGCCCCCACCAAGTTTCCCAAAAACCCAATCAGTACAGGAGGGGCACCCACCGCTGACAACAATGCAGTGATGGTAAGAACCGCATCACCGGCGCCGACTCGATCCGTGACGAATGGTGCCAGTGCCGGCGCATGGCTAATCGAGCCATCTGGGGAATAGAGATCTAGCCCCGCCCCACCCAAAGTGACCAGGATTCCAGCCGCTCCAAGTCTGACCTGCAAGGCGGGAATAAAGGTGCCGAGGTCGACATGTCGGCGACGAACCTCAAGACCAGCCTCGAGACCATTGAGAGTTACAAAATCCGCCCGCGGGTACCGCGACACACTATTAAAACCCTTATTACCGGCATTGACTTGCGTGTTCACTGCGAGGAAAAGTGGCAAATCCGTTAAGGCGTGGATCGATGCGTCCGAAATCAAACCATGGCCATAATCTGCAACAATTACGACGTCAGCGTCTTTCGCTGCGTCTCTGATCGCCTGAATAAAGTCTTGTTCAGCCTTCGGGGGCAGTGGTGAGTCGTCCATGTCATAAATCTCCAAGACTCGCGCACCCGTTCGCTTGTCGATCAACCGTTCCTTGCGGATCGTGGGCAGGGGATCCACATCCACCGAGCGTAAGTCAACGCCGCGTTGGCGCAGCAGACCTAGCTCCGGATCATCATGGTTTCTGTGGTTAATCCCGGTAACGACCGTGGTGGCGGCGCCCAGACCGGCAGAGTGCCCTGCAACGGCGAGAATGCCGCCAGCGTGCGACACCGATGGGCCACGTGAGAAACATAGGACTGGATCTTTTGATGCCTTACCCAGCGCCTCGCACTGGGTGTAGACGTCAATGATCGTTTCACCCACGACGACGACCCGGAGTGCTGCAATGCGGTCGAGCCAGGTCTGGACCTCTTCGATCGAGAACTCCTCACGAATCCTGGCGATCCACTCGCTGGCAGCATCTGAGTGCTGTGGGAGAAACCGATTGATCAGCTCGGAAGAACTGAAGACTATCTCGTCAGTGTGCACCAACTCCCCACCAAATGATTCGACAAGTTCACGTTCCCGACGGATATTTCCGGTGACATCCGTATCTTCATCCACGTAATCGCCACCCTTGACGTAGAAGTTGGGCTTGATCGCGGATATCGCTGGCAGGGCGGTGGCATCTGGGGTAATTATGACGAAGTCAACTGACTCGAGGGATCCGAGCGCCTCCGCACGGAGGTTCTGCGTAAAGGCTGGGCGGCCGGGACCCTTATTAACGAATCGATCTGCCGTTATCGACACCACTAGAACGTCAGCCAACTCTTTGGCGCGCACGAGGTGGCGCAGGTGGCCGGGGTGGAGGAGATCGAATACTCCGTGACACATCGCGATCTGTAATCCTTCTGCGCGCGCCACGTCCAAACGTTCTGCCAATAGGTCTGCCCTAGTCATCTTCACACCGACACTTCGAGCGGTTTCTGAGTGCTTCACGGCTTATCACCCAAATAAGTGAACCATTCAGTGGTTGCTTCAGCGATACTCTCCGGATTCCATACTGGAGCGTCTCGCCAGTAGTCGATGTGTTCCAACATTGATCGCACGCCTTCATCAAAGCCGACTTCAGGGGCCCAACCAAGCACTTCACTTATTCTCGTCGTGTCGGCAAAAGTGCATTCGGGTTCACCTGGACGCTTAGAAATGTAACTGGAAGGACCGCCCAGCATTTCGACTAAGGAGTTAATGGAATAGGTTCCCCCCGACCCAACGTTGAAGCTCTGACCACTGACATCGCTGAGAGCGGCCGCCAAAAAAGCCCTCGCAACATCGGTCACATACGTAAAATCACGCGTCTGGTTTCCATCTCCGACAATAGTCATAGGTGCACCTGCGAGTTTCTGCGCGAGAAAGACTCCGAACACCGCGCCGTAGGTACCAGAGGTGCGCGACCGTGGTCCGTACACGTTAAATAGTCGCAGGGCGACAAACGGCAACCCGTACACCTGGCTCCAATGTAGGGCTGTTTGCTCCCCAGCCCACTTTGTGAAGGCATACGGGTACTGAGGCCGGATCTCGGCGGTTTCCGGTGTTGGGTAAGTGTCGGGGATGCCATAACAAGAAGAGGATGCGGCATAAACTAGTTTGGTAATACCTTGGCGTCGTGCGACATCGAGAACAATCAGAGTGCCATCCACATTCGCTGAAAAGTACCCCAGCGGGTTCACGATCGAAGGGACGATGTCAGCCAAGGCCGCGAGATGGAACACGTACTCGCAGCCGTTCATGGCGCCCGCAACAGTTTGCTCGTCCTGTACGGATCCCTCAATGATGGTCAGTCTTGCATCGCTGGGAACATGGGAAAGATTTTCTCGCCGTCCGGTAGACATGTTGTCGAGAACTACGACGTGATGCCCCTGCTTAAGTAGGAGGTCCACCAAGTGACTTCCGATAAATCCGCACCCTCCCGTGACAAGAGACCGAGTTGGTGCGACTTGTTTGTCCCGCACTATTTAGCGCCCTTCAACTGCTCAGTGATCATGTGATTGACCACCAGATGCACATCCTCGACAGGACCGTAAGCGCCCATGCGAGTTGGGACATGCACGAGCAGATCAACCAAGGCAGCCAACCGGCCACCATCAAATCCGGTGAAAGCGATCGTTGTAAGGCCTAATTCCTTTGCAGCATCCACGCAGGCCAATACGTTCGGTGAGTTTCCTGACGCTGAAACGGCCATTAAAATATCTCCACGCTCAGCAAGGTGAATGAGTTGCCTGGAAAAAACTTGATCAAAACTTATGTCATTCCCAGTGGCTGTAATAAGGGCTTGGTTGTCGGTCAGTGCCACCACACGTAGAGGTGGGTCTACTAGACCACTTCCCAACATGAGATCAGTGGCCATGTGGCTAGCTGTCGCGGCGCTCCCACCGTTGCCGACAACGAAGATACGTGAACCTTGATCACGAGCTTGCAGAAGTGCGTTCGATACCGACTCAACCGCATAGAGATCCACTGAATTCAGGGCTGCTATGCACTCTTCACGGTAAGCCACCATGGTGCCTTCGGCCACAATAATCCCCTCATTGATCATCCAACTGTCTGATCTAGACTAGCAACGGCGCTCGATATCAACTCCTAGGACCAAGCCTAGCCACGAAAGGCCACCCGTTGCCCGAACCCAAGCAGAACCAGAACATAATCCTTTGGGACATCGACGGAACCCTTGTGAACGCGCACGCTACCCGGGCGGATAAGCACGTTACAGCAGTCGAGGTGTTTCTCGGCCGTGACCTGTCCAATCAGGAACGTACCGCCGGAAAAACGGATCAACAGATCCTGTGCGAATTACTGGAAGCGCAAGAGACTTTTCCTAGCCATGCTGCTCTCACTGAAGTGCTGCGCATTCTTGATGAGATTTCCATAAAAGAAATCAACCAATATCCAGTCTCGTGCAATCCCGGAGTGACCAATGCACTCAAAATGGCCAGCAGCACCGGTTGGATTAATGGCTTGCTCACGGGAAATACTCCCGTGCGAGCGCAAGCGAAGCTGGAATCAGCCGGTATCTGGGGCGATTTTGATAGCGATTTTTCCTACTTCGGGAATGAGGCCCTGAGCCGGGGGGGGCTGGTGTCTTCGAGCCTACGAGCCATCAGTTCGGTCGGATACTCCGTTGCGATCGTAATTGGCGATACTCCCTTAGATATTCGCAGTGCTAAGGAGCACAAACTTCAAGTCGTTGCCGTGGCCACTGGCCCTCACTCTGCCGCAGAATTAAGGGGACTCGACCCCGATCTTCTTATTAATGACTGTGAATCCGGTTGGGCACCGCTTGTAGCCTTCTTGGACTCTATGCACGTCTAAGTCTCTGTCAAGAAGTTCGAAACAGATGACTGCGAGTCACCTTTGGTTAATAGGCTGAACCCTAAGATGAGGTTCTGTGCGGCACTTTTATAGACCCAGCAGTTTTGCTTGCCTGTCAAACTGCGGTGCTAACGCTCTTACCTCGCTAAAACTTCCTTGAGCCTGAACTCTCCCACCCTCAAGGTAGACCACGAGGTCACAATGCCTGATCGTGGCCAAGCGGTGAGCAATGGTGACCGTGGTGACGGTGCCTTCTAGTTCTTGCAAAGTTTGGGCGATCGCCTGTTCGGTCTCTGCGTCGAGGGCGCTGGTGGCCTCGTCGAGGACCAAGAGCCTCGGGCGGGTGTAGAGGGCTCTGGCAATACCAAGGCGCTGGAGCTGGCCCCCACTCAATTTTATGCCGTTCTCACCGATCACGGTGTCCAGTCCTTCACGGGAATCTGTTAGAAACTGCCCTAGGTGTGCTCTATTTAGGGCGTCCCACACCCAATCATCATCGATAATCTCAACGGGAAGACCTAGTGCCACGTTTTCTCTGACTGTGCCGTTTGTCATGGCGACATCTTGGGGAACATATGCCACTGCCCCCGGCCAGGTTGCTAACGCTTCTGTTGGAGCCAGCCCACCGATCAGAGTCACGCCAGAATCTGGGTTAATCACTCCCAGAATCAGGTCGGCGAGAGTGGATTTGCCTGCACCTGTGGACCCCACGATTGCGAGAGATTCTCCGGTAGGCAGGTCCAAAGACACTGCGGCAAGAGCCGGGGTCTCGGTGCCGGGGTAGGAAAGGTAAGCGTTAGAAATTGAGATCGATCCGTCAAACCCGTCATGCCCCTTTTCAAGGTTGGCTCGGATGGTAGCGGGGTTGATCGAGCCGAATGAATCAGCAGTGGCTAATGTGAGGTTTTCCAGATCGAGCTCTCGGGCAAGCTCGTATGTGGGCGCAGCCTGACCAGCCGCAGTTCGAATCCCAATGGATGCACCTTGAAGCCGCAGGATTGAGGGAACAATGCGGGAACCGGCCGCAAGGAAGACGGCAATGATCGCAACAGCTGAAGGAATATCCTTGGTGAGGATTTGAGAAAGGGCAAGAAGTCCCGCGCCAACTACCAAGGCAATCTCAAGAACGTACTTCGGGATCATGGCCGCAAATTGTATGTCAGTTGAGTTGAGCGCTAGCTGCCGGCAAAGATGCTGGAAACGTTGGACGTATAGGCCTCTTCGTTGTGAAACAACCGCTTCACGGTAAGTACGCAAAGCTTCCTGGATGGTCGTAATTCCTTGAACTGACAGGTGTGCCGAACGCTGGCCCCTGCTTCCTGCTTTAACCGCAATTGCTCTTTGCAGAGCAAAACTGATAATTACGAAAAATACAATGGCGAAGACTGTCACGACTGGACTGAGAGCCAACACACCCACGGCGAGAACCACGAGAAGAGCGATTTCAGTCAACGCTATTGTGCCCTGGCCCAAAATCGTGACCGTTGCAGCACCCACCCCATTCGTCAAGGTGTACACGGTTTGCTGACTTGACTGCTGTTGCACTTGCAGCAGTGGTCTCGAAAGCAAACCGGCGGCGAGGCGACCTGAGACTAAGGCTTGCCTGTTGGCAAGAAACCGCAGGATACGCTTGGTGAGCAACATGTTCAAAATACTCTTGAAAATTAGCAAAAATCCCGCCACAGCTGCAAGCGCTAGGGCAACAGTTACCGGATCATCATTACTGAGTCCTAAAAATTCTAGAGTGCTGCCAACTATCACGGGTTGCGGTGCCGAACTCATCACTGACAGAGATAGGGCCGTCACTAGCCCGATCAGTAAGACACCCAAGAGATCAAGGATGGACGTTGACATCTGGGCTATCGTTATCTGAAAAAGACGCCGCCGGTCATGGCGAGTCAAAAGCCTCAAACTGGTCCGAATGGCTTCACGGACTGTCACCGGTATTCTCCTAGCATGCATTGATCGTACTCAGGCTTCCCAAAGAGGTGGAACAATGCATTAGTCAATTACAGAATGAAATGTCCGTTAATGTGATGAACCACCCTTACTTTATTGTCGTCCGATCGGTGTAGGTCCTCGGTACTTGGGAAGGTGAACCGGTTTCCTTGAGTAATCCGAAATACGCAGGTGGATGCTGTGACGGGGCTTACGCAGCATGATCTTGACGCTGTTTCCAGGGAAAATGGTGTTTATTTGCTTGTGCTGGGCCAAGCCACTATGCGATTCGAAATTGATACCGAATGGATCACTACCGAGACTTTGAACTCCAGTAGATCTGGAGCCAACAGAGGGCTTCCCTCATTCTTACCCTCGACCTCACCTTTTGCAATGATTTTCCTAACGTTGATATTTTTGGCGGATATATCGACGCAGATAGGTTCATAGTGAGCACGCGCGGCCTAAGCAAATCTAGCACTGCCGGTGAGGGTCTGACCGAACGGATTTATCCGCCTAGTGCTGATGGGCCAGCGCCGGTGGCGATTGTGAGACCGAAGATCCTGGTAATGGACGAGAACCCGTGCCCCGTACGGCCGGCTCAACTTGAAAATACTGGATGGAGCAACTTCGGTATTAAAGGCTGAAGCCGAATGGATCATTTCCAAGACACTGGGCTCTTTACTTGGTGATGTCGCGTTAGTTGTGATTGCCCACCGGCTCGCTACAAGCGGCATTGCGATCAAGAAATTCATCTCTCCGGAGTACGGCTAACTGGACCGGGAACTTTCGAGTAAGACCGCGCGCATGTCCCGGATCTCAATGAGGAGGCAAACCCGTTAGGGATTTTAAGGAAGGTAGCCCTGTATAACGTCTATGTAGGCATCAGCTCGTTGTGACTGCGTGGGTAGTGAGCGTCTACGAGATTGATTCTTAACAACGAAATCCCATCTTTTATCTGGATTCTCGAAGTCTGATATTTTGCGGGCGGCATCCATCGGATCTAGTGGGTCAAAGTAGACGGCACCCTCCTGCATCGTGTCTCGAACGTAGTCTCTGTCTGCAGCGAAGAGGATCCGCTGGGCAGCGACACTCTCAAGTGGTGTGGCAGAGGAAGTCTCATTTAGTGAAGGGAAAAACACTCCGTCGCAGGCGTGCATTATTCGAGCGCATTCCTCCGAGCCGATCTCTCCTACATTTATGAAGCTCCCTACCTGGCCGAGACCAAGTGATTCCATTTCTTCAGCACGTAGTGTCGTGATGACCTTCAATTGTGAGCCCGTGAGTTGCAAATATTTGTCAGTGATTTGAGAGATTATTTTGTGATTCTTGTGTGGATACCCACGTGCGGGATAGAAAAGTCTCAGTTCACCAACTGAACGAGGCGGGAGTGTTTTTGGGCCCTGCAACTTCGTGTCAAAGAACACATCACGCGGAGAGTTGGGCACGATCCAAATCGGGGTGTCCGGCGAGCGTTCTCGTAACTTATTGGCCATTGCAGGTGTTTCGACTATTAAGCCGTCGTACCTCCGTAGATGGCGGAATTTTATTTTACGTAACAAGGCGAATTTCGCTGACTGGATTGTGTCGATATCAGCCTTGAAGTCGGGCGGTGGGAACAAAGACCCGTCAGCGAAGCCCGCTAGCTCAACACGAGCTTTTCTGGTTGCGTATTCGGGGCCGAAAATGCTAAATCGAACATCAAATTTTTGCTTCAGGCTCGGAATTAGTGGTCTCATTTCAGCGGGGGCTACCTCGAACCTAATCCAACTGCCCTCTGAACTCAAATCTTGGAGATGCATTTCGTCTTGCACATTCTTTGATACTTGTAGAGTCAGTTCGGTTACCCAGTCCAGGTCGCCTTGGGCGGATTTTTTTAGGACTTCATCCAAAAACGATGCGGCAACCCCGATAGCACCGCCTTGTTTGATGTTTGATGCATTCAGGCATAAGCGCACTGGTACAGGATAGTGGGTGCGAAACTAATACTGGTCTAGATGGCTTCATGTAGAGCTTGAGTTTCTTTAGAGTTCATCGATAAATCTCTTTCTTAGAGACCACGCGTGCGGAGCCGAATCGGTAGCGCGGCTGAGGAGAATACTGTTCAGTTGGCCGGTGGTTAACGCCAAGGACCGCGCAGCGCCCAAATCCTATTTTACCCTTGAATTCTTCAAATCCGGGTTGTTATTGAGGCTCAAGTGGGGCCGCTCTTGTAGTCTCTCTGGCAATCTGAGCGAGGAATTTGAGTTTACCTCGGAATTTCTCGTAAAGGGGGGATGACTTTGATCCAATTATTTTTTCTTCTTTCCGTAATTACTCGCAGTGTTTCCGTACTCTTGCTCTGGAGCTTACTGAGGCCACAGTCTGGCTGGATTGAGTTGGTTGGCAGTCCGTTGTGAAAGGCACCTTGTCGGCGGTGTTTTCCGGAATCGTGTCGCAACCGTTGTTTGCCTGTAACTGGTTGCGAGTGGATCGACCCCAATCTAAGAGATTTATTACGGACTGGTCTTCATTTTGTGAGAATCGGTCACAAAGACGAAATCCTGATTGTTGGGGGTTTAATCCTGCACTGTGCTGAACTTGATAAGCCCATTTAACTCGGTGTTTCGATTCGAAAGTCTACGGTTTGTGTATGGCATGTAACGTCCAAAATCATTTCCGTAAAATTCAACGATGGACACGTGCAATTAGTTCTCGGTAAGTCCACACCTTCGTAAGATGCCAGCGCGTCCAAAACTGTTCGTACATCGCACCTAATCCTTGTGGCTTCAGGATTTCGGTTCTTGCTTCGTGAAACTGTCTAAATGATTCACGCCACTTGTGAGTTGAAACACCACCCGTTACAAAGTTGGCAATTGGGAAGTCCACTTCTTCTGGGTCGGTGATTTGTGAGAGTTTAAGAAAAAGCGCGTAGTCTGCAGAGATTGAATATTGCGTATCGAAACCACCAAGGTCACGTAGTAATTGGGTCGATGTGATTGTTCCTTGGTGCGGTGGAAACAAGCCTCGGGCGAAAAAGTTTTTCTTTTCTTTTTGGTAATCCCATTGTGGTGTTGTTATGCTGTTCTTACTCACTTGGTCTGTGATTTCAACCGGTCCGAAAACCCAAGTGGAGTTTCTATTTTCAAGTTTGTGCGCCACTTTTTTTAGGACGTCAGGTGCATGTAACTGGTCACCAGCATTCAGAAAATAAATGAATCTTCCTGTAGCGTTATTCAGTCCCTGGTTCATGGCCGGGTAGATTCCATCCGGCGAGCACCACTGGTATTGCTTTGGTATTTCTTTATGTAACCCGGATTCTTTCAGCCGTCGATTGATGACCGCTGGATCCTTACTGCTGTCGATGACCACAAGTTCGAAATTATGGGTCGTTTGTTCCTTGAGTGAATTCAGGCTGGTAGTGAATCCTTCGGGGTCGTCTTTGACCACAGTGACAATGCTAAAGAGTTTAGTTCCACTCATATGTGCATCGACATCTGTTTAATTGGTGCCGGTTCAACCCACCAACACTCGAGATTGCCAAGTCCGTCTGCTTCATACAGATTCATGAGTGCGACGTTAAGTTTCCAGTCAATCGATAAAACCGGTTCCAAGGGCAGGGCTTCCATCTCTTGAATCACCCTGGCGAGAAATTTTCGCGAGTAAAGAATCGCGCACACAGTATTGGTAATCGGTCGGCTTGTTAAATACACAACTCGACGCTCATCTCCTTGCCACGATGTGCCTGCCCTCACTGTCAATAAGTGCCCTACCCCCAGTTCGCTGACACTGAACGACTCAGAGAGGTTCACAAAAGCCGGAGTGCCGCTTGCATTCATTAGTCCACTAATCCCGTTGGCTAAATCTGCGAGTTGGCTGGAAAAAGCGTCATCTTCCAAAATCAACACGTAATCCGATCCACTTTCCAACCCACGCTTCATCAAGTCAAAATGCGAGGCCTCGATGTTGAGTAAACGCGACACCAGTTGTGGATGAGGAGAATTGAATGAATGTTTCACGCGCATGGTCCAGCGAGCACCCAGCCGCAAAATGTTCTTAATGTATTGCGGCCTGGAGATATATTTTGAGTAGCGTGCTTCGGCGTGGAGTTCAGCGGAAAGGGAACGTTGAACCGCGCGGCGATCAGCAACGACACCTGAATTATCCAGATCTTCGTCAATAATATGAATGTGTGTGTTAATTCCTGAGTGGTTAGTCAACTCCTTCGCCAATTGCCGTCCGAGACCCTGGGGGCCTTGACTAATGGCAAATTGGGTTCGTGAGTAACTCACCACACCTATGAATAGATTGATCGGGAACACGGAAGTAGGCTACCCGAGTGTCTACGCAGCCTTTGGGAGATCGGTCCAACACCAGCAGGGCATCTCAATTGTTCGGTCCGTGTGACGTCGCGGCAGTCGTGTGCTCCATGAACTCAATCTCGGGGATTCAGGAGTGCCTTGCAAGTCTGCGCCAATCCGGAGTCGAAGAAATTGTTGTGGTAGATGCCTCAAGTACTGACGGAACCCGTGAAGTAGCTCTCGAACTTGCGGACGTGGTGGTGAGTGACCCTGGTACAGGACTCGGTCGGGCTCGTAACACCGGAATTCAAAAAACGACTAAGCCATTAATCCTGAACATGGGCTCAGACAACGTGATGCCCGATGGCGAGTTGCAAAAGATGATCGACTACCTACTCCTGAATGATTTTCACGGGGTGAGTGCACAAACAACCATTGAAGGACAAGACTGGATTTCCAGCGGGCTCAATACCTGGCGCCAAGGGCGCTTTCCTGAAGGTGAAGTGTCCGTTATTGGCACACCTACACTTTTTCTCGGTGATTTGCTGCGCTCTCACCCCTACGATCAAGAGAGGGCACATTCAGATGATTCTGAATTGTGTGAGCGTTGGGCAAGGGAATTTGACGCTCGATTCGGAATTAGCGATGCAACTTCTCTTGAAATTGGAAAGGCTACTTGGGGAGAGATTAAGGCACGTTGTCGAAACTATGGAGTCTCCGACTCAGAAAACTACGCGCACGGTCGTAAAGCTGGCTGGGGTGCTAAGCGCCGGCTGCAATCGCTGGCCTACCCATTCAAGAAGGACTTCCTAACTCCACTGTCCTCGCCACACACCAAGATGACACCAAAGAATGTGGGGTTTCTGTTAATCTTTGTACTTCTTCGATACCAATCCTGGATCATCAACTCACTAAAACGTTGACTTTTAATGTCCATTTAACAATTTGTTAGTGGGTGGTTGGCTGCCGGATATCTAGAGGAAAACGATGCCAGTGCCAGAACTGTGGGCAAAAGAACCCACATCAATCCTTGGGCGGTCTATTGACATCCAAAGATCCGTCATGTTCGAAAAACGTATGTCGTCTAGTACGAGAAGAGATCCGCCCTTCATGTCGTTGACAACTTTGGGAACTACTTTGTATTCAAATACTCCATCTTTTGGGCCGTCAACGATTACTAGGTCTGCATCACGGATTCTAGATACGTGCATTTCGTAGAAATCAGGATTTGCTAGGTCCCCTATTTCCTGCACAATGTGAGGATTCAGCTCCAGCAGATTCGCGTATGCATTGCCTATTTTTCCTAGTGGGACGATGTCGTAAGTAAAAACTTGCTCCGAATGTGGCGTAATCGCAAGAGCGCTGGCGCCGTGATACGTGCCAATGTCCAAAGCTAATTTGGGTTGCATCACCTTGGCGAGTGAACGCAAAAATTTATAGTGCTCGCCAGGCCACATGTCAAACCAGTTTCTGTCTTCTTCCAAATTAAATCCTGCGAGTTCTGATGCGAAATCAACGTCTGTTGAGCAGTGCACTGCTTCAGTTATGAGAGCTAGGCGGTCCATCGGTAGCGTGGGACAAACATCTGACTGTGGAGGAATGCCGACCAGTTCATGCGAATTTGCGAGGTCCGGCTTCCTTTTTCGTAAAATTCCCATAGTTTATTTTAACTCCCAATCTCTGATCTTCAAAACACCAACTTACGCACGTTATCACTTGTCTCCCAAATCATCTCAACGTTCGACAGCTGTCGGATGGGGAACTCTGAGATCTAGCCCTTTATAAATGAATTTTTTTTCCAACAGAATCTCAGAAAATTATCAATACTCAAATGCAGATTCGTTGAACTTAAGTCGAACGTTTTTTGATCCTGCGTAGCGGAGCCGTTACGCGCCATGTCTTACTGGAAAGAACGGTTGCTAATTCGTTGGCTGCAGTGCTGGAAGTCAGCGCACTAGTAGGCACAGTCGGCATGTTGGCGATCTTGGTCGCCAGTTCGGTGAACCCTTGAGCAAATTTGTTCCAGGTATAGGTTGAGATAACTTCACGCAGTTGATTCACTCGTTGCTCACCATTTAGCGGTTCGGTGAGGAGTTGGGCGAGGTCGGTTGCGTACTCGGTTGTATTCCATCCAGTTGGTATTTTCGTGATTTGACTGATTTCCTTGAGCGGACCGAAGTTGGTGAAGGTTGAAGGTGTGCCAAGGATTGCCGCTTCATAAGGAACGAAGCCGAAGCCTTCGGCGCTACTGGGGTACAGAACTGCGGCTGCGCTCTCTAGCAACCAGGCACGTTCGGTGGAGGAAACATGGCCAAGGGTTGTTGCTTCGCCACGCAGGTTGGTGTGTCTTTTGAGTTTGATTGATTCTTGTTCTTTTGAACTGCTGCTTTTTACATGGAGGCCTGCGAGAACAAGATCAACATTGATTCCCGTCTCCAAGACTTGTTGCCACACATCAATTGCAAAATCACGGTTCTTGTGTTGAAAGTCATTACCTAGGACCAGAATGAACGGCCTACTTGAGGTTTTTAAATCCTGTGGTCTTTCTTTGATCGTTTGGGTTGTGATGTGATCCAGGCCGAGAGGGATCGGTTGGATCCGTTTGGTGTCGAGGCGTGGGGTTTCTTGGTAGAGACGTTTGGCAACATCAGCACTGATCGTGGTGACTGCGTCAACGCTGAGAGCGATCGTGCGCTGAGTTGTGCGATAAGCAGCCCACGCGTTTTCGTCACCGTGATACTTACCGATGTCGTAGGCGATTAGGTCAAGGTAGGTCGTGATCACCCGCTTGCCCAGTTTGCGGGAGTGGCTGATCTCAACACGTTGATCAATCTGATTCGGGTACCAGACCAGATCGGTTTGTGTTTCTAGCGCTTCCTCGATGTTTGATTGCAATGTGACCTTGGGGTGATCGGTTACATGCTGGGCGTAGCCGGGAATTTCACTCAGGCCAACAAGTCTGATGCTGGCGATTGTTGGTTGATCCGCGATTGCGGAAATGGCAGCGGTGGTGAGAACTTGGGCACCGGTTTCATGGGGGCCGAGCCAGGTGATGTCAATTGTTAGCGTGAGGTTGCTGGTGTCAATTGGAGTCTCACTGAATGCATTGAAATGAGAGCTGCTGGGGTCTTCTAGTTCTTTGAGGTCAATTGCATGTGGTTCAGCAATAACTGGCGCTTTCCTAATGTCGTTTGCAGAGGTGAGCCACCAGTCGTGCCACAGGCCCCTGTGGCTGGCGGCGGTGGCCCAGTCTGGCGCTTCCAAATCGAAAAGATCACTTCCATTAATTGCGATCAGACAGCCGGCCGGGGCGGTGGCGCGAAGGAAAGTTTCGTTGGCGTGTGGATTGGTGGTTGCGTAAATGCTCACGCTGGCAATGCGCGGCTCTGTGTCGAACCGGTCGCCAATAGTTTGCATGCGATCCAAAGTCAACAGTGCGAGTAGGTCAGGGTCGCCGGCCACAGTGATCAGATTGCCCTTGCGGGTTGTGAACTCGGTCATTAGAGAGCCTCGTAGATTCGCTCGAGTTTCGGGTTTAGTGCTGGAGAGTAGTAGGGGTCACTTATGTCCTTGTTCTGCCATCGATCGTTGAAGAGCTGTGCTTCCTGGGGGTTCGCGGCCTTGCGGTGGATGGACACACCTTCGTGGTGAGTAAAGTGAGCATAAGGCGTCCAGGCAATTCGGTAGTTCTTTGTCCGTAGCTTCAAGCAGTAGTCTACATCGTTGAAATCTCGGGCGAAGTCGGTATCAAACCCGTGAACTTCGGCAAATGCTTTTCTACTGGTCAGCATGGCGGCCGCGGTGACGGCTGAATAGTTACGTGGGGTAAGGGCGCTCCCGAAATAACCGTACTCGCCTTTTGATTTAGCTATAAACGGGTGTGTTGGTCCGCCGGGCAGCAGCACGACCCCAATGTGTTGTAGTTTCCCGTCGGGGTAACTCAGTTTCGCGCCGACAGCTGCAACGTTTTCAATTTGAGCGATCTCCAGCATTCGAGTAATCGGGTTTGCTTTGATCGCTTCAGTGTCGTCATTGAGTAAGAGCAGATATTCGCTTTGGTGATCTGCATTTTCTGCACCGAGGTTGATTGCTTGGGAAAAATTGAAGTTGCTGGTGGCGTAGGTCACCTGCTTGTCGGCGCCAGGAATCGGGTCTTGTTCGTTGGTGGTGACCACGATTATTTCAAAATTCGTGTCGCACTCCTGCTGCTTGAGTGTCTCAATGGCCGCAAAAACAAACGGTTTCTTGGTTTTCTTATTGAGGGTAAGTGCCGTAGGAATAATCACTGAGACTTTAGTTTTTGGTGCAACCGGGTGAATTTCATTAAGGCCTTGTACTTGGCTGGGCTCTACGGTGCCACCGCCTAATGCGGTGTTGAGGTAGTCCTGTTGCGCCAGCGCTGCTGCTTGTTGCGCCCAAGGTTTGGCTTCGATGGTGAGCGCGGTCGATTCACTCCACGCGCGCCAGTGGTAAAGCGGTATAGGTAGGTGAATTACTTGTGCTTGTGATGCAGACAGTTGCGGGAGTAGGCGCAGGGCAAGGTCAAAGTCTTGCGCCCCATCCATTTCACCGCGAAGACCATTGACTTCTCTGACCATCTGGGTTTTCCAGATTGTGAAATGGCACAGATACATCTGCGTGAGGAGCAGCTCCGGGGAGAAATCGGGTTTGCAATACAGCTCGGAGTGTTGGTTGCTGGGGCTAATTTTATCTTCATCCGAATAGATCACCTCGGGGTGATTGTTTTGCTCGACCGCTTTGCTGAACTCTTCGATACACCGAACATCAAGGGCGTCATCGTGGTCAAGCATGCCGAAATATTCCCCGGTTGCGCGTTCGAGTCCCGCGTTGATCGCCGCGGAAATCCCACCGTTTTCATTATTTAAAATTGTAATTTTCGGATTGTTTTTTGCGGAAAGTTCAGTGAGATAGTCGTTAACGTTCAGTTGGGTCGAGCCATCGTTGCTCACAATTAGTTGCCAATTGGTGGCGGTTTGATGGGTCACCGAGTCAATGCACTCTTTAAGGAATTGGATTGGGGGGTTGTAGACCGGGATCACGATCGAGATCGTGGTGGAAAAAGTAACCGAGCCTGGGATGGTGGTGTGTGCTTCTTCGAGCCAGGCCTTGTACTGCTTGCCAATATTGCGTTCGTAGAACTTACGTTTGACCCAGCGTTTAACTTTGCCGGCTCGGCGTTTGGCCTTTAGTAAAGGGTTCATATGATTATTTGATCGTGAACGTTGCGGGGATGGTGACGAACCCTTGGCCGATCTCACCGCTGGCGCTGCGCACAGGGAACTCGAGAACTTCATTCCAGGTGTCCAGGGTGCGGGTCCCGGTATAGTCGAACACGTCAATGTGTACGCGGTAGCGGCCGGGAAGGAGCGGGTTGTCGATTATGTTGGTGGTGACTTGGTACTCCTTGGGTTGCAGCACACCGAAATCGGCGTGCACGCGGTGATTACTCACCATGGTGACAAGCGGCCCGGTTTCGTGTTGGAAAGCAATGCGCAAGTTTGGTCCAAGGATTTCCTGGTTGGTGGTGAAATT
>Ga0129327_10000808_pt1 | contig 18644 bp, 10 predicted proteins | sample CPBDNA_6_FD_111799 | JGI IMG/M metagenome (GOLD analysis project Ga0129327, IMG submission 111799) | Freshwater to marine salinity gradient microbial communities from Chesapeake Bay, USA - CPBay_Spr_31_0.8_DNA | ecosystem: Environmental > Aquatic > Marine > Coastal | place: USA: Chesapeake Bay... | reverse complement strand
TGTCATTGTTAATATCTACAAACCTCACATCGCCGGGTACAGCTCCTGGTTGTTTTGCATGACTATCTACTTCAGCTTGTGTCTGGAACAAACCATCCGCTTGCCATCCATAAAAAGTAGCAATCGGATTTCCTACATACGTTCGGGAGAGCTCCTCAGCTGGTCTTCCGTATAATCTGGATGCCAAAAAAGAGCCTTCTACTAAACTTACGACTTCATTGCTGATAAAAGTTGCATTGGCGCCTATACTATAGCTGAAATCTGCTTTTTGATCCTGCCAGTTCAATTCTATCTCAAGCCCCTTATTTCTAATTTGCCCCACATTTAAGTATGGAGAAGGATTCGTGCCCTGAGATCCAATTGCAGGTGGAGCAAGCAGCATATCATCCGTATCTTTAATAAAATAATTTAAGGTTGAAGTCAAACGATAATCCAGAAAGCTGGCGTCTACACCTATATTAGTCATTCTAACCGTTTCCCAAGTAATATTCTCGTTGGCAAAACTGACTTGATTCGCACCAACCACAGCATTGCCACCGCTGATTCCAAATGAATATAGTGAATTACGTGCAATTCGTGCCAAGAATTGATTTCTGTCAATATTTTGATTTCCGAGTTCACCCCATCCACCGGTCAGTTTCAATGCGTTTATGAAAGAAACATTAAAAAAATCCTCATCGGATACTCTCCAACCTAATGAAAAAGCTGGGAAAACACCCTTTCTGTTTCCTTCAGCGAATTTAGAGGATTCATCCTGTCTAACTGTGGCAGTAAGCAAATACTTGTTTTTATACGCATAATTTGCTCTTCCGAATACAGATCTCAAGCCATCATGATTCCTAAATTCAGTTGTAACGGCAGCAGTTCCATTGCTCAGAAAACGCTGGCTTGGATCTTCATCGGGAAGGCCATTAGCTTGTGCATAGTATCCTTGATAATCAAATGTTTGTTGGGTATATCCTCCCACAAAACCAACTTTATGATCCCCAAATGATTTATTATAATCAAGAAAATATTCCATAAGGAATGAAATATCCTCATTATATGTCCTGTTTGCAGAATTTTGGGCTCTTTGTCTGATTTGGTTCAGAATCTGCGGATTGAATGACCTAGAATCATTGATTGATCCATCTATGGCAAAATTTGCTTTCAGCTTCAAATCCTTGGTAATAGAAACTTCAGTTGTAAGATTAGTTAATAAACGTGTGTATCTATTACTATTATCTGCTATATCAACTTCATATATCGGATTGTTGATATCCCCAAATTGCCCACTTATTTGTGAAGACCCCCAGACACCACTTGGATCCTTTACTGGAAGCCCGGGATGGAATCGTATAGCACTAAAGATCAATCCATTCTGTGCAGAAGTTGTATTAAACCCATTACTCGTACGAGATGAAAGGCTCATGTTGTGCCCAACTTCTAACCAGTTTGTTATTTTATGATTTGAATTTAAACGTAAACTTAACCGGTCAGCATTAGCTTTATTAACAATCCCTTTTTCATCGTAATAACCCATGGCTACCAGATAAGTTGATTTTTCACTTCCTCCACTTATCGAAAGATCAAAATTATTCGTTATTCCAGTTTCAAAAAGCTCATCTTGCCAGTTCGTTCGTTGCGTCTGATATTGAGGATCATTCCAGATGGGGTCTGCCGGGATACCATCATTTGTATAGCGTTCTCTTTTTATTTCTGCCAATGTAGAAGCATCAAGTACGTCAAGTTTTTTCATCAAATTAGAAAAACCTGTATACATTTCAAAGTTCACTTGCATTTTTCCACTCTTCCCCTTTCTGGTTGTTACAATCACAACACCATTAGCTGCTCTTGTACCATAAATAGCAGAAGCTGAAGCATCTTTCAAGACCTCAACCGACTCTATATTATTTGGATTGATTCCGTCGATACTTGAAGTGGGAACTCCATCCACAACGTATAGGGGATCGGAATTATTCACCGTACCTGTTCCGCGAATTCTAAGCTTTGGGGATGAGCCTGGCGCTCCTCCATTTCTTACAACCTGAAGACCTGCAATTCTTCCTTGCAGCGCTTTGTCCAGCCCTGAGACGGGTTGATTCTTAAAAACTTCTCCTTTTACAGATGAAATGGCACCTGTAACATCTTTTTTCGCTGAGCTACCATAGCCTGTTACAACTATTTCATCCAAACCAGTTGTATCTTCTTGTAAGATTACATTAATTGTAGATTGGCCATCAGCGGCTATTTCTACAGGGGTGAATCCAATATAAGAAACAGCTAGTATCGGATTTTCATTGCTAACTGTTAATGAAAAATTACCATTAAAATCGGTCACTGTTCCGTTATTAGTTCCTTTTTCAAGAACAGATGCACCCGGTAAAGGAGTTCCATTTTTATCAACAACTATACCTGAAATCTCGTTTTGTTGTTCCGTTTGATTTAAAACCGATGTTTTTAAAGGAATAGATATTGCTTTTTCTTTCAAAAAAACTTTTTTACCTAAAACTTCATATTCAAGTTTATTATCAAAAATCATGTCTAAGACTAATTTAATCGACTGGTCTATAACACTAATAGAGATTTTCTTTTCAAAATCATATACATTTGTTATGTAAATAAACTTATAGTCTGTTTTAGACTCTATTTCATCTATAACTTCAAATACAGTACCACTTTCTATATTCATAGTGATTTTATCTTGACTTAAAGATTTGGCAAAAGTCAAGTTTATCAATAAAAATAAAAATAGGGATATCTTCATTTTGGTTTTTAAACTGCTGATTTTATTGCAGTTATTAATTTGTTTTTTCATAATTTTACAGAGATTTAAATCATTCGGTTAATAAAAGGTTTACTTCACAATAGGGGAGGATATTCCAGTATCCTCCTTTTTTTAATTTATTATTATTTTGTTGTTAAAGATTTTATATTCAATATTATATATTTTATTAAAATACTCTAACACCATTTCTATATCTTCATTTTTAACATCAATTGCAGCATTAAATAATTCGTTTAATGATTCTTCTCTGTTATTAATAATTGTAACATTATATAGACGCTCTAATTTTTTCAATATCTGACCAAAGGTTTCCATTCTAAAAATTACCTCACCGTGTATCCATGAGGTATAAATTTTAGTATTCACTTTAGTCTCAGTAATCTTGAAATCTACTTTATTAACGGAACCTTTATGTCCAGGTTTAAGTAATAGACTTATTTTGTTTAAAGAATTCTTTATCTTCACAGAACCACTCACTAGAATAATGTCAGAATTGGAATCCTCTGAATAATTTTTAACCATAAATTTTGTTCCGTGAACCTCTACATTAATACCTTCAGAATTCACTACAAAAAGATTTGATTTGTCTTCCGCGACATCAAAGTAGGCTTCTCCCTGAAGAAAAACCTCTCTTTTTTGGTTTGAGAGAAATTTAACTGGATACTTCAAAATGCTTCCGCTATTTAAAGAAACTTTAGAACCATCAGAAAAAAGAATATTAAATCGCTTACCATAGGGTACTTTCAAAGTATGATAAACAAGCTCATTTAATTCCAGGCTATCATTATATATCAGTAGATTATTCTTTTGAATAAGATTTGTTTTAGAAAAAATTTTGTTTCCTTTTTCTTGAGAGGCATCATTATTTATTACAACCTGATCATCCCCTGATGAGAGAACAATATCGTTGGCTTTTGGTGTGATTTTTGGAATTTCATCAATTATAACAAAATTGTTATTTGAATAATATCCAAGCCCAAATATTAAGATAAAAACTGCAGCATATTTTAAAAAATTCATGAAATAAATACGCTTACTTTTTTTGGATTCCTCTTTGGCTATCCTATTGTTAATTTCTTTAATTATTGAATCCGTATCCAATTTATTCATTGCGTAAATGGTGAAATAATTAATTCTAACATATTCTTTGAAAACTTCAGCATTACCAGGTTTTTTTAATTTTTTTAATACTTCCTTTAAATCATTAACTGTTAATGTTTGACTGATATAGCCAATAATTAAATCTTCAAATTCTCTATCTATTATTTTTTTCATATATTCTTATTACAAGGTCAAACTCAAAAACCCCTAAAAATTTGATAATAAATATTTTTATATATTTACTTAAATGGATAATAAAAAAATTGTTTTTTTATTGCAAAAAGGTGATCAAGAGGCCTTTACTTATATTATAAATAGGTACAACAGGCAACTATTTAGTTATGCCGTAAGTTTATCAGGCGATCATTCCTTGTCAAAAGACATTGTTCAAGATGTATTTATAAAAACATTTGAATATAGAAAAAAGCTGGACCCAAATTTTTCTATTAAGGGATTTCTTTATAGATGCACTTATAATGAGTTCATAAACAATTACCATAAAAACAAATCTCTTCTTAAGGTTCATGAAGAGTACATAAGGTTTTTAAATATGCATATTGATAATACTTCTGAATCTGATTTTGAAAAAATTACAGCAATTGTGAATAATTACATTAATAAGCTTCCAAAAAAATGTAGAGAGGTTTTCGTTTTAAGTAAAAAAAGTGGATTAACTAACATCGAGATCTCTGAGGTATTAAATATTTCCGTTAAAACAGTTGAATCACATATTAGTAATGCCTTTAAATATTTAAGATCAAATATTCCAGACAATATTTAAGAGGATTAGAAACACCTGAACTTACTTAAGAGGAATGCCTGTGGATTAAAACAATTGAGAAATCTATTCAGAAGAATTCTTGAATTCTTTTGAAGAGATTAACTCAAAATCATTTTCTAAAATAAATTGTTATATTTAATTTTTATACGGAATGTGTGTAATTGACTTTGAAGAATAAAAATAATAATCAAGAGGAACTTAAATTGATTGATTTACCTTCTTCAACTACTCTCGTAGTAATGGGTAAGTGTGGATTCTCCTTACCTTCTGTAGTATAAATAGATAGGTTTTGTAGAAAACGATAAAAAGTGATAAAAAATACACTCCCTTAAAGAAAATATTTCCTTCTCACAGAGGAAAATAGGTTGATAAAAGTTTTAATATCATATATCAGAATGTTATATTTGAACCGATTATTAGAACTCAACTCGGTTAAATCGTTATCTCACAAGGTTTCTAAAACACTCAGAGAGTTCAAAAATCAACATATTTAGAACTCAGTGAGTTTTTAGTATGTTTGTAAAGGTTTGATTATTAGGTAATTATATTTGGGTTCGATTCCCGTCCAGACCGCACAGTTAGAATTATAACCTTCTCATTTTGAGGAGGTTATTTTTTTTAAAGGTGTTCCAAATGAGGATGAGTACTACATATTAAGATTTGTTCGCACGAACATAAGTCCTCAAAACAATATATAATTTGTGATTTCACAACCCAAGAAACCTTTCCCATGATGAACAAACAATATAATTGGTCTCAGTTTTGAAAGTAAAACTAAAAATCAATATTATTTGTATTCTAATATTAATTGGTTTTTTAGGTCTTGGTCAATCAAAGGACACTGAAATAAAAAATTCCCTGAATTATCTATGCCAAAATGATTTTTCTCGACCCTCACTATCCTTACCCTAACTAAATAATCTAATAAACACAAAAGCGAATACTGATCTCACTTTACACGAAACAGGGTAGATAGAATTCTCTTTTTTGTACTTCTATTTATTACTTTGACTTAACAAAAGGAATAAACAACAGAAATATAAAGCAAAGAGCGAGGATAATTAAACTTCCTATTATACCTGTGCTAGTACTTACAACTCCCATTAAAGGCGGAACCAGTGCACCACCAACTATAGCCATAACAAGTAAACCAGATATTTCATTTGATCGTGACGGCATCCCATTTATAGCAATTGAAAATATTAATGGAAATAGATTTCCTGCCCCTAGTCCAACAATAAAAATAGCAACTTGAGCCATAATTCCAGTAGTTGAAAAAATGATTAATAATATTCCTGCAAGTGCTAAAATAGTTGTAGAAACTAGAAAAAATATAGGTTTTAAAAATTGCAGTAAAATAGCTCCAACAAACCGACTGACCATAAGCGCAGTAAAGTAAATACTTATTCCATACGATGCCTTTTCCAGTGAAAACCCGTGGAGTTTCATTAAAAAGCTTTGTATGTTAGAGTTCATACCAACATCAGCTCCAACAATAAAAAATATAGCAATAACCATAGCTAATACAAATTTGTTGGTTAACAATTTCATGCATGACGAAAATGATGCTGGAATTTCAGATTTTATTTTTTCTTCTATTTTTATACTTGAAAGCCATAGTATAGAGAGTAGGGTAACAAAAGCATAGACAATAAGAACCCATTTCCAATCTCCGTATTTTAAAGCAGCAAAAGTGGCAACAATAGGTCCCAATAAAGATGTTATGGCTTTTACAAATTGAGATAAACTAAGGAAACTTGAAAGCTTCTTTTTAGACACAACTTCTTGCAATAAAGGGTTTGCAGCTACTTGAATAATGGTATTTCCTATACCGATACCTATAAATGCTATTAAAACTGAAACAAACGAATAATATATAAATGGAATCAATAAACCAACTAAAGTAACAAGTAAACCAATGTTCATCATACGCTTTTTGCCAATTTTATCCTGAAGTACTCCAACAGGTATTGAAAACACAAAAAACCAAATAAATACCATAAATGGAATGAATTGAGCTAATGTATCAGAGAGTTCAAAATCCTTTTGAACGTAACCAGTAGATACACCAACTATATCTACAAATCCAGTAACAATAAAAGTTAGAAATACAGGAAAAATTTTATTTATATTTATTTTCTGTGAAGTCATTTTAAATTTATTTAAAAGTTATAAAGGTCATCTTGTATATTATTCCAAAAATTAGAGTTAAATAATTTGGCACTACCTATAATTGCTGCATCTTCCATTAAAGTAGATATTTCAATATCAACAGTTAATTTAGCACCCATAATAACTTGTTTTAAAGCTGGAATAAAAAGATTGCCAGCCTTAGATATGTTACCTCCCATAACAATTAACTCGGGTTGATATTTTTGAAGAAAAGGGATCATAAAATGTCCCATATTAGAACCAAATTCTTCAAAAAGAAGTTTAGAATGAGGTGTATTCTCTTCTGCAATTTCTTTTACACCTTGTATGCTTTTTGTGGAAATTTCATGATAACGTTTAATACACCAACGGGTAGAAAAATAAGCATCTCCAATACCCTCTTTAAATGGTTTATCCCATAAACAACCATCTTTAGGAACTTGTGGATGATTTACTAGTGGGATTCCATTTTTAATAAAGGCAGAACCAAAACCAGTTCCTAAGGTAACGGCTATAATTTTAGCACAATTTTTTGCTTTTCCTTGAGCAGATACCCCAACAGCAAAGGAAGTGGCATCATTAAGGAATCTGAAATTCGTTTTTTCGGAAATAAGATATTTTGACAATTCTTCTGGAATAGAAACATTATGCAGGCTTTCATATTTATCATTATCACCTTCAAATAAAGCAATTCCATTCTTATAATTAAAAGGCCCTGGAATGGCAAAACCTATGTCTGTATGCTGTTTCAAAGGTGCGCTAAGGATAGTCTTATTAATAGCTTCACTCCATTTTTTTAAAATGATATCTTTTTCAGCTTTATTGTCGACCTTCATAGAAAAAGTAGTTTCAGGAATGATAACAAGATTTTTTAGATCTACAGCGGCACTTGTTATATGACTCCCGCCAATATCTACTCCAATTGCAATTTGATTATTCATTCTCTATTTTATTCATTTTAAGACTCTCTTTTTATTTCTATATCGTATGTGAAATAATCGGTACGATAATAAACTATGTTATATTCCACAGGACGATCCCCAAGATCACATACTATTCTTTCTCTTTTTAAAATGGGCGTTTTCTTTTCAACATCAAGTAATAAACTCATTTTTTTGGAAGCAGAAATAGCGCTTATTTTTTCTTTAGAAGTGGAAACGATTATATCATGTTCTTTTTCCAATAGCTCATACAAAGGCGTATTAAAATTCTCATTTCCAGTAATGCCTACCCTTGGATGAAAATAGGACACTGAATAAAGATATTTGGCATCCTTAGATCCTCTAATTTTTTCTAGCTTCCATATTTCTTTTGATTGAGAAATAGTTAATGCATCATTTATTTCATTTGGAGCATTTACCAATGTATTTTGCACCATATAGTTTACAACATCGATCCCTTGATTTCGCATTTCCTTGGTAAAACTAATCCAGTTGTCTAATCGGGTTGTTATTTTTTTGTGTACTACTTTTGAACCTACTCCTTTTTTACGCTCTATAAGGCCTTCGTTAACAAGTGCATTTACAGCTTGTCTTACGGTATTTCGGGAAACTCCTAATTTTTTTGACAAGGTTACCTCTGTTGGAAGAAGGTTGTTTCCGTTTTTATATTCTTCCAAAGAAATCAACCTTCTTAGGTATTTTTCTATTTGAGCATGAAGCGGGACAGCGCTTTGTTGATCTAATCTAAAATCCATTTGATATCATTTTGTGTATTTATTAAATATACTGCATTTACTTTTTTAACTCTGCCCATTCTTTCAGCCTCAATGGCTTTATGTGGAACACTGGCTTATGCTTCTTAAATAGCCCTAAATGTTTTTTATGATTTTATTTTTATTCATTTGACATTGATGGAGGTATTTGTTCTATACCCCACTTCTTATTTGGCTCTGGCCCCATTGTAAAAGATAATGTTCCTCCTTTTACAATTTCATTTCTATACATCCAGCTATTTTTAATTGATGAACCATTAAAATTTGCAGACTGGATATATAAATTATTTGGTGCGTTGTTCTTTGCTTCTATCACTAGTTCTTTTCCTGAATAATAGTTTGGATTAAGGTCAATTATTACTTTGTTGAACAAGGGGCTTCCGAACTGCATAGTCGGGTGCATGGAAGCGTGGCCCTGGACATCAAATAAACCAAGGGCAGCCATTACATACCATGAACCCAACTGTCCTTGGTCTTCGTCCTGACCAATGCCGTAACCGTGTAAAGGTTCTAGGCCATAAAATTCGTTGCAAATGGTGCGAGTCCATTTTTGTGTCAGCCAGGGTTGTCCGCTGTAATTGAAGAGCCATGAAGTATGCAGACCCGGTTGGTTACCATGATTGTATTTTTCTTCAATACCCGAGAACCCATCCACATGATCGGGATTACCGCTGAAATGATTTTTTTGTGCGAGGGTAAACATTTTGTCCAGGCGCTGGTTAAATAATTCCTTTCCCATTGACTGAATGAGTCCGTCCACATCCTGCGGGACATACCAAAGAAACTGGAAAGCATTGCCTTCTTGGAAACCATCCCAGGGTCTCATTGGATCAAAATCTTTTATAAATTCTCCATTCGGAAGTTTGGGGCGGAAAACCAGTGTTTCTGGATCGAATAAATTTTTCCAGTACCCTGCCTGTTTCATCAGCTTTTTGTAATCGTCGGTTTTGCCCAGACTCCTAGCCATTTGAGCCACGGCATAAGAACTGTAAGCATATTCTAGGGTGTGCGAGCCCCCAAAATTTTCAAGCCAGTCATCTGTGTATTTATGATTCTCGTATGGAACATACCCCAGTTTTATAAAACGGTTTAAATCGTATTTGCCGTTACCCGTATTTCTTCCTATTGAATCGACTTCGTTTTTAAAGGCTGCCTCGTAACCGGTTTCCACTTCGAAATCACGGATACCGCAATTATATGTTGCCGCAATTAAAAGTCCTTGAAAGTTGGTGCAAACCCCATTGGTAAAAGTTCCGGCGGCCACACCGTCGTGGAGCCAGCCGGTTTCTTTGTAAAAGGTGATGTTGGATTGAACGTAGAGGCTCATTTGTTCGGGATAAACCAAAGACCATAGTTGGCTCAGGTTCCAAAATCCCCCCCACATTCCGTCGGTGTTGAAATGTTTGTATTTTGGCCAGTTATTTTCATCTGGTGGAATCGGACTTATAGCACCATTGTTCATTCGGTACTGACCGTTTACGTCGCTTGCCAGGCCACGACCTAAAAGTGCATGGTACAGGCCGGTGTAGAATTTGGTTTTATTTTCCTCTGACTCATCTTCAATTCGGATTCGCGAAAGCATTTCATTCCATTTTTCGCGAGCCTGTGATTTTGCTTCGTCAAAAGAAACTGATGCAGTTTCGGTTTCCAGGTTCAGCCGCGCATTGTCAATACTGGTATACGACAAACCTACCTGCATTTCCACCACTTCACCTGCAGCCGTTTTAAAATCGAGGTAGATCCCGTTGCGGGTGCCTCGGGTTTCGGGAACATTTTCCTGCTTTAAAGAGTCTGTGAATATCCCAAAGCTTTCCGGAGTCTTACTTATCTTAGCTACAAAAAACATTCTCACCCGATTTCCCGAATCGCATAATTTTACAAAGTTGGGATTGGTTTCCAAAAAACCTTCCACCTCGTTTCCGTTTACTAATTGTGCAAAGGCATCGGTTACCTCACCGCTTTCGCCTTGTAAATGGCCGATATCAAAAATTAGCTTTGCCTCATCCGATTTGGGGAAGGTATACCGATGAAAACCAACCCGTTCGGTTGCCGTTAATTCAGCCTTAATGCCGTAATCTTGTAGCAGTACCGAATAATATCCCGGTTCGGTATGTTCATCTTCCTTCGCGAAACGCGAGCGGTAACCGCTGTCGGGATTTTCCAGGGTACCCGGAATGGTTTTTAATTCACCCGTAGTTGGCATTACCACCACGCCTCCAATCTGAAACTCATGAAAATGCCCGAATCCTTCGATTGATGTGTGACGGTCGTCGTACCCTCCGGGAATCCAACCCTCGCTCATATATGCATCTGTATGAGGTGCAAGTTTTGCCAAACCAAAAGGTAGGGAGGCGGGTGTATAAAAAAACCAGCGCGCACCCACTGAACCTAGTTGCGTATCGACATATTGTGTGGCATTGTATGCTGGTTTGCGCTCCATTTTTTTCTGACAAGCGAAAAAAAATATTCCGAATAACACTATTAAAATTTTTACACTTTTCATAGAAAACATTTTATTATCTTTTTTTGTTCTTGGATTCATTTTATTTATTATTTGCAGGATTGTTTACTATCCTCCAGTTTTTAATTGGTTTGGCTCTCAACCACAATTCCAACGTTCCTGCTTTTGCAAATTCTTCGTGCGTAACGTCTTGTATATAATTAATTAACATCATTTTTATTCGTTTTTAATTCTAACGAAAAATCTTCATGCATTTGTAAAACCTTTATTGTTCGTCTTTCTTGACGCTTACAATTCCAGTTGCACAAATACGGGACAATGGTCAGACAATTGAAGATCATTCAATTTTTCGGAAATAACCGCATATCTATATACCGTCTTAATATTTTTCAGAAAGATATAATCGATCTCTATTCGCTGATCGAAAGGTAGGTTTTTGAAACCAGTAAAAGTCCATTTTGGGCCATATGCTATTTCAGCAACATTACTCGAATTAACCAATGTGTTTTTCCCTTCTGGTTTTGTTATCGTTTGAATTCCTTCTGATTCTGGCTCCAAATTAAAATCACCTGAAAGAATCAACTGCCTCTCTGCTGCCAATTCTGTAGCTTTAGATTTTAACAGTTTGGCACTTTCAATTCGCGCTTGTTTTCCAAGATGATCAAAATGAGTATTGATAAAAATGAATTCCTTCCCTGTGGTTTTGTCTTTCAACACCACCCATGTTGCATTGCGTTCCAGAGCGGCGTCCCACCCTTTACTCACTTTTCCGGGTGTTTCACTTAGCCAGAAATTTCCACTTTTCAACTCTTTAAAACGATCTTTTCGAAAGAAAACAGAGGGGAACTCACCTTTTTCTTTTCCATCAACACGGCCAACACCAATTGCCTGGTATTCTTTCAAATTTTCTTTTAGGTAATTAAGCTGAGAAATCAAAACCTCCTGCATTCCAATAATATCAAGGTCATAAAATTTGATCATCCTAACTACATTCTCTTTTCGATGATGCCAGTTTTGCGGGCCATCTTCAGGTTCATCATACCTAATGTTGAATGACATGACATTTATCCGGTTAATTTTTTGAGCATAAGAAAAAGAGGAAAGGATTAAACATTGTACAAGGAGAATAAAATGTTTTTTCATGGTATTTTATTTATAATTTTTAATACTTATGCTTTTATAGTATTCAATTTAACATGCGCTTTCTTTTACAAAAGAGATAATAACTTTTGCCTTTTGATTGCTTTTATTTATTAATGTGTATTTTTTTGCTGCCGCAGGTATAGCAAAAGTTTCGGCATAGTTGAAACCTTGCTTTTCTCCCTCAATAAGGAGTTCAATAGAGTCTCCTTCAACTAACATAAGCACATGGCACTGTTCTTTGGTTTCTATATGAACTTTATTGTCAAAATCATATCTGAAAATATCATAAAAATGATCTGGATGTGTAGGTAAATGTATTTTTTTCCAATCGCTGCCAGATGCTTCCACTACTGGTTTAGATATTAATGTGTCCTGTACATTTTGTCCTTTACGCTCAAAATTTAGGTTTTCAAAAGCACGCTCAATGTTCATTGGTCTTGGGTTGCCATCCAAATCCAAACGCTGCCAGTCATACATCTTAAAAGTAAAAATATAAGGTGTTGCACTAATCTCTAAAACTAAATTATTAGTTCCCGAACAGTGGATCGTTCCATGTGGAATTAAAAAAAGATCATGCTTTTTTGCTGGAAGTTTTTGAACATAATTTTCTACCTCAAGAATCTCTTTAGTTTTATAGCTATGCTCTAGTGCTTTTTTGAATTTCGAGGCATCAATATTTTCATGAAAACCCAAATATACTTCTGCATCATCTTCGGCATCAAGAATATAATAAGTTTCGTCTTGCGTAAAATTCTCGCCAAAATACTTATTTATATATTCTGGTTTTGGGTGGCATTGCAAAGATAGATTACCTCCATTAAAGGTGTCTAAAAAATCGAAACGGATAGGAAACTCATCTTTAAACCTGTTAGCAGCTTTTCCTAAAATATTATCTCGTTCGAAGAACATAAGCATATCAAATGATACTTCTAAGAGTGTTCCATCACTTTCAAACACCAAACCATTTTCAGGAACTATCATCTCAAAAGACCACGCATAGTTAGGAACTTCTTGATTTAATTCTTTAAATCGTTCTTTCATCCATTGTCCTCCCCAAACACCAGGTTCAAACCAAGGTCTTACTCTAAAATAGGTTTTTGATATTTTTGAGAGACTTTGCTTTAATGTCTCACCAGTCATCCATGTTGGGTAATTGGGTCTTTGTTGGTCTACCACAATGGAAACATGTGGCAACAGTCTTTTCTTCTCTCTATTTAGCACTTCCCAGTCCACAAAATAAAAATGTTTATACATTTGTTTGTGGTTTTTTACAGAACTAAAACCAAGGTTTGTAATAGCGTTGGCTCGCATTCGAAATTGAAGTTCATTTTTTGGTAAATCAAAATAAACTAAAAATCCCTCAACATTTGATTGACTAGCTCCTGTACCATATATAATATTGATGTCTGCATTCGGATCTAATTCAATATTAGAAATTTTATGTTCATCAAAATAATCAGAAACCATTAAATCTGTCTTACACCCAAATATAGGATCGTCTCCTCCTAAAAAGGGCGCTACTAATTGCTTAATTTCATTCTCAGGTTTTAAACATTTATTTATATTGATGGCATTTACTATGAGATTTTCGTTCTGAAGAGCTGAGCAAAGTTCATGTTGTATTTCATTCCAATCTACACCAATGTATCCGTCTAAAAGTATTGTTTTTTGGTTTACAAGGTTTTTAGCCAAGGTGTTATAACCAAGGTGAATTTTTTCTTTACTAATTTTAAAAGATGGGTAAATACGATATGAATCTTGAGCATCATTTTCCTCCTTGATAGGAATAAGGTGTTGAGTAGTTTTTCTGTTCATTTAAATTTTAATTAAGGCAAATATAAAATTAATATGTATAAACATATATACATGTTAATTTTTATTTATCTTTGAGTAAACTGTAGGATTGAAATATATTTTTGTGATAATGGGCTTCTTGCTTGTAAATCTTGAAAATGATCAGAAGATTAAATTTAAGACAATTACTGCAAAGGATGGACTGTCAAATAATTCAGTAAATGATATTGTTAGTGACCAAGATGGAGTATTGTGGATTGCTACTTGGGATGGAGTAAATCTATATGATGGAAATAGTTTTAAAGTTTTCAATCATATTACCAATGATTCAACATCAATTTCTTCAAATGAGATATTTGGGTTTATTAAAGATTTTAACGAGGATATTTGGGTTAAAACGAATAGTAGTTCAGTAAGTAAATATATAGGAAATAATAAATTTAAAAATTATTTTTTTGAAGAGTATCCTGAAGAGTTATTCTTGTCTAAGACAGGAAACATAATTGTTTGGTTTAAAAATAGTGACAGTTATTTTGAATTTAAAAATAATAAGTTCATCAGAGTTGAAAAAAATAATATAAATCAAAAAAGTAATGTTGCTTTTGATAATTTTTTACTCTCAAAACACCCCAATTTAATAATTACTAATACACTGCAGGATGCAAAAGGGAATATTTGGTACGCAACTAAATATAATGGGCTGTATATTATTCCAAACATTAGTTCAAATATAAATAACGATCTAGTAGAGCACTATGAGTATGATTTGTATTCTCCATATAGTTTTAAAAGCAATGAAATAACTGTTTTACATGAGGATATTTTTGGAAATATTTGGTTAGGTCATAAAGATGGTGGGCTAAGCATGGCACATGAAGGGTCTGGCGAAATTAACCTTGTAACACCACATCCCGTTAAGCAACCGAATTTGCCAAACGAATCCATTAGAGCCATCACAAAGGATTTTAAAAGCAATATCTGGTTAGGTTATTACACAAAAGGATTATACTATTTAAACCCTAAAACCAAAACCTACGTAAAGTACGAGATTACTAAAGCTTCCAATAATAATGACTGGGAAAGAATACGGAGTTTGTATTCTTCATCAGATGGGTCAGTATGGGTCGGTACCTATGCAGGGTTAATTTGCATAAAAAATGGTGTGAGTACATTTTATAGTGCAGAAGATTATAAAAACCTACCAAACAACCGAAATTATTCAATTTCTGAAGACAAAAAAAAACAATTATGGATTGCTTGCTGGGGGGGATTAGCAAAATTTAATTTAAATACTCAAAAATTCGAAACCTTTAAAGGACAAGAAAAACTTAAAAACTTAAACATAAGAAAAGTTGTTGCTTACGAAGATGAAATTATCGTAGGAACAGAAAAAAAAGGCGTAGTTCGCTTAAATAATAAAACTGCTGATACCTCAGAAATTACAGTTAAAAAAGGAATTTTAGAAAATAGTGTTTATACTGTTATTAAAGATAAAGAAACCAATTATTATTGGATTGCAAGTTTAGCAGGTATAAGTATCTATGATTTAAATAAAGGTCTCATTAAAAATATTACCAGGAATGAGGGACTTCCCAGTCACTTGGTATATAGCCTTATTTTAAGTGATGATAAAGTTTGGATAAGTACCACTAAAGGAATTGCAGTAATTAATAAAAACAACTTTTCAGTATCAAGTTTTAATCCAGATGAAGGATGGCAGGCGGAAGAATTTTCTGAAGGAGCTTACTTTAAAGATATAAAAGGCACTCTATTTTTTGGAGGCATATATGGATTAAATTATTTCCATCCATCGAGTATTAATTTTTCCAAAGACTTACCAAAGATTAAAGTCTTTGTAGACCACAAGGAAAAATTCGACACAACTGTTTTTAGAAACTATTCTGAGAATGATCTCAGGGTGGAAATCTCACGTATTTCTTTTTCAGAAAACACAAATAATAAAATTTTATATAAACTAGTAGGATATGAAAAGGATTGGAAAATCTTTAATGGAAACCCTATTTTTTATAAAAACTTGCCCTATGGTTCTTATACATTACGTGTTAAAAACTCATTAGCAAATAATGATGAAAATAATTTAGCTATTATTATTAAAAAACCATTTTACTTGACACTTTGGTTTATTGTTTTAGTCGTACTTATTATTAGCGGTGGGATTTTATGTTGGCTTGCTATCGATAAAAGAAAAGTAATCAGACACAAAAAAATGCTGGAACAAAGAATAGAGCAAAGAACACAAATTATTAATTCGCAAAAACAAGATTTAGTTTATTCAAACTTAAAACTTGATAAGAAAAACAAAGAAATAACAGAACAAAAAGAGCAATTATTAAAACTAAATCATCAATATAAAAATGAGGATTTTGAAATTGATAAATTTAAAACCTTTGTTTTTGCAGAATTTAAACCAGTTATAACAAATATTTTACAAAACTCGTCGCATATAGAAAATCAAGATGCAGTTAAGCAAGCTATTTTAAATCAATCTGGAGAGTTAATTAACTTACTAACAGAATGGGAACATCTAAGTCAAGTTAAAAATTTAAGCGAATCAAAAAAATCTGCAGTAAAATTAAATTCAATTATTAAATTTCTAATTAACGGTTTAAAGCCACAAATGTTTAAGTCAAAAATAAACTTTAACTCTATTTTAGATATAAACGATGAGTGGATAAAACTTGATGTTTTACAATTCAGAATGCTTTTTAAATATTTATTTAATGAGGTTATTAAGTATTCATCTAATGACAGTAATTTAAAACTAGCGATTAAAAATGACGAGGAGTTTATTTCACTAAAAGTAACCACTGATAGTAAATTATTATTAAATAATTTTCACAGTGTTCAACATTACAGTCCATATTTTAGAGCTGTAGATGTAATTGTTAAAGGGTTAGGCGGTAAATTTGACATAAATGTTGATACTGCCTTACATTTTAAAATAAAAATACCAATTGATATTGTTAACATTGATAATAATATTGAAGAAGTGAGGTGGTCACATGAAAATATGGATAAAGAATTGTTGCCTAACAAAAATAATATCTTAGTATTTTGTGATGAAGACAATTCCCTTTCTGCAAAACAATTATTAGAAGATGATGATAATGATTTATTATTTGAGAATTCTGCTAATGAATCTCTAGCAGTATTAAAACACAAAAACATTGATTTGCTTGTTTTATATAATGCACCAATTACAGATAAACTTATTCAATTATTTAGTTGTATAAAAGCCTTAGATTTTAAAATTGCAATTCCAATAGTTTACATTTCAGAACAAATAAACTACTTTTTGCAGGAAGAAACTTTAGAGTTAGGCGTAGACGCATATATACAATTGCCCATTAGCAGGTCCTTTATTAAGAAAAAGCTTCATAAACTTTTAGAGGTTCGTAAAAATTATTTAAGAGACCACCCAAAACAACAATTATTCAATATCACTACTGAGCAAAGTAAAGTGTTTTCCCCAAACGAAAAATTAATTAAGCAAGCCTTGGATGTTATAAAAGACAATATTCAAACCCCTTCCTTTAATTTGGAGACACTTACATATGAATTGAAAATTTCTAAAATGAAATGTTACCGTGCCTTTAAAGAAGTCTTAACGCAATCTCCATCAGATGTTATAATTAACCTTCGCATGCAAAAGGCAGAATACCTTTTAAAAGATAAGTCATTAAATATTTCTGAAATAAGCTATGCCTGTGGCTTTAATGACCCCAAATATTTTAGCAGATTGTTTAGAAAAAGTTTTGATTGCAGTCCTAAAGAATACCGAAATGCACATGTTTAAAACAAGGAATTTAGTATTTGCATATAGCCCAGCATATTTCAGTTTAAAACAAGAAACTTCATTAAAAGCCCTAAATCACTTGCTCCAATGTGAAATAGGTGAAACAATAGTCCTCTTATTATGTTGAATTTGTGGTGCAAAATGAAAGAATTGCATCCCTTTTTGATATTATTTTCACCTTTAAAAAGATGATATCAGCATACTTTTACACAAAGTAAATACTAATTGAACAAAAAATGAAAAAAACTATATTATTACTATGTTTATCAATCTTTGTTATCAACGCATGCGAAGATGATATTGAATTTGCATATGGAGACTCTTCTGAATTCGACATGTACATTCATGCTACAAATCCTGCTACAGGTCTAGACTATACAGCAGAAGAATTGGCAGCACTACTCTATAATCCAAGAAAAAAAGAGGATTTCTCTGAAGGCCAAACAATAAACTTATCAGTGGTAACAACAAAAGAACCCTCTCTTGTGAAATTAGTTTCTGGAGATGATTTTTCAGAAATTGGATCAATTTCTCAATTTTCGCCGATGGAAACAAAATTCAAATCTGATAATTTCACAACTAGTTTGGAAAATCTAAGATTACTAGAAATTGGAGATAAATTGACTTTAAAGTTTGAGGTTACATATCAAGATGGTACCTCTGGAGCTGATTATTTTATCGTTAAAAGAACCAAATTTAAAGACCCAAATGCAGATTTATCACAAAACTTAGTTGGATATTGGAGATTTGATAATCCAAACAACCTATCGCAAGCTAGTATTGGGAACGATTTAATATTGAATGGTGCAGCATCACATAGTGCTGTTACTGGAGTCAATGCAGAAGATGGAGCAGCATTACTAGATGTTGGTACTTATTATGATATAGACCATGGAATGCCAGCAAGCGGTGGTG
>Ga0129327_10000807_pt1 | contig 18653 bp, 14 predicted proteins | sample CPBDNA_6_FD_111799 | JGI IMG/M metagenome (GOLD analysis project Ga0129327, IMG submission 111799) | Freshwater to marine salinity gradient microbial communities from Chesapeake Bay, USA - CPBay_Spr_31_0.8_DNA | ecosystem: Environmental > Aquatic > Marine > Coastal | place: USA: Chesapeake Bay... | reverse complement strand
TGTGGATCAGGTTGGACACTGCACGGCCGTCGAGTTTAATGAAGGAAGCTGGGGGTATTCGTTTGAATATGCTCCGGAGCAAAACAACATTACGATTGAAAAAGGATCTATCACGGTCAATGGGGTGAGCTTGACCGTCGTGAATTCTGGAAAAAATACTTTTTCTGTAGCCATCATTCCCTATACCTACGAAAACACAAATTTTAAAGCATTTAAGGTCGGTTCAAAAATCAATCTGGAATTTGATCTCATCGGAAAATACATCGCCAAGTTAAATAGAATGTAGAAAGTCTTTTCTCTTTTAATTTTTTAATTAACTTCGTCCAAACACTAATTTTATGGACGTTCTTGAGCTTTCTACAGTACTATTATTACTTGCTTCCTTCTTTTCAATCATTAACTTAAGAATTCTAAAACTTCCTCAAACCATTGGGTTGATGATTTTAGCCATCTGTCTTTCTTTGATTGTTTTAATTATTGGAATCATTTCCCCCCCCTTTTTAGAATCTGTTACCTCTTTAACAGATCAGTTTGATTTTAGCCTATTGTTGCTCAACGTAATGCTCCCCTTCCTTCTGTTTGCTGGGGCAATAAGTATCAACGTTCACGAATTGTTAAAGGACAAAGTCACTATTCTTTTACTGGCGAGTGTAGGGGTAGTCTTTTCTACTTTTGCAGTTGGAACAGGTTTGTATTGGTTGATTCAACAATCCTTTTTTGGCTTGACCACTTTGGGGCTTACTTATGTAGATTGTTTGCTTTTTGGAGCTTTAATTGCGCCTACAGATCCTATCGCTGTTTTGTCAATGATTAAAAAAATGAATTTATCTACCACTACAGAAACCAGGATTGCTGGAGAATCTCTTTTTAATGATGGTATTGGAGTGGTTCTATTTTTAACGCTCCTAAGTGTAAAAGTGGAGGGCATCGAAAATGTTACTGCTCAAAGCGTCAGTATTTTATTCGCAACCGAAGTGATTGGTGGAGTGGTTTTGGGAAGTGCCATTGGTTATTTAGGCCTAAAACTTCTTCATTATATAGAAAATCAGTATGTGGAACTCGAAGTGATCATCACCCTTTCACTGGTTCTTGTCGTCTCCGTCATTGCACATCGTTACCACTTGTCTGGCCCTATCGGTGTTGTGATGTTGGGCTTGTTTTTAAATAAAAACATTGATACGGATAAAAAAGCAGATGGCGTTCAAAAAGCAATGGGAGAATATGTCTATAAGTTTTGGCACCTTTTGGATGAAACACTTAATGCCATTTTATTTATCCTAATCGGTCTTGAAATAATTTCAGTTTTAAGATCCTTTGATTTTATCTACCTAATTATCTCTTTTGCTGTAATCCTATTGGTCGTTGTCTCCAGGTGGATTGGTGTTTTAATTCCCATAAAAATATTATCATTTAAAAAACAATTTGAAAAAAACACAGCATTGATTATCACCTGGGGAGGACTCAGAGGAGGACTCAGCATTGCCTTGGCTTTAAACTTGCCAGACAGTATCGGAGAAGGGAAATCACTCATTCTTTTCCTTACATATATAATTGTATTGTTTACCATTTTAGTTCAGGGGCTAACCCTAAAAAAAATAGTGAAATAGTCTTTTCAAATTATTTTAATTTATATTTGAAATGAAATGTTAGCACTGTGACAACAGTGAAGTTGAATTTAATAAAGAAAGGAGGGTCATATGTTTTACCAAGATAATTTGAGGAAGTTAGAACAGCAGATACCCCGTTTTGATCTGTTGTAAACGCTCCTTATCTATTGTATAATGGCGAATCGATGGATTCGCCATTTTTGTTATTCTATAATTAGATTTAAATAAATATTAGAAAAAAGTGACTCAAATTCCTAGAATAAATCTTGAAGACTTTCTTTCAAATGATCCCGAGAGAAAAGCCGAATTCGTTAAAAAACTTGGAAATGCATTTAGCGAAATAGGCTTCGTTGCTTTAAAAGGGCACTTTTTAACTCCCAAAATTATAGAGAATTTGTACCTTCAAATTGAAGCTTTTTTTAAACTTCCACTTGAAGTAAAAAAGAAATATGAAATTCCTAATTTGGGTGGGCAACGAGGATACACCTCCTTTGGAAAAGAGCACGCCAAAGGTCGTAAGACAGGGGATTTAAAAGAATTTTGGCACTTTGGTCAATACCTTGAAAAAGATGATTCAAATCTGGTTTATCCCGATAACATAATTGTAAGTGAAATTCCTGAGTTTAACGAGATTGGAAAAAAAGCCTACCAACTTTTAGAAAAAACCGCGCTTTATGTGCTGCGAGGAATTGCTTCTTATTTAGAGTTAGAAGAAAATTATTTTGATGGATATATTAAAAATGGTAATTCTATTCTGCGTCCCATTCACTATCCCCCTATTCTGGAAGAACCCAAAGAGGCAGAAAGAGCGGCAGCGCATGGTGACATCAACTTAATCACTCTGCTTATGGGAGCACAGGGTCGTGGACTCCAAGTCAAAACCAATAGTGGTCAATGGATTGACGCAATTGCTGAGGAAGACGAATTGATGATTAATATCGGAGACATGTTGTCTCGCCACACCAACAATCGACTTAAGTCGACCATTCATAGGGTCATAAATCCCGCAAAAGAACACTGGGGAAAATCTCGATATTCCATCCCCTTTTTTATGCATCCCCTGGCTTCAATGCCACTTAACTGTATGGAGAAATGCATTGATGAAAAAAATCCAAAAGCATTTGAAGACATTACAGCGGGAGAATTCCTCAACGAGCGCTTAATCGATTTAGGACTAATTTAAAATGAAAGATATTTGTTCTTGTTTTGAATCCAATAAATTTAAAAAAACCTATTATATTTTCAATTGTAATGATTAATGATACCAGAATTAAACGTTTTAAAAAAACACTTGAAATAAAGCAGATATTAGTTTTAACTTTTTTTGTGTTAAGTGAGCTCGCTTTCGGGCAAATTAAAGGAGTTGTTGTTGACCAACAAAACGAAACCCCAATTGAGTATGCTACCATTGTATTAAAAAGTGGGGATGAAGTCATCAGTGGAACTATTTCTAAAGGGAATGGATCCTTTAGCATGAAAAATCCTTCCTCAGGGTTTTACCAACTTGAAATTTCCTTTTTAGGGTTTAAAACACAACTCATCGAATCCGTTGAAATAATCAAGAAAGTGGGCGTTGATTTAGGAATTATTTCGTTAGAACCTTCTCAAGACCTTCTCGACGAAGTTGTGCTCAGCACTAATCAATCTGCTTTACGAAATAAAATTGATCGTAAAGTTTATGCTGCCAACGAATTTGAAAGTGCTAAGGGAGGAACTGCAGTAGACCTTATCCGGAATATTCCATCCATAAATATCGATGGATTGGGGGAAATAAGCGTGAGAGGAACCTCTGGTTTTGTTATATTGTTAAATGCCAAACCAATACAGTCTGATGTTCAAAGTTTGCTCAATCAACTTCCTGCAAATAGTATAAAAAACATAGAAGTAATCACTTCTCCTTCTGCCAAATACGATGCAGAAGGAAAAGCAGGAATCATCAATATCTTAACTTCAAAAGCAGCTGTAAACGGAGATTATCTTCAAATCAACACCTTGTTAGGTGCACCTTCAATCGAAGATTATGACAATGCCGAAGCCGCCCAACGTTATGGAGCGGATATTACTTTCAACAGAGTCCGGGAAAAATGGAATCTTTCTTCGGGATTTAGTTTTCAAAGGAATGACCTTTTGGGAAGAAGAGAAGGAGATGTGTATACCATCATTGAAGATCAACGCACAAGTTTCCCCTCAGATGGTGAACGAAGTTTTGATGAAGTCAATTACTCTGGTCGTTTTACTTTAGATTATTCCCCAACGGATAACGATCTGTTTTCAATTGGATTTTTTGCGGGAAAGAGATCTAAAGACAGGACAGCTGATATTATTTATTATAACAATCGGGCAACTGAAAAAGGTGTTTTTTTATATGAGAATCAATATTTTAATGAAAACCTAAGAATCCGAAAAAGTGATTTTGTACTTGGGAGTATTGATTATGATCATACTTTTATTAATAAAGCCAAATTAAGTACCTCCCTGCTTTATGAATACACTTTACTTGGAGGTCCAACAACCAACAGGAATTTAGCTTATCCAAACACAACAACCCTCTTGCAGGACGAATACAACACCAACGATAATCCTCTGAATGGTTTAAGGTTTAATATTGATTACCAGTTTAAACCCTTCTCTTTTGGAGGACTAGAAATTGGTTATCAATATCGGAATCTAGACCATAAAGGAGACTTTGTTTATGAGCGAAAAAATAATGCTACGGGTCTCTTTGAGCTTGTTACTGATTTTTCAAGTGAAGTGAATTTAAGGCGTGCGATTCATGCTGCTTATGCCCAATTTGATGCTGTTTATGAAAAGTGGAACTTCGGTGCCGGACTTCGCGTTGAGCAAATGGAACGCGATCTTTCTTTAAAAGATAAATCTGGTACAATTGATCAAGATTATAAATACGATTTCACCAAGCTTTTCCCATCAGCAAATATCGTTTATAACATCAATGAAAATTCAAATCTTAAACTCGCCTACAGCAAAAGAATTGAACGAACTACCACCTTTAAAATGAACCCGTTCCCAGAAAGGGAGCACTCGGAAACCCTCGAGCAAGGAGACCCTAATTTAAGACCTGAGCTTGTCGATCAAATCGAATTGGGAGTATCTCATAAAAACACCAATGGAGATGCTTTATTCTCAACCCTTTACTACAGAAAAGTGGACCACCTCATTAATCGTGTCAATACGGTTTATAATAACACAATATTGAACCGAATCTATTCTAACGTTGGAAAAGGAACAACTTTTGGAGCAGAGTTTGGATCTGAGTTTTCGGTGGGAGAAAAATGGAAAAACTTGGCTTCAGTCAATGTATATAACTACGAAATCAAAGGGAGTTTTGACAACAAACCCATCGACTCTAAAAGCCTTATTTATTCTATAAATCTTAATTCAACCTATCGTTTTTCTAAAAACACTTCTCTCCAGTTAACGTTTAATTATCTATCAGATCGTGTCACGGCACAGGGAGAAGACTCGCGGTTTTATTCCCCAAATCTAACCTTTACAAAACGTTTTTGGGAGGATCAACTAACGGCTTCTCTTCAATGGAAAAACATCGACCTTGGGCTGATGGACACCAATGAACAGCGAATTACAACTTCGAGGCCGAATGAGTTTTACACGACTACGAACTACGTTTATGAGGTCGATGTCATTCTTATAAGTTTATCTTACAACTTTAACAACAGGAAGAACACCTCTAAATTCATACAAAGTGAATTTGGAAAAAGAGAATTCTAGTATTGCCTAATTTAAGACTTGTGTGATCCATCGCAAAAGGGAAGATCCCCCGATTTTCCACACCCACAGAGGGTAATTCTTGGGCCGTGTTTTATTGGATTTCCTTCTTCATCCGTAAGGTTTACTTTTCCTTGAACCACAATCTGACCCATCGGTTTTCTAAAAATTCTAGGGACTTCTTTATCTGTTCCATCTGACTCCATATCTTTTGTTTTTTATATTAATCCATAATAAAATCCATTCGGCGGTTGACCAAATCATTTGGTTTATCATACCATTCCGGTGGAAATAATTTTTTTGTTATTCCCAGTTTAAAAGAAGGATTAAGTGCCTTAACAAGCGTCAAGCTGTTAAGCATCAAGTTGGCTTCCGTTTCAGAATTCGCATTTTCAAGTAGATTGATAACCAATGAGTAATCAATGGGGAGTTGATTTAGTAGAAGGTATTCGATTGCACGCATGCGCACAAGGTTTTCCTTGTCGTTAAGCATCAATGATCTAATTTCCAATTCGAAAATTTTGGCCTGCGCTCCAAAAGAAGAACAAACAATAAGTGCCCAATATCGGATCCAAGGGTCTTGATGTTTAAGTGCAGTCTTAATTTTATTTTTAGAAACCTCAAAATCAAGAAGGTTTAAATCAGCAATATCAATCAGGTCTTGCAATTCTTTTTTATTGGTTTGACCAAATTTAACTGGGTTTTGGAAAGCATGTTCCAACAAATAGGATTCGGGGTAAAAGCTCAAATCTGGAAGTGACGCAACCTTATCATAAAGTTGTTTCCGGATTTCTAAAAGTTCTTTTTGATGTGCTGGAGAATTGGCAAGATTATTCGTTTCATGGGGGTCATTCTCAATATCGAAGAGAGACTCCGGTGCTTTTTTAGAATAAAATTGCTGTTGAACTGGGTTTAATTTTCCCGCTAAATAAAGTTGATACCACTCTTTATAGGCAAGCATTTTATAACGATAAAAGTTAAACAGACCATCAATATTAAAAGGTTGATAATTACGGATGTATTTATATTTTCCAACCCTTAGTGACCGAACCAAATCATACTTCTCATCGAATCGATCTGCATGTCCAAAAGTCGTGTTTTGTTTTTCAAGATGTTCTTTCATTAAATTATCTCCCAAAAAAGGTTTTCCGTCGATATTGGCAGGAAGACTAATTCCTGAAAGATTCAAAACAGTAGGCGCAAAGTCAACAAATTCAACAAAAGCTTGAGTCCTGGATCCTTTTTTAAATGGATTGAGGTGTTTCAAGCCTTCTGGCACATAGATCACCAAAGGGACGTTTAGACCGCTCTCATAGACGTAGCCTTTGCTCCTTGGCAAAACACCACCATGATCACCATAATAAAAAATAATGGTGTTCTCTAGCAAGCCTTCCTTTTCAAGGTTCTCTATAAAACTCCCTATTTCTTTATCCATTTTTTCATGAAGCGCTAAATAATGCCTTTGGGTATAACGAAATGTTTTGGTGTCTGGATGGTATGGAAAAGGCTTGATGTTTTCCAATTCTTTGTCAGATGTATTATCAATTAGCTTTTGAGCAAAATGCAACCTACCCTCGTGTGTTGTATGAAAATTTTGAACATGAAAAAAAGGTTGATTTTCTTTCCTGTTTTTATAAGTCGCTTGCTTTGAAGACTCGTCCCATACGCCTTCAGGAAGAATAAAATTATAATCTTGCTTGGCGTTATTGGTTGTATAATAGCCCGCTTCCCTTAGGTAAAAAGGAAAGGGCATTACCCCCTTTGGAAGCGGAACTGTCTCCGTTTTACGGTGGTATTGTGTGCCTATTCTTGGAGCATAACATCCCGTAATAAGCGTGCTTCGAGCAACAGAACAAACAGGTGCATTTGAAAACGCGTGGTCAAAAACCACACCATTTTTTGCCAATTTTTCTATGCTCGGCATGGAAGCGCCTTGCGGATTATAAAGATTTAAATAATGAATTGAATTGTCCTCAGAAACCAACCAAACAATATTAGGTTTTTCAATTTTTTTTTGCGTGCATCCCAATTGTATAATGGCAGCAAAAGCAAAAAAAATAATAGTTTTTTTCATTCAATTATAGTTGTGAAAATGGAAGTGCACTAAGAAACACCCTGGTAATAGACGTACAACATGAATTTTTATAGGCTTCCTCATTTTTCATCCGAATCCAATCTGGATGAACTCTAAAGTCATCCCAGTTGCTGTTTCTTTCTTCTAGACTTTCAAATGACAACAAATAGGTGAGACAGGGCATTCGGTCTCCAGCAATTTTTTCGCCAAAAAAAACAGATCCAAGCTCAACATCATCAAAGATTTTTATTTCGCCTTCGTTAAACATATTGACTTTTCTTCTGGCGGCATCTTGTGAAAAACTTTCATAAGTTCTTAATTCAAAAAACCCTTTGCCAGCAGCTGGTTTTGAAATTTTAGGAAATCCATCAAACGCTTTGTAAAGTGAAGTGTCATACCTATTAAACATTGGTTTTCCATATAAATTATATGTTTTAGAAGCAGAAATCAGTTCCGAATTAGATGCTATATCCGAAACCACAGCTTGATATTTATCAAAACTTTCATAGGGAATTAATATATAAAATTTGCTGGGAAGGCTTTCTGATACTTCTCTAAAAACACCAATATTTTTTATCCCCAATTTATTTAATGCGGGGATAAATGCTTTTTCGAAATATTGATTAAAACTGTTTACAGAAGATGATTGAAATAACTCGTAAGTTCTTAATTCATAAAACTCTTTTTGTGCAAAAAGATTAATGCTTAAAAGAAAGGCTGTAATAAAGAAGATTTTTTTCATGTCTTAAGTTTTAATAAAGAAGTTAAATATATAAATTTTAAAATGATACGTTATATCTTTTAAATTCTGGAAATGTTCATCAATTTAAAAAGTAAGAAAAGAAAAAAAATTTAATAAAAATGATCAAATCAGTTTGTCGATTTTTGCTGCTAATTTATGATCCAAATCCGTTATTTCATTTTTGTCATGAGTCCATAGTTCTAAATCTACCTTATTGTATTCATTAATAATTTTTGGATGATGATTCAAATTTTCAGAAATTTCTCCTACTTTATTTATGAAACTCAAAGACTCTTTAAAATCTTTAAATAGGAACGATTTAATCAGTTTCCCCGATTGGGTTTGCCAAGTACCTGCCATTGGTAAATATTTATTATTAAAATTGAATATATAAAAACTTTAAAGACTTTCACTTCTGAAAAAGATTGATCTAAAAAAAAGCATCTAAGGACACCTCCATTCTTTATTTAGATTTAATAAAAATAACTTGTTTTTTAATTAAACTTTATTTTTATTTGTAATCAATTTAAATAAGCCGTTACCAATGAAAAAAATCCTACTCGTTCTTTTATCAATCTCTTCATCGATTTCATGTTCCAGTGATGACAAGAATGATCTAATTTCCCAAGTTTTAGTCCCTGATAATTACTCCTTCCAAAGAGCTGGAAGCAACACGGTTAGCTTTTTAGGTCAGACCACAAGGCTGAATATGGCTGTTGAACTGAAAGGTGCGCTAGGCGATCCTTCAAAAACTGAGACAGAATTAAATGCAATGTATCTTTCAGGAACTGGTTTTTCTTCTGATGAATTAAACAATTCTGGGAAAAATCTTAGTGGTAAAACAGCAAGCTATGGCGGATCAACCACCGCAAAACAATATTTTACTGATTGGATCTCTGAGGTTACTGGTGTGGTTTTTCCCGCTTGGAACTCGGATGCCTCCGAAGGCATTCCTGGGCTATATACTGATGAGGGAGGATCGGGAAGGTCAGTTCGTATTAACGGAAAAGGTCTTGAAATAGATCAAGCATTTACGAAAGGTCTAATCGGAGCTCTTGCTGCCGATCAGATTATCAACGGTTATTTATCCTCCGCCAAGTTGGATGGTGGAACAAATATTGAAGACAACAATAACGATGTGCTGGTTGAAGATAAACCTTATACTACAATGGAACATTTCTGGGATGAGGGTTTTGGATACCTCTACGGTAAAGAAGTTGATGTTACTTCTCCTACGCTTGAAACCGGTGATGTTTTATTAAATTATTATTTAAATTCTTTAAATAAAAACGAATCTTACACAGGTATTGCTAAAGTAATTTATGACGCTTTCGTGTATGGAAGAGCGGCCATAGTTGCCAAAAATTATTCGGTAAGAGATGCTCAAGCAAAAATAATAAAGGTTAATCTCTCCAAAGTTATCGGGGATAAAGCTGCACACTATTTAAGAGCAGGAGTCTCGAGTTTCGAGGCTGGCAACAAAGCTGATGCTTTTCATTTTTTGTCTGAAGCCTATGGTTTTATCTTAAGCCTACAGTTTACTCAAAAAGAAGACGGAAACCCTTACCTAAGCAATAGTGAGGTAACTGAAAAACTCGAAACGCTAATGGCTGGAAACGGTTTTTGGGACAGAACCAATGTCGAGCTAATCGCCATGGCAGATGAAATTGATGCGGCCACTGGATTAGTAACGAAATAGTCGAACGTTTTAAAAAACTATTTATAATTTTGCAGTCTATATTTTGAAAATGATGGGGAATAGAAAAAATTTAATTGTGTTGTTTTACTCGATGTTGTTCGCGGCATTAACCCTGTCGTGTGAGGATAATGGCGAGGATATCGAAACTACTAGTTTTGATCGAGAAGCCATGCTTACACATTGGGCAGATAATATCATCATTCCCCTACACAATCAATTTTCGACAAGCTTGTCGAACCTCAAAAGTACTACAGCGACTTTCGTTGCGTCACCTAACAGTGACAACCTTTCACAAGTTCGACTGAAGTGGATTGCAGCATACAAAGCTTGGCAATATATCGAAATGTACAACGTCGGCAAAGCAGAAGAAATCTATTTCTTTTCTAAGATGAATATTTATCCTAGTAATACGGAGCGTATCACCCTTAATATTTCTTCGGCAGTATATGATCTAGAAAATGCAAATAACAATGCAGCTCGAGGTTTTCCTGCCCTAGACTATATGCTTTATGGAATAGACGCTACTGATGATTTAATTCTACAAAAATATATTGGTGATGTTAAGTACGGAACTTATTTAACGGATCTTGTTGATGCAATGGTTTTAAACACAGAAACCGTTGTTAACGCTTGGAACGGATCTTATCGAGCTACTTTTATTTCTTCCACAGAAAACAACGCTACTTCGAGTATTAATAAATTAATCAATGACTTTATTTATTATTATGAAAAGGGTTTTAGATCAAATAAAATTGGGATTCCCGCAGGCGTTTTTTCTGGCGCTGCCTTGCCCAAAAACGTTGAAGGATATTACAGTCGGATCTATTCAAAAGAATTGGTTCTTGAAGCTTACAAGGGTATTGAAACTTTCTTTACTGGAAAATTAAATGGCGCAACGGTCATGCAAGGTTTAAGTCTCAGTGATTATACAGATCATATGGAAGGAAACCCTGAAGAAAAACTGAGTGCTGCTATCTTGGCTCAATTTGAGCGCGCCAAAACAAAAATTAATGAACTCGATTCTAACCTCGTTTCACAGGTTGAATCTGATAATTCAGAGATGCTTTTAACTTTTGATGAACTGCAAAAAGCTGTTATTCTTTTAAAAGTAGATATGCTTCGAGCGATAAGCATAAACGCAGATTATGTGGATGCAGATGGTGATTAAGTTTTAAAGCCTACTTATTGCTTTTCTGTGTTTTCTATAAATAGAGATTAATGTTTTCATTCTTAAACAGCTATCTCAAAAAAGATAGCGATTCTATGCCATTGGCTGTTTTTAGAATAGCCTATGGCTTTTTAATGTTCATTAGCATCCTTCGTTTTTGGAACAAAGGATGGATTGAAGAATTTTATTTAGCCCCTTCGTTTCACTTTTCCTATTTTGGCTTTGAGTGGGTCAAGCCACTTGGAGAGTTCACCTATCTCGTCTTTTTTATTTGTGGATTGTCCTCACTTTTTGTAGGTCTAGGGTTTAAATACCGTTGGTCGATCGTTATTTTCTTTTTAAGCTTTACTTATATCGAATTGATGGACAAAACCACCTATTTGAACCATTATTATTTTATAAGTATTTCGAGTTTTTTAATGATCTTTTTACCTGCCAATGCGCGATTGTCCATAGATAATTTTATAAGTGGGAAGTTTTATCAAAACGTTCCAAAATGGACCTTAGACGCATTAAAACTTTTAATTAGCATCGTTTACATTTATGCAGGAATCGCCAAAATTAATTCTGATTGGTTGTTTAGGGCCATGCCTTTAAAAATTTGGCTCCCCTCAAAATATGACCTCCCGCTGATCGGAGACAGCCTTTTACAAAGTGAATTTATACATTATCTTATGAGCTGGGGTGGCATGTGTTATGACCTTTTGATTCCCTTTTTACTTTTAAATAAAAGGACAAGAGGTTTTGGATTTCTGCTGGTCGTTTTCTTCCATGCTTTTACAAAAGTACTCTTCCCCATCGGGATGTTTCCTTATATCATGATCGCGAGTGCTTTGGTTTTTTTCGATGCAAATTTTCATAAAAAAGTAGTTGATTGGGTTATCAAGTTTTTCGAAATATTTAAAATCAAAACCAGCTCATTAATTAAAAAAGCATACTCTTCTCAACCCTTTCACTATAAATATCCTAAGTTTACGCTTTTAATTGTCAGTGTGTTTTTATTGTTTCAAATGCTAATTCCCTTTAGGTATTTTCTTTATCCAGGAGAGTTGTTTTGGCATGAACAAGGCTATCGTTTTTCTTGGAGAGTGATGCTGATTGAAAAAATGGGATACACTACGTTTAAAGTAACAAATTCGGCTACTGGAGGTTTTTTTTATGTTGAGAATCAAGACTTTTTAACGCCCTTTCAAGAGAAACAAATGAGCTTTCAGCCAGATTTTATATTGGAATATGCCCACCACCTGGGATCACATTTCAAGGAAATGGGTCATCAAAATGTGGAGGTTTATGCCGAAAGTTACGTGTCATTAAACGGCAGAAGAAGCACTCGTTTTATTGACCAAAAAATTGATTTATTAACCCAAAAAAGATCCTTGAGAAACTATGCTTGGATTCTACCCTTTAATGATGAGATCAACGGTTTTTAAAATCTTTTTGCTTTTTAATTGTTACTTTTTGTTCGCCCAAAACAAGGTGTCAGGCACCGTTCGCTTTGAGGACAAAACCTCTGAAAGTAAAGTAAGTATCTATGAGGAAGGCAAGGGGTTCCTTACCGAAACAGATGGCAAGGGGTTCTATCGTTTTTTTACCCTCAAAAAAGAGCTTCATCTCTATTTTGTTTCTGAATCTGGAGAACTGGTTGAAAAAAAAATAAGCGTAGAAGAGGCCACAAAACTCGACGTCGTTTTTACCCCCAAAATACAAGTGCTTTCTGAAGTAGTTCTGAATGCAAAAAAAACCAAAGTTTTTGAACTGAAAAGATTGAAAGACGTGGAAGGAACCACCATCAATGCAGGTAGAAAAACAGAGGTGGTTTTGGTAGAACAATCGATGGCAAATTTGGCTTCTAATAATTCGCGGCAAATCTACAGTCAGGTATCAGGCCTAAACATCTATGAAAACGACGACGCTGGAATTCAGCTACACATCGGGGGAAGAGGTTTGGATCCCAACAGAACGTCAAATTTCAATACACGTCAAAACGGCTATGACATCAGCCCGGATGTCTTAGGGTATCCCGAAAGTTATTATACCCCTCCAGCAGAAGCTTTGAAAGAGATTCAAATCATTCGAGGCGCTTCCTCCCTGCAATATGGAACTCAGTTTGGAGGACTTGTCAACTTTGTCATTAAAAGTCCAAACTCCACAAAATCTTTAGAACTTATTTCAAGAAATACAATAGGGTCAAACAAGCTGTATACAAATTTCACAAGTTTAAGCGGAACCAAAGGAAAGTTTAGTTACTACACTTTTTTTAATTTCAAACAAGGGGATGGTTTTAGAGATAATTCGAAGTTTAATTCTAAAAATGCTTTTTTTCATCTGAGTTATCAGTTAACAAATAAAACATCGATTTCTACCGAATTCACTTATCTAAACTATTTGGCGCAACAAGCGGGTGGACTCTCCGATGATATGTTTTCAAAAGACCCTTTTCAAAGTAATCGATCGCGAAACTGGTTTGGACTCGATTGGTTTCTCTATAACCTAAAATTAAAAAGCGAATTAAATGACCAAACTAATTTTAGCTTTAACTTTTTTGGTTTAAATGCTAAAAGAAATTCCTTGGGCTATCGATCCAATCGGGTAAGTCAAATTGATCCTATGACGGAACGGGATTTTATCTCGGGCAGTTTTAATAATTTTGGTGCCGAGGCACGCCTGTTGACAAAGTATACTTTTGTAAATCGAAATGCCACATTCTTGGTGGGCTCAAAGTTTTATAAATCAAATAATTCAGGCGAACAAGGGCCTGGGAGTGATGACTCGGGAGCTGACTTTAGCTATGCCTATGATCAGTATCCAAATTATAGTAATCAGTCAAATTATGCCTATCCCAATTTAAATTATTCTGTGTTTACGGAAAATATTTTTTACTTGAATGACAAAATCTCACTCACCCCTGGAATTCGATTTGAACACATTCAAACAGAAAGCGATGGGTTTTATAAAAAAATCAATCTAGATGCGGCTAATAATGTGATTTTAAATGAAACTGTTACGGATCAAGAGGTCCGAAAAAGATCATTCGCCCTTTTTGGAATTGGCGCCAGCTACAAACCTTTTCCCGCGCTTGAGGTTTATTTGAATGCTTCTGAAAATTATCGTTCGGTGACTTTTACGGACATTAGTGTTTTTAATCCTGCCTTTTCCATCAACCCTAATATTAAGGATGAAAGCGGATCAACAATTGATCTAGGAGTCAGAGGAAATGTTTCTCAATTGGTTTCTTATGACCTCAATTTTTTTAATTTAAATTATAATAATCGTATTGGTTTTGTTCAAAAAGCAGATGCTTTTGGACGCGTAAAAAGCGAACGAGGCAATGTGGGAGATGCTACAATCTATGGGGTTGAATCGCTCATAGACGTTGACCTGAGAAGGGTTCTGTTGATGCAGGATGCTTTTAGCTTAAATGTATTTCTCAACGCTTCTTTTATCACGTCAGAATATACCAAATCCGAAACTCCTGGAGTTCGTGGAAAAAAAGTAGAGTTTGTTCCCGAGCAAAATCTAAAAACAGGGGTTCGGTTTGGACATAATAATTTGATGCTTAACTTTCAATACACCTATTTATCCAGTCAATTTACGGATGCCTCCAATGCCACAAGTGGCGTTTTAAGCGGTGTGATCGGTGAAATTCCTGCTTACTCAGTCATGGACTTGTCCCTCTCGTATTCTTACAAAAAAATTAAAGGAGAATGGGGCATTAACAACCTCCTAGACAATCATTATTTTACACGAAGAGCGACAGGATATCCCGGTCCAGGAATTATTCCTTCAGCACCAAGAACTGTTTATTTTACAGTTCAGATTAAATTATAAATAGCGTTTTTTAGTCTTTTCCAATCCCTTATTTCTTAGCAATAACATTAGATTCGTTTTGAGTATTAAAGCCAATTAGAATTAAAAGGTGTTGACCTCTAATGGTGCAAAAAATAAAGTACACTTCGTCATTTTTTAAAAAACATTTGACCTTCTTAAAAACTCAAAACACCCTGTTTTAAATTTAAATTTCAACTAATATCGCTGGGATTAATAGATTCTGGTCTGCCAAAAACATAGCCTTCATTATACAGGGATTTAATTTTAATAAGTTGATAATAAAACAACATGAGTTTTAAAAAAATAAAAGTAATAAGTGTTTTGGTTTCTAGTCTAGTAATTATATCCTCTTGTAATACGTTCAATACGAAATCCAATGTTTCAGAAAGGAATGCTCCTAATATAAAGCCAAATATTATTTACATTATGGCTGATGACCTTACAACCCAAGCGATCAGCGCTTATGGTGGAATTTATAAAGATATTGCTCCAACCCCTCAAATTGATAAAATTGCCCAGGAGGGAATGTTATTTCAAGATGTATTGTGTACAAATTCTATTTGTGGTCCAAGCAGAGCTGCAATTCTAACAGGGAATTACAGTAATTTAAATGGTTACTATAAAAACGAAAGCGGTGGGAAATTCAATGCCTCGCAATGGACTTTTCCTATAGAATTTCAAAAAAATGGATATAAAACAAGCTTGTTTGGGAAATGGCATTTAGGTACGGAGCCCATTGGATTTAATACGTTTAAGTATCATAATTCCTCTGGGCAGCAAGGGCATTATTGGAATCCTACATTCAATGAGAATGGAAAAGATGTTAAAGAAGCAGGCTACGCAACCAACCTAACTACTGATTTTGCCTTAAAATGGTTAGATACCGAAAAAGCATCAGAAGAACCCTTTCTAATGATATTACAATATAAAGCACCTCATCGACCTTGGGAGCCAGACACTAAATATGAAACGCTTTGGGAGGATGTTGAAATGCCTTATCCAGCGACCTTTAACGATACTTACGAAGGTCGAGAAAAAACTGCTGGAGATACTGAAATGACCATGGATTACTTCTCCAGAAGAGACATGAAACTCGAGCGACCAAAGGAATTAAAAAAAGGCAAAGAAAGTATTGAATGGGATTTTTATGGAGCCAAATCAGGAGAAATTGTCCAGCCCGAGGGAATGAGTAATGAAGAAGGAAGAAAATGGCGTTATCAAAATTACATTAAAGATTACTTAGCTTGTGTGAAATCGGTTGATGATAACGTTGGTCGGGTTTTAAATTATTTGAAAGAAAATAATCTTGAAGAAAATACTATTATCATATTAACATCGGATCAAGGGTTTTATCTCGGAGATCATGGGTTTTTTGATAAACGTTTTATTTATGAAGAATCTTTAAGAATGCCATTTATTCTTAAATGCCCAAAAAGAGTAAAGGCGGGAAGTGTTAATGAGGATATAATATCAAATATCGATTTTGCTCCTACTCTATTAGAGTTGGCCGGTATATCAACTGATCAAAAAATGCAAGGCACTAGTTTTGTCTCTGTTTTAGAAGGAAAAACACCTTTAGACTGGCAAGATGCCATGTACTATCATTACTATGAGTTTCCATTTTGGCATCATGTTCAGCCTCATTATGGTCTAAGAACCCAAAAATATACCTTAGCTCATTTTTATTATAATATTGATGTTTGGGAATTATACGATTTGGAAAAGGATTCAAATCAAATGAATAATATTTATAACCATCCAGACTACGTAGATGTTGTCAGTGAATTAAAATTAAAATTAAAAAACTTAATGATAAAATTTGAGGATAATAAGAGTTTGTCAGATTTTAGAAAAATAACTGATGCTGATTTTGGTAGAATTGTAGATGATATTAAAGCCGAGGAATCTGTGCATCAAATTTTAAATAAAAAATAGGTTTTTTTTAATGAAAAGTTCAGAAAGGTTATTGGAAGTGCTTAAGTATACAAAAAAAGCATGAATTCGTTGGGTAAAGAGCTGGGTCATGGGAATGGAGTTACTATTGGCTATATCGTTAATGAAAGAAATGGAATATCAGCCAAAGTAGCTGCGGCCATTTGCGATAATTATTCTGAAATTAGCTATGATTGGATCATGAATAACAAGGGGGAAATGCTTTTAGAAAAGTTAGAGAGTAATAATGGTAAACGATTCCAGAATACTAATTTAATCAAAACGATTAAAGACCAGAATGTAAGAATAGAAATTGTAGAGCAACATGTTAGATAACTAATTAAATCTCATTGATAAAAAAATATTTTTTTCAACGATACTTTTATTAATGGTTTTAGATGCTTAAGATCTCAGCAGTAGCTTTTCGTGCCTATAAAAATAATTACTCTGTTTCATATATTAGTTTAAATGCGGAAAACATAAACATTTATAGCACAACTGCAGGTGAAAGCCAGGCTAAAGCTACTCGTTAAGAATGTTTTATGCATTTAGTTTCTGTCGGCTATACAAGTATTATAATTACTCTCGTGTTTTTAATCTTTTTAGATAGAATTTAAGTAGTCATTGGTTGGGTATTATTAGAAGGGTTAATTATACGCTTGATGTTTATAAAAAGTAACTGAAAAATAAATGTTTAATGAATCAAGTTTGTCAATTAAAAATTAACATTGATATTAGTATGTGCTAAAACAAATTGATTAGAGCGCTAAGTCAAATTAAGCTACGTTTTATAATGAATAATTTATTTAAACAGTTTCTTTTCATAATAAGTATTTGTAATGGTCTATTACTTCAAGGGCAGCTGCAATTAAACCAAATATCACATATCAATGGTTTATCTCAAAACACCGTAAATAGTATTATTCAGGACAACGATGGGTTTTTATGGATCGCGACCTATAATGGTGTAAACAAGTACGATGGTTATTCAATGGACTATTATGATTTATCCAACAGGAATCTAAGTAGTAATTTGATTCATAATTTATTTAAAGATAACGATGGTAATATTTGGGCGGGGACTCCAGAATCAGGTATCAACCGAATTAATCCTAACACTAAAAAAATAGTAACTTTCTTCAATAATTCAATAGATGCAGGAAATTTTAGGAGCAACCCCAATACTGTTTTTCAATTACATCAGTCGGCTTCTGGCGTCTATTTTTATTTGTCTAAAAAAGGAGGTTATAATTTCTTTAGAATCTCAAAAAAAGATATTATAATCAATCATGAAAAAAATATTACCTGGAAGTCGGGTGGCAGTTCAATTAACATGGCTAAGCCTTCAAAAAACGGAAAACATTGGTTTTTTAATTCTTCCAAAGGTGTTAAGCTGAGTCAAGCTAATGTAGCTTTTGAAAATGATAAAATAGCTTTGAACCTCCAAGACTCAAATATAATGGATCCTATTTTTGATAATGGGTTTGTTGTAAATTTTTATGAGTATTCAAAAAATACGCTCTACTTTGTTAGTAATAAATTAGAGTTAATTGAAATCAAATTAAATGATGATTTAAAAGTAATCAGTAAAAAAAGAATAGATATTTTTAGTAATTCAAGAGATTTGTCTAAAATTAATTATCAAACAGTTAGTATTATAAGTGATAATAAAAACGGATTATGGATTGGGCGCAATGAGATCTTAATTAACTATAATGTTAACTCAGGAGCTATCTTTGACATTGGTGAATCTGGCAATAACAAACTTGAAAATAAGGATATAAAGCGCCTGTTTGTTGATAAATTCAATATTCTGTGGGTTGGAACTTATAATAATGGAGTTTATAAAATAGATTTTG
>Ga0129327_10000801_pt1 | contig 18743 bp, 19 predicted proteins | sample CPBDNA_6_FD_111799 | JGI IMG/M metagenome (GOLD analysis project Ga0129327, IMG submission 111799) | Freshwater to marine salinity gradient microbial communities from Chesapeake Bay, USA - CPBay_Spr_31_0.8_DNA | ecosystem: Environmental > Aquatic > Marine > Coastal | place: USA: Chesapeake Bay... | reverse complement strand
GAGGCAGATCCTGCGGTGGCAGAACAGTCCGCTGCACCAGAAGCGGTGAAAAAGCCACGTCGCCGACGCAAAAAGGCCGAGCCCGTTGTGGAAACTGCAGTCGCACCAGATGCGGACCAACAGGCAGAGCAGTCAGAGATGAATGTGCAAACAACATCCAAAAAAGCCACGGCAGCGCCGATGTCTGATGTGACCCCGCCAGCCTCAGAGAATATGGTCGAAACTGCAGCGGTTAACCCTGGTTCAGCCCCTCAGGCTGAGCGGCAAATAATAGCGCCACCCGAAGTTGCACAACTGTCTTCCGAGCCAGAGGTGCCTGTAAAACCAGCAGAACCAGAGGTTGCCGCCAAGCCCAAGAAGCGCGGTTGGTGGTCTTTGGGTAAATAACCCGAAACCGAAATCTCACCGGTTTTTTTACTGTGCGGGACAAACACGAAAATGCCGGGCCTTTTTTGGGCTCGGCATTTTGCATTTCATCGGCAAGATTATTGTGAAATTGTGCTGGGGTTTTATGATCCAAACTTGGGCCTTACCCCTTTAACTGATCAACCGGATACCACCCGTCGACTTGCCTGGCGCGCAGGCACATGTCTGCATCCAGTCAAAAGCTTTTTCAAGACCGACGGATCAAATAGATTTGTGCGCCGTCTTCTTCAGTTGTGCTTTCGAGAACGTGACCGGATTCGACGCAAAAATGTGGGATATCGATCAAAGCGGCTGGATCGGTGGCATATACTTCCAGTTTATCGCCAATTGCGAGCGCCTTCAGCCTTTTGCGGGCTTTCAAGACAGGCAGCGGGCAGAGCAACCCCTTGGTATCTAGTGTAACAATTTTCATACTGTAAATCTAGAACGGATGTGACCATCTGTCCACAATGATGTGACCGTTGATGACGTGACGCAGCGCCGCCTTTACGCTATGGCATAATAATGATGGTATTTGATATTCTTGATGCGTCCCTTTTACCCGCGATGGCAGTGGCCTTGTTGGCAGGGCTCCTGTCTTTTTTAAGCCCCTGTGTCCTGCCGATCGTACCGCCCTATCTGGCGTATATGAGCGGCATTTCTGTCACAGAATTGTCGGTCCGAAAAGACGGGCGTAACCGCGCTCTTATTCCGGCGGTGTTTTTTGTTTTGGGTCTGTCGACCGTGTTCTTGCTGTTGGGATTTACGGCCTCTTACCTCGGTATGGTCTTTTTATCCTATCAAAACTGGTTCAACATCATTGCCGGTCTGACCGTTATGGTGCTCGGTGGGCATTTTGTGGGTATCTACCGCATTGCAATTTTCGACCGGGAATTGCGTGTTGATGCTGGTGATCGCGGTGGATCGGCGTTTGGGGCCTATATCCTTGGATTGGCGTTTGCATTCGGCTGGACGCCTTGTATCGGGCCGCAACTCGGGGCGATTCTGTCCCTCGCTGCCTCTGAGGGCTCGATGCTGCGCGGGTCGGTTTTGCTGGCGATTTATGCCGCTGGACTTGGGGTGCCTTTTCTACTCGTTGCGGTGTATTTACCGCGTCTGGGTGGCTTGATGGGATGGATGAAACGTCATACCGCACAGATCGAGCGCACGATGGGCTTGTTGTTGTGGACGGTGGGTCTGTTGATGATCACCGGCGGTTTTGCCTCTATGTCTTATTGGCTGCTTGAAACGTTTCCGGCTTTGGCAACGCTGGGATAATGCCTTAGAAAAGCTTTTATTCATTTTTAAACAATATTTATAATTTTAAAAAGTAAGATGGGTCGCGTGTGCAGGCAGTTCGCCGCAGATTGGTGTTGTATATTCCTGGCTATGACCCGGTGCCGCCGCGTCGGTACCGGGAGCTGTACCGCAGGCAATCGGCCAAACAGGCAGCAATTTCAGGGTTTGAGACGGCGCTGCGGCCCAAGCTGGGCAGCGGTAGGTTTGGATGGCACGTCGAGGCAGTTATCGACGGTCAGACGGTGAGGACCGATTTCGAGATCCTGCCGTGGTCAGATTTGGTGCGCAGCAGTATGGCGCAGGGCATTGTCGCGACCTACAGGCAATTGCTGTCGACAGTGTGGATATATGTCGCAAGCGGGACGTTTTGGCGCTTGGCGCGTTTGCGCAAAGGCCCGGTTCTTGCTGCTCTTTATCCGATTGTTATGCTGATGCTGCAATTGGCGCTGGCCTTGGTTTTGGGCGCGGGGGTGGCGGCAGGGTTTTGGGGGCTAGTCTCACCGTGGCTTGCCCCACTTGGGGGGCTGGCAGTTGGCCTTGTTCTACTGTTGTTTCGCCGGGAGGATGGTCGTATTTTTGCCTATTACCTGATGCATGATTTCGCTTTTTCGGCACAGGCAAAGGGTGCCTATCCCGCTGCACTTGAGGCGAGACTTGCTGAGTTTGCAAGGGCGGTGGCCGAGGGTCTGCAACGGGATGTGGACGAAGTGCTTGTGGTGGGTCATTCATCCGGTGCCTATTTGGCGGTTTCGGTGCTTGCCGATGTACTGCGGGCAAGCCCGCTTTCCCCAGATGGCCCGGCGCTGAACTTTCTATCTTTGGGGCAGGTGGTGCCTATGGTATCGTTTCTGCCGAACGCGGTACGGTTGCGCGGCGATCTGCAATACTTGGCCGGTTGTGATCAACTTTCATGGGTGGATGTGACCGCGCTTGGGGATGTCTGCGCATTTGCATTGTGCGATCCGGTGGCTGTGACTGGTGTCTCCCCCGTTCCCCAGCACTGGCCCATAGTGTTTTCAGCTGCATTCAGCCAGACGCTGGCACCCGCCCGCTGGCGACGTATACGGTGGCGGTTTCTAAGGGTGCATTTTCAATATATGTGCGCGTTTGATTCCCCCAATGATTATGATTATTTCCAAATTACGGCCGGCCCACTGACCTTACGCCAACGCTATGGATCGCGGGCCTCTTCTCCGTCCTGTCTGACCAAGGCAGTTTCAAAATATACCGCAGTGACCCCATGAGCGTGCGTCCCCCCAGACCAGACCTGCCACCCAAACCTCAGGCACGCAAAGACAGCGTGTCGTTGTGGCAGTATTTGGCGTTGTTTAGGCGTGATATTTTTTCGGCGCAGCCTATGCGGCTTTATGGGGCGTGGATGGCTGAGTTTCGCACACCGTTTTTTCGATCGTATTTATTAAACCAACCTGAATTGATCAAACGTGTTTTGAAAACCCAGCCAGTGGCTTTCCCGAAATCTGATCGCATCGGCGCGGGCTTGCGTCCACTTTTGGGCAACAGCGTGTTTCTGACCAATGGTGCTGAGTGGCAGCGACAGCGGCGGATCATCGACCCGGCTTTTCAAAGTGTCGGGATAAGACAGGCCTTTCCAGCGATGTGGGCGGCGGGCCTGCAGGCCGTTGCGCGTCTACGTCCACATATAGGGCAAAAATCTCCGGTTGAAATTGAATTTGAGACCAGTCACCTAGCGGCGGATGTGATTTTTCGCACATTGTTTTCATTGCCAATCACAAACCAGATTGCAACGCAGATGTTCGAGCAGTTTAAAATCTATCAACGCAGTCAGCCCTTGCTTAATGCGGCTGCCTTTTTCGGATTTCCCCATTGGTTTCCTCGATTTTTCCGAGGTGACACACGGCGCTCTGCCCGCTCAATACGGCGCCTGATTACCAAATTGACTAAGGAGCGGATGGATCAGATAAAGGCCGGAACCGCCCCGGACGATTTGGCAACCAAGATCATGACCCAGCGTGATCCCGAAACAGATGATCGGTTTTCGATTGAAGAAATGGTTGATCAGGTGGCGATATTTTTTCTTGCAGGCCATGAGACCAGCGCTTCGGCGTTGGCATGGGCGCTGTATCTGCTGGCCACACACCCCGACTGGCAGGAGCAGGTGGCCAAAGAGGCGGCAATCCTGACCGCGCCCGATTATGCGTCTGTGGCAAAATTAAAACTCAGCCGAGACGTGTTTCGCGAGACTTTACGCCTCTATCCACCAGTGCCGATGATGGTGCGCCAGTCAACCTGTCCAGTGACCTTCCGCAACCGCGAGATTGCACCGGGCAGTCAGATGGTTGTCAGCCCCTGGCATCTGCACCGGCACACAAGGCTGTGGGATAATCCTGATGGGTTTGACCCAGCGCGCTGGCATACTGAGAACGGCAAAGCTTGCCAGCGCGACGCCTACATTCCGTTCTCGACCGGTCCCCGGGTTTGTATCGGCGCTGGTTTTGCAATGGTTGAGGGGCCTTTGTTGTTGTCAATGTTGGTCAAAAATTTTCGGTTTGAAGCGCTGCCCCGGCACCGGCCAACGCCGGTTGCCCATTTGACCGTACGCTCAAAGTCGGGGATTTGGCTGAACATACATCCGCGCAGTGGTGAGTGTGGCGTGACGCCACCTGTTACAGAGGGCGAATTTTAAGCTCAGTAATGCGGTTGGCAAAGCGGGCTTGAACTTCAAAGCGAAATCCGTGAAACAAAAACACCTGCCCAACGGTAGGGATCATCTGCGCCTCATGGATGACCAATCCCGCAACGGTGTTGGCCTCCTCATCGGGCAGCGACCAATCCTTGGCGCGGTTTAGGTCACGGATCGTCATCGCCCCGTCAACAACGACATGCCCGTCATCAGATGGCGTCAGACTCTGGTCTTGTGCGGGATCAAACTCGTCAGTGATTTCGCCGACGATCTCTTCAAGAATATCCTCCAGTGTAATCAACCCTTCGAGCGATCCATATTCATCGACCACCAGCGCAAAGTGGCTTCGGCGTTCCAAAAATTGCCGCATCTGATCGTCAAGCGCCGTGGTGTCCGGCACGAAGTAAGGCTTAATGGCCACATCACCAATATTAAAATCCTGCAGGGCGGCAACAGCAGTTTCAGGGTCTTCCATCAACGCATACATCGCCCGCAGCAGATTTTTTGCATGCACAACGCCAATAATATTTTCTGGATCATCGCGGTACATCGGCAAACGTGTGTAACTGCTTGACAGACATTGTTTTAAAATTTCTGCTGGCGGGTCATTGGCGTCGATCATCTCAATACCCGATCGATGCAGCATGACCTCTTCAACGGTCCGTTCGGACAGGTCAAGCGCCCCAAGAATACGGTCGCGATCCTCTTTTTCCACTACGCCTTCCGAATGTCCCAGATTAAGCGCACCGGCGATTTCTTCACGGACGGCAAGCACTTGACTGTCGGGGTCGGTCACCACACCAAAAATGCGCAGCACCCCTCGCACGAGCCAGCGTACCGCTGCGACGATGGGCGAAAATAACGCGATGACGACGCCGATGATGGGGGCGGTGCGGGCGGCGGCTACCTCGGCATTGGTGATTGCATAGGTCTTGGGCAACACTTCGGCAAACACCAACACCAGTACCGTCATGACCAAAGTGGCCAACGCAACGCCGCTTTCTCCCAGCAGGCTGGTAAACAGGGCCGTTGCCAGTGAGGTAGCGAGGATATTGACCAGATTATTTCCCAGCAAGACTGAGCCAATCAGCCGTTCGTTATCTTCAGTGATTTCAAGCGCGCGCCGCGCACCAACACTGCCTTTGTCGGCCTGGGCGTGCAGCTTGCCCCGAGAGGCGGCTGTCAGAGCGGTTTCGCTACCGGAAAAAAATGCTGAGAGCACCAGCAACAGCAAAATCGCGCCAACCGTCGTCCAAAACGCAAGATCAAAATCTGTTTGAGCCAAGTCCATCGACAGAGGTATCCTATTTTCTAACCCGCGCGTACCGGCATATTGAGCAGCGTGGGCTAATTTACAAGTCATAGCAGACGGTTGTTGTCTGCTTTCGATAGATTCTAGCTGCCATAGCAGCCGGATGTGGTTTGATTGCCGGTTTTAGCGTGTGTCGGATGCGCGAGACAACGGGTGATGATCCAAGACCAAAGACCGCAATCGCGCCTCAAGCACATGGGTATAGATCTCGGTTGTCGCGATATCTGCGTGGCCCAGCAGGGTTTGTATCGACCGCAAGTCCGCTCCATTGGCCAGCAAATGGGTGGCAAAGGCGTGCCGCAGTGTATGTGGGGTGACGCTGTTGGGGGGCAGACCAGCTCCGTTTGCAAGAGTTTTAATTAAGCCGAAAAACCAATGCCGTGTCAGATGGCCCAATTTGCCATGGGACGGGAACAAAAACCTTGATCCCGGTGCGCCCTTGGTTTTTTTCGCCACCTCGTCGCGGTCGCGGATAACCAGCCAAGCTGCCAGTTCTTTGCGGGCTGGTGGGGACAGGGGCACCAGACGTTCCTTATCGCCTTTGCCCCGCACCAAAAGTAATCTCGGATCGCCACGCGCCGCCAAAATCGGCAGTGACATCAACTCGGTGACCCGCATGCCAGTGGCATAGAGCAGTTGCATCAGACAGATGTTGCGCTGGCGATCCTGCGCCGTTTTACCGCAGCGCTCGGCTGCGGCCAGCAACTGATCCACATCAGTGGTGCTTAGAACCTTTGGTAAGCGTTTGTCGCGCCCAGGGCCAGCGATCTGCAGCGAAGGGTTGTCTTCGCGCCAGCCCTCAAGATAGGCAAAACGGTACAATTGCTTAATGGCCGAAAGCCGCCGCGCCCGTGTGGTTTTCGCAAGTCCGGCGATATCACAGTCGATGAGATAGGCTTCAATGTCAGATTGCGTGACCGCGTCAAAAGTGGTTCTGGCCGGAACTAAAAAGGCCTTGAAACCAGCAAGGTCGCGCAGATAGGCAAGTTGTGAATTATGTGCGAGCCCCTGTTCCGCAGTTTTTGCGTCTAAAAACAACTCAATCCAGCGGTCATCGGTCCTTGGGATCATTTGAGTATCAACAGTTGTAACGCGGCACTGTGAGCAGTGGTATTGAGCCCGACCTCTTGCAGCGTCGCCAAAGCCTCCGATAACTGCTGTGAATCACCCGCAGCACCATAGCTGAACGCGGCAATACAGCGTAAAATAACCTCTCCTAGGCGTCTTTGGTCCAACAAAGTTCGCAGCCTTGCGGGTATAGGTTGCGAGGTGAAGCCCCTTAGCACTGCCGCGCTTGTGTCATTAAAGGGCCTGTGCTGGGCAAGGGTGCCTTGCGCCAATGCGGTTAAAAACCTGTCTTCATCGTCGCGCAAAGGGCGAAACTGTGCAGCAGTTTGATAGATTGGCGCCAGCATTTGTATATCAAATCGCAGTCGGTCGGTGGTTTGGCTTGAGGGTTGTTCCATCAAAATGCGGCCAAACATCCTTGCAAAACCGACCGCCAGACCGGCATCGGTCATCTGCGTCCAAATCTCAGCCAATGTGGCCTCTACCTCGCGCGGAGTACCAGAAGTCAAAGCCTGATCAAAGCGTTGCAAACTTGCAACCCGATCCCAAACACCGCCAGACGCGGCAGGCAGACGCGCTGTATATATGCCCAGTAGCTGATTTTCAGATAGGGCGCCAGATTTAACCAGCCGTTCCGCGGCTTCCAACTGCGCCTTCCAACCGCTGTTGCCCGACAGATCAGCAATCGCAAAAGACACAGGCAAAGATGCTGTTTGCAACGGGCTTCCAATTGCCTCAAAAAGTCTGAACTCAAGTGGGCTAGGCGCTGTGCTTGGTGCGGGTGGCACTGTGCTTTCGGCAAGATCTGGGTTTAGAAATAAATCCAGCAGCAGTGCAGTGCGCGGCTCAATTTCACCGAGCGCGATGGCATTCTCTAATATAAACGAGGCAAGAGCCCAATCACCGTTACGGACATGGCAAAATATCCTAACCGTATATTGAGGTTCGAGGGTCGGTTTGGTTAGCACATCGCGACAGGCAGGATCGGTTTTGTCTGCCAAAAGTGCAAGATCAAAGGTCCGTACAAACAGGGCAGGGTCTTGGGATCCCGCCCGCTCAACCAGCGCAAGCGCGGGTTCAATCGCGCCAATTTCAATCAGTTTATCGACGCGGGCTAGCAGAATGCTAATGCCCGGTTCGACATTTTTAGGTGGATCGGTTTCAGCCAGTAGAAGCGTCAGCAACAACGCCTGCATCGCCGGATTGTCACCAACCTCTAAATTGCGGATTAATCTTGCCAAAAGCTCTGGCGGGCTGTTGACCCATAAATCTCCAGGAAAGCCGGTAACATAGCTGGGAAGTAAGCCGACCGCTTCGGGAGAGAGGCGGCTCAACGGGCTGACGCTGATCATTGAGCGGTGTTCAGCCGTCTGGTAGGGACGGGCGATATCGACGATTTTGCTGGCGGGTTTCACTGGATCAGCCACGATCGGCGGCTCGGAGGTCTGAAGCCATTCAATGGCGGACAATGGCGGGCCAGCGAAGGCCTCAGAAGATAAAACAATAAGCAGCAGCCATATTTTATTCATCGGTCAACGTAACTGGCACGCGAATCTCTTCTTGTTGCGGTGCAAAATCAGCACCGAAGTAGGGCCCAATATAGGCGTAGCCAACAAGCAACACCAAGGCAGTGACAGCCATATATAAAAGCCATTTCACGAGACGCTGCATCGTTCCTCCAATCTTTCCCCTGACAGCATACAGCATTTCGGTATGGTGTTTCACCTAAATTCACGTCATGCAGGCGCTAGACTTGATTTTTCTCGGCGGTTTGCCGAAATACGGTGTAAATGCGCTATCGACTAAAAAAAACAGTGGCTCTTGTGGGCATGATGGGGGCCGGTAAGACGGCGATTGGCAAGGCCTTGGCAAATCTCCTTTCGGTACCGTTTCTTGATTCGGATGCTGAGATAGAATCTGCCTCCAATATGGCTATTTCCGAAATATTTGCACGAGATGGCGAGCTGTTTTTTCGGGCCAAGGAAACGCAAGTTCTGGCGCGCCTTTTGGACAATACGACCTGTGTTCTATCTACCGGTGGTGGGGCATTTTTGACGCCACAAAATCGTGATCTTATGTCGGCAAAGGCGGTATCGTTGTTTCTGGAAGTAGAACCAGATTTGCTGTGGGCTCGGGTTAGACTAAAGTCTGGCCGCCCTTTGTTGCAGACGCCAAACCCGTATGAAACACTGAAAGACATGCTTGCTCAACGTGGTCCGGTTTATGCCTTAGCTGATTTGACGGTTCCGGCCGCACCTTCCGTGTCGATCGACCAGATGGCCGAACGGGTCTTGGCCTGCTTACTGGAGCGGTCAGATATTTTAGAAAAGGTGACGTGATGAAAATCGTCAAAGTTGATTTGAAAACGCGCAGCTATGATATTCACATCGGACCCGATCTTTTGATAGAGTCCGGTGCGTATATTGCGCCGCTATTGCGCCGAGCTCGGGTCGCTGTTGTCACCGATAGTAACGTGGCCGAATTGCATTTGGCGGCGCTGCGCACGGGCTTGTCGGCGGCCAATATCGAAATGGTGGCCCTGACACTGCCAGCGGGAGAACGGACAAAAAACTGGCAGGTCTTGGGGCAGACCGTTGAATGGTTGCTGGATCAAAAGATTGAGCGCAATGATATTGTGATTGCGCTTGGTGGCGGTGTGATTGGTGATCTGGTCGGGTTTGCCGCAGCTATCTTGCGCCGTGGTGTTCAATTTGTTCAAATTCCGACATCGCTTTTGGCACAGGTCGACAGCTCGGTTGGCGGCAAGACCGGAATCAACGCGCCGCAGGGCAAAAATCTAATTGGATCCTTTCACCAGCCAGCGATGGTGCTGGCGGACATCACAGTCCTAGAGACGCTCAAACAGCGCGATTTCATCGCCGGTTATGGCGAGGTGGTCAAATACGGGCTGTTGGGGGATTGGGAATTTTTCAACTGGCTCGAGAGGAACGGCGCTGCACTGGCCGCAGGGGATCAAACGGCAAGAATCACGGCGGTAAAACGAGCCTGTGAAATGAAAGCTGCGATCGTAGAACGTGATGAGACTGAGCAGGGCGAGCGTGCGTTGCTTAATTTGGGTCATACCTTTTGTCACGCGCTTGAGGCGGCAACCGGCTATTCTGATCGACTATTGCACGGGGAAGGGGTGGCGATCGGATGTGCGCTTGCCTTTGAATTGTCAGCGCGCCTTGGGCTTTGCGCTCAAGAAGACCCGAGCCGGGTCAGGGCGCATCTCAAAGCAATGAACATGAAAACCGATCTGGCCGATATTGATGGTGATTTGCCAGATGCCGCGGCCCTTTTAGCCTTGATGGGGCAAGATAAAAAAGTCGTTGATGGCCAGTTGAATTTCATACTGGCAAGCGCAATTGGCACGAGTCTCATCACATCCGACGTGCCCAAGGAAAGTGTACTCGGTTTATTGGAAGATGCTTTGCGGCACAAAAATCAGTAAACCAGCGCCCTATTCGCAAAGGCTCAAAGCCCTGTCTCAAAAATCAAAACGGCGACAGCCCGCCCGTTTGCTGCTGTCGCCGACATCGGTCATCCCGCAAATGCCAAGGTATTTTCACCCGTTAAAACGGGATTTCATCATCTAGATCGCGCGATGGGGCAGGGGCTCCCCCCTCCTGCGGAGGGCCACCACTATAGCCGCCGTCATAGCCACTATCTTGGCGGTTATCATAGCCGGAACCGCCACCAGAGGGTCCGACAGCACCGCCACCATCGCGGCCATCCAGCATGGTCAGTGTTCCGCCAAAGCCCTGCAAAACAACCTCTGTGCTGTATTTGTCCTGTCCCGATTGGTCTTGCCATTTGCGGGTCTGTAATTGCCCCTCAATATAGACCTTGGAGCCTTTGCGCAGGTATTGTTCTGCTATTCGCACCAAACCTTCTTGAAAAATAGCTACGCTGTGCCATTCCGTCTTTTCACGACGTTCACCCGTGTTTTTATCTTTCCAAGCTTCAGAGGTGGCGATACGCAGATTGCACACTTTCCCACCATTTTGAAAGGACCTGACCTCTGGGTCACGGCCCAGATTGCCAATGAGAATGACCTTATTAACCGACCCTGCCATATGTTCCTCCATCGAATCCGATATTGTTGACTTTATGCTTACACCACTCGAGCAACATGAAGGAAACCTTAAAATGAACGTTGTGTCAGACAAGAGATAGAAATCCGCTATATTGACCAGGGAACAATCACGGTAGATGATCTATCTGCATTTTGACTTGGGACCGCAGAAAAATTGGTTTAACTGGTAACTGTAACCCATTGATGTATGATGGGATCATCAAGATTGGCTATACAGGAAATATCGATGCTTTGGCGCTTAGGTATACAATTAATTTTAATGCTAAGCATTAGCGGCGTTGCGCATGCTGAAATTGGGGCCTCAAAAGCCAGACGCGCTCTGTTTGCCGATCAGTTCAAAATGTTGGATTCGCGTTTACCGCGCGCAAAGAGCGGGGGCTTTGGTCTTGAGCGGCCGCGAATCATCGTTCCACCCAAATTGGATTTACAGGGCTATCGCGGCAGTTATCGGGGCCCATTTTTATAGCTGGCAAGGGCGGCGGCGCAACGTCATGGCATACCAGAAGGCCTGTTTTTAAGGCTTGTAGAACAGGAAAGCGGCTGGAATCCATCGGTCAAATCGCACAAAGGCGCGGTGGGTCTGGCACAGTTGATGCCGGCCACTGCCCGTGATCTGGGCGTTGATCCACTGTTACCTGCCGCAAACCTTGATGGTGGCGCACGCTATCTCAAAGCGCAGTACCGCGCGTTTGGATCTTGGCGGCTGGCGTTGGCGGCGTATAACGCCGGACCAGAGGCGGTCCGCAGACACAAAGGTGTGCCGCCCTATCGCGAAACCCAGAAATACATCGCAGTCATCTTAAAGATTTAAGGCGTCGGGGCGGCAATTTTGCCGGCGCACGTTTGGTCGCGCATACGCCTTGACTTCAGAGCCAAAGCCGAGCGAGAGACTTAGCCCGCAGCTGACAGAACCGGCCCGCAGCTCAGGGCATCGGGTGGGCATCTTCGCTGGGTGCATAGCTGTGCCAGTCTGCCATCTTCGAACGAAACCAAGTGCGTTGCCGTTTAGCAAATTGCTGAGTGGCAATCGTGGCCTCATATTGGGCGGTTTCAAGCGAAGTCTCGCCATTGAGATAAGCCACCAATTGCCGGGCACCGATGGCTTTGGCGCAAGGCAACTCTGGGGACCAAACCGGCAGCAGGGCGCGCATTTCATCTAGTGCACCCTCTGCGATCATGCTCTCAAACCGGGTGGCGATCCGTTGGTTCAGCCAATCCCGGGCCACGTTAAAAACAATGGGAATACTGTCTGCCACCCGCAGCATGGGCGGTGGGGTCGCGTCTTGCCAGTCGGCCAAACCGCGTCCGGTGCTGTGCAGCACCTGCCAAGCGCGTTGCACTCGCATCGGATTGTGAAGGTCGATCCGGGCCGCTGTGGCTGCATCCAACTCTGTGATAAGGGCCGTGTGGCCTGCATTTGCAAGCACCTGTTCTGAGCGCGCAATAATCTGTGGTGAAATCTGCGGTATCTCTGCCAGCCCCTGCGTCAGAGCCTGAAAATAAAGCCCCGTTCCACCAATGATGATCGGACGCTCACCGCCATGTAACAAAGGCGTCACCTCGCGCAGCCACTGGCCCACAGAATAGGCGTGATCAAACGTGATATGCCCATAGAGCAGGTGTTGCACCTGCCGTTCGTCTTCCATACTGGGACGGGCGGTCAGTATCTGCAACGCCCCATACACCTGAATCGCATCGGCATTTATCACCACACCCCCAAAGGTTTTGGCGATTTGCAGTGCCAATGTAGATTTGCCGCAAGCCGTTGGGCCGGCTATGAGCACGGGGATCTGACTGTCCAGTGCGGGAAAATGTGCCGCGAGGTCGGCAATGGTCATTTATCGTTCCTAGGTATCTTGCTTTTTGTCCAAGCAAAGCGCATTGAGCGAGTGAGTTATGACGCCAATGATTTGCCATGTAAACCACTGCCCGAATGGAGCGCAACATGCCCGATGCCACAAACGAGATAACAAAATACAAGCGCGTTATGCTCAAAATATCCGGCGAGGCATTGATGAGCGATCAAGGCTTTGGTCTTCATCCTCCAACCGTGCAGCGAATCGCCAGAGAGATTCAATCGGTGCATGCGCTTGACGTTGAGATTTGTATGGTCATCGGGGGCGGCAATATTTTTCGCGGCCTGCAGGGCAGTGCCGAGGGGATGGAACGCACAACAGCCGATTATATGGGCATGCTGGCCACAGTGATGAATGCGCTGGCGATGCAAAGTGCATTGGAAGATCTTGGCGTTTTTACAAGGGTTATTAGCGCCATCCCGATGGATCAGGTGTGTGAGCCCTTCATTCGCCGTCGGGCGGTACGCCACTTGGAAAAAAGCCGGGTGTGTATCTTTGCTGCAGGCACTGGTAACCCGTATTTCACGACAGATACCGCGGCAACATTGCGCGCCAATGAAATGGCGTGCGAGGCTATTTTCAAAGGTACTAAAGTCGACGGTGTTTACGACAAGGATCCGGAGAAGTTCTCTGATGCGAAACGCTTTGACACGGTCAGCTATGATGAGGTTCTAGCGCAGCATTTGGGGGTGATGGATGCCAGCGCCATTGCTTTGGCTCGGGATAATAATTTGCCGATATTCGTGTTTTCCCTTGATGAACCAGGTGGTTTTAAAGGTATTTTAGCTGGTGAAGGCACCTATACAAAAGTGCATGGTTAGGGTTACACTGACATATTAGGTTAACAGGAAAGACAAACCATGGCAGACGACGATATCATGATTGACACTGATGATTTGGAACGCCGCATGGATGGCGCGATTGGGTCGCTTAAGGTTGAGTTCGCCTCGTTGCGAACAGGGCGCGCCTCCTCAAGCATGTTGGAGCCGATCACTGTTGATGCCTATGGATCACAGACCCCGATCAATCAGGTTGGAACCGTCAATGTCCCCGAACCGCGGATGGTGACAATCAACGTTTGGGACAAATCGATGGTGGGCAAGGTCGAAAAAGCTATTCGTGAAAGCGGTCTCGGCATCAATCCACAACTAAACGGCACGATTATTATGTTGCCCATCCCAGAATTGAATGAAGAACGACGGCGCGAGTTGACCAAGGTTGCCGCGCAATATTCCGAAAGCGCACGTATTTCAGTGCGCAATGTCCGGCGCGACGGGATGGATCAAATTAAGAAAGCCAAATCAAACGGCATGTCAGAAGACGATCAAAAGCTGTGGGAAGGTGAAGTTCAAGATCTCACAAATCGTTTCATTGCTTTGATCGACAAAAATTTAGAGACCAAACAGACTGAAATTATGCAGGTCTGAACAAGGGGTAATCGATTGTCTGTAAATGACAATACCAAAATAGCGGGCCAAGGCCCGGAACATGTTGCTATTATTATGGATGGAAATGGTCGTTGGGCGGCCCAACGCGGGCGACCGCGTTTGTTCGGGCACCATGCTGGTGCGGCGCGGGTTCGTGAAATTGTAGCCGTGTGTCCTGATGTTGGGGTAAAATATCTCACAGTTTTTGGGTTTTCGACGGAAAACTGGAAGCGGACCCAGTCCGAAGTTTCTGGCCTGATGAGCCTGTTTAAGGTCTACATTCAAAACGAGACGCGGGGGTTGGTCAAGAACAACGTGAAAGTCAGATTTATAGGCGATCGGGTCCGGCTTGACCTCAAACTTGTCGCTTTAATGGATGAATTGGAGGCCGCTACGGAAAATTGCAGTGGAACCAACTTGACAGTCGCATTGAATTACGGCGGCCGCGATGAGGTGGCCCGGGCGACAAAACGCTTGGCAAAAGATGTGGCACTTGGTGAATTAGACCCCGAAAGTATAGACGAGGAAACTCTTCCAAAATACTTGGATACTTATGTTTTGCCTGATCCCGATCTGGTTATTCGTACCAGTGGTGAAGCACGGGTTTCAAATTTTTTACTCTGGCAATCCGCCTACGCGGAATATGAATTTGTCGATACATTGTGGCCTGACTTCAGCGCCGCAGAATTCAAATCGCTGACACAGGGGTTTCATTTGCGCAAACGTAAATATGGCGCGGTGGTGGGATGACCGGAGCAACCCGCTGGAATGATCTGGCACCGCGCCTGACATCGGCTTTGGTTATGTTGGGCGTGGGCGGCGTGGCCTTGGCTCTTGGTGGGCTTTGGCTGCGCGGGTTATTGGCTCTGGTCTGTGGTGCGATGATCTGGGAGGTTATTGGCCTTTTTGCACCGCATGAGGGCAGGCGCGCGCTGGCATTGGCGGCAGCCACTGCTGTGGCGTTTTTTGTGGCAACCTGGTTGCCCATCAGCGCAGCCGCGATTGTGATGCTATTGGCTATTGTTTTGATTTATAAGTGCCTTCCCGTAAAAGGCGGCCTTTTGCCAGCCTATGGCGCACTTGTTTCCGCTGGTGCCATGGGCGTTTTTGGTCTGTATATACAATCTGGCCTTAGCGCGGTGATTTGGTTGATCAGTCTGGTGATCATCACTGATCTTGCAGGCTATTTCGCGGGACGCTTACTTGGGGGGCCAAAGTTTTGGGCCGCAATCAGCCCCAATAAGACTTGGTCTGGAACCGTCGCGGGGTGGCTTGGAGCAGGATGCGTTGGAGGCTTTTTTGTCTGGCAGCTTGAGGGGGTTCATTGGGTTATTATACCTCTCAGCATCGTTCTTTCCATCGTGTCGCAGTTTGGTGATATTTTTGAAAGTCACCTCAAACGTCGTGCCGGTGTCAAAGACAGCTCGTCTTTGATCCCCGGACATGGTGGCTTTTTGGACCGGTTTGATGGCATGATTGCGGCAGCTGCCGTTACTTTTGCGGTTCAAATTTTTCTCTTTCCTTCGATCGGTTTTTGAAACGGCATCCCTTTTTGGGTGGCCAGCGCGTAGGGCTTTTTCTATTGAGAAATGCGGCGAATTATGTCCTGCATGCTGCGCGTAAAGGCGTAGCGCAATACCGATCTTCGCATGCGCCGCTCCTCACCGTTTATTTTAAACTTGATAACAGGCGTAAACTCCACCATTTGAAACCATGCAACGGTAAACGTCAGGTTGCCACTGTTTGATAATAAGGACCAAGTGTGACACTTTATTCAATAATTCCTGCTTTTGGAGATGCGCTGTCGACCGTGATCGCGTTTGTCATTGCGTTGTCGATTATCGTGGCTATCCACGAATACGGACATTACATCGTTGGCCGCTGGTCAGGGATCGAGGCGGATGTCTTTTCAATTGGATTTGGACCGGTGCTGTTTTCCAGAATAGACAGCCGCGGCACAAGATGGCAAATTGCGGCATTACCCCTTGGCGGATACGTTAAATTTCGAGGTGACGCGGACGCTGCCAGCAGTAAAGATGTTCAAGCGCTACAAACGACAGACCCAGTCGAGTTGCGCAAAACGATGCATGGCGCGCCTGTTGGGGCGCGCATGGCAACTGTCGTTGCCGGACCTGTGTTTAATTTCATTCTTTCGATTTTGATATTTTTTGGCGTTTTTATGATGCAGGGCGTGCCGTCTGATCCGTTGACAGTGGGTCGTTTGCTGCCAAATCCTGCGCCACAGGGGTTGCAACTGGGGGATGAGATTCTTGGCATTGAGGGTGCGAGCCTGCCGTCATTTACCGATGGTGTTGCGTTTTATGGCTTTCTCACAGATCTTCCCGACAAAGCCAGCCTTACTTATGAGGTGAGACGCGCTGGTATGGAAATTCAGGTGCAGGGTCCACACCCCTATCCGGCCCATATCACTCAGCTTGCCCCACAATCGGCTGCCTATGCGATTGATATGAAAGTCGGAGATGTGATTACCGCGGTCGACGGAATGGCGGTGTTTTCGTTCAATCAGCTAAAAAGACATGTTGAAAACTCCAATGGTAAAGTTTTAAAACTGGATGTCTGGCGCGGAGGGGAGCAATTGCAATTTTCTTTGACGCCGCGTCGGGTTGATGAGCCGGGACCAGACAATACTTTTGCCACGCAGTGGCGAATCGGGATCGTCGGCGGTGAGGTTTTTGAGCCGGCGACACAAGCCCCCGGCATCTGGCAGGCCTTCAGCGCCTCTGTCAAACGGACCCTGCGGATTATCGAGGGGTCGCTGTCTGGTATGTACCACATGATAACAGGTGCGATCAGCAGCTGTAACCTTTCAGGACCGATTGGAATTGCACAGGTTTCTGGCGCCATGGCCAGTCAGGGCGGTCAAAGCTTTATTATTTTTATCGCGGTGCTAAGCACAGCGATTGGCATGTTGAACCTTTTCCCGATACCGCCGTTGGATGGCGGGCAACTTTTGTTTTTCAGTTATGAGGCGATAACCGGCCGGCCAGCAAACGAGTCGCTTGTGCGGTTTCTTATGATGGCCGGGCTTGCGTCTATATTGGCTTTAATGGTGTTTGGTGTGTCAAATGACTTGTTGTGCCCTTAGATCCGTGAGGCAGAAAGGCTGAACTTCATCATGTTTGATACGAAAAAGGCGAACTATTGGAAGGTTTAACCGTTCATAGGGCGTTTTGGTAAGTGTCCGAAGCATGCTAAGTGTGATGAGAAAATGACCGGCTTGGCTTTTGACATCTGCTGGTAATAGAGATACCTTTTTTAGGCTTTACGAGATGACTGGGAACACGCGATGAATAATTACTATACAATTTGGCCACAAACCCTTGGCTTTCCCTTCATCGCCGTTCTGCTGCGTGTTCGGACATTGGTTTTACTTTGCGGCATGGTCATATTTTCATTTACTCAAACGGCAGAGGCACAATCGTATGTGTTTTCTAAATTTGAGGTCAGCGGAAACCAACGTATCGAAAGTAACACTGTCCTGAGTTATGCGGGCCTTGAGCGTGATGCCACGATAAGTGCGGGTGCTCTGAACACTGCCTACCGAAATATTTTGGCCAGCGGCTTGTTCGAGCGTGTCGATATGGAGCCTGTTGGAAGCACTTTGAAAATTTTGGTAGTTGAATTACCGACGCTGAACCAGATCGTTTTTGAAGGGAATAAAAGGCTCAAAACTGAGGCTCTGTTAAAAGCTATCCAATCCCAGCCGCGACGGGTTTTCAACGCGGAAATGGCTGAACAAGACGCGGCCCGCGTCGTCGATGCATATGTGCAAAAGGGCCGGCTTGCAGCAAGAGTAACGCCCAAGGCGATCAGGCGCTCGGACAATCGGGTCGATTTGGTATTTGAAGTTTTCGAGGGGGGCTTGGTCGAGATTGAACGGTTGAGCTTTGTTGGTAATAAAACTTTTTCAGAACGCAGATTGCGGCGGGTTTTGGCCACAAAACAGGCTGGGCTGCTACGCAGTATTATATCTAAGGATACGTTCATCGCGGACCGGATCGATTATGACAAACAACTTCTGAGAGATTTTTATATCTCACGCGGATTTGTCGATTTTAAAATCACAAATGTTGCCTCGGAGCTATCTCGCAAACGCGACGGAATGTTCGTAACTGTTATGATCCAAGAGGGTCAGCAGTTTTCTGTCGGCGAGGTATCGGTTGTCTCAGACATCGAGACGGTGGATATTGCAGCATTTGAAACTGCGGTAAAGGTGACCTCTGGGGATACCTACTCGCCTCTGCCTATTGAGACAGATATTACACGGTTAGAGCGTTTTGCCCTAATGCAGGGGAATGATTTTCTACGAGTAGAGCCCAAGATTACCCGCAATGATCGAGAATTGACGCTAGACATAGAATACACCCTATCCAACGGGCCGCGGGTCTTTGTCCAGCGTATCGATATAAAAGGCAATGCAACGACGTTAGATAAGGTTATACGGCGGCAGTTTAAAGTGGTTGAAGGCGACCCGTTTAATCCACGCGAAATTCGCCAAAGCGCTGAACGTATCAAAGCTCTGGGTTTCTTTTCGAAATCCAAGGTTGAGCCGCGTGAGGGTTCCTCTCCCGACCAGGTCATTATTGACGTGTCG
>Ga0129327_10000796_pt1 | contig 18788 bp, 17 predicted proteins | sample CPBDNA_6_FD_111799 | JGI IMG/M metagenome (GOLD analysis project Ga0129327, IMG submission 111799) | Freshwater to marine salinity gradient microbial communities from Chesapeake Bay, USA - CPBay_Spr_31_0.8_DNA | ecosystem: Environmental > Aquatic > Marine > Coastal | place: USA: Chesapeake Bay... | reverse complement strand
TAGGGGGCATATCGGTTCGACTATGTCCCTCATCGAGATCCTTAGGGTGCTGTTCGACGATGTAATGACATTTGACCCCAGCTTTCCGATGCTACCCGGGCGCGATCGACTAATCTTGAGTAAAGGCCACGGGTGTATCGCTCTTTACGTGATGCTCGCCGATAAAGGATTTTTCTCCCACGAGGAACTAGCAACATTCTGCCGGTACACATCTACGTTGGGCGGGCATCCTGAGCACGGTCATGTTCCCGGCGTGGAGGCGTCAACTGGCGCTCTAGGGCATGGGTTGGCTATCGGGGTGGGTATGGCTTATGCGGCTCGCTTGTCAGAGTCATCACACCACGTCTTTGTCGTGATGGGAGATGGCGAGCTTGACGAGGGCTCTGTGTGGGAGTCCGCACTTGCAGCCGGGCATCACCGACTGGATAACCTGACCGTGGTCGTTGACTACAACAAACTGCAGTCGTACGGCCCAGTTGCTGAAGTCTGGGACCTTGAACCGCTTGCAGCCAAGTGGAGTGCATTCGGTTTCGATTCTGCCGAGGTTGACGGCCACGATGTCGCTGCTCTGCAGGAAACATTATCTCTCCCGAGCCCTAGTCAACGACCGCGCGCGATCATCGCGCACACAGTCAAAGGACGTGGCATTTCCTTCGCTGAAGGCGAGCCAACGTGGCATCACAAATCAAACTTGAAGCCCGAAGAGCTTGCTGCGCTGCGTGCGGCGGTTCTCAATGCGTAAAGCGGCGCTTGCGGCGATTGAAGGACTCCTTGACACCAACGATTCGGTGGTGTTCGTTGGTTCGGATTTAGGCGCTGGCACACTGGCGGCCGCTAAGTTACGGCACCCAGGGCGGGTATTAATGGAAGGAATCGCAGAACAGCATTTGGTAGGCTTTGCCGCTGGACTGGCCTTAGAAGGGCATGTCCCCTATATCCACACGATCGGAACCTTCCTCACCAGGCGCGCCTTGGAGCAAGTCGTGATCGATGTCGCTCTGCACAATCTCCCAGTGCGCCTAGTGGCATCCGGTGGGGGAATGGTTTACGCGCCTCTAGGGCCGACCCATCAAGCAATTGATGATTTTGCTCTGATGCGTGCCATCCCGAACATGCTGGTGGCGGCTCCAGCTGACCCGGCAGAGATGACAAAGTTGGTCCAAGATCTAGCCACTTATCCAGGTCCTGCATACATCCGTGTCGCCAAAGGGGGCGAGCCCAATATCACATCGACGCTATCGCCTGCCGCTATTGGGCAGGTTCGCCCCATCCGAAGTGGGAGCAAAGTGGCCGTGCTGACAACCGGAGCTCTACTTCACGAGTGTATCGCCGCTGTCGATTCGCTAGCGGGCACTGACTTTGCTCCCACCCTCGTTCACGTGCCATTCCTGGCACCGCTAGATGTGCGAGCGATTGAAGAACTAGCGCGCGAATACCAGGTCTTGCTGGTTGTGGAGGAGCACCTTCCCACTGGGGGTCTGACCACGGCCGTGTCTGAAATTGTCGCGACCGGTGTTGGCCAAGCACGGGTTATTCGCCTGGGCCTGCCGCCGAGGTACGCTTCGGCTTACGGGTCGCAACGCGAGCATTGGGAAAATCACGGACTCACCAGTGACGGCATTGCCTCATCAATTACACGCATCCAACTGTAGGTATCGGAGATCATTGTGGGAGAACTGCTCAATATCGTCACACCGTTGCATCAAGCGACGAGTCGTGACTATCTAGCCCGAATGGTAGACGACAAGGTGGAGGCCATGTTGGTTGCCAAGCAATATGAGGCCGATTATTGGGATGGTGATCGCAGGTACGGGTACGGAGGCTACAACTATCTTGCGGGGCGATGGAAGCCCGTGGCGCAGGCCCTGATTGAGCGGTACGGCCTCACTAATGAATCACGAATCCTTGACGTGGGGTGTGGCAAAGGCTATTTACTCTACGAGATTCAGCTCCTAATTCCCAAGGCAACGATCGTCGGTTTTGACGTATCCCATCATGGTTTGGCTGCACGCCACCCGGAGTTTCGCGGCGAATTATCGCTCGGGCGCGCCGAGGAGCCCTACCCTTTCGCTGACAAATCTTTCGACCTCGTCATCTCTTTAACTACCCTTCATAACCTTCGCTTGCCGCAGTTGCAGGTTGCTCTTGGCGAAATCGAACGGGTCGGCAAGCAGGCCTACGTCATGTTGGAAAGTTACCGAAATGAACTTGAGTTGTTTAATCTTGAATGTTGGGCACTCACTGCCGAGTCCCTGCTGGACGAAGGCGAGTGGATCTGGCTCTACGACCACTTTGGTTACACCGGCGACTACGAGTTCATTTACTTCGAATAAGGGCGGTAACGTGAAAAAGCGTGAATTCCAAGCAGCAATCCTTGAGCAAAGCCGACAACCGCTGATTGTTGACACCGTTACTCTCTCCGAGGAACTGCAGGCCGGGCAGGTGCTGGTCAAAGTGCTGTATAGCGGCATTTGTGGAGCGCAGTTGAATGAAATAGAAGCCGCCAAGGGACCGGACAAATTCCTCCCGCACCTGTTGGGCCATGAAGGACTAGGGAATGTTCTTGAAGTCGGCCCGCTGGTGCGCCACGTTGCACCGGGCGATCAGGTCATCCTGCACTGGATGCCCGGTTCAGGATTTCAATCCGATCCAGCGGCTTACTCGTGGCGGGGGCAGCGGCTCAATGCCGGTTGGGTGACCACCTTGAGTGAGCTTACGGTTGTCTCGGCAAACCGTTGCACCAAAATCGAATCAACACTGGCGCCACAACACCTCCCGCTCCTTGGCTGCGCCGCTACAACGGCGGCGGGTGTGATTGGCCGCGATGCCGGGCTACGTTTGGGCGAGTCGGTCGTTGTTCTCGGAACAGGTGGTGTTGGTCTCCTTACTGTGGAGGCGGCCCGTGCGTCCGGCGGTTACCCGATCGTGGGAGTGGACAAGGTCGAGGCTCGACTTGAGCATGCGCGTCGACTTGGTGCCCGCAATACCGTGCTTGTCGAAGAATCCGACGTCTTTGATGACATCATGGGCGCCCTTGGAGGCACCCCGCCAGATGTGGTGGTAGAAACCACTGGGGCCAGGGAGATGATCGAACTCGCTTACCGACTTGTCTCTACTGCAGGCCGGGCAATCCTCGTGGGAGTTCCACGCCACGACGAACCGGCGAGTTTCGACACTCTTCCGCTCCATTTCAACACCGTGATGACGGGTTCAAAGGGCGGCGGCACCAAGCCAGAGATCGACATACCGCGGCTTGCATCCCTTGCGGAAGCAAATCTTTTCCGGCTAGATGCATTGCCGGTCACCCTATTTCCCCTGAGCGAAGTCAATGCGGCGATGGACCTTGTTCGCAGCGGCATGCCGGGGCGAGCCGTGATCGACATGAACGCATGAGCCTCCTACCACCGTCCATGCCCGACTTCGCTCAGCACCTCGACGCCATTGCACGACGCACGTCAACAGAGGTATTTCATGCGAACGAATGGGGTGTCTCTTGGGGCGGCGAGATCATCGAGGAGCTCAAGCAAGTCGCTTTGAGCAGTGCTCGCAGTCGATCGCGGCTCTGTTTGCATCCGAAACCTACCGAAGTGCACCAGGAGATGCTGATCGTCATGGCTCGGTCGGCGGTGGAACTACCCCAGAGAAGGACCCTTGGCTTCGACACAAAAGTCGTCATTGAGGGGCAGGCCACACTACGGTACTACTCACCCGCCGGTGACCACTCGCGAAGTGTTGCCTTGGGCGGCGATGCATCCATGTACGTCCACACCGTAAGCAATGAATATCACTCTTTACTGGTCGAGAGTGATTGGTTTGTTTTCTTGGAAATCCTGAACGGCCCATTTGATGCATCGACGACCGAACTCGCCACATGGGGACAAGTCGAAGGAGATAATGAAAATCGTGAGTGATCTTTGTTGCCGCATGTGTGGTTCATCCGCACTGGAGCTTGCGTGGGATCTGGCGCCGGCGCCCTATGGCGATCTTTTCCGTGAATCAAGGGAGGCTGCGCAAAAACTTCCTTTGATCGGCTTGACTCTCGTTTTTTGTCAGGACTGTGAACTTCTCCAGATAGCGCAAGAGGTAGAGGTTGAAGGGATCTATCTCGAGTACCTTTACCAGTCGGCGGTAACGGCCGGTCTTGGTAAATATTATCACCGACTTGCAAAGTCTCTCATTTTAGATCTCGAGCTACAGCCATCCGACTTGGTTGTCGACGTGGGAAGCAATGACGGAACTGGTTTAGAGCCCTACCGCGGTGCTGGTATGCGTGTTCTGGGAATCGAGCCCTCAAGGAGACCTGCCCTAGTCTCGATGGACGCAGGGATACCCACAATAAATTCTTTTCTTGATGAGAACTCGGTGAACCAGGCTCAAGCCGAGCATGGTGTTGCTAAGTTGGTGTGCGCCAACTATGTCTCGGCGAACGTCCCAAACCCCGTCGCTTTCTTTAGGAACATGCGTGCAATGCTGGCACCCGACGGCGTCATCTCCGTAGTCACCGGCTATCACCCTGACCAGTTCGCGGTCAACATGTTCGATTACATTAATCACGATCATCTTTCATATTTTTCGGTTACCTCAGCCGTCAAACTAGCTGAAGCCTCCGGTCTGCAGCTCACGGGTGCTGAGCGCGTCGAGCATAAGGGTGGATCCATCCATTTGCTCTTCCGTGCAGCTGAATCGGAAAGAACACCAGACGAGTCAATTGTCAAGCTGCTCCAACGTGAGGGGTGGCTGGGTAGCGGCACTCTTACCACCTACGCAGACCTTTCCGCCCGAATAGAGGCGGCGTCTCGGGAGGTACATCAACTCCTTGACACACTGCCTGACTCGGTCGTTGCTGGAGTAGGTGCTTCCATAAGCACCACGCACCTGCTCCACCAGTTCGGGATCGGGTCACGCGTCACGCGTTTATTTGATGACGATGCGAACAAGATCGGAAGGTTCTCGCCCGGATTTGGAATTGAGGTCAGTCCACTCAAAGACCTTGGACGGGGACAATCACAGAGTGCCATCCTGCTCGCTTGGCAACACAGTAGAGTCCTGTTGGATAGGATGCGGAGCGTAGGGTTTACGGGAAATGTAATCGTCCCGCTGCCGCATGCGCACGTAGTTTACCTTGGCCCTGCTTGAAGATTATAGGACAACTGAAGGAAATGCAGAAACGGAGACCAGATGAAAACCTGCAATTCCTGTGATGCTCAACTCGAAGATCTCCTCTACTTGGGTGACCATCCGATTGCGAATCAATTAACAGAAGTGCCGAATGCGCTCGTCAAGGAATATTCCATGAAAGTGGGTGGGTGCCTGCGCTGTGGCCTTGTGCAACTGACCGAACCGATTGATTCACAACTTTTTTACACCGACTACGCAACCCCCACCTCGTGGAAACGCGAGCCACACATTGACAAGCTTGTCGCCACACTTAGGCCACTAATTGACCGTGAGTCCCGAATACTTGATGTTGGGTGCAACGACGGGCGATTCCTTCGGCATCTCCTCGCCGATGGGTGGCAGAATATTGCTGGCCTAGAGCCGACGCGCAATACGTCAACGGAAGCTATTCGTCAGGGATTTACGGTTTACCAACAGAGTCTCGACTTTGAGGTTGCGCGCCAACTAACGCAAGATACGGGGCGATGGGACTGCGTCTCGCTCCGGCAGGTTCTTGAGCACATCAGTGACCTTCAAGACTTCGGGCAATCCCTGAATCTGCTCCTAGATATGAACGGGATCCTCGTGATCGAGGTTCCCGACTCGCGAACCAACATGGTCGGACATGACTACGCCCTTTGGGAAGAACACGTCAACTACTTCACGCCCGAGACGCTTGGAGCGTTTCTTCACGGACATGGATTCGAAATCGTTGATTCGTACTCATCGCTTTTCTCCGGAGTCTGCCTGACCGTCATCGCCCGTAAGGTGGCCGAATTGAATCTGGATGTGACAGAAAAAGCCAGCCTTCCTACTGAGCAGCTGAGGACTCAGACAGATAACTTTCATTCCTGGGCGGATCAATACGAGGGGTTCAAACTGCGCGTACAGGACGAAATCGAGATGCACTCCGATGCCGGACAAGTCGTCCTTTACGGCGTTGGATCTCGATCTTCGAACTTCATCAACATTATGGAAGTAGCATCCCTTGTCTCTTTCGCGATTGATGACCAACCACAGAAGCAGAATAGATTCATGCCTTCGTCGGGTATACCGATACTTTCGACAGCAGAGGCGTCACCTCGAATGCGCGAGTCCGAAGTCTTTGCACTCCTTGGGGTGAACGGGGAGAATGAGGATGCACTACTGGAGGCATCTGAACTGCTTCGCGATGGGACACATGCGTCAGTATTACCACCGAGCGGGCGCTTGCTTAAGGCATGGGGAGACCAATTTAGAAGCGGTCGACTTTCCGGCTAATTACCATGGCTAGCAACGGGGTTCAGGTTGACGACCAAACCAGAGACTGACGCGAGGCGTGCCGAATCAATAACCCGCATGTTGGCACCGACATCAGTGAGCGGCACTGGAGCAGGATCCCCGTGCATGATGGCATCGCGAACCGCTGGATAGTAGCTATCCCAACGACCCCTTTTTAGTGGGATCGTCTCTTCGGCTACTACTTTGCTTTCCCGGATAGTGCGCAATGTTGCAAATGCTGACGGGGGCTCTACCCCCCAGTTATCTGAAGTTGGCATCTTTCCCGCCCTTAGCTCCGATTCCTGCGAATCCAGCGCGTCGATCCGCACGGCACCATGCGTTCCAAGTACCGTGAATCTCGGACCAGAAAAAGCTGCAGCCTTGCTGGCAATCAGAGTACTGATCGCTCCACTTTCGTGAGTGAGAACCATTTGCATGTCGTCGTCGGCGATTTCGACGTTTCGAATTGACCTCGCATGCGCAGACACGCGACAAACAGGTCCCATGATCTCGAGCGCTTGATCCACGAGATGGGAACCAAGATCGAGAAGGACGCCTCCGAAGTGCTCCGGGCGGGGAGAGTCTCTCCATGAGATCTTCGCACGTTCGCGAAGAGAATCCATGCGCGATTCGAGACGGTACAACTTTCCAAGGGAACCGGAGTCGATCAGACTACGAAGTGTGAGGAAGTCTGAGTCCCATCGTCGATTCTGAAAAACATGCACCTGCCTCCCTGCGGCATGGGCAGCCTCTGTGAGGGGAGATACATCTTCACTGCTGCCTGCCACGGGCTTTTCGATCACAACATGCATTCCACACTGCAAGGCCTTGAGTGCGAGTGGCAGATGCGAAGCAGTCGAAGTCGCAATCACGGCGATGTCAAACTCGCCGGCTAGTGACCATGCCGCGTCACTACTTCCGAACACCTTAGCCAGCGGTAGATCACCTTGGGCCTGCAAGCTTCGTTCTTGGTCGCTCGTTACGACGCCCCGCAACTCGAACCCCTTAGCGGCCTCAATCAAGGGCGCATGAAGTATCCGTCCAGCCATACCGTAGCCCAGTAGTAATACTCTCAGCGCTGGAATCACTGGCTCATTGAATCACTAAGGCGACGGCTTAGGGTAGAGGAGGCTTCTAATTCAGACGCCCGAGACTGATGTACTGCTGGCCACGTCCCCAGAGACTCCTGAACTGCTCAAGGTCAGATGGGTCGCGTGATACGGACCAATCCACAAGCCCCTGCAGGCTACACAAGGTCTGGGGGTGCAGGTCTTCGATCGACTTAATCATGTGCATTACGTCCCCTCCGAACTCTTTCGACTCGTAGGGGACGTTGCCGCTGATGTGACCACGCACACGAGTTGCGATGTGGGATGTGACTTCTATCAGGCTCGAATTTGCTTCATCAACCAAACGTGTTTGACCTGTGAACCGGGCGTCCAGCAAGGAGTGAATATTCATGCGGTAACTAGAAACGGCAGAGGTCAGAGTGGTGTTTTCATCAAGAGCTGCGGGGTCTTTGAACCAACGCCAATCTTGAAGAAACCTGGGAGACGTGCCCAAGAGCGAGTGCCCGTCGTTTGCTACCTCAAGCGCGTCCTGAAGGGAGAAGAAGTTTCCCAGCCATGGGTTGATAATTGAGTCGAGCACCCAGTCTTCAGGTCTTCGGGACATTCCGGGCAAGTGTGTGAAATCGGGCTCGAAGAAATTAACTAATTGGTGAATAAGTCCCTCGGAGTATTCCAAGTCTTCAAAAATCGAGCTAGCAAGGTAGCGACGAGTGATTTCGGAGAAAGCGGAAACCGAGTCAAAACAGGTAAAAATAGCTGCCCCGCCAGGCCGAACGAAACTCAGGACGTGTGTGGCCATTTCCCTAGGATTCAGCTGCATTGGCAACACTCCCTCGCATATAACCAAGTCGTACAGGGCGTCATCTTGGTAGTCAAGAATGTTCGAAGCGCTAAACATGATCTGTGGGACTACCGTGTTGCTGGTAGTGGAGGGGAACCTCTCCTTGAGGTTTGTCAATACAGCATCGGAGCCATCTACGAACTTATAACTTCTTGGTGCCAAAGAAATAAGGATGTCTGAGTTCTCGCCACTTCCTGGACCGAATTCGATTATGTCTGAGCCTCGCACGGCGATGTTGGGAATCCCCAGGGTCCGGTAGAGAAAGGAACGACGGGCTGACAATGTGTCTGCTGATGATTTTTGCTGACGGGTGGGTGCGAAGCCAATCGAATTATAGAACGAGATAAACGGCTTTTGATCTGACACCATTGCAGAGTATCGTAGTGGCTCCCAAGACTGCCACAAGGCACAAGGCACAAGGCACTAGGCACAAGGCACAAGAGCAGGGATATTTTGGTCTATTGAGTTCCTTGAGATTATGGCAATCCGAGATCACTTGAGCGCGAATCTGTTTCATCCAAAGTTCGCAGCCATGCACTCCCTACTCGGGAATCAGGATGCCGCACACCGTGTAAATTACTGTAGAGCGGCCACCGCATTAAGACGTCCCAGAAGTGTTCCTGCTTGTCCAAGTCATCCTGAACATCCAGCCACGTTTCTGTTATGCGCTGCCAGAATTCTTGCACTGCTGACGTGATTTGACCCGACGTCATATCTAAAACGTCAATACCAGCAGCGTCATATTCGACCGAGCGCGTAAAGCCATTCCTTAAGTGCTCCGTGATAGAAAGAAGTTGCCCGCTGTCACTCCAGCGTAAGGGTTTGGGAACCCAGATGGAGTTTGAAAATGATGCAAAGTGCCCTAATGGAAGAGCATTTACAAACAAAACGGCTTTGCCATATATCGGAGGAATCATGTCGGGCCCGGTCGCTGTACTAATGCAACCGTTGCAATTCGCGAAGAGCCAAATATCAAGCAGGTCAGACTTACCCGGGTCGAATGCGTAGTCAATGACATGATCCATTCCGGTTGGCAGTGGTTTTGCCATTAACTTACCCATCCGGATAACCCAAACCCCTTGCCCGGAAAGCCATTGAATTGCGGGCACATAGGTATCTATGTCGGAGTTGCGGTAGTCGTGGTAGCTCCAACCCTCATATGCCCTGGGGTTCCCGTTACCATGACGTTGGTCCTGCGCCAAATATTCATCGTCTCGTACGAGAAGGCAAACGAAAGGCTCACCGTCCTTCCATCCCTTACTCCTGAGCCATGTAAGAGCCTCGGTGGACTCGGCGGGAAGAAACGGGATCTTGACGTCGTGACGTGCATAGAGGCCTTCCACATCTCTGGATCCGGTATACGAGCTAGGTCTTTCATGAGCGGACCCGCCGGGTAATACCTTGTTCCACCGATCCACATACTTAACCCACCCGTGTACCGGCAGAGCCCTGCGGATCATGCGCTCCCATTGACTATTGCAGGTCTTCCCCAGCCAAAAAAAGTCGATAGTATCAGTGGATTGTTGTTGAAGGCGGGCCACCTGTTCGGCCCCGTCAGCCACAAAATGACCTATCCGGGCACTGCTCAAGTTCCCCAATCGGACCAGAACGATAGGTCGGAGGGCCCTGATTAGCAGCACGGCGGGTACTGCCCACAGTCCATTGATCAGCCAGGCGGGGGCACGTCTCAGCTTGTGGGCACGATTTGACGTCACCAACCGGAGTGTAGGCCCAAATAATCGGCGATGAAATTCCCCCCAACCCTGAGCCGAATTCCCGACACAAAGCCGACGGAAGGTCTGCTAACACGATATGCGAGCCGGTCGCATTAACGGAGGTTGGGTCCTGAGTTTCTCGAAGCAAGCTTCCGTCAATTAATTTTGGGATGAGTTCTTGGAACTGAGATAAGGCAGTTGAGGTGATGTTTTCGTAAAGAGTTCCTGCCCCGTCTTCCCCACCGATGCTAACTGACTTTTGGGACACTATGTCTCCGGAATCTGCCCCGTCATCCATAAAGAAAAAAGTTGATGCCGTGTCGGTTAATCCAAGAGCCAATGCCCAGATGATCGGGTGGCGACCTCTGTTGGCTGGCAACGCCGCTGGGTGAAATCCAAGTACGCCCAAGGGCGGAATCTTCAACAGGCCTGCGCTCAATAGTTGAGACCAGCTAAAGCAACAGATGAGATCGGGCTTCAATCCAACGATCCATTTTAGGTTTTCAGAATCGTTGATGTCATTGACATGCTTAAAGGGAATGCCATTTTCGATGGCGATAGGTCCGAGGTCTAGCTCATCCGAGGCCATCTGCCGCGGGCCTCTTGTGCACACGCCTACGACGTCTACTGGAAGGTGAAGGAGTTGTTTGAGCATTATGGCTGAGAATTGCACCCCACCGATTAGGACAACCCTCACAATGGTTCCTAGTCGTGAAAGCGTTTCATCAAAATTTCTTCAAGTGGCGCTCTCTCAAGAATTTCGACCACCTTGGTGCTGCCACCCGGCACACCATAAGGGTTGGTAACGCTCGTGAGCCTCGATTGAAATTCATCAGAATAGATAGATCGGATTGCTTCAATGATGGAGTCAGTTTCCGGATCACAGTCGATCACGCTGGTTGCCCTCAAACGTCCGGCTTGGCGCAATCCAATATTCACGGTGGGTTTGTGCATGGCTGGGGCCTCAATTAGCCCACTTGATGAATTGCCAACTACTCCATCGACGTGATGCATTAGTGAGTGATAGCGGGCTTGTCCCAAGGATGTGAAACAGGCTGCCCTCGGTGTGCGAGCTACGTATTCGTGTATGAGTCCACTGATTTCCTTGCCTTCCATATCTGAATTTGGCAATGTGATGAAGGTGTGGACATCGGGGAAGGCATCGAGTGCCAATAAGAGTGACTTGATTTGGACGCTTGCGGACCCAGCTTCCAGCGTCACGGGGTGAAAGGTGATGAGTAGGTTTCGCTTTCCTAACTCAACGCCAAGGGAGGATTGCAGTTCGACAATATCCAGGACTGGCTCCCGGGCAATACTGTCTAATCCGACAGCCCCGACAGTAAATACGCGCTCCGGCGCCTCCCCCAATTGGATAACACGCTGAGCGAATTCTGGCGCCGCCACAAAGTGCAGGTGAGCCATCTTCGTGAGTCCATGTCGGATAGCTTCATCGATTACCCCTTCAGTTGACTCACCACCATGAATGTGCGCTATTGGAATTCGTGCGACCGTAGCTGCGGCACCAGCAGACCACATTTCGTAGCGGTCTCCTAAAAGCACGATGACGTCAGGCTGTAGATTTTCGAACGCCTCTGCCAAACCTGCGACCGCTAATCCCATGGACTTGGCAACGCCGACTGCCGTATCTGAACTAAGCAGCATCTCAACTTTGGCGTCAATTGTAAATCCGTCTGCTTCAATGTCCAGATAGGTCAGTCCGAATTCAGGCGATAGGTGCGCACCCGTGACTACCAGTTGGAGTTCGAGTAGCTCGGAGTCGCGGATTCCTTCCATTACCCACCGAAGGAGTCCATATTCAGCCCTCGTCCCCGTGACGACGCAGACTTTTCTCACAGTTCAATCATTTCATTCGGTGCGTATTCGCGTGTCGCCTTTTGTCCTATCACTTCATCCCAGAGCATGGGCGATAGACCAGATCCGGGGCGTTTGGCCGAGATATTCATTGAGGTGAACGACTCACCCTCCTGAATGCGTTTGGAGGATACTAGCGACTTTCGAACTACAGCCATGTTTGCAAATTCACTTGATTGCGGTCTCTTAATCCCATCACCCAATGCGATTTCAATGTTGCGAATTGCACGAACCATATTGGCGAATTCCTCTGGCTCGAGGCTGGCCGCATGATCGGGGCCTACAGACTCCCGATCCAGCGTCAGGTGCTTTTCGATTACGACTGCGCCGAGGGCAACGGCCGCTACCGCTACCTCGTATCCCAGGGTGTGGTCTGAGTAGCCGACTTCAACACCGAACGCGTCTCGCATGGTCACCATGGCTTGCAAGTTGACGTCTCTCATCGCTGCTGGGTAGTCCGTCGTGCAATGAAGAATAGTTACATCACTCTTAGATGAGCCGTAGGCTAGCAAAACATCTAACGCATTACGGACCTCTTCCAGATCCGCCATCCCGGTCGACAGAATTGTACGGAGACCAAGGCCACCGATATGGCGAAGATACGGCAGGTTGGTGATCTCACCTGAAGGGATCTTGATTCGATCCATTCCAAGACCGACAAGCATGTCGATGTTGCCAATATCGAAACCGGTGGAAAGGAATCCGATACCTCGTTCCTGACAACGCTCGATGATGGCAAGTTGATCATTGTGGCTTAACTCAAGCTTGCGGAGCATCTCAAACTGCGTCTCCGTGTTGCCCGTCGTTACTTTCTGGTATTCGGCTTTGGCCGCGTCCTGAGTTACCAATTGGTCGGCGGTGAAGGTCTGAAACTTGACGATGTCAGCACCGGATTCAGTAGCGACATCAACTAAACTCAACGCAGTTACAAGATCACCATTGTGATTGACTCCTGCCTCAGCAATGACCAAAGTGCTGCGATGGTTCATAGCGTTCCTACATATCTCGTTGATGCGGGTAGATCCCCTACGACGATAGCTCCTGCTCCAATGACACAGTTTGAACCCACGCGAACGCCTTCGCGTAGTACCGCCCCACTTCCGATGAATGAACCAGAACCTACCTCGACTCCGCCATTAATTCGCGCTCCCGTAGATACGTGGCAGTGGTCCATGACGACGGCATCATGCTCGATCAGAGACTGCGAGTTCACAATGCAATTACGCCCGACAGAAGCAAGAGCGTTGACGATTGCCCCGTGCATGACAATCGTTCCTTCTCCGACGGAAGCATGAGTGGAGACGTAACTCGATGGAGAAATGATCACGGGTAAGTCAGCACCCAAGCTCATCAGTATGTCGTGCAGGATCATTCGGGCGGCCGGGCTCTTTACCTGACCGAGGGTTACCAACGCCGACGGAGTTGATTCAAGCAGGTGAGCAAGATCAGTATCTACCCCTACAACGGGATAACCGAGAACCTGGACGGGTGACTCACCAGATTGTTCGACAATGCCTTGGATTGAAAATGCTCCTTCAACCTCAATCACGTCGATACACGAGTGGCAATGACCGCCGCCACCTATAAGAAGAATCGGTTTCATGCCAGACCGGCGCTGCTGGGGACATTGATAATTGTCTGCTCGAGCAGTTTGGCTTCGGCTAGCGGCGCGCTGGGACAGTCAAGAAAGGGCTTCAGTGAGGGCAGGAGTGTCCATGCCGGGCGGGCCATAAACCCATTATCGTTCAAAGTCTTCAAAACTTCATCTCGTTGATCCGCCTGATCCGTGTCAAGGATAAGCGTTTGAAGCCAGTAATTACCCCGCGAGCCTCGTGGTTCCTGGAAGAGTGTGACTCCATCTACTTGTCCCAGTGCCTCGAGGTAGATGTCGTAGAGCCGCCGCTTTGACGCAATGAAAGAATCGAGCTGCTCAAGTTGTGCACAACCCAATGCGGCGTTGATATTGGGCATTCGGTAGTTGTATCCGACTTCATCGTGGGTGTACTCCCACTTATGGGGGACCTTGGCTGTCGTGGTCAGATGCTTTGCCCGTTGTGCCAGGTGCGCGTCATTCGTCAAAATGGCGCCTCCGCCGCCGGTGGTGACAATCTTGTTCCCATTGAAACTGAGCGTCCCTAGCAGTCCGAATGTGCCGGTGTGCTGTCCGTTCATAAGGCTGCCCAGAGACTCCGCAGCATCTTCTACAACCGGCAATCCGTAATCCGCCGCCACTTCCATCACACCAACCACGTCGCACGGGTGCCCGAAAGCATGCATTGGGACTACTGCGGTGATGCGCCTCCCTGTGGTCTGATTCACGCACTCCCCAGACTTCATCGTGGAGATTTCAGAGAGCCAGGAACGCATTGCTGCCGGATCCAGGCCGAGCGTGGACTTTTGACTGTCAAGAAAATGTGGTGTCGCACCGCAATAACGCACCGCATTCGCTGTCGCGACAAAACTGAGCGCCGGAATGAGGACTTCATCACCTGGTTGCACACCCGCAAGCAGAAGTGCGATGTGAAGTGCTGAAGTTCCATTGACTGTCGCAACTGCATGCTTGGCACCGGTGAGCGCGGTGAGGTCGGCTTCAAATCTGTCCGCATAAGCACCGACCGAGGAAACGTAGGTGGACGCCAAGCAATCTGAGAGGTATCGACTCTCATTGCCATCCAGACGAGGCTCATGTAGTGGAACGGGCCCGTCCCCCAAGACACTGGCTAGGGCGGCAACAATGGTTGCGGGCAGAGCGTTCATACGTTGTATACGTCCGACTTGTAACGCGCAAGATTTTTGGGTTCCCTGAACCACGTAATAGTTTCCTCCAGTCCGCGCCTGAACCCGGCAAGCCCTCCGTAGACAGGCTGCCACCCTAGGAGTTCTTTCGCCTTGCCGGTGTCAGCCCATAGCCGATCCACTTCACTTAGTGGTGGCCGGACTCGGTCCGCGTGTGTATACACGTCGGCGGTGACCCCGATAATTTCCTTGATCATTTGGATCGTTGTTTCGATGGACACCTCAAAACCACTACCGAGGTTCACCACCTCACCAAATGTGCGCTCAATGCCGATCGCTGAAACAAAACCATTGACGGTGTCGTTGACGAAACTGAAGTCGCGGGTTGGGTGGACCGATCCCAGTCGAATCGAGCCGCCTCCAGATGCTAATTGCGTTATGACTGTGGGGATTACGGCCCGCGCCGACTGTCGAGGACCATAAGTATTGAAAGGTCGAATGACCGTAATGGGCGTGTCGAAGGATCGGTGGAAGGCGAGTGCCATCTGATCGGCACCGATCTTGCTGGCTGAGTACGGGGACTGCGCCTCGAGTGGATGTAGTTCGGTGATGGGGACAAACTGCGCCGACCCATACACCTCACTAGTTGATGTATGAATGATCTGGTTGACTCCAAGATCCCGCCCCGCCTGGAGCACGTTCAGTGTGCCCTTAATATTCGTATCTACATAGGTATCCGGTGAGTGATAGGAATAGGGAATACCTATGAGCGCGGCGAGATGCAGAACAACCTCGCAACCCTGCATAGCGGCTCGAACTCCATGGGGATCACGAATGTCACCCGCGAAGACCTCAAACTTTCCCACAACGTCTGGCGCGCAGGAATCGAGCCAACCCCAGGAATTAAAAGAGTTATAAAGTACGAGTGCTCGAACTGTGTGACCCTGACGGACTAAATACTCCACAAGGTGGGATCCAATGAAACCATCTGCTCCGGTCACAAGAATCTTTTGAGGCATCCCGTTACACCGTTCTACCTAGAAGGAATTCAGCAATCAGCCAGTCGAATTCGGTGTCGATATCAATACTTCTTTCAGGTGGCATAACGAAGCCTAGCGTTTTTGCATCGAAGAACGTCTTTCCGTCTAAGAGCCATTGTACCTCACAGTAATACAGCGCCCCATTAAGAGCGTAGGTCACTTGGGCATCTTGGCGCCGCAGAATTGAGTCATGGGCGAGTAGCGGTTTGAGATTCCCATCTGCTTGGATCGTGAAATTCCACTGAATGGGCTCTTTCGCCTCGCACACAGAAACTACCGAGCGGGCGTGCCCATCCCTGGCTAACTCGACAGCGGAATCAATGTCGGCAGGAGTCCTCAGTGGAGATGTCGGTTGTAGGAGGACCATGGAATCAAAACCACTCATACGTGAAAGTACGTGCAGGACTGGCTCAATCCCGGACGTGTCATCCTGAGCTAATTCAGCAGGGCGCAGGAATGGAACGCTGAGTCCCATGCTCACAGCAATGTCTGCGGTTTCTTCATCATCAGTGCTTACGACTATTTCGTCGAAGCAACGGGCCGCTTGTGCTGCGGCAATCGTCCAAGAAACCAATGGCTGTCCGCACATTAATCTTTTATTCTTGCCAGGAATTCCCTTTGAACCCGCTCGGGCAGGAATAATTGCCAGAGTGCTCAACTCAACCACCTCTTCAGATCTGCAAACTCCTTGATCACACGCTTACATAGACCAAAGGTTAACTAGCCCCGGAACTGCACGATGGCGCGGCTGGCAATTTATGCCAGCGTGGTAAGGATGGAAGGACCCCATTGTTAGGTCCACGTGATGTGACCCCAGTTTGTGCACCGGGCTCACAATAGTTCCAGCTGGCTTTGACTGGCTGTTTCGTATGCGGGTGGTGGTACAGATAGCTGGTGATGAGTGGTGTCTGCGGCTGCTGTGGAAATTAGCACTCCCGGGCTAGCTGTCGGTTAAGTCCGCCTGATAGCAGAGGTGCTCCATGCACCAATAGTCGAATGATGATTCAACTATGGAATGCTAGAATCGGTTGACTACCCTACGAGACCAAATGCTTGACATTAAGCTGGAAAAATTACCGTCGCTCACCAACGAGCAATGGGATTATCTGTTGGATAAGAACATGGACCGCCAGTTAATAGGGCGAAACAAAACGGTCTCGCACTGCACTAGGTGCGTTCAAACAAGTCAGCGGCCGCGATCGTCGCCGAATACGTTCCACAACAACTAGCCAACAATGTTTCTTTGAAATTCGGTAATGGAATTTTCATGAGGCGAAAGCATGAAGTAATTTATCGACTTTCTGTTTCTTAAGACAAAGTCCTCCAACGGCATGGCAAATAGCTTTGTACAGGCATCGTCAAATGTTTCTTGATCTAAGCGAGAAAGAATCCAGTCTGGGGTGACGGCTTGATCCACAAAATTACGTAATAAGCGTACGTCACACATTAGCGTCTTACGTCCCCTTGCAAGAGTTTCAAAACCGAGTGTTGAGGAAGCAGCCACAACAACGGAGAATTGCCCTGTGAGATAGTAAGTCGAGATCCAATTCTCAGACTTTGGAACAAGGGTTGCCAGATTCCCGAGATGCTCTTGATGAAAGAGCCTTTCCGCTTCGTAATCAGACTGATCTGGAGTGCACGCCAACGCGACACTTACTTGGAGTCCAGGATGTGATTCAAGATAGGAATATAGAAGGGAAACCACTTTCGCGTAATTGATCTGTCCCTGAAAGAAAGACTCCATGGCAACTTTACGAAACTGCGAAATTAATAAGATGTCTCCCTTCCCGCTCATATTGATTCCCCTTTTTGAGTCATGGAGGTGGCGGACAAAGAGCGCATTTTTTAGCGAACCCATCACATTTATATGCTTGAATTTGTATCCGATAGCGCGGTACGAATCAATTTCAAATTGACTGAAACATAAATATTCTGAGTCGTATATTGCTGGAGGGCCAATAGCTTGCGGTCGGTCCGGAAATCCATTACGACTACCATTTTGGATCGCGACGAAACGAATATCAGGAAGCCTATTCGCCAGCTCGTGAAACCTGGGGTTATTATCAATGAACGTAACAACCGTTTTGGGGTGGCAACGTTTAATTACAACTCCGTAGTGCGTATTTCGCTTAGTGAGCGCACTGACCAGGGTCTCCCAAACGATTAAGGGGTGAAGGTAAACAGTGCGATGTCTGACCCTTAAAATCTGGTAGGACGCAGGATCGAGCGCGGCAAGTATAAATTGTGATCCCACTTCGTCCCAAATTATTAAGTCGACAGCGTTAGGCATCTGCCATGAGACCTCAAATTGACGTCTCACCAATATCCCTAAGGCATTACGCGTACGCCGCGGCCAGTTCATCCGCTCAGAGTACTATTTCCTTACTCACTGCGCTGTCAACTTGATTCCCCCATTGCTAAGATAAGGCTTAGTAAAGCAATCGGAGGGCCTGTACTTTGAAAAGTGAAGACAAATTTTGGTTGAGCTGGTCCGAAATCGAACAGCTTTGTGTTGATCGACCTACGCTCCTTTACGGGCGCTCCGAAGATTGGGTTCATAAAGCCATTAGGCAACTTCGCAACCCCCCCACAGGGGATAATCGATCATGACCTAGGCTTCGCAGGAACAATCTATCGGGGCTTAAATGTGATGCCGATCGAAGAGGTCGAAGATCCGAGAAAGCACTTCTTCATTATTACTGCGGGGTTCTTTCATGGAATCGTAGAAGTCCTCGAATCTCTGGGACTAAAGCCAGGTCTGGACTTCGCTTGCTCGCCCGACTTCAAAGACGTCAGTGAGTTACTTGAACTTAGAAACCTCGCATCTACTGTTCTCATTTCTAGGCCCGATTATCGAGACACAGCACGAGCACGATCCTCGGAAGCCGGTGGGGGACTCTATCTATTAAATTTAGAGGACGGGGATCTCTCATGCGTTTACTCGGGATCTACCCGGCAAATAATTAGAATTCCTGAGGACCGCCTGGCCGCAGTTGACTATGTGTCTAAGGAATTACTGTTTTTTGATAGTTCATTCTCTATCACTAAAAGAATTGATGTAGGCCATCCCAATGCGTGTGGCATCACATTCAGTGAG
>Ga0129327_10000792_pt1 | contig 18808 bp, 5 predicted proteins | sample CPBDNA_6_FD_111799 | JGI IMG/M metagenome (GOLD analysis project Ga0129327, IMG submission 111799) | Freshwater to marine salinity gradient microbial communities from Chesapeake Bay, USA - CPBay_Spr_31_0.8_DNA | ecosystem: Environmental > Aquatic > Marine > Coastal | place: USA: Chesapeake Bay... | reverse complement strand
CAAAAAGGCATTTCTAAACAAAGAATAAAAGCCTTGACTGTCGTTCATAATTTTGATATCAAAAGAGAAGATGGTTCTACCCCCGCTCAAAGGTTATTTAAGCAAGACTTCCCTGATCTTTTCTAGTTTTTATGCGAAAACGTGACAGGGTTTAAAGAACCCCGAAGAAGGAAAGATAAATCTTTGAAAGGCAATATTTTACAACGCTAGAAGGGTAGCCTTCCCAATTTCTAATCCTTTGGTTAACTTATCCAAATTCTTCAACGCTAATAAGACTTCATCTTTAGCGGCAAGTGCGATGAAATTGCGCCAAAAGAGTCTATTAGGATTTTTGGGAGTTAATGGTTGATAAGCTTCCACCAAATCTCTTTCTTGCTGTGCTCTGAAATCATCAGGTAATAAATTAGATTGCATCAATTCAACACTTACCCAAAAAAAGGAAAAGGGTTTAGTCGAGGCAGTTGCTAGCAATTGTTGATAAGCTTGCCCTGTTTTTTCTTGGTCTTTACTAGTTAGTCCCTCCAAAGAACGTGCTTTTATATAGACTTTCTTGAAAATTAGAAGACATCAAAATAGCCCCTGAAATCCCCATAGATTCTACTCTTGAGGCAATATTGACGGTATGTCCAAAAACATTATTATCTCTAAAAACCACTTCTCCTTCATGCAAGCCTATCCGAACGGGAATTGCCGCTTTTCCTTGAAAAGCCTTTTGTAAAACCATCGCACAATTCAAAGCAGCAGTAGCTTCCTCAAAAACTACTAAACAACCATCTCCATAAAATTGAATAATTTGACCATTATTAGCAGCGACTTTTGTCCCTAATATTAATTTAAAATTCTTTAATTTTATAAGTGCCTGTTTTTCATTATTTTGCATCAGGGCAGTATAGCCCACTATATCTGCAAACATAACCGCCGCAAACTGATGTTTGGGGTTTTCTCTCATAGCTAATTATTACCGTTTTCTCTTAGAATCTATTTGTTTTTGCAAAATTGTTACAAATTAGCAAAAAAAAGGTTAGGAATCATACAAATATATCAAATCTCTAGAAAAAAAGTCATTCATCATTTATGCATTCTTCCTACTTTTTTGCATCTATTGAACAACTTCCTGATTTTAATACCTAAAAAACCCGTTAGCTATGTACCAAAATTGTTTACTATTATTGCTTTGTTTGAGTACTACGCTCCTATACAGTCAACAGAATAATCCATACCAAACCCTTGTTTATCAAATCACAACTGATGAATATATTGCGTTAGAAAAAGGCACTACCTTAAATGAAAGCTACTTACATACCTTGGTTGATAGTACGTTTAAGAAGGAATTACCAGCTCTTGGATTAGGGTATTTTGTCAAGGCGTATCCTCAGCAAGAACAATTGCAATTGGAAGTGATTGCGAATACTTCTATCTCCCTTATTTCGAGAAGTAATAAACGGGATTTAATGTTAGAAGTCATTGATTCTATGGGGATTCCTATCTCAAATGCCTCGGTTTTCTTAAAGAACAAAGCCATTCCTTTTGATAAAAAAACAAATAGCTATCGACTAAAAAAATGGAAAGAAAAAGTAACGCCTATAATGGTCAAAGCAAATGGAGAAGTTATTTTTTATAATATTATAAAAAATAGATATATGAATGATGAATATTCCAAAACTTTTGCCTACCGAATAAAAGCCCCTATCCGTTTGACTAAAAGAATCTGGTGGCGCTTAAAGGACGGTTTTGCTTATGGAGAATGGTTTCCCAATCGAAGTCGAATATATAAAGGATATTTAGCCCTAAGTCAGCCAAAATATCGACCTAATGATACTTTGAAAATTAAAGGTTATTTTACCAATAAACGAGGCAAACCATTAAATCGCCCCTTAGAGTTTCAGCTGAATAATAATGGAAAAAATAGGCTAACAAAAATGGGGTCGCCTGTAGAAAAAGGGGTGTATATTTTAAATATTCCACTTCACGATTCCTTAAATTTAACGTTAGATAAATCGAATACTATTTACGTTTATGATAATAGAAAATGGGAAGACTATCAAGTTAAATCCCATCGTTTTTTGTATGAAGATTATCAATTAGATGAAGTGATTTATTCCCTTACTTCTAATAAAAAAGTGTATGAATACGGAGAAAAAGTCAGTCTAAAAGCAGCAGGCAGATTTAAAACAGGGCAATTTATTCCTGATGGTACGCTTCGCTTAACCCTGCGTACAAAGTACACGCCGCAAAAAAACATTCCAAACCATCGTTTTTTTGATAAACAAGTAATCGTCAAAAATCTACTTTGGGAAACAGTAATTCCTTTATCCGCCAATAAACCGACTCAGATTCTAGTGCCAGATAGCATTTTTTCTAAAGTTGAATTGCCTGTCTATGCCGAAGCTGAATTTACTAATAGTAACGGAGAAGTTCAATATAAAAATTTGAGTTTCGCTATCAAAGCACCCGTTCAACCACAGCCATTATCGCTAACGTTGGCAGGGGCGTATATCATCGGTACTAGTTCAGATACGAGCACTAAAAAATCAATGGTAGAATGGTTTGTTTATGATGAAGATGAATCTTTAGAAGGCACAAAATTAGTACAACTTCCACATAAAGAAAGAGTTAATGGGCAACTTTATGGTTATGATATTAGTTTTCCAAATAGCCCCGATTTTATCTCCCTAATGCTAGAAGACTCCCTCGATTTAGTTGGGATTAATGGCAAACATCATGGAAATAAGGTAAATATTAAACTAGAAAACCCTCGTCAATTATCCATTACGTACCAATTGTATAAAGGAAAGAAATTAGTAGAAACATCTGTAAGCGACCAAACTAACATTGTCCTTAATCGAAATGCGGTTGCTAATAAGAACTATGTTTTAAAATATCAATATGTCTGGGCAGGAAGACTCATGCAAAAAGAGGAGCGTTTTATCTATCTAAAAAAAGCATTAAATATCGCCATCGAACAACCAAAAACAGTTATTCCAGGGCAACAAATCCCTATAAAAATCATTGTTAGGAATCAGAAAAATCACCTTATCAAAGGCGTAAATTTAACGGCTGGTTCGATTAATGGGCAATTTAACAACAACAGTCATTTTACCAAATTAGAAGTACCCTATAAACTATCCAAATCGCCAAAAATCTTTCACGATATTGCTATCAGCCCTAAAATTTTATTTCCTAAAGGCAGCTTACCAATCACTAAATCATGGGCGACTAAAACTAGGGTTGATAGTCAATTATTTTATCAATTGCGCTTTCCAGAATCGGGTGTTTTTATGCAATACGATGCTGTTCAAAAAACTGACTTCCATCAAAACATCGCTCAATTTGCCCCTTATTTAATTAAAGATGGGCGAGCACAGCCGATTTATATGATTTATTGCAATCGGAAATTGGTTTATTATTATGATGTGGATGATAATCCGCCTTATGTTTTTGTTGGGCAGGAAGGGTATAATTCTATTCAATTACGAACAAAAAATTATACCTATCAAGTTGATTCTGTTTTACTAAAAAAAGGACAGAAATTAGAATTTTCTATTGATGTGAATCAGTTGGATGGTACAGGGGCCAATCGAGTGCAACTAAGTAATGAATTAACTAACCCGCTGTCTATCAAGCAAACAAAGGCAAGTCTATTAATGACACCTTTAGAAAAACAGCTTATTGAAAACACCATGTTTGTTTTTCAGCCAAAGAGCGGAAAGCATCATCTCTTTCAAGACAGCACTAATATTCACATTTTTTCTCCTCAAAAATATAGTCCTCAAAAAACATTTAAATTAGGGCCATTCTATCCTAATCAATCGTTGAATTATGTACTAAAAGATAGTTTTGAAACAAGCTTTCTTTTTGAACCTAATTTTAATTATCAATTAAGTAAAAATCGAGAACGACTTTATGAGTATAATTTTTTGGAAGGTAAAATATCTTTTCCTAAAAAATTACCCCTCCAACAACCTCATGCAATCGTTTATGCCCCTAAAGATATTACTAGAAAAACCAATACGCCTAAAAAAATAGGTCGAACCATTATTTACCATGACGTCAACAAAAAATCATTAACGACATACGGTCAATTACAATTTCAGTTAGATGACCAATCGCCTAAGTTAATTGCAATCCTGTGGAAATCAAAGGAGGCAGCAGCTTATACCTTAAAACCTACCACTCGAAAAATACAAGATGAATCAGGAAGTTATCAATTAATTTTGGTAAAAAAAGATAGCAGTTTTGCGGAAGTAAACATTGAATTAACCGAAAAAGAATTGTTGTTTCTTAATCTCAATCAAATTACTTTTCAAAAAGACAGTTTAGGAGAAATTTTTCAACAAATTTCTTTTAAATCGAAAAAGGAAATACAAAAAGGTTTGTCGCAAAAACCACCACACAACCCTACCACTACTCCAAGTAAAACATCGCTTTCTGCCTATGACTATTTTCCAATAACCCTCAATGGTACAGTTACTGATGAAACAGGAGAAGCATTGATAGGTGCTTCTGTTTTAATCAAAGGAACAACAATAGGAACAGTTACAGATGTTGATGGAAATTACACCTTAAATGTCCCCAATAGCGATTATAAATTAGTCATTTCTTATACAGGATATGCTACTCAGGAAGTTCAGGCAACTGCGAATTCATCAAATATTCAGGTAACCCTTTCGGAAGGATTAGAACTATTAGAAGTCGTTGTTACTGGGTTAAATATCCGAAAAGAAAAAAAAGCATTAGGTTATGCTAGGGCAACAATTACAAGCGATAAATTAGCAGGAAAGGTAGCTGGTGTACAAATCCAAGAAATAAAAAAACAAAAGCGATTAAGTTTACTCCAAAACATTTTACCTGCCAATAATCAACTAAGAAGCAATTTCCAAGACCATGCCTTTTGGCAACCAAATCTAGTGACTGACCGTAATGGAGAAGCACATTTTACAACAGTCTTCCCCGACAATTTGACCCAATGGCAAACTTTTGTTATTGGGATGGATAAAAAACAAAGGGTCGGCGTCAGTTTTGCCAATACCAATGCATTTAAGCCATTAGTTGCGCAGTTAGCTATTCCTCGGTTCATGGTAGAAGGAGACAAAGCGAAAGTGATTGGCAAAGCCATTAATTTTACTGATGATTCTTTTAAAATTCATACTTCTTTTAAAGTCAATAATGAAATAGTCGCCAAAAAATCAGCAACCATTCAAGATGCCATTATAGAGAAATATGAAGTAAAAGCGGCTTCAGAAAAAGATACGATTAGCTTAAGTTATCAGCTCAATAATGGCGCTTATGGAGATGGCGAACAGCGCAAAATTCCCATTTTTTCACAGGGTATTCTAGAAAATAAAGGCAGTTTTTATTTATTAGATACAGACACTACTTTGGTGCTAGATTTCCCTGATAAAAATCTACCTATTACCGTAAGAATTGAAGGAGATTTACAAAATTTATTGATGCAAAATGTGGATTATTTAATCCAGTATCCACACGGTTGCAATGAACAAACTGCCAGTAAATTAAGGGCCTTATTATTGGCTAAACAAATTAAAGAATATCAAGGTCAACCTTTTACACACGAACAATTGATTCAAAAGGGTATCAAGCGTTTAGATAAAGCACAAAATAAAAACGGTACTTGGGGTTGGTGGAAAGGAGACAAGGAGAATATTTGGATGACGGTTTATATGGTGAATGCTTTGCACGAAGCCAAGCAAGCAGGCTATACCAGCAAAGCTTTAAATAATGGCTTATTATTTCTAACCAATAACTTATCCAATTTTGGAGCGCAAGATTTATTAACAGTTTTAGAATTATTTGCAGATATTGACCAAAAAGGAGCTTTTCAACAATGGATTACTAAAATAGATACTAGTCTACAAGCTAAAAATTTGCATCAAAAACTAACGCTTTTAAAAATCAAACAAGCCCATGAATTACCTCATTCCTTAGACACTTTGTACAAATACCAACAGGCAGATATTTTTGGAAATGCTTATTGGGGTAATCCTGGTTATCATTGGTCTAACACCGATATTCAAAATAGTTTATTGGCTTTTCAAATCTTGAAAAAAGCAGGAAAAACCAAGGTTTGCCAAGGCATTACCAGATATATTTTAAGAAAAAGAGGGCAATATGGCTGGCTCAATACTTTTCAAACTGCCAAAACTTTAGCGATACTTTTAGCCGATGAAATAGCTAGAAGTGCTAAAAATACTAAAACAAATAAGCTTACTTTAATCGGTGCTAGGCAGCAAACAATTACTAAATTCCCTTTTCAACAAACATTTACCGACGGCAAACCCATTCAACTCCTAAAAAAAGGAAATGCCCCATTGTATATGACTGCTTATCAAACCTTTTGGAATAAGAATCCTAGTCCAAAATCAGATATATTTGAGGTGCAGTCTGTTTTAAAACAAAATGAAATCGTCACCCCAAGATTAGTTGCGACCAAACCTGCAACCTTAACCGTTCAGCTCGAAGTAAAGCGCAAAGCAGAATATGTACTAATAGAAATTCCCATTCCAGCAGGTTGTAGTTATGGTGCGAAAACACAACCTATTTCTTGGTATCGAAATGGTGGTCAATATCAACGTAATTATGAAGTCCATCGGGAATATTTTAAAGAGAAAGTCGCTATTTATTGTCGAGACCTTCCTCAAGGCAATTATACCTACAGCATTAATTTAGAACCAAGGTTTTCGGGCACATATACCTTAAATCCAGTCAAAGCAGAAGAAATGTATTTTCCTGTTTTTTATGGTCGGAATAAAATAAAGAAGGTAGAAATTGGAGAGTAATTTTTGTTTGTACCTATCATTGTCTAGAATAAGAAAGTGATGCTACATCCTCGTCGAATGGTTGCGCCGTCCGATGAGGTTATCTTTTTTAGCGTAAATTAGGAGCTTTAGCTTCGGCTCTGTCTGTAGATTTGAAGGATTACCTGTATTTTAGAGGGGCTTTAGCCTCGACACCGTCAGAAATAGGGTGACATAGCGATGCTCCTTTGGGATTTTTTTGGGTATTCAGCATTTCTATAGACGGGGTCAGGGCTAAAGCCCTTAATTCTGCCACTTTCAAACTTATGAGTAATCAGTACGACTAAAGTCTGCGCCACTAGTTAAATAGATTAAGACATACCAGCAATTCCAACAATCAAGGCAATAATAATCACTTCCACAATAATCGCTTGAATGCCTTGCTTACTTTTACCATCTGCTATCAAACTGACGACCCTACCTAAAATGACCGTACTCATTAAAACAATTAAAGGCGCTGCCCATTGTGCAACTCCCTGATAAAGCAGCATAAAAATAACGACTGCCCCTCCAATTAAAAGGCCGCCCATATCCCCTCTAAGGAAATTTTTTCCCGTTGCATTTCGTGCCTCAATTCCATGTTCTGCCATAATTTTATCAGGTGCAAACATCCATCGACCGCCTAGAAATAGTAATAAACCACCAATTAAACCTAAGATTACTTTTAAAGCCATTAACATAATTTTCCGTTTTTGTTTTGATGAAAAAATAGAATTAAAAAAATATAGTGTAAAGGTAATTTTTCTACGTCTATTTCAAACTCAAACACCTAGTAATTTTTTTGGCGCTCTGATCACTTTTGCCAAATTAGTAAAATTAGGCGGCTGTGGGAAACAGCCGCCTAATAGGAACACTCGATCACCTCGTCAGCACCATCCGCTTCGTCTCTAAAATTTCACCATCTACAATTAAGGAATAAAAATAAATGCCTGCGGAGAAATTGTTTCCGCTAATTTCGACCTGCCTTTTTCCTATGTTAGGTAAGGGTATTTCTTCCATAAATTGTCCAAAATGAGACGTGATTCTTATCATTGCCTGATTCGCATACTCAGGAATAGCATAGTCGATAATGGTATTTTTATTAAAAGGATTTGGTCTATTCTGACCTAGTTGAAATTCAGGTAGTTTTCTTATGCTTTTTGATACTACCTGCGTTTTTTCAGGAATAATATTAGTCGAACAATTTACAATGCTAGCCGTGAAATTAGCGCCCGCTTTCGCTTCAAAACCAGGCAATAAAAGAATCGTTTTACCTGCTTTAAAAGTAACACTCGTATCCAAATTAATTTTTCCAGCAGAAATAATACTGTCCTGATAAAAATAATCGCCACTTGCCATTGGGTTATCATTAATGGTCAAACTCCCACTTTGACAATCGTCGCTACAGAAAGAATTACTATCTGTAATCGTTACTTCTATGTTACAAGTAGACTGGTTCATCATATCATCTATAGCGGTTAAAGTAACCGTTTGTGTTCCTAAATCCGCACAAGTAAAGGTCGTTTTGCTCAAACTAAGCGTAAAGTCGTTGCATTTATCCATCGTCCCATCATTTACTTGATTGGCACTAAGTGTCGCCGTTTTATCTGCTGCTAGATTCAGGGTATAAGTACTCAAACAACTAATAACTGGAGGAGCGGTATCCAAAATAAAAGTCATTTTTACGATACTGTCACAGCCAAAACTATTAGTAAAGGTTTCGTACATGACGCCAACATCACCAGGATTACAAGTTATAATTTCTAAACTTGTCGTATCTGTCTTTCTAATAGAAAACGTATCACTCAAGGCAATAAATCCATTAGTGGTCGTATCGGATATTTGCAAGATAAATTGCGAACCAGAAAGGCTTGCTAAAGGATATTTTATAGGCGCTTCTGAAGTATCGACCTCGCTTGCAATCACTAAAGAAAAGGTAGCTCCATTATCAGAAGACAAATGCATATTTACTCGCTTAATTGGCCCAAATATCTCCCAATCAATCAGTAAACTATCATTGGCACAGTAAGCTGTATCCATTGGAATAGAAAGAATGTTTATGGAATCTGGCACTAATGCTACTTCAACTCTAATAACATCCGTATTGGTTTCTTTACCATCGCTAACAGATAATAAAAAGGAGTAATTAGCGCCCTGGTCAGTAGCAGTAATCACAAAAGTAGGATTGGGAAGCGTATCTGAGTTTAGCATTACATCTGCTGGAGGATACCATTTATAGGTTAAGTCATCTCCATTAGGGTCATAAGAAGCTCTACCATCAAGCATCACTAACGTATTTTCGGTTATTAGGGTATCGCTTCCTGCTACGGCAATAGGCGCTTTATTGGTATCTACTAATTCCCAACTCGTATAAATAATCGCATTTCCTGTGCCTCCACTAAATTGCTTATTGAATTGGCTAAGGTCTAATCCTACTTTATAAACTCCTGCCTCCTGACCAAAATCTGTCAAATTGGAGAATAAATAAGTTAGGTCAGAAGTCTTAGAAAAAGTCCAGTTGGTCGGCTCAATCTGTGTATTATTATAGCTGAAACTCAAAGCAGTTGCAGGGTCAGCAATTGTTCCTAAGAGGGTATCTCCGAAGGTAACTAACAATTGATTCGGGTGTGTTACTAGTTCCTGCCCAGGGGATAAATCCCATTCAGCCGTTAATACCGATTCATCTATATAGAGTATCTTGGAAGCTTCTACGGTATTTCCCATAAGGTCTTCCATTTTCACAACCACAGCTGTTTGCCCACCTGTATTAAAACTTACAGGGAAACTTAAAGCCCCCGCATTAGCACTTGTTTGACTTGCTAATAAACGGAGCGTACTATTATCATCTTGGTAAACCGCTATATTCCTTGCTGCCTCGTTAATAGAAAAATTGATTGTTAAATTTTTAGTAGCAGTAATACCATCCGTATTAGAAACACCCATATCTGGGCTAATCTGTAGATTGGTAATTACCAATTCAGCCGTTCGGTCAACCGTCCAATTTTGGGTAGTAATTCCACTTCCTGTATTACCCGCTTTATCTTTCACGCCTGCCATATTCAAACTAATAGAATAATTCCCTTCTTCGTAAGTCAAAGATTTAAGCCAGCTAATTTCAAACCAATCCTCATCCACCATTTTAAGGTCTAAAGGCGTAATGGTTTGGACAACCATATCTTTCTTCAATTCAAAAGAGAACGTATCTAATTCACCAATATCTTCACTAAAATTAAGCTGTACCCCAGTATAGTGTTGGTCATCTAAGCCCCCTGTTCTAAACCGAACCATATTTGTCAGCGTTGGTCCTGTTTTATCCAAAGTTAGGGCAATACATTGGGTATCTAAACCATTTGTTTGGTTGGCAGATTGAATATTAACTAAATCCACACAGAATTGATAATCTCCATCCATGGTCATTACTTGGTCGATAGCGGATACTTCAAATAGTCGATTGTCTGTATCTAGTAAGCGCAAACCTAAAGTCCCTGCTTGCATCACGCCTTCTTTAGTCAAGAAAAAACGATTTGCTGTTACAGTATTGGGGTCTAATTCCATATTAAAATAAACAGGGATGGTATCAAAACCAGTATCAATCCCATTTTCTGGTAGATTTTGGAAAGCTAAAACAGACGGTACATCCAAAAACTGCGTCCAAGATGCTTGTTTCCCCGTAAGGCCGTCCGTTCCTGTTAAATCCATTACGCCTGCTGCTTGCACGGTAAACACATAAAATCCATCGCTAGTCGTCAACCCAGAAATATCAATTTCATAAGTAACCGCATCTATTTTAGTAATATTCACAGAAGCATCTACTATATTCGCCCCACCTTGAAGCGAAAGCATCACATCTTCTGCTGTAAAACTACTATCAATAATTGCTTCACTAAAGGTAACGGTTAGGGTTGTTACTTGCTGGGCAGTTACACTAGCTGGATGCCCTGTAATACTTAAAACTTCAGGCGGATTGGGGTCTTTTGGGCTCCAAACCACCGTATAACTAGTAGGATCTACGGTATCAAAATCATCTACGAAGTGGAATTTATTTTCATAATCGGGGGCTCGGGTATCTCGAATCGTGACATGTGTCAACCAAGCATTGGTTAATGGAATCTGTTGATTATCACTGTTGCGCGTGATACTAACAATCTTGAAATCGCCATTGCCAGGGTCATCCAATTTAATATAGTTCCATCCAAGGGCAAAGGGGTCAACCGTTAAAGTAGTCGTATTACCTGCTGCCAAAATATTTCCTGTAAACGTTCCATTTTCTGCGGGATATACATCAAAAACTTGATTGCCTTGTGATAAATAAATAGCATCGGGAATCCCTTCTAAATCTGGAATTTCGTTCACTAAAAAATCATCAATCCCATCTTCGACTGTGTACACTTGTATTGTCTGAATCAACTCGTGTAGAGTAGCCCCACTAACCAAGCTCAAATCGGGATTTCCTCGGCTATCTAAATGCACTAAATTCGTCTCATAATTCGTAAAATGCCCTAATAAACTACTTGTGAAATACCATTGTCCGATTCTAGTTTTAAAAGGGTCTATATTACCAAAACCAATCGTGTTCAATCCTAAGTTTTTATCAGCGCCTTGTAATTTAGAACCAATTAAACTAAAATGTATTGCAAGCCCTTTATCATTTTCTATCACTTCTGGTTGCGCCGACTCAATAAAAACATTTTGGGCAATTCCATATCCATTATTTTCAATCATCACTGCCAAATCCGCAGGGATAATGGGTTCTATTGGAGCAGTTAATGGGTCATCTCCATAAATATTTCTTTGCATGAAATAATGCAAAAATAAATCTGGGCTAGGATTGACTTGTAAGGTAGCAGCAATTAAAGGCATGGTCACTATCAACCCACTAAAAGGATCTAAATAAGAAATAGTGCCGCCAAAGGAATAATTTCTAGGAACAGTAGGCGCCGCTCCTTTTTCAGGAATAAAAATAATTTTAGCAAATCCTTCTTTTTCCGCATCTAAAACCCCCATTCCATCAATTCCTGTCAATACACTCAGTTCATTCGTTTCAATTTCAAAAAGGTCATTGCTATTGACACCATTTTCATCTAAAATTTCTAGGTTAAGTGATAGATTTTCTAAAGCATCGGTGGGATGGCCATTATAAACACTTAATGTACCTTCAAAAGCCTCTCTGGTCATGGTCAATTTTTGGCTGATATTGATACTGACGGAGGCGCATACAGGGTTAAAAGCAGTCTGTTCATTAGGGTCGCTAGAAGTTTTAGTTAGTCGTTTTACTTCTTCGATGGCATAGTCCGCTAAATCATCCATCGTTTCAAATCCTCGAAGTTCTACATATTCTTGAATTAACGCTAGATTATTAGTTAAGGAATCTAATTCATTTTTATTAACGATATTAGGATATTCAGCAGTAGGTGCATAAATTCCCAATCCCCACGCTTCTACCGTATTATTCCAACTAGAAAAGAAAGCATCCATTTCTGAAATTTCTATATCAAAAGCCGCCATTTCTGAGATGATGTAATTACGTTGGTCAAACGTAATTAATAGCGTATCTCGAACAAAAGGAGCGACCAATTCAACAAAATCTAGAAGATTGTCATTCAATATCAAGTCATTAAAATAGAGGATTGCGCCATAATCCTGTAATTGTTGCATAAAACTAGCTATACCAATATCTTTCATTGGCCCATCTAAAACCGTTGGGAAGAGCAAAACACCGCCACCTCTAGCAGATGCTTCTGTGCCACTATGTCCACCGCTGGCTAAATTACTAATAGCATCGAGTAGTTTATCCTTTAGTGCATCTTGATCAACTTCAGTATTTTCTAATACATTTTTAAGTTTCAATTTTTTTATTTTCTTTACATCCACGTCTATCACATCTGCAATACAATCGCAAAAAGTACAGCCACATAAACCCGCTGCTTGCAATAAACCATCTACACAGTTTGGTGGACTAAAAGGATTGCAACCCTTTACTAAGCATAAAACACCCCCTCCTATTCTACCAATTAAACTTGGCGCGCAATTCGCTGCTGCCAACAATAAATTCTTTAGACAGTCATTACATTTACAATCTATATTAAACTCTGGAAAGTCTCCTGGAGGGCCATTACAATCAATACACTTATCATCTTCTCCTCCTCCGTTAGATATACCAGGGCCTGGTGGAGGAAGAACAGTTTTAATACCATCTGTTGTTTTGGATGGTTCACCAGAACAAACCCTGAATTCCCATTCAAAAAGTGTAGCGGTTCGTTCATAGACCCCATTTTCTCCACATTTGTACCAGAAAGGAGCGATGACAATATCGGAACATTTTTCATCCATTCTACCACTGGCAACCATAGAAGGAGTGCCAATATTTAATCTATTGGAGATAGAATGATAAGACCCTCTTTCCGATATTCCTGTATCCAAATTACTACTATCTTTTCGCTTCATCGTCACAGGCACTTGAATCGCCTGTTGTGCCAACATATCCACTGGCAGGTAATTGGTCATAAATTCATATTCGGGGTCATCGGGAAGTATTAGCCCTACTTCTCTCGCCGTAATCAGTCCTTTATTGGTTAGGGTTACATTAAAGGAATAGGTTTCATCACCTACCAAAGCAGGTAAGGTTTTAGGCATTTCTATAAGGACGACAGGAGAAGGCACATTCGTTTCAAAAGTCATAATGAGGTCAATCTCATATTCATCTTCCACCGTTGTTGGCACGACATCCCAAGTAAAAGAAATGGCTTGATATTTTAAAAATACAACTTCCGTCACCACATCTCCAGGCGAAACATTAACCAATCCATCATAGCCTTGATGCTTATCTGCTTGCACCACTAATCTAAGATTTCCTTCTGGTAAACTATCTACCGAAAATAAACCATCCGCATCGGTTACACCTTCTGCGAAAACTTCTCCTGTAAAGTAATGGCTAATTTTTACCTTCGCATTCGCTACATGTGGGGCTTCTTCCGTAAAATAAGTGTAATTGTCAATCACATCTACCACTACCCCACCTTTTTTATTGGACACTTTTTCTAAAGTATAAGGAATAGAAATGCTATTGCCATTTGTGGCGATAACCCTAATCGTACCTGTTGCTGGCGTATTTAAAGGAAGTTCAGCAGATGGAATAAATTCTAAGATAACAATCGAAGTGTCTCCAGCACTCATAGAAGGCAGGATTTTTTGGCTCCGTAACTGCATCCAACTTGCTTCAGGTACATTGACCCCAATATCTCCACTTTCTCCCATTCCATCATTATAAATTTTGAATTCAAAAGTTCTTGATTTATCGGCAGATATTTTGGTATCAATCCGACTTATCTCGCCCCGTAAGTATGCTTTTTGAGCTTGTACAAAATAATAAGCTGTAACTCTTTGAATAGTATCGTCATCGCTCACTACTGCCAAAGGAATTTGTATATATTCTTGATTGGTGTTTACTTCCGAACCCGAAATTTCATAAGAAATATTGGTAGTTGCTCCTCCTGTAAAAGATGGAATTGTATCAAAAGTTAAAGCACAACCAGCAGGAAGGGATAAGGGAATAATGGTTAAATTAGGTAGGTCAATCATGCTTCTATTCCGCAAAGACAGCTGACTATTTAGGGTATCCTCCACTAATAAACTCCATATAATATTGGCATTATTATTCACTAAAACACCAATGATATCAAAGGCATCTTGTTCGATGTTACTTCCTTGATTGGGAAAGGCTGCCCCAATAGTATAATGTCCTGCTTCTCCTGGCATCGGGTCAAATTGAGTCATATATTGCCCCATTTCATCTGTAGTTACTTGAATGGTTCGTCTAATCTGATTCGTAATAATATACACTTCCAAATCGGCATTTGGGACTATAGTGCCATCAGGTTTGTGAGAAATTCCAGTAATTGAAATTTTTTCGTTTTGCACAAAAATTGAATCCTCTACCTCCGCCGTTCCCAAATAATCAGGTAAGATGCCCATCGTCAAAGGAGTAGAAGTATTATTCAAATACAACAACTCCGTTACCTCTTGTTCTGGGTTCACTTCAAATAACAGTTTATATCCTTTGGGCTGATAGGGGGTCTTTCCTAAATTAACAATTTCTACCGTATCTCCTACTGGGATGGCTACATCCGTTTGATATTCGCCAATTAAAAAATCATTAGCATCAATGATGTTATTTTCCGATAAATATCCTTTTAACGTTATTCCATTGGGTGCAGTAGCAAAACCATCATTTTTGATAAAAACCCTAAATTGGAATAAATCCAATGACGGTACATTCACTTCTGGCACCCTTACTTGTGCAATTTTTAAGTCTGGTTTATTAACATCCGTGACTATCGCCCAAACAATCCCTGGAGAAAAACCTGTCGCATTCGCTTGAATCGAGGCTTGTTGATTGCCATCCGTAATAAAGTCTTCAAGGGTCGTTATGGGTACTTCCACAGAAAGTGCCCCCGCAGGAATGGTAACCGTTGTAGGAAGGGAGAGTTCCGTAGCATCAGAAACACTAAGCGTCACTTCCAAATCGGCAGTAGTTGAGGTGTTTCGTTGTACGGTTAAGGTGCCCGCATTGCCAACGCCTTCTTGTAAGGATAATGGATTCACGAATAAACTAATCGTTGGGCCATCATTATCCGCTATCGTAATTGCTTTCGTATCAATTCCTAAAGACCCCGTTTCTGCTGGACAAGCACAGTTGGAAATGATTACATTAGCCGTAATATCAATTGTGCGAAATCCATCTACTGTACCGTTATCTAAAACTCCTAAATAAACTGATTTTTCTGTTTGACCATTCGCCATGGATAGACCGTTTGGCAATATTAAGGCATTACTTTGACTAGCATTCAAGGTCACATTTAATACCCCTACTGGGTTACTCAAACGATGCACAATAGCTGTAGTCGCATAAATACCAGCAGATTCTGAAATCGTATCCTGCAATATTTCTAAGGAAATGGCAGGGATGTCATCATTATCCGTCATCATAAACTGCTCACTATCGGCTGATAAATAGGGCGCACCAACCGTAATGGTAATCGCCTCATTTGCTTCAGGGATAGTATCATTAGGTAATTTTTCAGCTACTAATACCGTCGTTTCTCCAGGAGGAATAGGTACTAAATTAGGTAGGGAGACTTCTGCATTATTAGTTGTAGAAAGCGTCACCCAAAATGAATCAGTCGGTGCAAAATCTACCGTTATGCTAAATTTGATAGAATCTCCTTCTTCTAAAGTGTCTGCTAAATTTTGAATCGTCAAAGTAGAAATTTGACTTCCATAAGCACAGAGCGATTGTACCTCATTACCCGTGCTACATTCAGATGGATTATTGGTGATATTGATATTGCCGCCTATCATTCCATCGTCTAATAAAGAACAGATAGCGCTACAATCAGATAGTTTAAAATTCCCTTGAATGATAAGATTTGTGCCAATTGAAACTAATTGGTCAAGACCTTCCAAGTTGGGTAAGGAATCATTATTATTAATCCTCAATTGACCTGCTATCATGGTCAATTGCTGAAGTTGGCTAATACTTGTTAAATCTCGATTATTTTGTAATTGAATGTTTCCGTCGATATTTTTCAAATTTTGCAAACCTGTCAACTCCTCCAAAACATAATTATTAGTGATAATTAAATCTCCTGCGATATAGGTAATAAAAGACAAGCCCGATAAATCATTGATACTGCTACCACCTGATATTTGTAAATTCCCCATCAATGAATCACAAGTAGCAAAAGCCGTCACAAAAGCATTGACTTCATTTTGGGTTTGCAAAACCACATCTCCTTCTGGACAATCTGCATCAGAACATAAGGTCGTCACCTCTGTAACGCTACTACAAGCGGATGGATTCCCATAAATACTCAGCGTACCACCTATATCAGCGTCATTGATTAAAGCACAAATACCGCTACAATCGCCGAGCTTATTATTATTTCGGATTTGGAGATTTTTCCCAACCGTATCGACCTGCTGTAAACCATTAATATGTACCAAGGAATCATTTCCATTAAAATGCAAATCGCCACCAATAGTTACTAGCCGATAAAGGCTATCCACATCTCTTAAATTTCGATTATAATTAATCCGAACATCTCCAACGACTTCCACCAATTGTTCAAATCCTGCCAATTCTTGCAATCCATAACTATATTGAATAACAAGATTGCCTGCAATGTATTTAATAAAAGATAATCCTGATATATCCGTAATGTTATTATTACCCCGTATTTCTAAGCTGCCAGGCATAGAATCGCAAGTAGCAAAGGCGGTCACAAAAGCATTCACTTCAATTTGAGTCGTTAAAACAATGTCTCCTTCGGGGCATTTTGCGCCGCTACATAAAGTACTCACCTCCGTCAAACTACTACAGGCGGAGGGATTTCCATTGATGTAAATAGCTCCACCAATTTCATTGTTATTAATTAAATCACATAAGGCACTACAATCCGTCAAAGCTCGGTTGTAAGTAATAGTCATTCGGCCACCGACTGTCATAGTTTGTGCCAATCCAGCAAGGGTATTCAAAGAATCATTTTGACTAATAATCAATTCATTACCAATATGTTGTAAACCATTAAAATCTGTAATTTCTCTTAGTTTGGTATTGTTTGTAATCCGTACATTGCCCCCTACTCTACTGATATTACTTAAGCCTGTCAAGTTGGTTAATACGTAATTATTCTGAATATTGAGGTTGCCCCCGATATGCGTCAAAAAGGAAAGTCCTGAAATATCCATGATATTATTCCCGCCTTGTATCGTCAGACTATAAGGCATAGAATCACAAGTAGCAAAAGTAGCGACAAAACTATTAACTTCTGTTTGGGTGCTCAAAATCACATCACCTTCGGGGCAATCAGTTTCCGCACAAACGGTCGTTAATTCGGTTAAAGAACTACACATAGAAGGGTTGGAGGAAATATTTATCGCCCCACCAACTCCATTATTATTAAGAAGAAAACAAACCGTATTACAATCACTCAGCACCGCACTTCTGGAAATTTGCAAATTCCCACCTATTGACTTTAAATTTTGCAAACCATTCAGACTAGTCAGGGCATCATTATTATCAAGCGTAACTCCACCTTCCACTTCTTCTAATTGCCCTAAAGCAGTGATGCTATTCAGCAAATTATTATTAGAAATCTCCAAATTATCATCCACAAATTTCAATTGACCTAAACCAGATAGGTTCAATAACTTAGCATTATTATAAATACGGACATATTGGGTAATCGTATCTATTTGCCCGAGTGCCGAAATATCTACTAAATTCGTATTGCTTTCTATATTGATGTAACCGCCTATCGTTGTTATATTTTGCAAGCCATTCAAAGAATCAAGTTGGTAGGTGTTGTATATTCTAAAATCGCCTGCGATATAGGTTAAAAAGGACAAGCTAGATAAATCCGTAATGCTATTATTGCCATTAATCGTTAGGTTGCCTTTAATGGAATCACAGGTTGAAAATTGGTTGGCAAAAACATCAACCTCCGCTTGGGTATTCAAAGTAACATTACCTACAGGACAGCTAGTTGGTGTACAGACCAAACTTAATTCATTAATCGTACTACATTCTGTTGGGTTGTTAGAAATATTAATTGTACCGCTGATATTCCCATTATTTAGTACCGTACACAGCACACTACAATCACTTAAAAGTGCGTTTCTAGAAATCGTTAATCCCCCTCCGATTATAGACAGGTTTTGCAATCCATTTAAATCGGTCATGGCATCATTATTATCAAGGGTAAGTTTCCCCTCCACTTCTGCTAATTGGCTTAATCCTGCTATACTATTCAGCAAACTATTGTTAGAAATTTCTAAATAATCATCCACAAATTTCAATTGACCTAAACCAGATAGATTCAATAACTTAGCATTATTAGGCTACCCACGTAAAGTTGGACTAAATTAGCGAAAAGAGTTAACTTAGGGGCAAAAAAGCGCCTTATGAGTATATTAAAAAAGATACGAAATATTTTCACCCTTCAAGCAAAGACAGT